>Ga0134125_10011186_pt1 | contig 10061 bp, 9 predicted proteins | sample KB31751_FD_96464 | JGI IMG/M metagenome (GOLD analysis project Ga0134125, IMG submission 96464) | Terrestrial soil microbial communities with excess Nitrogen fertilizer from Kellogg Biological Station, Michigan, USA - KB3-175-1 | ecosystem: Environmental > Terrestrial > Soil > Unclassified ... | reverse complement strand
CCGCGCCGCCGAGAGCAGTGATGAATCAGCCCCCGGGAGCGCGCCACTCCTTGAACGGCGTGATGAATATCGAGGCGATGCGCCAACCAGCAGGGGTCCTGACGAACACGCCGCCCCAGCGGATAGGAACCATCGATGGGCTGGCACCCGGCGCCGCCTGCGTAAATAGGAGCGGGGTGATCAGAACTGCGACATCCGGTCCGGGACTGGTGACACGCGCCTCGGCCACTTGCGGATCGAGCCGCCACACCCCGCGCCACTCGTGCTCGAGCGCATCCAGAGCCTGCTTGTAGCCCCACACCGAAGCACCGCCGTACTGCGCCCAGACGAAGTCGCCCGAGTCCAGCAGCACGGCTCCCGCACCGCCGCGATCGTGGGCGTTCTGCGCGGCGATGAAGCTCGTGAACACAGCCATGACCTCGCTGCGCGTCGATGCGCTCGGGGCGGCTGCCGCCACGGGCGCGACAGGCGCAGCCAGCGCCGGCGCGGGCGCCGCCATGGGTGCGGGGGACGGAGCGGCGGTGACTGCCGGCGCGGCAGGGGCAGGTGCGGACATGGCGGCCGGTGCGGTGGCCGTCGCGGCCGCGGCCCCCTTTACCACGTACCCCGTCGTGACCAGGAAGCCTTTCTGCTCCGCATCGGCGCAGCTGAGCGGGGTAACGGCCGCTCCCTTGATACCCGTCGCGCCGTCACGGCGCGGTACCAGCTCTCCCGACACCGCGTTGGGGGTGCTGCGGCCCTTTTTAGGGTCGAAGAGACAGTAGTAGCGGCGCATATTGGAGGAGGGGCCGATGTCGAAGTGGCCGCGCACCACCTCGCGATCAAAATCCTCCTTGAACCCCTGTGAGAAGGCCGAAAAGAATCCGCCCTTGGTCTCGGCGATCTGCCCGTCGGCGGCCGGGTTGGTCGCGGCCGCCGGCGGCTCGGACCGAGAAGCTCCAGGGAGGGCTGCAAGCAGCGTCACGATTGCGAGGGTCGCGGTGGCAGAAAAACGGCGCGGAGTCAGCATCGGCATCCCCGGTTCTTGTGTAGCCGGCTGTGATTCTAGCGGCTCGGGGCAGAGCGCGCCGCCAGGTTCAGTCGCTCAGTCCGAGATATACCGCGACCAGGGCGAAGGTGTCGATGAACCCGTGGGCCAGGATCGTGACCCAGAGGTTGCGTCCCGACCAGAGGTAAGCCGCACCGAGTACCAGTCCGGCGAAGCCCGAATCGATGATGCCGGCGGGCCCTTTGTAGTAGTGCCCGAAGCCGAACAGCGTCGCGCTGACGAGTATGGCGGCCCACCAGGCCGCCCGCGTCCCGCCGAAGGCCTGCGCCGCGCGCCCCATGAGGTACCCCCGGTAGGAGATTTCCTCGCCAAAAGCGGCGAAACCCCAGATGAGCGGCAGATAGAGCAGCAGCAACCTGAGACTGCCTGTGATCTCCCCGGTGCCCGCGGGCGCCTTGGCGGGCGGCCAGAAGTGCTCGGCTGCCGGCTCGATGATCAAGTCGCCAAGTACGATGCGGATCGCCGCCGCCGCGAGCGCGAGCAATACGATCCGCAGCCACGACCCGGGCCGCCTGAATCCCAGCCGAGAGAAGTCCCAGCGGCCGCAGTGCAGGCGCATCGACAGCAGCCCCGCGACCACGAGAATCGGCACTTCGTTCGGCAGCAGGTGCCAAACGTTGTGTCCAAGCACGACGGCCGCGCCGAGCAGCAACTCGGCGGCCGCGATCATCCGACTGCGAGAATCCGCCGTTGACACTGCCGCCCCCTGCATCGCCCAGCTGCGGGATTGTGGCAAAGGCGCGAGAAACCCGAGAAACTAATGCAGCAGCAAACTTTCCATTTGTTTCATGAGTGACAAACGCGCGTTCCCGCTCGACAACGTCGACCGCCGGCTGCTGCGCCTGCTGCAGCGGAACAATCGCCGCCGCTTGCGCACACTGGCCGCCGAGACCGGCGTGTCGGCCCCCACGTGCCTGCGCCGCATGCGCCGGCTCGAGGCACAGGGCGTCATCCGCGCACACGCCGCGCTGCTGGACCCGGCGCGTGCTGGTTTCGGCGTCATGGCATTCGTGGAGATCACTCTGACCAACGCCTCGGGCAGCGAGATGCAGGCGTTCGAGCGCCGCATGGAACGCTGTCCGGAAGTCATCCAGTGCGCCGAGCTCGCCGGCGAGATCGACTACCTGTTGTACGTCGCGGTTCACGACATGCCGCAGTTCGCGGAGTTCACCCGCCGGCACCTGGCCGACGACCGCCGCATACGCTCCTACCGCTCGTTGCTGGTGCTGCGGCAGACCAAGAGCGCACACGCCCTGCCGGTATAGCGTGGAGCGTGCCCGGGCGTGGGCGGAACGCGCTTCGACGAAGCGGACCGAAAGCGGGGCTGCGAGTGCCGTCGCAGCAGCGAGCGGCCGCCCGGCACGCCACGGCGCAGATGATGCCGGCCCGCATCAGCTCATGCGCGACGACGAAGGTGCCACATGCCAGCGCTGCAACATGCTGTTATTTCGAGGCCAGCACCGCAATGTCGATCCCGTGCGCGGTGGCTTCCTCGAGCGTATGGCGCGCCAGGTACAACCTGGTAACTTGCGATTTCCTTGACCGAACGGACTGCCGCGGCCAGCGAGTTCTCGTAGCACGCCTTGGCATCGTCGACTGGCAGAGGTCGGCGCGGTTGCCCGCGACGCCTGGCAGGTGCAGCTCTACGCCGACAACCTCACCGACACGCGCGCCGAGCTGTTTGCGAACTTTCGGGTTGCGGCTGACTTACAGCATTCGCTGACTCGGCGCATCAGCGCCGCGCGGGACTCAGCGGCGCCGTGTTGCCGTCCGGCGCCGCGACCGCGGCGCGCGCGGCTTCACGCGCTGCTCGCGCTTGTAAGGGTTGGCGTCGGTGCGGTACTCGATCAGCACCGGCGTGGCGAACAGGTCGTAGGTCTTGCGGAATACATTGGCGAGATAGCGCGTGTAGGCGTCCGGAACCGAAGCGGTCTGGTTGCCGTGGATCACGATACGCGGCGGGTTGCGCCCGCCCTGGTGCGCATAGCGCAGCTTGATGCGCCGGCCGCGGACCAGGGGTGGCTGGTGCACGGTCAGGGCGTGCTCGAGGGTGCGCGTGAGCTCGCGCGTCGGCATGGCACGCATGGCGGCCTCGTAGGCGCGCACCGTGGACTGCATGAGTTCACCGACGCCGGTGCCGTGGCGAGCCGAGATGAAGTGCAGCGGCGCGAACGGCACGAAATCGAGCCGCAACGCCAGCTGGCGGTGGATCTCCTCGCGCTGTTCCTGCGGGATGCCATCCCACTTGTTGACCGCGATGATCAGGGCGCGGCCGCGCTCGAGCGCCAGCCCCAGTACACTCGCATCCTGCTCCGCGACCGTGTCGTGCGCATCGAGCACCAGGATCACCACGTGTGCCTCGTCGATGGCCTGCAGCGTCTTGGCGACGCTGGCGCGCTCCACGACGCCCTCGACGCGCGCGCGGCGGCGCACGCCCGCGGTGTCGATGAGCAGGAAGCTGCGCCCGTCGCGTTCGAACGGCACCAGGATGCTGTCGCGCGTAGTGCCGGGCTCGGCGCTGGCGATCACACGCTCCTCGCCCAGCAGGCGGTTGACGAGCGTCGACTTGCCGACGTTGGGGCGGCCGATGACCGCGATGCGGATCGCGCCCGAGTCGTCGTCGGCCTGCGCGCCAGGCTCGAAGCCTGCGAGCACGTGCTCCATGAGGTCCTCGCACCCCTGGCCGTGACTGGCGGAGATCGCGAGCGGCGCACCGAACCCGAGCGCGTGGAAATCCACCGCCACGACGTCGGCATCCAGCCCTTCGGCTTTGTTGAGGACCAGCGTCACGGGCTTGCCGGAGCGGCGCAGCTCGCGCGCCACGAACTGGTCCTGCGGCGTGAGGCCCGCGCGCGCATCAGCCAGAAACACGATGCGGTCGGCCTCGGCGACGGCGCGCTCGGTCTGGGCACGCATCTGCGCCTCGATGCCGCTCGGGTTCTCGACCAGGCCCCCGGTATCAATGACCACGCACGGCAGCGGGCCTACCCGGCCATAGCCGTACTGGCGATCGCGCGTGAGTCCGGGGACGTCGGCGACGATGGCGTCGCGCGTGCCGGTGAGCACATTGAACAGCGTCGACTTGCCGACATTGGGCCGGCCGACCAGGGCAACGACAGGCAGCATGGGCGCTCGAGTGTGCGGCGACCCTGCGGTCGAGGCTAGCGGCGTTCCTGCGGAGGTGGCGGCGCGGACGCCTCCGGGGCCGGCGGTGGCGGAGTCTCCGCAGGCGGCGGCGTAGTGTCCGGAGCAGGCGCCGGCGCCGTCCCAGACGTGGGCGTCTCCTGGGGTGCCGGAGGGGCCGCGGGCGGTGCGGCTTCCTTGGCGGGCGCCGGCGGTACCGCCGCACCCTTGGAGGCGGCAGCCCCGGCGCGCGGTGTGACGCGCCAGGCAGAGATCTGTCCGCGGTCGTTGATGACCACCACCATGTCGCCGGCGGTCACCGGGGCGGTGCTGACCCGGACCTTGCCGCTGCGCTCGCGCGCGGCGAGCGTGCCGGTGGCCTTGTCGAGCCAGTGCACATAGCCCTGGAAATCAGCGGTGACCAGCTGATCGCCCACCACCGCGATCGGCGACAGCCCACGATGCAGCAGTGCCTTCTGGCGCCACAGTTCCGCGCCGGTGCGGGTCTTCAGCGCCACGATCTCGCCGTCGGCGGTGGCGAGGTACAGGGCGTCATCATCGAGCGTCAGGCCGCGGTAGCTCGAGGCTTCGTGCGACCACCACACCTGCCCGGTGTCGAGCGCCAGCATGGCGACCCGGCCCTGGAAGCCGACCGTATAGACGTCTGAGCCGGCCACATCGACTGCGGAGTCGATGTCGGACAGCCGCTCGAGCTCGGTGCGGCCGTGCGGCGGCGTGACGGTTGCTTCCCATTGCACCGAGCCATCGTTGGCGTTGACCGCCATCACCTTGCCGTTGTCGAAGCCGCACAGCACCACCTCGCCCACGATCACCGGGCGCGCAGTGCCGCGCAGCGACAAGCGCGGCACCTGCTGCTCCGCGTTCCACAGCTCGTGGCCGTCCGCCGGGCTGAGCCCGTGCAGCTTGCCGTCCACGGTCCGCACCGCGATGAGCCGTGTGCTGATGGCCGCCGGGGCCAGCACCTCGCCGTTGAGACGCACGCGCCACACCATCTTGCCGCTCGCGGCTGCGAGGGCCAGCAGCTGACCGTCGCTGCCGCCGACCACCACCAGGTCCGCGCTCGCGGCGGTACCGCCCGAGAGCGGCGTCTTGGTGCGGGTGCGCCAGGCGACACGGCCGTTGGCCAGCTCCAGGGCCACGACATCGCCCTGGTGCCCGGCCGCGTATACGCGGCCGTTGGCGATGCTGATACCGAGGCCGAGTCGCAGTGCGGCTTCCTTCTTCTCGCCTACCGAGGCGGACCAGACGTGCTGCACGCGCACCGTCGATTGCAGCGGCGTGAGTTTGGCCGGCTGGTCGACGTTCTTGTCCTTGGAGCAGGCGGTCGCCAGCGCCAGCGCCACGAGCGCGCCTCCCAGCAGCAGCCGGCGCACGGCCGTCATGTTTTGCAGGTGTGGCACGCGGTTCACTTGGCCGCTGCCGGCGCGGGCGGCGTCGCCGGCGCAGCAGCGCTCGCGAGGTCCCCGATCTTGAGGCTCAGCAGCTGGGCGTCGGTGGCGGGATCGGCGGTCTGGGCGCTGCGGTACTCGGCGAGCGCGCCGGCTTTATCCCCCTTGGCGTACAGCGCATCGCCCCGCACCTCGTGATAGCGCGCGGCGAAGGCGCCGGCGCCGGCCGCATCGCCGACCGTGGCGAGCGCCGCGTCGGTCTTGCCCTGGCTGATCTGTACGCGCGCCAGGCGCAGCCGCGCGATCTGGCCGAGATCCCGGTCCTTGGAGTGCTCGCTCACCTCGGCGAGCTCCGCCGCGGCCTTGTCCAGCTCGTCGTTATCGACGTACACCCGCGCCGCCAGCAGCCGCGCCTGGTCGGTGTAGGCGGAGCCGGCATGCTCGCGTTCGAGCTCACCGAGGTCCACCAGCGCCTGCGAGCGGTCGCCGCGCTCGAGCGCCTGCACCATCGACATGTACTTGGCGCCGGCGGCCAGCCGTCCGCTGTCGAGGCGCGCCTGCCACCAGCGCCAGCCGAACACCACTCCCAGGCCGATGACGATGGCGGCGAGCACCGCCAGGCCGTTCTCGCGCACCTGGGCCTTGAGCCATTCCCATTGTTCTTTTTCAGACAGGTAGTCTTCCACGCATCCTCCCCAACATCAGCTTCGGCCGGCCTGCCCGGCTGCCGCCAGCGCGGCGTCCACCCCGGCCGCCAGCTGCGCGATCGGGCACTCGGTCTGACCGGTGCTCGCACGCAAAGGTTTCATGGCCACGACGCCCCGGGCAAGCTCGTCGTCGCCCAGGATCAGCGCCACGGGGGCACCGCTCTTGTCGGCGCGCCGGAACTGCGCCTTGAAGTTACCGCCCCCGGCGTTGAGCTCGAAGCGCAGTTGCGGCCGTTCGTTGCGCAGGCGTTCCACCAGCGCCAGCGCCTGGGCGGCAGCCTGGGTGCCGCTCACGACGACATAGACGTCCGGGTGCGCCGCCGCCGGGGTGCGCCCGGCAGCCACCAGCAGCGCCACCAGGCGCTCCACTCCCATGGCGAAGCCGACGGCCGGCGTGGCGTCACCGCCGAGCTGGGCGATCAGCCCGTCGTAGCGGCCGCCGGAGCATACGGCATTCTGGGCGCCGGTGGAGGCGGTGATCCACTCGAACACGGTGCGGTTGTAGTAGTCGAGGCCGCGCACCAGGCGCGGATTGATCTCATAGGCGATGCCGACGGCACGCAGCGAGGCGCACAGCGCCTCGAAATGCGCGCGCGAGTCGGAGTCGAGGTGCTCGGTGAGCAGCGGCGCGCCGCGGATCAGCTCCTGCAGCTGCGGGTTCTTGCTGTCGAGGATGCGCAGCGGGTTGCCCCCGAGACGGCGCCGGCTGTCGGCATCGAGCTGTGATTCGTGGGCCGTGAAGTATTCGACCAGACGCGCGCGGTACTCACGGCGGCTCTCGGCCGTACCGAGCGAATTGATCTCGAGTTTCAGCCCGGTGATTCCAAGCCGCTGCCACAGGCGGGTGCCGAGTGCGATGAGCTCCCCATCCACGTCCGGACCGGGGCAGCCGACCGCCTCCACGTCCACCTGCCAGAACTGGCGGTAGCGGCCGGCCTGCGGGGCCTCGTGGCGGAACATGGGTCCGAGGCACCAAAGCTTGTGGCGTTGCCCGCGCAGCAGCCCGTTGGAGATGAGCGCGCGCACGATGCCGGCGGTCGCCTCGGGGCGCAGCGTCAGGCTGTCGCCACCGCGGTCGACGAAGGTGTACATCTCCTTGCCGACCACGTCGGTGTGCTCGCCGATGGCACGCTTGAAGAGCTCGGTGTGCTCGAGCAGCGGCACCCGGATCTCCTCGTAGCCATACCCCGCCAGCAGCTCGCGCGTGCAGGCCTCGAAATACTGCCAGGCACCGATCTCGGCCGGCAGGACGTCGTTCATGCCCTTGATGGGCTGGATCTGCACTGCCACCGTTTCAGTCCCCGTGCGCGAGTCGTGGCGGCGCCGGCGCCGCGCGACCGGTCTCGTCGATCAGCAGCCGCGCGCTGCCGTCGCGGCGCACCAGGCCGGCGAGCGCCACCGAACGGCCATTGACCTGCAAGACGACGCCCTTGGCGTTGCCGAGGATGACGCGCAGGGGAGCAGCTCCGCTGAGCGTGCGCGCCGTGCCGGCATCGATCAGCCCCTGCAGCAGTCGCCGCCCGCCGGCGTCGGATACGTCCACCCAGCTGGCAGCGCTGAAGCTGAGTGCCAGGCGTGTCTCACCCGCGGCAGTGGCGGGCGGGGCCGCTGCCGCAGTCCCGACCTGCGGAGCGGCTGCGGGCGGTGCGGGCGCTCCCGCATCCGGCGCCGTGACGGCTACGGGCGTCGCCGCCAGCACCGGCTGTGACTTCGCGCGCGGCACGTTGAGCACCCACCAGAGCGCGCCGGCGAGCGCACAGCCCACCACCAGCAGCAGCACCGGCAACATGAAGCGCGCGCTGTCAGGCGCGGCAGTGCCGCGCGGAATGCGCGTCAGGTCGGGTTGCGCCGCCCGCGTGCCGGCGGCGTACAGGTCCTGCAGCTCGGCCGCCGACTCGCCCAGGCTGTCGGCGTAGCGGCGCAGATGGCCGCGCACGTAGACATCGGCGCCGAGGGCGCCAAAGTCCTGCGCCTCCAGTGCCTCGAGCACGCGCGCGTCGACGTGCAGCCGCTCCGCGGCCTGCAGGATGGTCAGGGCCTTTTTCTCGCGCGCGGCGCGCAGCCGCGCGCCGATGGCGCGGACCTCCTCGCCGCCCGCTGCGCTCGCCACGCCTGTCAGCCGCGATCGAGAGCGGCCAGGGCGCGCGCCTGGTCGCTCGAGGGGAAGTCGAGCTGCAGCTTGCGCGCGTAGCGCTGGGCGGCCATTTTGTCGCCCTGGGCACGAGCCACGCGCACCCCGAGCAGCAGCAGGTCCGGCGTCTCCTCGAAGCTGCCGAGGTAGGCGTCGATGCGCTGGCGCGCCGGCACCAGCTCACCGCGCGCGAACTCCAGGTTGGCGAGCTGGTAGGTCGCTTCGGGGAAATTGGGACGGATCTGCAGTGCGCGCTGGAAGTTGGTGCGCGCCTCGTCGTCGCGCTTGGCCGCGTGCAGGCACACGCCGGCGTTGGTGTAGGCGGCCCACGGTGTCTGGTAGAGCGCGTTGCGGGCCGATTCCAGGAAGCGCTTCACACCCTCGTCGGTGCGGCCGGTCTGGCACAGGTAGACGGCGTAGTTGTTGATGATCTGCGGATCGTGCGGCGCGATGCGCAGCGCGGTGCGGAACTCGCTGTCGGCCTGGGCCGGATCGTTCAGATGCTCGAACAGATAGGCGCGCGCGCTGTGCACGTCGGCGCTGTCGGGGTTCTGCTTCACCGCACGATCGAGCTTGTCCTTCGCCTGCTGCAGGTCGCCCTGGTTCAGGTAGGCGAGGCCAAGCTGGACGTTGTAGGACGCGGCGTCCTTGTTGCGTTTGTCCTGCGCAGTATTCGTCGCGCAGCCCGTCAGCAGCGCGAGACCGGCACACAGTACCGGCAGACAGCCAAGTGAGCGATCGATTGGTGTACTCATGGTTGAACCGCGACGCCGATGACCTTGTTGCCGAGTCTTACCGTGGTGCGATCGATGACGCGGCCGGCGAGCTGGCCGCAGGCGGCGTCGATGTCGTCGCCGCGCGTGCGGCGCACGGTCGCGAGGACCCCGCGCTGCAGGAGCTCGTCGCGGAAGCGCTGGATGGCCGCGGCGCCCGAGCGCCGGTAGCGCGTACCCGGAAATGGATTGAACGGAATGAGATTGACCTTGGCGGGATGACCGTGCAGCAGACGCGCAAGCGCGCGCGCCTGCGCCGGCGCATCGTTAACCCCGTCGAGCATGACGTACTCGAAGGTCACGCTGCGGCCGTTCTGCTCGTCCAGGTAGTGCCAGCAGGCCGTCAGCAGTTCGGCGATCGGATGCTTCTTGTTGATCGGCACCAGCTCGTTGCGCAGCGCGTCGTCCGGGGCGTGCAGCGACACCGCCAGAGCCACGTTGGTCTCTTCGGCCAGTCTGTAGATCTGTGGCACGAGACCCGAAGTGGAGAGCGTCACGCGCCGGCGCGACAGGTCGAAGCCGAAATCGTCCAGCAGGATCCGCAGCGCCGGCACCACGTTGCGGAAGTTCGCCAGCGGCTCGCCCATGCCCATGAGGACTACGTTGGTGATGTGCCGTTCGGCCCCGGCTGTGGCGTCGGCTGCGGCGCCAGTGCGTGCCGCGCGCTCCAGCTCGCGCGCGGCGAGCCATACCTGGCCCACGATCTCGGCGGTGCTCAGATTGCGATTGAAGCCCTGCTGCGCGGTGGCGCAGAAGGAGCAGTCGAGCGCGCAGCCGACCTGCGAGGAGATGCACAGCGTGCCGCGGTCCGGCTCCGGGATGAAGACCATCTCGAAGGCCTGCGCCGCGTCGGCGCGCAGCAGCCACTTG
>Ga0134125_10011185_pt1 | contig 10061 bp, 6 predicted proteins | sample KB31751_FD_96464 | JGI IMG/M metagenome (GOLD analysis project Ga0134125, IMG submission 96464) | Terrestrial soil microbial communities with excess Nitrogen fertilizer from Kellogg Biological Station, Michigan, USA - KB3-175-1 | ecosystem: Environmental > Terrestrial > Soil > Unclassified ... | reverse complement strand
TGCGGCCCCCGGCTTGTCGCGCCCCGCGATCGCGGTGGTCAACGCGGCCGCGGACCTCGCGAAGTCGCTCGGCGACGAGTACGTCTCGACCGAGCACCTGCTGCTCTCGCTCGCCGGCCACAACTCGAAGGCGGGCGAGCTGCTGCGCGACGCGGGTGCGCGCAGAGAGGTCCTCCTGCAGGCGATCGAAGAGGTGCGCGGCTCCCACCGCGTCACCGACATGAACCCGGAGGACAAGTACCAGGCGCTCGAGAAGTACGGCCGCGACCTGACCGCGGCGGCGCAGGACGGCAAGCTCGACCCGGTGATCGGCCGCGACGACGAGATCCGCCGCGTGATCCAGGTGCTCTCGCGCCGCACGAAGAACAATCCGGTGCTGATCGGCGAGCCCGGCGTCGGCAAGACCGCGATCGCGGAGGGGCTCGCGCAGCGGATCGTCTCCGGCGACGTGCCCGACGGACTGCGCGACCGCCGGGTCGTCGCGCTGGACGTCGGCGCGCTGATCGCCGGCGCGAAGTACCGCGGCGAGTTCGAGGACCGCCTGAAGGCCGTCCTGAAGGAGATCCAGGAGGCCAGAGGGGCCGTGATCCTCTTCATCGACGAGCTGCACACGATCGTCGGCGCGGGCGCCGGCGAGGGCGCCGTCGACGCCGCGAACCTGCTGAAGCCGATGCTCGCGCGCGGCGAGCTGCGCGCCGTCGGCGCCACCACGCTCGACGAGTACCGCAAGCACATCGAGAGAGACGCGGCGCTGGAGCGCCGCTTCCAGCCGGTGTTCGTCGGCGAGCCGTCGGTCGAGGACACGATCGCGATCCTGCGGGGGTTGAAGGAGCGCTACGAGGTCCACCACGGCGTCGACATCCAGGACTCGGCGATCATCGCCGCGGCGACGCTCTCGGACCGCTACATCAGCGATCGCTTCCTGCCCGACAAGGCGATCGACCTGATCGACGAGGCGGCCTCGCGGCTGCGCATCGAGATCGACTCGAAGCCGACCGAGATCGACGAGATCGACCGCCGCATCATGCAGCTGGAGATCGAGCGCGAGGCGCTCGCGAAGGAGTTCGACGAGGCGTCCGTGGCGCGCCGCGAGGCGATCGAGCGCGAGATCGCGGAGCTGCAGGAGCGCAGCGCCGGCATGACGGCCCGGTGGCAGCGCGAGAAGGGCGCGATCGAGAGCGTGAAGGCCGTGCGCGAGCGGCTGGAGCAGGCGCGCGTCGAGGCGGAGAAGGCCGAGCGCGAGGCGGATCTGCAGCGCGCCGCGGAGCTCCGCTACGGCGAGATCCCGGAGCTTGAGAAGCAGCTGGCGGCGGCCGAGGCGGGCGAGGACGACGGCGGCATTCAGTTCCTCAAGGAGAAGGTCGACGCCGAGGACGTCGCCGACGTCGTCGGCAAGTGGACCGGCATCCCCGTCTCGCGCCTGATGGAGGGCGAGGTCGAGAAGCTGGTGCACATGGAGGAGCGTCTGCACCAGCGGGTGATCGGCCAGGACGAGGCGGTCGAGGCGGTCGCCAACGCGCTGCGGCGCTCGCGCGCCGGCCTGCAGGATCCCGACCGCCCGATCGGCACGTTCCTGTTCCTCGGCCCGACCGGCGTCGGCAAGACCGAGCTGGCGCGCGCGCTCGCCGAGTTCATGTTCGACAGCCAGGACGCGATGATCCGCATCGACATGTCGGAGTACATGGAGAGACACTCCGTGTCCCGGCTCGTCGGCGCGCCGCCCGGCTACGTCGGCTACGAGGAGGGCGGCCAGCTCACCGAGGCGGTCCGCCGCCGGCCCTACGGCGTCGTGCTGCTCGACGAGGTCGAGAAGGCGCACGGCGACGTCTTCAACATCCTCTTGCAGGTGATGGACGACGGCCGCCTGACCGACGGCCAGGGCCGCACGGTCGACTTCAAGAACGTCGTGCTGATCATGACGTCGAACATTCCGGGCGGCCGGGTGGGTGCCGAGCAGCACTTCCGGCCCGAGTTCATCAACCGCCTCGACGACATCGTCGAATTCGAGCCGCTGTCCCGCGAGCAGATCGGCCAGATCGTCGATCTGCAGGTCGCGCGCCTGATCAGACGCGTGCGCGAGCGCGAGATCGACGTCCAGCTGACCGACGCGGCGCGGACGCTGCTTGGGAACCTGGGCTACGACCCGACGTACGGCGCGCGGCCGTTGAAGCGCGTGATCCAGAAGCGCCTGGTCGACAAGCTCGCGCTCGCGATCCTCGAGGGCGAGTTCGCTGCCGGCGACCTGGTCGAGGTCGACGCGGTCGAGGGCGAGCTGGTGTTCACGAAGGCGGAGCGGGTGGCGGAGGCGGCTTGAGCCGCCGCAGGACCGTCATCAGCCACAGCCATCTCTGATATTTAACTTGGGTGACGATCAGCCGCTCCCACAGGGGGAGGTGGGCGACGGTCGTGCCGACGGGGGAGAAGGCGCTTTTCGCATCGCAGGCGAAGCGCATCCGGAGGCGTCTCGCCGCCCATCCGCATCGAACGGCCGCCGGCCTCCTTGGGCTGCTCGTCCTCGTCTACCTGTGGCCCGTGCTGCTCGGCGGCGGATCGCTCGTGCCGACGGCGGTGCTCATGGAAGTTGCGCCCTGGCACGCGGTCGTCGGTCACGGGTTCGAGCGCTACGTGAACTACGAACTCGGCGACGTGACCGTCTCGTACTACCCGTGGGACGTACTCGCGCGCCATGCGATCCACGCGGGGACGTTCCCCGCTTGGAATCCGCACGCGTTCGCAGGGACGCCGCTGTTCGCCAACTTCGAGATCGCCTGGCTCTCTCCGTTCAGCCTGCCGTTGTGGGTCCTGCCGCTCAACTACGGACTTGGTGTGGCGGCGGCGCTGAAGCTGTGGATCGCGGGCTTCGGGACCTACCTGTTCATCCGCTCGCTGCGCTTGGGGTTCTGGCCGGCGATGGCTGCCGCCGTCAGCTACACGCTGTGTGCGTTCAGCGTCGTCTGGCTCACCTTCGGTGTGTTCGGCTCGATCGCGGCGCTGCTGCCGTGGGGCCTGTGGCTCGTCGAGCGCATCGTGCGGGAGGGAGGCTCCGCGGACGCGTTGTGGCTGACGATCGTGATCGCGCTGGCCGGGGTCGGCGGTCATCCGGGCACCGCACTGCACGTGCTGACCGCGGTCGCGCTGTACGCGGGCGCACGCACCGCGCTCGTCCGTCGCCGCACGCGCGCAGAGCGGGTGCGCGGCCTGCTGCTGGTCGGGGCGGCGTTTGCGGTCGGCTCGCTCGTGGCGGCAGTGGTGGTCCTGCCGGCGCAGAAGGCCTCCGTCGACACTCTGGGCGCGCTGATCCGCCGTGACGGGGCCGCTGGGTTGCCCGGAACGCACATGCCGTTCGGCGCGATCCGCACTGCCCTCTTCCCGGAATGGTGGGGGCGCCCGAGCGAGCACTTGAGCGGCGGCGCGTCGCGCTTCCGCGAGCGGACGTTCTATGCCGGCGTCGTGCCGCTGATCCTTGCCGTCGTCGCACTCGCCTCGCCGGGGGCGTGGCGCCGCAAGGCCCCGTTCGCGCTGATGGGCGCGCTCGGGCTCGCGATCCCGTTGCACGCGCCGCTGCTCTACCCGCTCGTCATCCACCTGCCGCTGTTCGACCAAGTGCAGAACCAGCGGCTCCTGCTGTGGTTCCTGTTCGCCGTCGCGGTGCTGTCGGCGTTCGGTCTGGATGGGGTGCTGGCGGCTCGCGCGCCGCGGCGCACGTGGGCGGTCACGGGCGGCGCGCTGCTGGTCGGGCTGGTCGTCGCGGCGACCCTGCTCGACGGGAAGACATTCACGCGGGCGCTCGGCTACATGGTGCATCGGACCGATGACGCGCTGCCGGCGACGCTCGCGTTGACGACCGTCCTGTGGTGGATCGTGTTCGCGCTCGGCCTCGCCGCCGTGCTCCTGCTGCTTCGACGGCGGTGGCTCCGGATAGCCGGCGCGGGCACGCTCGTCGTGTTGCTCGTCGCCGTCGACCTGCTCCACTTCGGGCACGGTTACAACCCGATGGGCAGTGCGTCCGCGATGGTGCCGCCGCGCACGCCGGCGATCGCCTACCTGCAGCGCCACGGCGGGGACGGGCGCATAGCGGGCATCGGCACGGCCCTGCCGGACGACTGGTCGACGGTCTACGGCCTGAGCGACATACGCGGGTACGACGCCCCGCAGCCGCCGCTGCGGCTTGCGCGGATCTTCGCCGCGCTGGACCCCGGCGGCCAGCCGTCGATAGTCACTCGCCTCTCGCAGTCGACCGTACGCTTGATGAGCCTGCTCGGTGGCCGCTACGCCGTGGCCGAACCGGATGCCGGTTCGGAAGCCTCCGGCCTGAGCCCCGTCTACCGCGGTCCTGACGCCACCGTGTTCTTCAACCAAGCAGCGCTTCCGCGGGCGTTCGTCCCCAGATCGGTCGAAGCGGTCGAGACCGACGACGCGGGGATCGCGGCGGTCGCGAACCCCGGCTTCGACCTGCGCTCACAAGCGGTCGTGCCCGCCGCCGACGTCAGCGGCGCGTTGCCGGGGGGCGCGACCGGTACGGCAGGCGCCGTCGCCGAGGACGACGCCGGCGTCACGCTTCAGACGAGGCTGCGCCGTCGTGGCCTGGTCGTGCTCGACGATCAGTACATGCCGGGGTGGACGGTCACCGTCGACGGGCGACCGGCGCGTGCGCTGCGCACGGACGTCGTCCTGCGCGGCGTGGTCGTCCCCGCCGGTAGTCACCGGGTCGTCTGGCGCTATCGCGTCCCAGGCCTGCGTGCGGGCGCGGCCATGAGCGCGACAGGGGTGCTGATCGCACTCGTCTGGGCGGGCGTCCTGCTGCTGCGTCGGCGGCGTCCGCCCCTTCGCGTCTAGCGCGTTCTGCTTTTTCTCGGCCGTCTGATCTCGAAGCCGATCAGCAGGCGCGGCGTCGTTCTCGTGCTGTATCTGCGGCTCGCGTCGACCTGGAGGGTCCACGTGCCGTACGTGTATCTGAAGGGGAACAGCGCGATCGGGCCGGTCTTCAAGGTGCCGCAGGCACCCTGTGCGGTGCCGATCCGCAGCGTCGTCTTGAGCTTGCCGTTCGGCGCGACGTAGTGGATGTAGACGCCGTGGTCGGGACCGAGCCCGAGCACGCGCCAGCGCACCCGCAGCGTCTTCGGATCGCCGTCGCGCGGGCTGAAGCTCGCCGTCAGCGGCGTGAGCTGGAACGTCGTCGAGGCGACGTGCGGCCCGTCCGTGACCGACAAGGTCAGCGTGCGGGTCCCGACGGTGCCGTGATAGCGCGGCGCGGTGAAGCGGGCGCGGATGCGGCCTCTGGCGTCGATTCTGCCGGTGCCGATCTGCTTCGTGCCGGACAGCTTCGCCGTCCAGGTGGCGTTCGGCGTGAAGCCGCTGCCGGTCAGCAAACCGGTCGCGCTGCTGAGGTAGCAGCCGGGGGCCAGCACGATCCGCGGCGCCTCCGCCGCGCTCGCGGGGAGCGCCGCGGCGAGCGCGACGGCGAGCGGTGCGATGGCGATGGCGATGCGGCGGTGCATCGTCGTCAGAGCGAGAGCGAGCGGACGTGCACCGCAATCCTCGCGTGCGGGCCGCTCGACTGCGCCCGGTAGCGGGGGTGCGTATCGAATGCGAGCACCCAGCGACCGGGTGCGGCGACGAACGGGAAGACGCGGCGACGCGCGGTCGTCAACATGCCGCACGCCCCGCGCGCGACGCCGAGCGGCGCGCTCGCGTGCACGCTTCCGTCGGGGCCGATCCAGTGCAGCCACACGCGCACGCGCGGCGCGCCGCCGTTCAGCGCGAAGCCCCACACGGAGAAGCGCGCGCGCAGCGTCTGCGGCTTGCCGCTGGAGGGCTCGAAGTCGGCGCCGGTCGGCCGCGTGACGGTGAAGCGCGTGTGCGGCTTGCGCGTCCCGTCGCTGACCGACAGGACGTGACGGCGCTGCACGAGCCCTGGAGCGAGCGCCGGCGTCGCGAACGAGCTGGCGAACGAGCCCGCGGCGTCCGCGCTGGGCGTCCCGCCGTTGCGGTATCTGAGCGCCTGGCCGTCGAGCGCGACGGTCAGCGGCGCGTTCGGCGCCAGGCCGGTCGCGGTCATCCGCAGCGGCGCGCCCTGCAGGTAGCAGCGCGCGTCGGTCGTGAGCGTCGCCGCCCGCGCGGCCGCCGCGGGTGCGGCGGCGAGCGCGATCGTGCACGCGAGCGCGACGTGGATCAGGCGGGGGTGGCGGGGGCGCACGCAGGGCATCATCGCTCCAACAACAGCCGGGCGGGCCGGTCGATGCGCCGCGATGCCCGTGGGTCCCGTTGGACCGGGGTGCACCGTCGCCGCCGGTTGGGATAGAAAGCAGACCGTGAGGACCTAGTCCGCGACGATGGGAGCGCCATGCCGACGTACATCATGCTGTCGAAGCTCACGCCAGACGGCACGCAGACGATCAAGACCAACCCGCAGCGCATCCGCGAGGTCAACAGAGAGATCGAGCAGCTCGGCGCGACGGTGAAGGCGCAGTGGGCGGTGCTCGGCCGCTTCGACTTCGTCAACGTCGTGGAGGCGCCCGACGAGAAGACGATCGCGCGGGTGTCGTTGGAGCTGGGCTCGCGCGGCACCGTCCAGTACGAGACGCTGACCGCGATCCCGATCGACGACTTCATCAGCTCGCTCTAGGGCGGGCGGGATCGGGTTGCCGAAGGTCCTCGTCATCGGTGCCGGTGGGCGCGAGCACGCGATCGTGCGCGCGCTCGCGCGTTCGCCGCAGCGGCCGGAGCTGCTGTGCGCGCCCGGCAACGCCGGGATCGCGGCCGACGCGCGGCTGCTTGACGTCCCGGCCGACGACGTCGCCGGGCTCGTCGCGGCGGCGCGGTCCGAGGGCGTCGAGCTGACGGTCGTCGGGCCGGAGGCGCCGCTCGTCGCCGGCGTCGTCGACGCGTTCGCGGACGCCGGCCTGCGCTGCTTCGGCCCGCGCGCCGCGGTCGCGCGGCTGGAGGGCTCGAAGGCGTTCTCGAAGGCGGTGATGGAGGCGGCCGGCGTGCCGACCGCCGCCTACGAGGTCGTGACGACGGTCGAGCAGGGGATGGCGGCGATCGGCCGCTACCCGGTCGTCGTCAAGGCGGACGGCCTCGCGGCCGGCAAGGGCGTCGTGATCGCGACCGACGAGGCGCAGGCGCGCGCGACGCTGGAGGACTTCCTCGTCGGCCATCGCTTCGGCACGACGCAGGTCGTGGTGGAGGAGTTCCTCGACGGCGAGGAGCTGTCGCTGCTCGCGCTGTGCGACGGCGAGCGCGCGATCCCGCTCGCGCCCGCGCAGGACTACAAGCGCATCTTCGACGGCGACGAGGGGCCGAACACGGGCGGCATGGGCGCCTACTCGCCGGTGCCCGGGTTCGACGCCGCGCGCGCGGCCGAGCTGTGCGCGCAGGTGCACCAGCCGGTGATCGACGAGCTGCGCCGGCGCGGCACGCCGTTCCACGGGATCCTCTATGCCGGCCTGATGCTCACCGCCCACGCGGTGCGCGTACTGGAGTTCAACGTGCGCTTCGGCGACCCCGAGACGCAGGCGGTGCTGCCGCGGCTGCGCTCGGACCTGCTCGACCTGTTGATCCGCGCATGCGAGCCGGGCGGCCTGGCGGGCGCGACGCTCGAGTGGTCGCCGCAGACGGCGGTGACGCTCGTGCTCGCGAGCGCCGGCTACCCGGAGTCGCCGCGCACCGGCGACGCGATCGGCGGGCTCGACGCGGTTCCGGCCGGGATCGAGGTCACGCACGCCGGCACGACGCGGCGCGAGGACGGCGCGGTCGTGACGGCAGGCGGCCGCGTGCTCAACGTGACGGCGCTCGGCGACGACGCGGCGACTGCTCGTTCGGCTGCCTATGCTGCGGCCGACGCGATCCACTTCGAAGGGCGCCAGCTGCGAGGCGACATCGCGCTGCGCGCCGTCACCACGACCGGGAGCACTGCATGACCGACGAAGCCGCCGCCGCCGAGGCGCCTGTGACCGCGACCGAGCCGGCTGTCGAGGCGCTCGAGCACGAGCTCGACGCCTCCGGCGTGCTCGTCGGGATCGTGATGGGCTCGCAGAGCGACATGGACGCGATGCAGAAGGCGGCGAAGGAGCTGACCGATCGCGGGATCCCGAACGAGGTCAACGTGATGTCGGCCCACCGCGACCCCGACACGGTCGCGGCGTACGCGAAGTCGGCGCGCTCGCGCGGGCTCAAGGTGATCATCGCCGGCGCCGGCCTGTCGGCCGCGCTCCCCGGCGTCGTCGCCGCGCACACCGACCTGCCGGTGATCGGCGTCCCGCTCACGAGCAGCATGACGGCGGCCGGCGGGCTCGACGCGCTGCTGTCGATCGCGCAGATGCCGCCCGGCGTGCCGGTCGCCTGCGTCGGCCTCGACAACGCGAAGAACGCCGCCGTGCTGGCGGCGCGCATCCTGGCGGCGTAGCCGCGCCGCGGCGGGGCGCGCAGGCCCCGCCGCAGCCGCCGCCGATCAGCTCGTGATGATGAACGCCTGTCGGATCGAGCGGCCGAGCCCGCGCTTGCCCTTGAAGACGCGCACGACGATCAGGTACTTGCCGTTCTTGAGTCTGCGCGGCAGCGGGATCTTGACCGTCTTGGCGCCGCGTCGCAGGCTCGTCTTCACTGTCGCGACGTGGTGGTAGGGCCGCTTCGACGTGAGGATCTCCAGCACGAAGTTGCGCGGCGATCTCGTCGAGATGCGGACGGGGACGTAACGTCCCTTCTTGACCCTGATCGTCTTGTAGAGCGTGATCGTCGCGCCGCCGCTCGACTTCACGACGGGATGCGAGGCGTTCGCGGGCCCGCTCGATCTCGCTGCGGTGACGAGCACGCTCGCGGTGAGCGTCGTCGCGTTGCCGGCGTGGTCGCGGAAGGCGAGCGAGATCGTGTGGAAGCCCGTCGTCGTGAACGTGAAGGACGCCGTCGTCGTGCCGTTCACGCCGGTCACACCGGGCGTCGTCCAGGCGATGCTCGCCGGGTCGACGCCGGAGCCGCCGGGCTCGTCGGCGAGGCTCGCGGTGAACGTCGCGGCGTGGCCCGCCTGCACGCCGGAGGGGCCGGCGATCGTGCCGGTCGGCGCCGTCGTGTCCGGGATCGCGTTCGCGCTCGTGCTCTTGACGAGCGCCCCGCCTGCCCCGCCGACGAGCGCGTGCGTGGCGTCTGCGACGCCGACGGCGCGCCAGCCGGTCGTCGCCTGCGCGCCGCCGGCCGGCTGCAGGTAGGCGTTCTTGCCGTCTACCGACGTGTAGATCTCGCCCCCGTCGCCTGCCGCCACGAGCGTGCCACCGGCGAAGCCGACGCCGTAGAGGTTCTCGCTGATGCCGCTCGGCGAGCCGACGATCGTCATCGCGGTGTCGCTCGCTCCCGCCGCCTCGGAGTATTGGAAGCAAAGCTCGCCGCACGACCCCCCACCGTGGTCGACGGCCCAGATGCGGTTCGGGTTGTTCGGGTCGACCGCCAGTCGCGGCACGCCGGAGAAGTTGTTGATCATCTCGCCGGTCTTCGTCAGCGGCGAGGCGAAGCCGTCGCTCGACTGGTAGACGGCGCCGAAGTTCACGTCGATGAACAGGAGCGCGTCCGCGTTGCCGGGCACGGCGAAGCCGTCCGTCACGTAGTCGCCGCCGTTGCCGAGCAGGCAGTTCGTGCCGTTGCTGTTCACGGAGGTGAACGTCGGGCTCCCGGCGGCCGCGTTGGTCGTCTTCAGCACGACGGGCTCGGTGCTGCCCGAGCCGCCGACGAGGTAGGCCGTGTTCGCGTCGGCCCACACGACGCCGTTGAGCCGCGGCACCGCGACGGGCGTCGAGGAGAAGCACCCGTCGTGCACGGTCGGCAGCGACAGCGCTCTCCAGGAGTGGCCGCCGTCGGTCGAGCGGTAGGCGTGGCCGCCGACGGTCACCGCGTAGCCGACGCTGCCGCCCGGCTGGAAGGCGACGTCGTCGAACGAGTTGCCCGGGAAGCTCCCTCCGAGCGTGAAGCCGCCGCCGTCGGCGTAGAAGATCTGCCCGTTGCTCGTGGCGAACCACGCGGCGGTGTCGGACTGGTAGTCGATCGCCGTGATGTCCTGCGTCGTGCCGGACGTGACC
>Ga0134125_10011183_pt1 | contig 10062 bp, 9 predicted proteins | sample KB31751_FD_96464 | JGI IMG/M metagenome (GOLD analysis project Ga0134125, IMG submission 96464) | Terrestrial soil microbial communities with excess Nitrogen fertilizer from Kellogg Biological Station, Michigan, USA - KB3-175-1 | ecosystem: Environmental > Terrestrial > Soil > Unclassified ... | reverse complement strand
CGGCTCGCTCATCGACCCGGGGGAATGCACACGTGTGCAGATGCTACTCCGATGATGCACTCGCGTGCAACGTGGGCCCGCCATGGCGTCCGCGACGATCCGCCCGGTGACGCCGGCGCGACTGATTTACTTCCTCGATTGGCGGCGAAGCCGAAGTAACGCCCGCGGGCGCCGCCGCGTCAGATGCCCGTCGGCCAGGTCTCCGGCGGCTCTCCCTCGTCCCACCCGGCGCTGCGATCGAGCGGTGTGAGCGCCTTCGTTTTGTCGAGGTGAACGAGCGCGTCGAACTGCTCCGGTAATCGCGCTTCGAAGTAGTGGCTCCAGCGCTCGGTATCCGGGCGATAGATGACGCCTATGGCACGCTGAAGTTGCGCGCCGCGCAAGGCCGTGGCGACGTCACGATCCGCGAGGTCGACCCAGAAGCGGCCATGTCCGCTGTCGTGAAACGTACGCTCGTAACTGCCCGGCAGGCCGGGCCGCACGCGCTTGCGCTCCGCGGGCGCATCCCAGTCCGACGCGGCGGTGACGGTGCCGTGAAACGTCGAGAAGCCAATCGAGTAGCTGTCGCTGCCGTAGCGCTCGCGGACGAGCTGGCCGACGTTGACTTCGCCACGGCGTCCCATCTCGGTCGCACGCGCATCGCCGAGGTGCGAGTTGTGCGCCCACACGACGATGCCTTCCGCTGCGCCGGCAATACGCTCGCGCAACGCGCCGAGCGTCTCGGTCATGTGACGATCGCGCATGTTCCACGTCGACTCGCGGCCACGATACATCGCGCGGTAATAGCGCTCGGCATTGACGATGAGCCGCGCGTTCTGCTCGGCAGAAAAGAATTCCTCGTCGTCGCCGCTGCTGCGCGCAAGGGGCAACATCGCATGGCGGCGCATTTCGACGAGTTGCGCCACCGCCTCGTCCTCGCAGGATTCGCCGCCCTGCATGACGGCGAGCGCATACCCTTGCGGATCATCGCCGAAGTACTCGAAGCAGCGGTAACGCGCGCGCGCCCGCGCCGCGGCATGAGGATCGACGCGATCGAGGTACTGCAGCACCGACTCGATCGAGCCATAGAGACTGTAGAGGTCGAGCCCGAACAGGCCGACCCGCTCGCCGACCGGGCGCGCGCGGTTGAATTGCGCGAGCCAGTCGACGAATTCACGCATCGTCTCGTTACGCCACATCCAGGCCGGAAAGCGCCGGAAGTCGGCGAGCGCCTGCAGCGCGTCCGCGTCGTCAGACCGCCCGGTGATGAAACGATGGACGCGGAACGTGTCGGGCCAGTCGGCCTCGAGCGTAACGGCGCGGAACCCATGGTCGGCAAGGAGGCGTCGCGTCAGCGCGGCGCGCATCGCGTAAAAGTCCTGCGTGCCGTGCGATGCCTCGCCGATCAGGACGATCGAAGCCCGCGCGGCGCGCGCGGCCAGCGCGTCCAGTGCGCTGTCGGAATCGACCGGCAACGCGGCGAATGCATGCTCCATTGCGGCCCCGCTTCCCTGATGCCCGATTGGACCGCGATCCGCAGCGTTGGTGCGTGTACCTACTCGCAGTGCGGCAGATGATCGCGGATCAGCGCATCGAGGTTGGCGTAGATTGCATCGGCCACGCCGGCATCGTGCTCCGCCATCTCGCGCGCGATCCCATCCGTGACAGGCTCGCCGGTTTTGGTCCAGCCGATCGTCCCGGCGATGCTGCCGCCGGCATAGTCGGTTTCCGAGCGACGTCGACCATCTTCGTACCACGCGCGCGTCGCGCCGTCGCGTTTGCCGTGATGCCATACCGACTCGAATCGACGCGGCGGCCCGCGTCCCGGCGGGGCGGCATACCAGATGGCGACCGTGCCGTTTCGCAAATCGTCGTCGTAGGGCACGTGCGCCGCGCGCACACCCTCTGCCGTCCAGAAGATGAATGACCCGGTGCGCTTGCCCTCGTTGAACGCGCCTGCAATGCGCAGCTGCCCGTCGCCGCTTCGCAATTGATACGGGCCCTGCGGCCGACCGTCGCGGCAGTTGCCGTCGACGATCCACGTCGCCGGCGCGCCGGCAATTCCCGCCGCGGACAACGACGCGGCGACAAACAGCGTCGCGCGGATCAGCCGCGCCGCTTCGCCCACCACGCCGCGAGCTCGCCTACGATGCCGCGGCGAAATGCCAGCACGCACACGACGAAAATCGCGCCGGTGATGACGGTCACCCATTCGCCGAAGCCGGCCAGGTAGCTTTCGAGCGCGACAATGATGAACGCGCCGACGACAGGGCCGAAGATCGTGCCCATGCCGCCGAGCAGCGTCATCAGTACCACCTCGCCCGACATCGTCCAGTGCACGTCGGTCAGCGACGCGAGCTGGAACACGATCGCCTTCACCGCGCCCGCCAGTCCGGCCAGCGTCGCGGACAGCACGAACGCGAGCAGCTTGTAGCGGTCGGCATCGTATCCGAGCGAGACCGCGCGCGCCTCGTTCTCCCGGATCGCCTTCAGCACCTGGCCGAACGGCGAATGGATGATCCGGTAGATCAGCACGAACGCCGCGATGAACACGACCAGCACCGTGTAGTACATCGCCAATGGCTGCGACAGATCAAGCAGGCCGAAGAGGCGGCCGCGCGGCACCGACTGGATTCCATCCTCGCCATGCGTGAACGGCGCCTGCACGTAGAAGAAATACATCATCTGCGCGATCGCGAGCGTGATCATTGCGAAGTAGATGCCCTGCCGCCGGATGGCGAGCGCACCGACGGCGACGCCGAGCAGCGCCGATGCGGCTGTTCCCGCGATGATCGCGAGCTCCGGCGTCAGGCCCCAGGCCTTGGCGGCGTACGCGGAAACGTATCCCGCCGTACCGAGGAACATCGCGTGGCCGAACGAAAGCAGGCCGCCGAAGCCGAGCAGCAGGTTGAAGGCGCAGGCGAACAGCGCGAAGCACAGCGCCTTCATCACGAAAACCGGATAGATTCCGGCGAAAGGCGCAACCGCGAGCACCGCCGCCATCACGGCCGTGCCGATCAGGATGCCGTTGCGCGAGCGTTGCGCGCCGACGACGCGGGACGCGATCGCCGCCACTACCGCTCCCTGCCGAACAGTCCGGCCGGGCGCACCAGCAGCACGATCACCATGATCACGAAGATCACGGTGCTCGACGCCTCCGGATAGAAATACTTCGTCAGGCCTTCGATGACGCCGAGCGCGAAACCGGTGAGGATCGCGCCCATGATCGAACCCATGCCGCCGATCACGACGACGGCGAACACGACGATGATGAGATCCGCGCCCATCAGCGGATTCACCTGGTAGATCGGCGCCGCCATCACGCCGGCGAGCGCTGCGAGTGCAACGCCGAAACCGAACGTCAGCGTGATCATCCGCGGCACATTGACGCCGAACGCCTGCACGAGCTCGCGATTCTCGGTCGCGGCCCGCAAGTAGCTGCCAAGCTTCGTGCGCTCGATCACGTACCAGGTCGCGAGGCAGATGATGAGCGACGCGACGATGACCCAGGCGCGATAGATCGGCAGGAACATGAAGCCGAGGTTCAGGCCGCCCGTGAGCAGCGCCGGGATCTGGTACGGCAATCCCGACGAGCCGAACTCGTTGCGGAACACGCCCTGGATGACGAGCGCAAGCCCGAAGGTCAGCAGCAGGCCGTAGAGGTGATCGAGCTTGTAGAGACGGGAGAGCATCGTGCGCTCGATGACGATGCCGATCGCGCCGACGACGAGCGGCGCGATCACGAGCGCCCACCAATAGCCGAGGTAATAATCGCCGACATGCGCGTACTGCAGCAGCAGCCATGCGCAGAACGCGCCCATCATGTACTGCGCGCCGTGCGTGAAGTTGATGATGTTCAGCAGGCCGAAGATCACCGCGAGGCCGAGCGACAGCATCGCGTAGAACGCGCCGTTGATGAGACCGATCAGCAGTTGGCCGAATAATGCCTGCATTCAGGTATCCGAATTGCGAGGGCCGGGCTCCGCGAAACGCATCGACATTGGAAGCGAAGCGTTGAGGGGCGCCGCAAGGCGCCCACTCGAACGCGAGCAGTTATCCGTCGCGCCGCGCGATCGTGTCCTCGAAGGCAATTACAAATCGGCGCGACGGATAATGAAGCGTTATTTCACCAGCGAGCAGCCGCCGTCCTTCAGCGGCCGGAACGCCTCGTCGGCGGGAATCGTCGCGAGCGTCTTGTAGTAGTCCCACTCGCCCTTCGATTCCGACGGCTTCTTCACTTCGACGAGATACGCCGGATGGATCGTGCGGCCGTCGACGCGAATCGAGCCCTTGCCGAACAGCGGATCGTCGGTCGGCATCGACTTCATCTTGTCGACGATCTTGCCGCCGTCCGCATCGCTCTTCAGCGCCTCTACCGCCTTGAAGTAATGCAGCAGTGACGCATAGACGCCCGCGTGCACCATCGTCGGATGGATGCCCTTGTCCTGCGGCGCGAAGCGCTTGCTGAATTCGCGCGTCTTGTCGTTCATGTCCCAGTAGAACGTTTCGGTGAAGGTGAGGCCCTGCGCCGTCGGCAATCCGAGCGCATGCACGTCGGTGATGAACACCAGCAGGCCGGCGAGGCTCTGGCCGCCCTTGACGATGCCGAATTCAGCGGCCTGCTTGATCGAGTTCGTCGTGTCGCCCCCCGCATTCGCAAGGCCGATGACCTTCGCCTTCGACGCTTGCGCCTGCAGCAGGAACGAGCTGAAGTCCTGCGTGTTGATCGGCACCTTCACGCCGCCCAGGACCTTGCCGCCCGCCTTCTCGACAGCCGCCGTCGTGTCGCGCTCGAGCGCCTGCCCGAACGCGTAGTCGGCCGTGATGAAGAACCAGGTATTGCCGCCATGCTTGGTGATCGCGGTGCCGGTGCCGTTGGCCAGCATCCACGTGTCGTAGGTCCAGTGCACCGTATTGGGTGAGCACGCCTTGCCGGTCAGATCCGACGAACCGGGCCCCGACGCGAGGAACACCTTGTTCTTGTCCTTCGTGATCTGGCTCACCGCAAGCGCGACACCCGAGTTGGGGACGTCGACGATCACGTCCACGCCTTCCTGGTCGTACCAGCGGCGCGCGATCGCCGAGCCGACGTCGGCCTTGTTCTGGTGATCGGCGGAAACGATCTCGACCTTGATGCCGCGCTTCTCGATTCCCGAGTCCTGGACCGCCATCCTGGCGGCGACGATCGAACCCGCACCCGCCAGATCGGTGTACAGGCTCGACATGTCGGACAGCACGCCGATCTTGATCTCGTTGCCCGTCATCTGCGCCTGTGCGGTGCCGAAGGCGAACGCGCCGGCGATCGCCAGCGCAAGCACATTGCGTTTCATTGCGTTCATCGATACTCCTCCATTGGAAATACGTTCATGTCCCTACACTCCCAGGTACTCGTGCAGCTTGCCCATGTTCCGCTCGAGCTCCGCATTCGGGATCATATCGATGATCCGGCCATGCTCCATCACGTAATGCCGGTCGGCGACGGTGGCCGCGAAGCGGAAGTTCTGCTCGACCAGCAGGATCGTGAAGCCCTGCTCCTTCAATGTGCCGATCGTGCGGCCGATCTGCTGAACGATGACCGGCGCAAGACCCTCCGTCGGCTCGTCGAGCAGCAGCAAGCGCGCGCCCGTGCGCAGAATGCGCCCGATCGCAAGCATCTGCTGCTCGCCGCCGGACAGCTTCGTGCCCTGGCTTTTCCGGCGCTCGGCGAGGTTCGGGAACAGCGCGTAGATCTGCTCCACCGTCAACCCGCCATCGCGGACCTTCGGCGGCAGCAGCAGGTTCTCCTCGACGTTGAGGCTCGAGAAGATGCCGCGCTCTTCCGGACACCAGGCGAGCCCGAGCCGCGCGATGCGATTCGAAGGCAGCCGCACGGTTTCCCGCTTCTCGAAGATGATCGATCCTTCGCGCCGGGGCACGACGCCCATGATCGATTTCAGCGTCGTCGTCTTGCCGGCGCCGTTACGCCCGAGCAGCGTGACCACCTCGCCGGCCGCCACGTCGAACGCGACGCCGTGCAGGATATGCGATTCGCCATACCACGCCTGCAACGCGCGCACCGCCAGCAGGGGCGCCGGGAGGCTTGCATGATCCCCCCACGCTTGCGGCTTCGCCGCTTCGCCGCCACCCGCGGGGGCGGGATCCGCGCCTCGAGGCGCCTCTGCGGCGCGCATCTGTTCCGGTTTCGGCAGCGCGCTAGCCATACGGCGTGCCGAGGTACGCTTCGATGACGGCGGGGTTCGTCGACACCGACGCGTAATTGCCCTGTGCGAGCACTTCGCCGCGCGCGAGCACAGTGATGTGATCCGACAACGTCGATACGACCGACAGATTGTGCTCGACCATCAGCACCGTCCGGTTCGCCGAAACCTTCCTGATCAGCGCCGCGATGCGATCGACGTCCTCGTGCGTCATGCCCGCCGTCGGCTCGTCGAGCAGCATCATCTCCGGGTCGAGGGCCAGCGTCGTCGCGATTTCGAGCGCCCGCTTGCGCCCGTACGGCAGTTCGCCGGCCGTCGCGCCCGCGAAATCGGAAAGTCCCACGTCGTCGATCAGTTCGCGGGCGCGCGCATCGAGCTCGTGCAGAAGGCGCTCCGAGCGCCAGAAATCCAGCGAGCGGCCGCGCTTGCGCTGCAGTGCGACGCGCACGTTCTCGAGCACCGTCAGGTGCGGGAACACCGCCGAAATCTGGAACGAGCGGACGAGGCCCTGGCGGGCGATCGCCGCCGGCCGCGAGCCGGTGATGTCCTGGCTCTTGAAGAATATCTGCCCGCGCGTGGGCGTCAGGAAATGCGTGAGGAGGTTGAAGCACGTCGTCTTGCCGGCGCCGTTGGGCCCGATCAGCGCGTGAATGGTGCCGCGCGTGATCGCGAGATCGACGTTGTTGACGGCGACGAAGCCCTTGAATTCCTTCGTCAGGCCGCGCGCTTCGAGGATCGTATCGTTGGCCATGGCCGTCCGCACGAGCCCTGCCGCTGGCGCCGTGCGCGCGTCTCCCGTTGTCAGGCGCGGATTATCCCGATGGCTACCCTGCTTGGCAAATGAATCCTGCGTTCATCCACGCCGGCTCCAGCGCGCGTCGCGCTTTTCGAGGAACGCGTCGATACCCTCGGCCGCGTCCGGATCGGTCATGTTGCAGGTCATCGCTTCGGAGGTGACCGAATACGCGTCGCCGAGCGTCCGGTCGATCTGGCCATAGAACGCGCGCTTGCCGAGGGCTATCACCGACGCGCTCCGCGCGACGATCCGGTCGGTAAAATACTTCACTGCATCGTCGAGCTCGGACGCCTGCACGACGCGATTGACGAGCCCCCAGTCGAGCGCGGTGCGCGCATCGATCGGCTCGCCCGTCACCAGCATTTCCATCACGCGCTTTCGCGCGACGTTGCGCCCGACACCCACGGCCGGCGTCGAGCAGAAGATGCCGACGTTGACGCCCGGCAAAGCAAAGCGTGCCGTGTCGGCGGCAACCGCGAGATCGCACATCGACACGAGCTGGCAGCCGGCCGCGGTCGCGATGCCGTGCACGCGGGCAATCACCGGCTGCGGCAGCTCGGTGAGCTTCATCATCACGCGGCTGCAGGCATCGAAGAGCTCGCGTTGCCACGCCGGGTCCACGTGTGCGCGCAGCTCCTTCAGATCGTGACCGGCACAGAAGCCCTTGCCGGCGCCGGCGATCACGATCACGCGCACGCCCGCATCGGCGGCGGCGTCGTCGAGCGCCGCTGACAGCGCGGCCAGCATGTCGCGCGACAATGCGTTGATGCGCTCGCCGCGATTCATCGTGAGTGTGCGCACGCCATCATGCGTCTCGGAAAGGACGCAGGGATTCAATCCGGCTTCGACGGGTGCATTCATTCCGGCCCCCTATTCAATGGCGCTCGCCGACCCGGCTCGCTCGCGCAGCAGGAATTTCTGGATCTTGCCCGTCGACGTCTTCGGCAACTCGCCGAACACGACGCTCTTCGGCACCTTGAACCGGGCGAGGTGGCGTCGGCAATGCTCGATCAACTCGGCGGCCTCGACGATCGAGCCCGGCTTGAGCTCGACGAACGCGCAGGGCGTTTCGCCCCAGCGCGCATCCGGCTTCGCGACGACCGCAGCCGCGAGGATTGCCGGATGACGATACAGCACATCCTCGACCTCGATCGAACTGATGTTCTCGCCGCCCGAGATGATCACGTCCTTCGACCGGTCCCGAATCTTGACATAGCCATCGGACTGCATGACCGCGAGATCGCCGGAATGGAACCATCCGCCGGCGAACGCCTCGTCGGTGGCCGACGCGTTCTTCAGGTAGCCCTTCATCGTGATGTTGCCGCGGAACATGATCTCGCCCATCGTCTCGCCGTCGAACGGCACCGCGAGCATCGTCGCCGGGTCCATCACCGTCATCGCTTCCTGGCAGGTGTAGCGAACGCCCTGGCGCCCGTTGCGCTCGGTGCGGGCGCCGATGTCGAGCGTGCGCCACTCCTCCTGCGCAGCGCAGATCGCGGCCGGCCCGTACGTTTCGGTAAGCCCGTACACGTGCGTGATGTCGAAGCCCATCCGCTCCATGCCCTCGATCATCGCGGCCGGCGGCGCGGCGGCGGCGACGAGGCCCTTCACGCGATGGGTGATGCCGCGCTTCCACTCGTCCGGCGCGTTGATCAGCAGCGAATGGACGATCGGCGCGCCGCAGTAATGCGTGACCTTCTCGTCGCGGATCGCATCGAGGATCGCGGCCGCCTCGACCCTGCGCAGGCAGACATTCGTGCCGGCGTTCGCCGCCATCGTCCAGGGAAAGCACCAGCCGTTGCAGTGGAACATCGGCAGCGTCCACAGGTATACCGAATGGCGCGGCATTCCCCAATCGACGATGTTCGACAACGCATTGAGGTAGGCGCCACGGTGGTGATAAACGACACCCTTCGGATTGCCGGTCGTGCCCGACGTGTAATTGAGCGCGATCGCATCCCATTCGTCGGCCGGAAGCTGCCACGCGAAGTCGGCGTCGCCGTGCGCGATAAGCGTCTCGTAATCGGATTCGCCCACAAGATCGCCGCCGGGCCCGAGCGCGTCGACGACGTCGATCACCAGTGGCTTCACCGGGAGCCGAGCCAGCGCGGCGGCGATTGTCGGCGCGAACTCGGTGTCGGTGATCAGGACCTTCGCCTCGCCATGCGCGAGCATGAACGCGATCGTTTCCGCATCGAGCCGCGTATTGAGTGTGTTCAGCACGCCGCCGGTCATCGGCACGCCGAAATGGCACTCGATCATTTCGGGCGTATTGGCGAGCATTGCCGCTACGGTATCGCCAACACCCACGCCGCGATGCGCGAGCGCCGAGGCGAGACGGCGCGATCGCGCATAGGCGTCCGCCCACGTGTAGCGGCGCGCGCCATGCACGATCGCCGTGCGCTGCGGCCAGGTGTATGCGGTGCGCGCGATGAACGACAGCGGCGACAGCGGCGCGAAATTCGCATGGCAACGGTCGAGGTGCTGGTCGAATATGCGCGGTGTCGCCATCGGAGAGCCTCTGCGTTTGCGGGTCCCGGCATCCATCGTAGCAAAATCGGTGTCGGCAGCGCTTAACGCGAGCCGGCTTGCCCGGACGCGTGGAATTCGCTAGTGTCAGGCGGGCACCCGGGCGACGGCGCCGGCGCTTCCTCATCTGTTTCAAGGACTACGGCAATGGGCCATCGGCTATCCCGCATCGTTACGCGCACCGGCGATGCCGGCACGACCGGACTCGGCGACGGTTCGCGCGTCGCGAAAGATAGCCCGCGAATCGAGGCGATCGGCTCTGTCGACGAATTGAATTCGGCGATCGGCGTGATCCTCGCCGAGCCGCTGCCGGCGGCGGTGGCGACGCTGCTGACCGACATCCAGCATGATCTCTTCGATCTCGGCGGCGAACTGTCGATTCCGGGCCACGCGGCGATCACGCCGGCGCATGGCGAGCGGCTCGAAGCCGCCGTCGAGCATTACAACGCCGATCTGCCGATGCTGAAGGAATTCATCCTGCCGGGCGGCACGCGCGCCGCCGCGCTCGCGCATATCGCAAGGACGGTGTGCCGGCGCGCCGAGCGTACGCTGGTGGCGCTT
>Ga0134125_10011182_pt1 | contig 10062 bp, 9 predicted proteins | sample KB31751_FD_96464 | JGI IMG/M metagenome (GOLD analysis project Ga0134125, IMG submission 96464) | Terrestrial soil microbial communities with excess Nitrogen fertilizer from Kellogg Biological Station, Michigan, USA - KB3-175-1 | ecosystem: Environmental > Terrestrial > Soil > Unclassified ... | reverse complement strand
TCCGCTGGTTCATTGTTCTTCGTTTTTTGCGGATTCCTTCCTAGTCGGGACGTGGCTCAGCCTGGTAGAGCACTCGCTTGGGGTGCGAGGGGTCGGCAGTTCAAATCTGCCCGTCCCGACCAATTCAAAACCCTATAGTTACGCGGCTTCCCTCTCGGGCCGAAATTGTAAGGCGAGGGGTCAATTCGTGCAAGGTTTTTAAGCAGTTATCCTACCTGCAGCAACGCGCTTGCGCCGGTTACGTTGCCGCCGCTCGCCACGCCTTCTTTCCGTCTTCCGACCAATTGTCATTTCCGCATGAGCACTCTGTGAAGGCTTTTTGCGAGCCGGATGCGGCCCTTCGCTTTCAGTGTCCATTTGGACTAACAAATGCTGAATTAGCGCAGCATCCTTTTGGTGCGCGGGAAGCCCGCGAACAAGAGCACGCGAGCCGCTTGTATTCCGCAGCTTGATCTTTTTATTTGTACGCGGGTCAGTCAGGTTGACCAGATGATTGCCTTGGACAAGCGAAGAAATTTGACTGCTTGCATTTGAGCGTTGCTCAACTCCCATGCGCTTGAGAATAGTTTCCTCTGTGCCAGGACCGTTGAGTTTAACGTCTTGAAGTATTTGAGATTGAGTGCGGGTGTGGTCCCGATCATCAAGCGCTTCGTGCGACGTTTCGGGGTCGGTAAGACGTGCTCCCGGATGCGAGCCAATTGGTTTAGTGGACATCTGTTAAATTCCTTCCTAAATAGTCTCTAAATTGCATTCTGCGGCGTTCTAAGGCACCCACAAAAGATTACGATGGTCACACAGCATGACTTTTAGCGGTTCATCTTCCGCAATTGCGCGTGGAAATGCTTGCTAAACTCGTCCGCGTGTTTGTCCAGCATCCCTTTCACGCTCGCGCCGTCAATCGCATGGACCGTGAAGTGACTTGTGTGATGAACGTGGACGTGCTGCCCGCTGTCATCAGAATTGGAAGCACGCTGTAACTGCTCCGTCATTTTTTTGGGCAGCACGGTTTCCCCAGGCGTCAGCATTGCGGGCTGAGTGTCCCCAATCCCTACGCCGGGCACAAGTCCGCCTTCAGCAAACGCCATCACCGCAGCAAACGCGCCAGCCGCGAGCGTGGGAGCTGCAATGATGTTGGCAGGGAATGGAAAGCTGGCACCGGCTTTGAACATTAGCCGGGCAGCCCGCGCCGCGTCATGCTCTTTGGTCATATCATCGGCCATGATGCTTTTAATTGCGTTCTGCAACATGCCGCTGACCACTTCGCTACCGATGCTGTTTATCATCGAAGCGAAGGACTGATGCCGCATCATCACATCCGTAAGGCTGTGGCTGATTTCATCGGTCATGTGTTGATAGGCGGTTTTCAGGTCTTTATCTTGCTGCTTTTGCGCGTCATCTTTGATTCTGGTGATTTCATTTTCGTGCGCCTTGACTAATTCCGCTTCACGGTCCTGAAATGCTTTGAGTTTGTTTTCGTAGTCGGCGGCAGTTTTATCCAGCGCCGCAATGTCGCTCTCAAATCCTTTTTTCTTGACCTGGAATTCTTTCTCGGCTAACTCAAGCTCACTTTGGATGATTGCCGCGTTGCCCTTCTTTTTCGTTTCCAGAGCAACGGCTTGAGCCTCACGGTCCGCTGCAACCTGCAACTCACCCATTTTTTCCGTGTGGTCAACTTGTTCTTTTGCAGCATCGGCGGCCAGCTTCTTTTGCTCTTCGCTAAACTGGCGGGCCGTGTCCACACGCTGACTCAATAAATTTCTGTAATAATCCGTTGCCTGCAGCCCTTTGGAATTTTCGTCTTTGATGGCCGCGTCAATGGCCGCGAGCCGCGCTTGCGAGCCTTCCTTCGTGGCTTTGATCTTGAGGGCTTCGGCTTCCTGGATGCGTGCAACCGCTTCCTTGTAATTCTGCTCATCCAGCTTGTCTTGCTCTTCCTGTGCCCGCTGCCTCTCTTGCGCTTGGGCACGAATCTTTTTGTCTTCGTCCTCGCCCACGGCTTTGTCAGTGTCAGAATGCGCGTTGTCTTGCTGAGCGGCTTTGAGGTCATGTACTTTTTGCTCTGCCGTTACTTGAGCCTGGAGCGCGTCAACTATGGTCTGTTGCGCCGCAACTTCCTTGTCAGATATGCCGGTGCCAGCTTTCTTTAGCTCCGCCATCTTCGCCATGTGCTGGATTAGCTCTTCATGCAGGTTGCCGCTTGTGGACGTTGAGGAATTATCGGCCTTGGCTTGCTTCTGCAGGTCCAATATGCGTTGGGCGCTCTTCAGCGTACCGGCGAGCAGGTCCGATGCGTCTTTGTCTTTGCCCTGTGCTAACAGCAAGTCATACTTTTGCTTAAACTCATCCAGCGCGTGCTTCGCGCCTTCCGAGCCTGACCCAAACTCATACCAATGCGCCTTGAGCTGGGCCATTACCGCGTCAGAGGCTTTGTCCAGCTCCGCGAAGGATTGCTCCAGCTCTTTGAGGCTTTGATGGTCTATAAGTGTTAAGGTTTTTTCGAGCGCGGCCAAGTGGTTGCCGGACAACTCATCCGCACGTATCCCCGCCTGCAGCAACTTGTCATCCAGGGCGTTGAGTACGTTGGCCGTGACCGCGCCAAAAGCGAGCTGACTTGCCGTTAGCTTTTCGCCTTCCTCTTTCATCTTGGCAAGGTGCTCAATAAAGATGGCGGCCAAGGCTATGAGTGCAAGGAACGGGAATGCCGTTTCCATCGCGGCACCAATCGGGCCAAGTTCCGCAAGGAAGGTTGTAAGGGCGCGGGGAAGGTGTACGCCAAACTCTTCGCCCAACAGCATGATGCCTTCGCGGGACTCGCGCATACTCCCGCTGACACTTCGGCCCATCTCGCCAGCGCCGGACTTTATGTCATTGAACGAACCACGGGCGGCGCGGGCCGCGTCCGCCATACCGGACTGAAAGGTAGCGGTCTTTGTTTGTAAATCAACGGAGAGTGACCATACGGGCGCGTTAGGCATAAAAACCTCGGAAGAAAAAAATCACAGCTCGGCCCCAACTGCTCCCCTGCAATTAGGAGCCGAGCTGTTTAGGTACGCTCACGGCAAAGAGGCGGCTCTAAAGCCTTGCGGGGACCGTGAGCGGGTTGATGACACCCCGCAAATTCATGTTTACGTATGCAGCGTGATTCCCTGGAGGGCTTCACTACGGCGCACGCGGCCATCAACCCGACAATATGCAAGGATGATGAGCTGTCCAGCGGTTGCAAGCGGTTGGTCAAGCAACTTAACGCTGATGCCACTTCCGCCACGGTCACCAATGACGTAACCGAGTTTGAAGTTGCCAAAGATTACCGGAGTGTTACCGGCTGCAATGGCTGGCATGTTCCCGGAATACTCCACGGGATAGCCGTGAAGATAGTCTTGGCTACCCACGCGAGTCCATACAGGTGAGAAGAGATTCGCAACGGATTGCGCTTTGCGGATGGCCACCCCGGTTGCACGCGACATCAACCAAGACGCGCCTGGGTGATAAACCTCATTCAACGTACCAAGCACATCAAACGTTGCCTGGAGCAGTTCACCGCCGTAATTATCACTGCCTACGGTGACACCAGTGATACCCGCGCCGATGTTGCCAAGCAAGCCTTCAGGTTGTCCGCTGCCCGTGCCAGTCAGGAAGAGGTTGTCTTCAAAGACGGCTTGCGCGAGCAGAAGGTCATTGACTGTGAAGGCTTGGAAGGACGGGACATCCTGCAGCAATTCCCAGGACACTTTGTGACTTCCCCCAACCATAAAAGCCGAAAGAGTAAAGTTTTCTACTGTCGCATCGGAATCGGTAAACAGGTTAGTTGAGCCGCCTGACTCCGCTTTCAAAGCTACGGAACCAAAACCCGTCTTGCGCCCGATTTTGATATCCATGGCTGTTGGCATCACCATCGCTGCCTTGCGGACTCCGGTTTCTACCGGGGCTAATTCAACGATGTTTTGGTCGAATGTTGATGGGACCACAGCTTCTCCGGTTGTGCTTCCGCCTTCGTAGCTTGCGCCCTTAATAGTTGGAATTTTGAAGCCGCCGAAACCGTCCGCGCCTTCCTCAAGGTGTGGACCAACCCTTGTCCCCTTACTTTTGAGGAACGTGTGGAAGTCCGCGAAGTATCCCTCTGACATTGGCTTGGTTTTCGGTGTTGGGAACAACCGCGTACTCTGGTTTCCCTCTCCGGCAGGAATTATCCGCCCCTTATTGGCGGCGGCAAATTGCACCAGCGTGTTCTGTCGCTCAAGAGGTTCGATTTGTGCGGTTAGTCTGTGGACGGTTGCAATGTGTGTTTCATACTGCTGGGCGTCCACATCGGACAATGGGTGGTTTGAGTTAGTTCCAAGCAGCCTTTCGCACGCATTGAGCGCTTCGTTGCGTTGCTTTTTAAGCTCGAAAAGATTAGGCATATCTACTTCCGTTTTAGGTCACGCGGGACCAATTTTTTTTGTGCTCACCATTCGCAATCGCCCGCCTGCATATACTTGGTCCACAGTTGGGGTCCTAACTTCCGGTGTTTACGCTCGCGCCTAACGTCCCCGGATTGGGGCAGCTAACGCGATTGACCCGGCCCGTTTTAGCCGAGCAGCACTTTTGAAATTTTTCGGGCGGGCGAAAAGGCCCGAGTGAATACGGCACCCGCCCGTTGCCGCGATGGGACACCTAATTCCATCGGGCGAAAAATTTTGGGGCGGATGGACGCAGCTAAACCGCCCCTGGCCGCGCTATGCGGGGCCAAACTTTTCTGGCATGTTCGGGATCAGCGCCAGCCGCTCTAACCAAGACGCGCTGTCACACTTCGTCTGTTGTGGCAACGCTGCTATTAGATTTGCAAACGTCGCGTGCGCTCGCCCCATAGCGAACATGCACATTACGTCCAACGGCCTATCCGGGGCGATTTGTACGTCTTTGCCGACAAGCCCGATGAAGCCTTCGAGATTGAAACCGGCTACCGTTAGCGCCGCGCTTTGGTCCACAACATCCGGCTTGCCGGTCAACTCTACGAGCGCAACGTCAACGCCACGGGCGAACACGGCGGCGCATATTGTGGATTGCTTTACGAGTGTGTCTTGCTGTGTGCGTGCGTCCATTTCGTTGCCTCAATGAGTGCGGCCCGCGTAAAATGAACGAAGGCCGAATTTTGAATCCGTCACAGGGTCTAAAGTTTTGGCTACCCGGCTCGGAATGGGTCGTCACACCCACCCGAGCCATTTTCTTTTAGATCAATTCACGCTCTTAAATAAAGTCATCCCCTCGTTTTGTATTGCCGCTGCTTTCTTCAAAACCTCCATACCGCGCCCATTAAGAGGCATCAACAGCTTGGGGAAAATAGCTCGCTGGTTTTTCGTCTCATCAAACTGCTGAAAGAGCATTCCGACCGCGATAACGTCCCTTCGGCTCAAAGTCTCAAGCACTTTCGTGTGGCAGGATTCGCTTAGTTTTCCTACCGCGTCCTCCAGATGTAAAAACTGTGGCTGGTCAGGATTCGCGGAGTCAATGAACACAATCACAGCCTCGGCGTGATACGGCTTTAGTTCCGCCTTCGTCATTTTTTCCCGGAGCGAAGACAGCGCTTCCGTTGCGCGTTTCCAAACTACCGAAGGGTGCAAAGGCAGCATGTCCTCTTGAAGTTTCAGCGGGCGGCCTAACTGAAACTCCCGGCGTACCCGAGCCGCTGGAGTGATTGCATCCTCCATTTTCCTCGCGCCCTCCCGCAAATTCTTCTTAGCTTTCCGTGTATAAAATCGCACCATCATTGCAAACCCAATATGCCAGTAAAACCGGTTGCGTGTCAAACGGTATTTTAAAAAAACAGGTTGCCTGTACATTTAAGGCGTCCACTTCATCTTTGGCCGGAAGTTACTAACAGGCCCCCTGACGCAATTTGTCACTTGGGTAAGGAATGAGTGGGTTAGCGCTCGCGCTGGACTTGTTAAGTGGACGGCCTAAAAGACAGGTTATTTTCGTGTCATTGCGCTATCGGAATTGCGTGCTACTGTGGCCGTGCGGTGCAGGTCCAGGGAGGGCCAAAAATAATGCCGGGAAAATTTATCAAATTCAACGTACTGGCTGAATCGCGCAAGGTGCTACGGGGTAAGTCAACGAAGGTCAGCGAAGCAAGCCTGTTACACGCGCTTGCTGATTCGTATGCGGCGGAGCATGGCGCTAAGAAGTCAAAAGGGTAGTTTGTGGGCGAGCTAACCGAGGGATGGTAGAATCGTCCCTCTGGCGTCCTTCAGGGGAGCTACCCCACGCGGCCCGCTGTGATGACTCCACGGGTTTTTCCGTGCTATGCCTACTCTTTTCGAGGAAACCAAGTTCAGCGTATTTGCAGGGGGCAAAGACCTACCCGCATTGCTGAATCGCCTTGAGCGAGTCTTCCTGGATGGCAAGCAGCAAATCCAAGTCGTTGTCGTAGCATCCAAGCGGCCCATCCTCCAAGCGCTCCGCGAAATGGAGGCACTCACTCCAGCGAAAATCACTTTAAAAGAGCACGTGGAAGACAGTCCCACGTCTGTTGTCGCTTTTTCGTTGAAGCGACGCTATGGAGTGAAGGAAAAGAAGTCTGTCACCGGCGATTTTCTTGTCATACCTGAATTACGCGGCAGTATGAGTTTGCTTGTCTGCCTCGAACCGCTTGTATTTTGGCATGAGGGCTTATCACCATTTCTCGATTGGGCCTATCCTCGGTTTGTAACTCCGTTTTTTACCCAAGCGGAGCTGCACCAATTTGTGCGTAATATTCATAACGCCCTCCCGACCCATCGTGTACGAATCCGGCGAACAAGTTCAAGGGAACGATTAAAAGCAGACGCCAGAAAAAAATTCAAATCGCAGGTGGAGTGGACTGACATTGACGCGGATAGTCTTTTTCGAGAAGCGGCGGCGAGGAATACATTCTTTCGGAGTATTTCATTTGAGTTGGTATTTCCGAAAGACGAGAAAATTGTTTCTGACGAAACTTTTGGAACAATTTCTAAATATGGGTATGTTAGTTGCACCAGCAGATTTGATTTGTTCTATCGCACCATACTTCAGCCAATGATGGAATACGGCGAAGACAGGCTACGTTTTCTCCAGGGAAGGACTCGTAATGAGACAACGAACTTTATCCCAAAGCCGGTGAAGATTGAGTACGACTCTGAAGTCTTCTCCAACGTGCAGCAGATTGCAAGACTGCTGGAAACCCTGAAGCGCTTCAAGCATGGGAGTTGCTCCGTGCTTCACGGCAATCCCTACCTTCACGTTTCAATGTTGGACAACTACGACTATTCGGCGGCGGACGTTTGGGTCCTGAATCGGAACGAAGTACTCATTGTTCCGCAGATCAGAACCTCGGAGGCGGCTTTGAAACGGATTATCAGTCACATCTTTGAGAATTTTAGAGAGGGAATACTTGGCGAGGCCCGCGTCTAAACCAAAGTACGACCACACCATCACGCGAGAGGACTGTGACAATTACTACAACACAGTGCTCGCTGCGCTTGCCCTTATAAACGTGCTTCGCTGGGATGAGCCGGGGCGCAAGCTGGACCCGGATGCCAGATTCGGCGTTGGCCGCCGCATGACCACCTCAGAAAAGAATGTAGTGTCCGCTTCCACCGTAATAACTCCGGATGTTGTTCTCCAGAGAGCTGGGAAGGGCGTTGTAGGTGAGATTACAAACAGCCTGACGGAGAATGATGAGTATTGGGCCGAAAAGCTACAGCAGGTCTGTAAATACGATGACTCGCTGCTTGGGTGGTGGACCAAAGACGAAAAACTCCCGACCCATGACGTTGTGCTTGTGGTGCCGCACAGTCGGGTAGTGCGAGTCACCGATATTTTGGCCAAAGAAAAATCTGATGAAAAAGACACAATAAAATTCAATCGGCACGTCGCGGTAATTAGCTTCCATCGGCATTCTGGCGCGGCGAAAGAGTACGTGGACTTAATGAAATTCTTCGGCGATTTGTCGGATGCCGACCTGTCAGAAAGGTTGAGACACGGAATACCAGTCGCTCAAAACATCTTGCTTAAAGTGTACGGGGACCGGAAGTTTGTGGATTTTCCGCCGCCGATGGCATACGTACTCCAGATAATGTGGGATGCTGTTTTCCCTTCTTACATAGGCGAGTTACCAATAGCTGACGGCGCGAATAAAGGCCGGACTCCGGTCAAGGTTGATCTTGACCGAATCTGCGAGGACCTGCAGAACAATTTCGGCTTCCAAGTGGACGATGCACGCGGGACAGAAGTGCCCGCGAAGGCTTGGATTAAGAAAGCATTGGAGCACCTCGTAATCTTTGGTATGGCCTCACGCATTGACGATAAGACATATGAGGTGCAGTACCGCGCATTGAAAGGTGACCATGTAGAGTATTTCGGCGGTCAGGTTTTCAAGCATAAGGGTAAGCTCGACCTGTTAGGTACTCCGCTGTTGCAGCCGCCGCTCCCCGGTTTCGGACCGCCGTTGCCGGTGTCTTCGCCACCTAAGTCACCCACAATAGTGCCCGATACAGCCAAGGCAACGCCTGCCGAGTGAGGTTGAGGGAGCTGCTACGCGAAGGAGAAAGGAATGGCGCATTGCCCGAAAATCTTGACAGTGGTGCCTTGATAGCCCTCCGCCGATGTTTTTCCCACACAAACAACAATTATCAAAATAGTAAACATTTATTGATGTTTTATTATCTTTTAGTAACTATATAAAGCGAAGCAAAAGCGAACAGACTTGTCCGTCCACAGTATAAGAGAAAGGACAGTGGACAGGACAACGTACATCCATCCCCACACTGCGAGAACAAGTTCTCTCGCGTGGTGACAGGGTTATGGCCGGGGACGGTGTGGGCTTAATAGAAGGAAGCCCGGCGGACAGGTGTCACCTCCTATAGTAAAGGTAACAAGGTGACAGCATCCATCCACACACTACGAGAACAAGTTCTCTCGTATGTGGAATGGTTATGGACGGAAAGGGGTAAGTGTTAAATGCGCCTGCCAATTTACCCCACACTACCCCAGCCCTGGTTTTTGAAAGCCGCTCAAATCGCAACAGGACCGCGCTAACACGCCTTCCGTAGCAACGAAATGCGGTCATGCACGGCCTGTAAATCCTCTGTCAACAGATTCACATAGCGCCGCGTCATCTCCAGCGTGGCGTGTCCAAGAATTTTTTGCAGATGAAACACAGAGCCGCCACGCCGGAGATAGTTGATAGCGAAGGTGTGACGGCAAGCATGGACGGTCCGCGCTGGAGCTGAGAAGTCCAGCCGCTTGCAAAGGTTTTTCACGTCACGAAGCACGTTGCGCCGTCCAAGTTGCATTTCGGATTCTGTGGCGAAGAGAAGCGCGTCCAGCTTACGTCCGAAGTCCCGAATGTAACGGAAAAATGCCTTTCGCAATTCAAATGAGAATGGAACCACGCGCTGCTTTCTTCCCTTGCCATCCAGCGTGACAAGCATGTTGTCCAGGTCAATGTCATTGACTCGCAACTTGAGGGCTTCTGTAATGCGACAGCCCGTGTCCAACAGTAAGAGCACGATTAAATGCAACCGGCGCTGAAAAAATCCCTTCGGCTTCCACTTCACCAACAGCCGCACCTGAGCCACAGAGAACGTTGGCAGCACAAGGTCCGGCTCTTTCAACTGTGCGATTCGCGGATGAGTGCATAACGGGCTGCATTTAATTTGTGGGTTTGCGGTCCAGTGCACGTAAGCATTGATGGCCCGAATTGCAGAGTTGCATCCTGTGGCTTTCAAGCCTTTCTCGCGCATCCGCATCACAGCATCTTTCAGGTCATCTTGTGACGGCGATTCCGAAGGCAGCCACTTGAATGCGTGGGTGTACCACTCCAGCGTTGCAGGTGTGACGTTTGATAGGAATTGGCGTTCACGGATAAAGGAAGAAAAACTCATCGCGGCCCTCCAAGGCGAGTACTCAGAATTGGAGAAAAACCGCGAAAACATTGGGTTTTGGCTCAGCCTGGTAGAGCACTCGCTTGGGGTGCGAGGGGTCGGCAGTTCAAATCTGCCCGTCCCGACCAAAAATCATTCTTCATCACGCAAGTCAAGGATCCTGGCGAAAAGTGCTCGGATG
>Ga0134125_10011180_pt1 | contig 10063 bp, 4 predicted proteins | sample KB31751_FD_96464 | JGI IMG/M metagenome (GOLD analysis project Ga0134125, IMG submission 96464) | Terrestrial soil microbial communities with excess Nitrogen fertilizer from Kellogg Biological Station, Michigan, USA - KB3-175-1 | ecosystem: Environmental > Terrestrial > Soil > Unclassified ... | reverse complement strand
TACACGCTGCAGGCCGCGTCCGGCGCCACGTACAGCACCGACTCGGTGACGCAACAGCGCTCGGTCGACGTACCGGTCCCGGTCGTCGTCACCGTGAAGAACGAAAGCCCGCCGTCGACCGCGAATTCCAACATCAGTTCGTTCACGTTCACGGTCAGCGGGCTGACGATGACGGGCGTCGACAACGCGAGCTGCGTGTCGCAGGGAGGCAACTGCACGCTCGACATGACGACGAACACGGTCTCCGTCACGAAGATTTCGCCGCCGATCCAGGCGCAGGGCACCTTCTCGGTGCCGGTCACGGTGGCGAGTTGCGGTGACGGCGCCTGGAGCGCAGTCGTCTGGACCGGCTCGCAGCTCACTGGCAACCGGTTCTCGTTCGTCAACGATCCGAAGCTGCCGACGAACCTCGCGACCAACGTCAGCTGTGGCGACGCGAACTGCGGGCTTCCGTTCGTCGTGCACAGCGCCATCGCGGGCAGCCCCACTTCCGTGAACGGGCTGCGGGGGACCTACGACAAGGACGGCGGGACCTGCTCGACAGCAGCGTTCGACTACTTCGTCACGAACACGATCCCGACGAACGACACGCTGCATTTCGAATGGGATACGGCGACGTTCGCGTCGTTCCTGTACACGGTCAATTATCCGTCGGCAGTCAACCCGTCGCTTTCGTGGTTGACCGACAACGTCGGGCCGGTGTTCATCGACGGGCAGAACTGCCTCGTCACCCAAATGCCGAACAACCTGCCGGCCCCGTACGGCGCGCTGTCCCAGGCGCTGACCAAGAACGCCAGCAAGATCCAGATCAAAGTGGCGACGGCGCCGACGATTGCGCTGCCGTTCCCGGTCGTGATCGGGACCGAGCGGATGCTCGTCACCGCGGTGCGCAGCAACAACTGGACGGTGCAGCGTGGACAAGGTGGTACGAGTGCCGCAGCGCACGCGCTCGGCGCGCCGGTCATGAGCACGCCCCTGCCGCTTCTCGCCGGACCGTTCACGCCGCAGCAGACGAGCGCCGGCTACGAGGCGGGCAACCAGGCGCACATGTGCGTCCAGTCGCCCGATTCCGGGTCGTGGCCGGCATCCGCGTTCACCGTCATCGACATCGGCGACGGCTGGATCCTCGGCCGATAGCGACCCGGCATTTCATTTTCGAGCGGCCTGATGGGCCGCTTTTTTTTGCGCCAGGCTTGCCGCGCGTGTGTCGACACTCTTTACACAACTGCATCGTCCGATGTAGCGTACGAAAAAAACGCCCACAGCATCAATCTCTTGCGGGCGCGGCGCAACTCTTGCTCACTTCGACAAACTTGCGGGCGCGCGCAGGGAGGATGACGCGCATTTGGGTATGCGGCACCAGGGATTCCGAGGAGGGAACAAGCCATGAACGGTATCCGTAAGCTGCTTCTGTTCGCAACGGCCATGATCGTCGTCGCCGTCGCGCCGTTTGCCAATGCCGGACCCACGAAGAAGTGGAGCGTCGCATCGTCGGCGGTCACCAGTTTCGGTCCGACGTCCATCACGCTGACCGTCAAGAACGAGACCCCGAACGGCAACTCGAACATCAACTCGCTCGTCATCAAGCTGCCGACCGGGATCCAGGTCGACACGTCGCAGGCCACGCCGCTGTCGTCGAACTGGGTCGGCAATCTGAGCTTCACGAGCGGTTCGGGCGGCAGCATTTCGATGTCGAACATGTCGCCGCTGAAGCCGCAGGCATCGTTCAGGATCACGGCAGCGGTCATCGTCACCTCGTCGATCGCGTGCGGCCAGTCGGTGCCCTGGCCGCCTGGTCAGGCGTGGACCGGATCGTCGTTCTCGGGCGATACGTTCCAGGAGCTGTCGACGCCGACCACGACGATACCCGCCAATCCGGCGCTCGCGTTCACGCCCGCTCCGTCCAACGTCGCCATCGGCGATCCCGTGACGGTGACGATCACGGCGATGTCGTGCGGCGGACCCGCCCCTGACGTGCCGATTACGGTCACCGTCAAGGACGGCTCCGGCAAGGCGATCGGAACGGTCGGCGGCAAGACGGGCAACGATGGCACGCTGACCGTGCCGATTCCAACGGGCGCCGGCCAGATCATCGCGACTTCGGGGACGTACACGATCGAGGCCGCAAGCCTGCCGACCTATCAGACGATCTCGACGATGGTCGGCGTATTCGACGGCGTCCTCGATTGCCAGCCGCAGCCGCCGTTCCTGTTCGGCTCGACCAGCGGGGACCCCAATCAGTCGGGCTATGCAGCCGGCAGCCGCGGCTTCTGGAACAAGGACGGGATGAGCTGCGTGCCGCTGCTCTATTCGTTCGAAAACTACATCCTCAGCGGAGATCCGGCCCTTGCCGACAAGGTTCATCTCTCCTGGGACCTGACGAGCGGGCAGCACCCGGCGTTCACCTATTCGGTCACCTGGAACGCCGAGGACGTGGACAACCCGAGCAATCCCGGTTCGTTGGGGCCGTCGAATTACGGATTCCCGGTTCCGCTTCGCGTCATGGTCGCGTTCAATACGACCGGAACGCCGAACTTCGTGCCGGCGCTCGCGTGCTTGGGATCGGCGTTGCCCGCACCGTACGGCAACCTGCAGCAGAACATCGGGGCATCGGATACGCAGATACGGGTCACGGTGCCGCCGTCGCCGCTGCCGACCTATGGCAACCCGCCGGTCGCGTATCCGACCTCGACGTTCCCCGCAGCGGGCGCGTTCCCGATCGTCATCGGAACCGAACGCATGCTCGTGAGCGCCATTTCGGGCACCTCGTCGCCGTACACACTGACCGTGACGAGAGGAAACGGCGCGACGCCGCCGGCGCCACACAACGTCGCCGACTACGTGATGAGCACGCCGCTCCCGGTCGATCCCGGGACGAACGTGCAGGTGCCGATGTGCATCGTGAACAACGGCTGGATGTCCGCGGGTGCGAACCCGGTCACCGGAATTCCCCAGGTCCGCTGGTTCACCACGGTGTTCGACATCGGCGATGGGTGGGTGCTCGGGCGGTAGTGGCTACCGCGAACTGGTACCGGGAGAGACGAGATGAAGCGAAACCGTGATCTGATGTGCTGCGTTCTGGCGTTGGCAGTGGCGGCGTTCGCGCTGCCCGCTTTCGGCGCCAACTCGCAGAACAAGACGTACAACCTCTCGATGAGCGTGCTCGCGCCGGGACTGGGCGTCGGGCCGAGCGACGTGCAGGCGATCATCCGCAACACGAGTCCGAGGCAGTCGAACGGGTCGATCAACTCGGTCGACCTCTTCGTCGACCTGAACTGGACGCCGGTCGCCGACAGCTTCACGATTTTCGAAAGCACCCGGCCGAGTCAGTTGTACACACCCGATCTCTCGCAGAAGGGACACATCCGCATTTCGAAGCTCAACCCGCTGAAGCCGGGCGACACGTTGACGATCAGGTTCAAGGTGATGTCATCGTCGTGCGGCGATGCGTCGTGGGACGCCGTCGCCTGGTCCGGCAGCCAGTTCAACGGCAACTTCTTCACGCGCGACGCCGACAGCGCGCTCCTCACGGAAGTCCCGTGCGCCGATGTCGCCTGCCTGGAGAGCTTCCCGCAGCTGCCGAGCGTTCCCGGTCCCGCCGGATCGGTCTTCACGACGCGGGGCCTCAACAAGGATGGCTCGGGCCTCACGTCGGACGGCGCCACCGGCCCGGCGTGCGCCGCGCTCGACTACTTCGCATCGGATACCGCGGGGAACAACACCGGATTGTCAGAGGATCTCGTGCATTTCCGGTGGGATCAAAGCGGCGCGTTCGCCTCCGCTTCGTTCCTGTACACGATCTTCTACGCGGCCGTGCCGCCGAACCCGATCAGGGTCGGTTGGCTCGATCAGAACGGCCATCTCGCGGTCGGGCCCGGCGTCGATCAGAACTCCGTCGTCGCCATCGACGCGCCCACGTGCCTCGGCGGAACGAATGCCGCGCTTCCGTCGCCGCTCGGCAAATTGACCGCGGACATCGACGACAACTCGACGACACTGAAGGCGACGTTCAGCCATCCTCCCGTGCCCTTCCCGTTCCCCATCGTCGTCGGCAGCGAGCGGATGAACGTGACCGGGCCGGGACAGAACGTCTTCACGTGGAAGGTGCAACGCGGCGCGCTGCTGACGACCCCCGCTGCCCACGCGAGCGACGCGGTGATCATGAGCACGCCGCTGCCCGCGATCCCCGAGGGCGCCCCTGCTCCGTACGTCGCCGGCGGCCAGGCGCAGATGTGCGTCGTCGACGGAACCGTCGAGTACCATCAGGGCGAGAACGGACCCGTGTTCCGCTATTCGAAGCAGATCATCGACATCGGCGATGGGTGGGTGCTCGGACGCTAGATCGAGTTGTGGCTAGCTAGGGCGGTGTCGGCACCGGCGGCACCGCCCGCACCTTGAGCGCCGCCAGGCGCGAGCGGCTCTCGTTCTGCATGTCGATCGGCGGCTCGACCCCTTCGAGTCGGTCGAGTTCGATCAACGACAGCATCGTCAGCGTTTCCTCGAACAGGTTGCGCTTGTCGCGCGCCGCGGCGAGGCTCGCCTCGAGCGCGTCGCGCGCTCCCCAAAGGTCGCCCTGCTTGATCAATGCGTGCGCCTGCGACCGCTGCAGCAGCGACGCCACCCTCGATACCGCGTTCGACTCGCCCGCACGCGCGAGTATTTCCGCGATCTGTGCCAGCGCTTCGTCGAGCTTGCCGGTCGCAACCATCGTCTCGGCGATGCGCGCGTCGACCGCCGGGACTTCCTCTTCGGCGCCCACGTGCTGAAAGTTCGCCTTCGCTTCGCCGAGCCGCGTCATCGCCTCGTCCGAGCGGCCGAGGCAAAGACATACCCGGCCGAGCAGCGAAAGGCATGCAGCCAGGTAGTAGCGGTACTGCGACGCCTTCCATAGCGGCAGCGTCTCGAGCAGAAGCGCCTCGGCTTCCGTCCATTCGCCGCGATCGGTGAGGATCTCGGCGATGTTGATCCGCGAAAGCGCGGCGCCGACGAGGCTGCCGATCTTGACGTTCGCATCGCGACCGCGCTCGTAGAACGACAGCGCGTCATCCCAGCGGCCCTCCCACTGGCAGACGACGCCAAGGCTCAGAAGCACGCCTGCCTGGCGGACGAGGTTCCCGGCTTCCTCGAATGCGCGCAGCGACCGCTCCATCATCTCCTGCGCGCCTTCCCGCCCGAGCTCGCCGTAGGCCCAGCCGATCACGAAATACGACTCGGCGAGCGCATCCTTGTCGTGCGCCGCCTCCGCTTCGTCGACGCCGATTTGCGCCCATTCGAGCGCCTCCGTCGTGCGTCCCTCGAACTGCAGCAGCATCGCGCACCACGACGACGATTCGCCGAGCACGCGCGCCGCGTCTTCGCGTTCGAGGCCGGCAACGAGCGCACGCGCACGCTCGGTATAGCCGAGCGCTTCGGCATATTTGCCGAGCTTCTCCTCGACGTACGAGCGCTTGAGCATCAGCGCCGCCTGCTTCACCGGATCGGCGACGAGGGCCTGCGCAGCGGTATACGATGCGGCGGCCTTTCCGTATTCGCTCGCGCGATACCAGACGTCGCCGAGCGCACGATGCACCGATGCGAGGTCATGCGCGTCGAGTCCCGGCAGCTGCTTGCCCGCATCGAGCGCACGCGTGTACATACCGGCGGCCTCGACGTGCGCATACGCAGTCTCGGCGCGTTCCGCGGCGATGCGCGCGTAGCGCCACGTCGGCTCGTACTCGCCGGCTGCGAGGTAATGCAACGAAAGGATGCCCGCCGCCTCCTCGGGGTAATCCATTTCCTGCTCGAGATGCGCGGCGACGATCGCGTGCAGCCGGCGACGATCCTTGTACGGAAGGCCTTCGTACGCGGCATCGCGCAACAGCGAACGGCGAAACTTGAGGTAACCGTCGGGCTCCTCTTCGAACAGCTCGCCGAGCCGTTCCCAGTTCGGAACACGCAGCTCGTCGCCGTCATCGATGAACCACACGAGCATCCGGGGATGAAACGTGATGCCGAAAACGGCCGCACGCCGCACGATCGCCCGATCCTCCGGGGCGAGGCCGTCGATCTGCGCGATCGCCGCCGCTTCGGCCGAATCGGGAAGGTCGGCCGTGCCGCCCGATTCGATCGCGATGCGCAGCAAATCGCGCAGGAACTGAGGATTGCCGCCGGACCGCTTCGCGATCGTTTCGAGAACGTGCGACGCCAGCGGATGCTGCTGGCTCGCGAGCTGCGCCATGCGCAGCGCATCCTGCGCGGCGAGCGGTTTCAACTCGACGCGTACGACGCTTCCCGAGTCGGGCGCGCGAAATCCACCGGTCGACGTCCGGCGCGCGACGGCGAAAAGCCACGGTCTCGCCTCGAGATGATCCGCGGTGATCCACGACAGGAGCTCGGCCGAAGCCTCGTCCATGTGATGCGCATTCTCGATCTCGATCAGACACGACTTCGGAACGATCGCTTCGAGAAGCCTGCCGACGATTTCATGCAGCTTCGCACGCCGATTCGTTTCGGCGAGCATCGCGACTTCCTGCGTCGGATGCAACTCGATGCCGAGCGCGGTTGCGATCAACGGAAGCCATGGGAGCAGGTCGGGCAGCTTGCCGAGTATCTCCTCCTGCACGCGTTCGATGACGGCGGAGTCGGGATCGTCGCGGTCGAACTCGAGCAGGCTGCGCAAAAGCTCCCGCCACACTGCGTACGGCGTGGTTGCCGTGTACGCCTCGCACGTCGCCTGGATCTTGCGAAAGCCGGCGGCGGCATCGCGCAGCGCCTCGAGCAGGCGCGTCTTGCCCATCCCCGCTTCGCCGACGACCTCGAGCAGCCGGCCGGTGCCGCCGCGTGCGCTGACGAAGGCCTTGCGGATTACGCCGAGCTCGGCATTGCGACCCGTGAGCGGCAGCTTCGCGAGCGACACGTGTCGCGTCTTCGATCCCTTCGCTGCGCCCACCGCCCACGCCTGGACCGGCGCCGCCTTGCCTTTCACCGAGAACGGCTCGAGCTGCGTTGTCTCGAACGTCGTATCGGAGCGATCGAGGATGTCGGCGGTCGCGTAGATCGCGCCCGCCTCGGCCTTCGCCATCAGCCGCGCCGTCAGGTTCACCGCGTCGCCCATGATCGTGTACGTGCGCCGGTAAGCGGGACCGATGTCGCCCGCGAACACCGCGCCGCGATGCGCGCCGATGCGAATCGGCAGCGGCAGTTGCGTCGTCGCGATCCTGCGCAGCGCGAGCAGCAGGCGCTCCTCGTCGTTGCCCGTTGCCTTCGGCGCACCCGCGCTCAGGATCAGCTTGCCGCCGTCGGCGTCGACGTCGGATGCGAGGAACGCGACGTCCTGCTCTTCGGCGGCCGCCTGCACCGTGCTCACGATCGCGTGCAGCGCGTGCGCGGCCTCCTGCTTGCCGCGCTCGGCGATCAGCGCGTCGCTGCCCGAAAACTTGATGAACGCGATCGCGACCGGCCGGTGTTCCGATGTGCCGGCGCCGGCGAGCACCTGCGAGCGGATCGCCGGCGACAGGCAGCGCGAAATCGTCTCGGTCGCGAGCTTCGGCGGCGGCATCGCCGGAACCTTCTCCTGGTGCGCGGGCTCGCGGACCAGCAGGTGGCCGCTCGCGACAGCCTCGCCGATGCAGTCCGACGGAAGGCACGAAGCCGTCCGCGCGCTGACGACGATCTGGTCGGCATCGGCGGAACCTTCCGCCGCCGCAAGGCGCGTCCACTCGGGTCCGACGGTCAGCAGCTCGTGATGCGACGTGCCGACGGCGAAGAAGTCGAAGCGACCCGTGTGCACGCCCTGCGATATGCGCAGCGTGACGTCGACGCCGGGAAGCTCGATCACGCCGACGCTTGCCAGCACGTCGCGCATCCGGCCCGCCGCGCCGCAGGCGCGAAGCGCATGATCGTCACCGTCGAACCAGAGCAGCAGCGCGTCGCCGCCGAACTTGAGCAGGATGCCGCCGCGGTCGTACGCGACCGTCAGCAGTTCGCCGAACACCTTCTCGATCGCGTCGGTGATCTGCTCGGCGCCTTCGCGACCCTTTTGCGCGAGCGCTTCCGACAGTTTCGTGAAGCCGGAAACGTCGGCGAACACCGCCGTACCCTCGACCGACCACGTCTCGGAAAGCGGATCGTCCGCCAGATGCTGCTGCAGCACGCGCGGAACGTAGAGGCCGGCGCGCTCCGGGCGTCCGAAGTCCTGCAGCGTCTTCTCACGCTGCACGAAGCTGCCGGCGACGATCGACGTCATCGGGCATACTCTACCGGGTGCCCAAAATGCGCGGCAATCCGAATTTTCGAATCCTCGACGGCCGAATATGAACGAAACGTCGTGGACACGCCTTGAACAGGCGGCGAAGGCCGCGTGCGCGCGCGCCTATTGCCCGTACAGCCGCTTTCCGGTGGGCTGCGCAGTCATGACCGGCGACGGCGCGATCGCCAGCGGCTGCAACGTCGAGAACGCGTCGTACGGATTGACGTCGTGCGCCGAGCGCAACGCGATCTTTCGTGCGGTCGCCGACGGTGCGATGTCGATCGTCGCGGTGATGCTCTACACACCGACACCCGATCCGGTCACGCCGTGCGGCGCGTGCCGACAGGTCATCGCGGAGTTTGGCCGCGACGCACGCGTGCGCGCGATCTGCGACGGTGCCGACACGCTCGAGTACGCGTTGCGCGATCTGCTGCCGGCCGGCTTCACGCTACGGCGCCCGACGTAAGGCGTCGATCACTATGCGTTATCCCTACATCCGCTACAGATTCGGCGCGAGGCGCCGCCGCGCCGCGGCGATGTCGATCCCCGCACGCGCGGCGAAGTCGACGAGTTGATCCTCGCCGATCTTGCCGACCGCAAAGTAGCGCGCATCGGGATGCGCGAGATAAAAGCCCGAGACCGACGCCGCGGGGAGCATCGCGAAGCTGTCGGTGATCGTCATGCCGGCATCGCCCGCCTGCAGCGCCTCGAACAGGTCCGCCTTCACCGCGTGATCGGGGCAGGCGGGATAACCGGGCGCCGGACGGATGCCGCGATACTCCTCGCGAATCAGCGCCGCGTCGTCGAGCGTCTCGTCGGACGCGTAACCCCATAACGCCGTCCGGACTTCCCGATGCAGCCATTCGGCGAAGGCCTCGGCGAGACGATCGGCGAGCGACTTCAGCATCAGCGCCGAGTAGTCGTCGTTCGCGGTCTTGTAGGCGGCCACCCGCGCGTCGACGTCGCCGCCGGTCGTCACGGCGAAGCCGCCGACGTAATCGCGCACGTCGCTCGTCTGCGGCGCGACGAAATCGGCGAGACAGTAGTTCGGCCTGCCGGCGGGACGCTCGTTCTGCTGGCGCAGATTGCGCCAGGTGAAGCGCTCGCGCGTGCGCGTTTCATCGCTGAACAGAACGACGTCGTCGCCGACGGCGCTCGCAGGCCAGAAGGCGACGACACCGTTCGCCGACAGCCACCGCTCGGCGATGATCTGCGCGAGCATCGCCTGTCCTTCCGACAACAGGTTGCGCGCGGCTTCGCCGACGACCGCGTCGTCGAGAATGGCCGGGTACGGACCGGACAACTCCCACGCCTGGAAGAACGGGCCCCAATCGATGAACGCGGCGATCTGCGCGAGATCGACATCGTGCAGCGTGCGCCGGCCGAGAAACGTCGGCACCGTCGGCGTGTAGCGAGCCCAGTCGGCGGCGAAATGGTTCTCGCGCGCGGCCGCGAGTGGAATCAGCTTCGGTCCGCGCTTGCCCGCGTGCTGCGCACGGACTTTCGCGTAGTCGTCGGCAACCCCCGCGACGTACGCATCGCGCTGCTCCGTCGACAGCAGGCTCGTCACGACGCCCACCGCCCGCGACGCGTCAGGCACGTACACGGTCGGGCCGTTCGTGTAGTTCGGTGCGATCTTGACGGCCGTATGCACGCGCGACGTCGTCGCGCCGCCGATCAGAAGCGGCACGCTGAAATCCTCGCGCTGCATCTCGGACGCGACGTGCGCCATCTCCTCGAGCGACGGCGTGATGAGCCCCGATAATCCGATCGCGTCGGCGTCGCTCTCGCGCGCAGTCGCGAGGATCTTCTGCGCGGGCACCATTACGCCAAGGT
>Ga0134125_10011178_pt1 | contig 10063 bp, 8 predicted proteins | sample KB31751_FD_96464 | JGI IMG/M metagenome (GOLD analysis project Ga0134125, IMG submission 96464) | Terrestrial soil microbial communities with excess Nitrogen fertilizer from Kellogg Biological Station, Michigan, USA - KB3-175-1 | ecosystem: Environmental > Terrestrial > Soil > Unclassified ... | reverse complement strand
GCGGCCTTGCGCATGGGCTTGGTGCGCGGCAGGTCGCGGATCTGCGGATAAACCTCCTTGGCGAACAACGTCATGGAGTTCACCGTCCGCTTGTGATCGAGGTGTCCCGCCTGCTGCATCATGAGCAGATGATCGAACCCGCCGACCAGCTTGTAGAAGCGCTTCACCTGCTCGGCGACCTGGTCCGGCGTGCCGTAGATCAGCACGCCCTGCTCGCGCAGATATTCGATGCCCTGCGAGCGCACCGCGTCGGTGCGGCCGGAATAGGCGCCCTGCAGCGCGCGGACGTTGAAGGACACCGGCACGTAGCCGGGCGGGTTGCGGAATTGCGGCGGCGTCTTGGCCTGCAGATACCAGGTGAGCTGCTTGGCACCCTCCTCGGCCTCCGTCTCGTTGTCCGCCGTGTAGACGAGCGGCATGTAGGCGATGCCGCCGCCGCCCGGCAGGCCGTGATCGACGAAATTGGCGCGGTAGGCGTCGAACATGTCCTTCACCTTGTCGTAAGGCTGCAGGAACATGGCGAAGACATAGCCGCGCTGCGCCATCTTGACGATGTTCTGCTTGTCCGAGGAGCCGGTGATCCAGATCTGCGGATAGGGCTTCTGGTAGGGGCGCGGCCAGACATTGACGGCGCGCTTGTGCCAGAACTTGCCCTCGTAATTGAACGGCCCGTCATGATGGGTCCAGGCCTGTACCACGAGGTCGACGCCTTCCCACAGCCGCTCGAGCGTCTGGGTCGGGTTGGTGTTGGAGGCGAAGATCTCGTAGGGCACGCCGCGCACGAAGCCGGCATCGAGGCGGCCGCGGCTGATGCAGTCGATCATCGCCATCTCTTCGGCGATGCGGATCGGGTCGCCGCGATTGGCGATCGGATTGCCGAGAATGCAGATGCGCGCCTTCTTGGTCTGGCGCGCCAGGATGGCCGCCGAGAGCGGCGCCGCCACATCCATGCAGGTCGCCGTCTGATGATGCTCGTTGAGCATGATGTTGAGGCCGAGCTCGTCGGCGATCAGATGCTCGTCGAGATAGCGGTTATAGAGATCGGCGCCGACCTTGGGATCGAACAGCTTGCTCGGGATGCTGACCCGCATCGACTCCAGCTGGTCCAGAGGCGGCAGATGCGGATAGGGCATTTCGGTGAAGTGCCATGCGTCCATGGGGTGATTCCTGCGGGCTGGAGCGGAGCGGCGTGGATCCTAGAGGAAAGAGCGGAGCGTTTCGACGAAGGCGGCGGGCTGCTCGATATGCGGATAGTGGCCCGCCTTGGCGATCGAGACCAGCTTGGCGCCGGGGATCAGCTTCTTGTAGGCGGCGCCGTAATCGGTGGTGACGATGCCGTCATTCTTGCCCCACATCAGCAGGGTCGGAACCTGGATGCGGTGCAGCCGGTGCTTCAGCTTGGGATTGTGCATGTAGGGTTCCCAGCAGAAGCGCGCGAAGCTTTCGGAGTTGCGCGCGATGATCTCGAGCTGCTGCTCGGGCATCGACGGGTAGTCGCGCTTGCCCTTCTCGGGATCGGCCCATTTGAGCTTCATCACCTTGTCGGGATGCAAAGTCCAGAAATCCTGGATGTCGCGCTCCAGCGGCCCGCCGACCTTGATGCCGTAGGGATCGACCAGCACCAGCTTGGAGATGAAGGAATCGTCCTTGGTCGCCATCTCGGCGGCAAGCCAGCCGCCCAGCGAGAAGCCGACGACCGGCAGTTTCTTGAGACCCAGCTTCTCGATCAGATCGAGATAGATATAGGCCATATCGTCGGTCGAGGTGATCCAGTCGGGACGGTTGGAGCGGCCGAAGCCGGGCGGCGACGGGATGATCAGCTCGTAGCGCTTGGCGAGCGCATCGAGGAACGGCGCTTCGAGCTCGAGCGCTTCCTCGCTATAGAGCAGCAGCAACGGCTTGCCGCTGCCGCGCCGCTCGACTTCGAGCGTGACGTCGCCGATGGTGACGAACTTGCCCTTGGCGCCGGCGGGCGCCGAACGTTTGGCAGGTGAGGCGGCCTGCTTGGGTGCCGCGCGCTTGGCGCCGCCCTTCGCGGCGACGGCTTTGTTCGCCGCGCCGCTCTTGGCCTTGCTCGATTTTCCGGATTTCTTTTTTGTCGCCGCCATGCGGTCCCGTCCCTCTTCGCCTGTCGCGCTGACCCATCGCACTGTCTGCCCAGACGGGATCCTTCCCGCTGCGCGGCCGGTCGGCGGCGTCGGGCGACAGTCGCGTTCTCACCATCCGCGAGCCGGCGGAAGGTCGTGAAGAACAATCGCGGCTTTCCTAGGATATCGCTTCGGTCTAGGCAAGCCGCCAAATTATGAAATGGCGGCTTCCGGGGCTTTCTTGCGAAGCGCTCGCAAGGGCGCGGCTAGACGCGGCATGCAGCGGCGAACTCGGCCGCGATCCCGGGATCCTCCTGGTCCTTGGCGATCTCGGCATTGCCGGCGGCATAGACCGAGCTGTCGCCATAGGCGGCACGACGGCTGCGGAACAGCGGATAGCGCTCGCTGCCGAGCTGGACATCGAGCAGGCGGGCCGCTGCCGCGCCGGGATTGAAATGCTGCACGAAGCGCATGCCGGGTGCCGCGAACAGCAGGCCGCGGCGCCAATCGATGCGTTCCGCTTCGCCGTCGCTCGCGCCGCCGATGCGCGTATAGCCGGTGCCGGCGACGGCGAGGAGATGCGCGCCCTGCATCTGCCGGCGCGCGCGCCCGTAGCTCTTGGGCGCCAGCGCCAGGAGATCGCAGCCGAGCGCGCTCGCGGCGAGATCGAAGCTGCGTCGGTCGGCGCCGGCCATGTCGAGCGTCGCAATGTCGCGGACCAGGCTTTCGGCGGCGGCGCGCTCGGGAAAATCCGTCTCGGTCGCGAACAGGAATTGCTCGTTGCGATAGAGATTGAGGAGGTAGCGCAGGTCGCTGAACAGCACGAGCCGCGCGCGCTCCGGGCTGCTATTGACCAGGCGGTAGCGGGCATTCATCGGCAGCAAAACGAGGCTGTTCGCGCCCCATTCGATCGGCCGCGCGGGCGCGCCGCCGAGTTCGAGCTCGACCGTGCCGCCGCCGGCGAGGGCCACGAACGCCGCCTCGAACAGATGGCGCTGCGGCGTGGAGCGGGCACCGGGCGCCAGATCGAGCAGCAGCACGCTCAGGAAATCGTCGCGGCCCTGGAGATGGCAGAAGGCGCCGTCGACGCCGAAGCGCGCCCAGGGCTTGCTCTCGACGGACAAGAGATCGAGCGCCGTGCCGGTGAGGATCGGAATGCCCTCGCCCGCCGCCCAGTCCTCGTACGTATCGATGAGATATTTGCCCTTGGGCGGGCTCGCCTGCATGACCTCGGCCATCACGCGCTCTGCCTGGCAAAGCGGCTTTCGTCGATGAACTTGCCCATGCCGGAGGTCACGCCGTTCTTCGCGATCTCGTCGAGCCAGATCTGATGGATGCGCGGATCCTGATCCTTGTACTCGACCTGCGCGCCGCCTTCCTTGATGTCCTTGTCGACCCCGACATCCCATATCTCGCGCTTCATCCTCAGCAGCGGATAGCGGACTGTGCCAATCTGCAGGGCGAGATAGCGCGACGGATGGTTGGCGACGTTGAAATGCTGGTGGAACATGGAATCGGGCGGGCAATAGACGACGCCATGCTCCCAATCCACCCGCGTGAAATCCTTGTCGTCTTCATGCCACAGCAGCGAGTAGCCCTGGCCGGTGCAGGCATAGACACAGACCCCGTCGAAATGCCGGTGGCCCTTCTTGTAGGTGCCGACCGGCATCTCCGACGAATGGGCGCCGATCGTATTGTCGGCCAGCACGAAGCGCAGCATCGAGCCGCCGGCGCCGCGCTCGGCCCAATGCTTCAGCTCGAAGGCCGACAGGTCGGCGACGAAATTGGTTTCCCATTGGTGGCGGCCCGGGCGGATGGCGATGAACTCGCCCTCGCCGGCGAAATAGTTCTGACCGCCCATGCGCTCGGGAAATTGCGCGTCGCAGCCATAGATCAGCGCCTCGCTGCGGAAGCGGTTCATGGTGAAGACCATGTTGTTGGTCGAGGCGAAGCGCGCCGCCTCGCGGCCCGAGCCGTTGAAATGCTGATAGGTCGCGTTGAGCGGGATCGAGAACAGGCTTTTCGCGCCCCATTCGAAGCTGTGCTGCCGGCCGTCCGGGGTAGTCACCATGGTCGAGCCATGGCCGGAGATGACATAGATCACCTCCTCGTAGAGATGATGCAGCGGCCGCGATTTGCCGCCGGGCGGCAGCTCGAAGGCGAAGATGGAGATGAAATCGTCGCGGCCCTTGAGATGGCAGAAGGCGGCCTTCATGCCATAGCGGTCCCAGGCCTTGACCGGCACCTTCCTGATGTCGATGCCGAAATCCTCGACGATCGGGATCGCCTGGGCACGCGCCCACTCCATGTAGGGGTCCTGCAATTTGCGCTGCTCGCCTGCTGCTGACACGCCTGATCGCTCCGCTGAAGCCGGCCGGCTCATCCGTTCGGCGCTGCTATAGAGCCCGCCCCGCCGACGCGCGGCAATGGCTTGCTGCGGGGCAGCAGCGAAAAGGGCTCTGCCACGATCCCGCCGCATTTCGCCGGCGGTTGCGGTCGGGCTGGATTTCTCGCGGGCGCCCCGCTATTTACCCCGCTTCGAAGGCTCCATCCCTCGGGCCTTCCGACCAGGAGTTTCGGAATGTCTCGCCTCATCGGCCGCGCCATCGCTGCGGCATTCATCGGAGCGGCCCTCGTCGCCGCATCCGCCGCTCACGCCCAGTCGCCCGAGCAGTTCTACAAGGGCAAGACCGTCTACTTGTATATCGGCGAGGCCGAAGGCGGCGGCTACGACACCTGGGGCCGGCTGGTCGCCAGGCACATGAAAGACCACATTCCCGGCAATCCCAGCATCGTGCCGCAGAACGTGCCGGGCGCCGGCGGCCTGCTGGCGCTCAACCAGATCGCCAATACCGCGCCCAAGGACGGCTCGACCTTCGCTATCGTCAATCGCGGCATGCCCTTCGAGCCGCTGCTCGGCGGCGAATCCACCCATTTCGATCCGCGCAAGCTCAATTGGATCGGCAGCCCCGAGCTCGACGTCATCGTCTGCACGGCGCGCAAGGACGCGCCGGTGAAGACCATGCAGGACCTGTTCTCGAAGGAGCTGATTATCGGCGCCACCGGCACCGGCGCCGACACGCTCACCTATCCCGAGTTCCTGCAGGGGCTGCTGGGCATGAAATTCAAGATCGTGAAGGGCTTTCCCGGCTCGAGCCCGATCGTCGCCGCGATCGAACGCAACGAGGTCCAAGGCATCTGCAATTCCTACAACTCGGTGGCCAACACCGCCTATTACCGCGACGGCCACCTCAACCTCCTGTTCCAGGCCGCCTTGAAGGCCGATCCGCGAATCAAAGACGTGCCGGTCGCGACCGATCTCGCCAAGACCGACAGCGACCGCCAGGCGCTGAAGCTGTTTCTGGCACGCGCCGCCATCGGCCGTCCCTTCGTGGCGCCGGCGCAAGTGCCCGCCGATCGCGTCCAGGCGCTGCGCACCGCCTTCGACGAGACCATGAAGGATCCGGGTTTCATCGCGGATGCGAAGAAGGCGCGGCTCAATCTGGGGCCGCTCACCGGCCAGGAGCTGGCGCAGATCATCGACGAGGCCTATGCGACTCCCAAGGATGTCGTGACCCGCGTCGAGAAGGCGATGGGCCGCAATCCGAAGTAAGAGCGCGGCGAGAGACCTGTCGGAAAGGGCGGCTTCGGCCGCCCTTTTCATGTCCGCGCGCATCTTGCCGGCCGGGGAGCCGCTTTACAGAAAGCGTCGGCGGATTTGACGCCTGCTGCATACAGGCATCGCGTGCGCCTAGGAACGCGAACCACTTAGCCGATTGGCCGGGTTCTTGCTCCTGAAGAGGTAATCCTCACCTTGGGGGCCAGCCATGTCGCATCTTCACAAGATATCGCCGATCCTTGTCGTGCTTGCGCTGCTTGCCGGCGAGCAGGCGGCGCGCGCCGATCTCATCGATTATGCTTTCACCGCCGATTATTATCGGAACCGGCTGGTAACCAACATCGGTATCAACAGCGGCACGGTTTCCGGCACGAGATTGCCTGATCTGAACCCGGGCATTCCCGCCTCGCTCCAGCAGGGCAGCGCCGCTGGAACAATCTCGATCAATACGGCAGCACCGGCGACCGGTGCGGATTTCGGCCCCGGCAGCGTCGAGTATCTCGGCGCGCTGAGCGTGTCGATGGCCAGCTCGACCGGCCTGGCGGGCACCACAAATGGCAACTTGCTCTTGCACGTGTCGCCCGATGTGTTCGGGATCACGAGCCAGCTCGCGTTCATCGGCGGATCCGTGCCCGTTCCGGGCTGGAGCCTGTCAGAGGTGCCGCTTCGCTGGGAATGCTGCAAGAATTTCGGCCTGACCTCGACCAATCTCGACGATCTGCCGATTTTCACGACGGCCGATTTCGACCCCGTCGCGCAGACGCTGGTTCCTCCCGGCAACCCTGAAATTCTCGGCGACATCGGATTCGTGCTGCATGACCAGAGCGCAGACGAGGCGGTGCTGATCTACCGCATCGACACGCTCACCTATCTCGGCCGCGTGCCCAGCTCTGTGCCGGAGCCAGCAAGCCTCGCCCTCCTGGCGAGCGGGATAGCCGGGCTCGGCTGGCTCAGGCGGCGCAAGCGCTAGGCGCTATTTCGCCGCCTCCTTGGGGCGCAGCGCCACGACCTTGTCGACGATCGGCTTCGGCGTCGCATACATGCGGTCGAGCAGCGCGTCGACTTGCGCGCCGGTGATGGCATCGATGGCGAAGCGCTGGCGCCTCGCCTCCTCGAGGAAGGCCGGGTCCTTCATGGTGGCGTCGAAGGCGGTGCGCATCGCCTGTAGCCGGTCGCCCGGCATGCCGGGCGGGCCGGCGACCGGCCGGCCCATCTCCTGGCTGGCGAAGACGAGGGTCATGGCTTGCTTCGCCGCGTCGTCCTTCGTCATGTCGAGCACCATCGGCGCGTCGATCGCCGGGCTGCGGGTCATGCCGAGCTGCGCCAGCACATTCACCTGATGCTCGGAGAGCCATTGCGGCCGCGCCGTCTCGATCGCCGCATAGGAGGTGCAGAAGGCTTCGAGCTCGCCGCGCTCGAGCGCGATATTGACCGCCGAGGCGTCGGGATAGCCCAGGATGATCTTGAACTTGGTGTCGAGCACGGCATTGAGCAGCTGCGGCAGCAGGAAGCTGCCCGAGGCGGTGCCGGTGGCGCCGACCGCGAGTGGCTGGCTCTTCACCTGATCGAGCGTCTTCACGCCTGTCTTGCCCCAGGCGACGCAGACGGCGGTGTCCTTGTTCATGCTGCCGATCCAGGCGAGCTTGCGCGGATCGAACTTGGCCTGGCTGTTGCCGAGCAGCGGCTCGATGATGAGGTCGCGCGACGGCAGGCCAATGACGCTGCCGTCCTTCACCGCGACATTGTAGAGATGATTGATCATCACCATCGAGCCGGCGCCGGGCATGTTCTCAGGCAAGATGGTGGGATTGCCGGGCACGTGCCGTCCGAGATGCCGGATCAGGAGACGCGAATAGGCGTCGTAGCCGTTGCCGGTCGGATAGCCGATCAGAAAGGTGACGTTGCGGCCGCGATAGAACTCGGCCGGGCTTTGCGCCACCGCCGGCAGCGCGGCGAGCAGGGCCGAGACGGCAGCGAAGACGGACAAGGGCAGGCGCATGGAACGTCCTCCGGGAAAGCTCTTTCTAGTCCTTGGGGCGGATCGCCATCACCTTGTCGATGACCGGCTTCGGCGTCGCATACATGCGCGCCATGAGCTCGTCGATGGCGGCGCCGGTGATCGCGTCGATGTCGATATGAGTGCGCGCCGCATCCTCGAGAAATTGCCGGTCCTTCATCGTCGCGTCGAAGGCGGTGCGCAGCACTGCTAAGCGATCGGCCGGCATGCCGGGCGGCCCCGCCACCGGCCGGCCCATCTCCTGATTGGCGAAGACGAGCTCGAAGGCCTGGCGGGCCGCCTCGTCTTTCGTCATGTCCATGATCAGCGGCACGTCTTTCAGCTCAGGCGCGGGATGCACGGTGAGCTGCGCCAGGATGGTGATGAGATGCTGGTCGAGCCATTGCGGGCGGGCCGATTTGATGCTGCCATAGGTGAAGCTGCAGAAGCCGTCGAGCTCGCCGCGCTCCATGGCGAGGCCGATCGCCGCCGAATCGGGATAGCCCAGCACCACCTTGAAGCGCGTGCCGAGCACCGCGTTGAGCAGCTGCGGATCGATATAGGAGTCCGAGGCGAGGCCGGTGGCGCCGACCAGCACTTCGCGCTTCTTCGCATCCTCGAGCGTCGTGAGGCCGGCCGTGTGCCAGGTGAAGCACAGCGACACCTCGCGCGTCATGCTGCCGATCCAGGTGAATTTCGTGCCGTCGAACTTCGCCTGGGCATTGCCGAACAAGGGCTCGATCACGAGATTGCGCGCCGGCATCCCGATCACGGTGCCGTCCTTCGCCGCCACATTGTAGAGATGGTTGACCATCACCATCGAGCCGGCGCCCGGCATGTTCTCCGGCACCATATTGGGGTTGCCCGGTATGTGGCGCCCCATATGGCGCAGCAGGAGCCGGGCATAGACGTCGTAGCCGGTGCCCGGCCCATAGCCGATGAGAAAAGAGATGGTGCGGCCCTTGTAGAAGCCGGTGGCCGGCTGGGACACGGCCGGAGCGGTGCCGACCGCGAGGGCACATAAGACAAGCAGCGCGATGCGCAGATCCATTTTCCTCCCCCGGGCGCCTTTTTCCCGATGATGACGCGGGTACGGGGCCGGCCGCAACCCAATCCGGCCGCGCCGGGACCCCGCGGGGAGATTGCGCGGCCGCCCGCCACGGGCGCAGAATTCAAAGGGCAAGAGAGCCGGCTCCAAGACCGGTCGTCCAGGGAGGAAGTGATGCGGAGAGGCGCCCTCATATCGTCGGCAGCCGCGCTGGCTGCCTTGCTCGCCACGGGACCGGTCGCGGCGCAGCAGAATTTCTATCGCGACAACAAGATCACCGTGCTGGTCGGCGGCACCGCCGGCGGCGGCTTCGACATCTTCTCGCGCACCATGGCGAACCATCTCGGCCGCTTCATTGCCGGCAATCCCCCGGTCATCGTGCAGGACATGCCCGGCGGCGGCGGCATCGTCGTCACCAACCACATCTACAACACCGCACCCAAGGACGGCACCGTCATCGCCTATGTCGGGCCCATGGCGTCGCAGCCGCTGCTCAACCCCGGCGACAGCAAGATCCGCTTCGATTCCCAGAAGATCACCTGGATCGGCAGCCTGAGCTCGACCCACTCGATTCTCTTCGCCTTCCACACGACGCCATTCAAATCGGCCGAGGATTTGTTCTCGCGTCAGATGATCGTCGCCGGCACCGGCGCCGCCTCGACCACCGATACCTACCCCAAGATCCTGAACGAGATTCTCGGCACCAAATTCAAGCTGATCACCGGCTATCAGGGCAGCAAGGAGACGATGATCGCGATCGAGCGCGGCGAGGCCGACGGTCGCTTCATGTCGATCGATTCGCTGCAGACGACCTCGCCGGGCTGGCTGCGCGACGGCTGGGCGCGGGTCATCCTGCAGGCCTCGGCGACGCGCCTGCCGGAATTTCCCGACGTGCCGACGGCCCGCGATCTCGCCAAGACCGAGGCCCAGCGCCAGGCCGTTGATTTCGCCTTCATGCAGGACGAGATGGGGCGGCCGATCGCGGCGCCGCCCGGCATCCCGGAAGATCGCAAGCGCATCCTGCGCGACGCGTTCGCCAAGATGTCGCGCGATCCCGGCTTCCTCGCCGAAGCGAAGGCGCACGGGCTCGAGGTTGCCGGACCGATGACCGGCGACGAGGTCGATGCCATGGTGAAGAAGATCTATGCGACGCCCAAAGCGATCGTCGAACGGGTCGCCGCGGCGATGAAGTGACCGAAGGGGAGGAGACCATGCGACGGCTTTCGGCGACGTTCCTCGTCTTTCTGGCCTTGGCCTGGACCGCACCGGGCCACGCCCAGGGGCTGAAGCAGATCGGCACCATCGCCTTGCCG
>Ga0134125_10011177_pt1 | contig 10063 bp, 7 predicted proteins | sample KB31751_FD_96464 | JGI IMG/M metagenome (GOLD analysis project Ga0134125, IMG submission 96464) | Terrestrial soil microbial communities with excess Nitrogen fertilizer from Kellogg Biological Station, Michigan, USA - KB3-175-1 | ecosystem: Environmental > Terrestrial > Soil > Unclassified ... | reverse complement strand
TTGGGGCCCCAAAGCCCCAAGCCCGGACTGGGCTTCGAGGGGCGCGGGCCCCAGCGTGGCTACGCCACGCGCCCCGCTTATGCTCGCTCGGGCTTGGGGCCCCAAAGCCCCAAGCCCGGACTGCGCTACGCCGGGGCAGGGCGTCGCTTCCCGGGAACGGACGGCCGCACTGGTTCATGGCTTCTCCGCGTTGCCGCGAGCGGCGGGGCGGCGGCGTGGCCGCTGGCGCACAATCTGCAGACTGTAGCCGCGGTTGGGGGGATAGATGCGCTCCACGGCGCGCACCCGCTCGTAGACGCGATCGGCCTCGAGCGGCGGGAAGCCGGGTTCGTCCTCAAACAAGTCTTCGTAGAAGACGTCTGTATATAAAGAAGCGGTGTAGAGCCCGAGAGCATCGGTCTCGGCGGCACGGCGGTAGTTGAGCCAGCTTTCGCCCTGGGCATTGCCTTCCTTGGCCGCGCCCTCGCGCCACTCCCAGGCCTCCGGGGTCAGCTCGCCCGGCTTGCCCGCGGTCAGTTGCCGCCGCAAGAGGGCGTCGAAGTCGTCGCCACCGGGTGATTCGAGGGTGGCGAGATAGGCGGTCTTATCAAAGAACTCCATGGCCAGGCCGTAGGAGTCGTGCTCATAGAAGTTGAGGCTGATGAGCAGCAGGTTGCCGCTGGGCTTGACGTCCAGGTGATGGCAGAGTTCCTTGCGGGTTTCGCCTTCGGCGGCGGGGGCGGTGCCGACCAGCACCGAGCGGCGTTGTTTATACAGCCAGGGGACGAAGTAACAGACGGCGCGGCCCAGGCGCGGGGTGAGGGCGCGCGGTACGGCTTCCACCATGCGTTCGAGGCCGCGTTCGTCGGCCGCCGGCACACCTTCCTGCGGCGCCACCACGGCATACATCAGGCCGTTGGCGGCGGTGCGCACCGCACCGGCGCGCAGCATTTCTTCGATGGTCATCCTCAGCTATGCTACCATCCCGGCCATGAAGCGCCTTTGGCCGTGTTGCGCCGTTTGTGTCGCCTTAACTCTATGCGTTTTCGCCCTGTCCGCTGGGGCATCTACGCCGCCGGCACAACCGTCATCTTCTTCGCCTGCAGAGCCGGCGATGACCCAGCCGGCGCTGTCGCCCGACGGCGGCCAGATTGCCTTCGCGTCGGCGGGCGCCATCTGGACGGTGGCGGCGCGCGGCGGGCCGGCGCGGCTGCTGGTCTCCGGCGGCGCCAGCGACTCGCGGCCTGTCTACTCGCCCGACGGCCAGTGGCTGGCGTTTGAGTCCACGCGAACCGGGGGCGGCGATATTTATGTGCTCAGTCTGGCGAGCAACCAACTGCACCGGCTGACCTGGAGTGACGGCCCCGAGTCGCTGGACGGCTGGTCGCCCGACAGCCGGTGGATCTACTTCAGTTCCAGTCAGCGGAACATCCATGGCATGAACGACATCTATCGCGTGCCGGTGTCGGGAGGGACACCGCTGGAGGTCAGCGCCGAACGCTATGTCACCCAGTACGATGCCGCCGCGGCGCCCGATGGCCACTCGCTGGCGGTGGTGACGCTGGGGGAGATGGGGTTGGGGCAGTGGTGGCGCAACGGTCACGCCCACATTGACAACACAGAGATCTGGCGGGTGACACCGGCCAGCGCCTCCGGCGCGAAAACCGGCTACGAGCGGATTTTACCCACCGGCGACGCCAAGAACCTGTGGCCGATGTGGAGTCCGGATGGCAAGACGCTGTACTTCATGTCCGACCGCAGCGGAGCGGAGAACCTGTGGGAGCTGCCGCCCAGCGGCACGCCGCGGGCGCTCACCCACTTCACCAGCGGCCGCGCGCTGTGGCCGGCGATCGGCGCACGGGGCAAGCAGATTGTCTTTGAGCGCGACTTCGGCATCTGGCGGCTGGACCTGGGCAGCCACGAGGCGCAGGCGGTGCCGATCGAGCTGGTGGGAGCCGCCAACGCCGCCAGCCTGCGGCATGAGAGCGTGACCGACGCCTCCGACCTGGCGGTCTCGCCCGACGGCAAGAAGCTGGCCTTCGTGGCCCACGGCGAGGTGTTCGCCACCAACGCCGAACATGGCGGGGAAGCGGTGCGCATCACCAACACCGGCAAGGATCAGTTCGACCTGGTGTGGTCGCCCGACAGCCGGCACCTGGCTTACGTCTCCGACCGCGACGGCAACTACCACCTGTTTCAATACGATTTTCAGACGAATCAGGAAGAGGCGCTGACCCGCGGCAACGGCAACGAAGGCCACATCGCCTACGCGCCCGACGGCAAGCAGATGGTGTTTCTGCGCGGCATCGGGGACGTGGTGGTGCTGAACCTGGAGAGCAAGCAGGAGAAGGTCGTGGCCCAGGGATATCTCGACGGCCCGCCGCCACTGACCACGGGCGGGCTGTTCGCCTGGTCGCCGGACAGCCGCTACATCGCCTTCCTCGACCAGAAGGGCGGGCTGTTTCCCAATGCCTGGGTGGTGCCCGCCGCGGGAGGAACGCCCCGCCAGGTCAGCTTCCTGGCCAACAGCTATGACGGCGAGCTGAACTGGAGCCCGGACGGCAAGTACCTGCTGTTTCAGACGGCACAACGCACCGAGCCCAGCCGCATTGCCCGGGTGGACCTTACCCTGGAAACGCCGCTGTTCCGCGAGGATATTTTCCACGATCTGTTCGAGGTTACGCCGCGCCCGCGCGGCGGGCGCAACGGCAACGGCGAGGAGGGGGCGCCCAAGCCGCCGGTGGCCACGCCGCCCATTGTTTATGACGGTATCGCGCAACGGGTGGAGCTGCTGCCCATGCTCAACGCCCGCTCACCGCGCATCTCGCCGGACGGCAAGTGGCTGGCCTATATCGGCTCCGAGGGCGGCAGCAGCAACATCTATGTGGTGTCGCTCGATGAGAAGGCGCCACTGGAGGGAGTGGCGGACGCTCCGACCGATCGTGCCCCCAAGCAGCTCACCTCGACGCGCGGCGGCAAGTCGGACCTGCAGTTCACCGCCGACTCCAAGGACATCTATTACCTCGAAGGCCGCAAGATCCATCGCGTGCCGGTGGCCGGCGGCGCGGCCAAGCCGGTGAGCGTGACCGCCGGGTTGGATGTGAACTTCGCCCGCGAGAAGGAAGAGGTATTCGAGCAGGCCTGGCGCTACCTGCGCGACAACTACCAGAACCCGGAGATGAACGGTTCCCACTGGGATGCGGTGCGGGCACGGTATGCGCCCGAGGTCGCGGCGGCGGTTACGGAAGGGGATTTGAACTGGGTGCTGTCGGAGATGATCGGCGATCTCAATTCTTCGCACTCCGGCATCCGGGCGCCCGCCAACGGAGGGCGCCCGGCGACGGGACGGCTGGGCCTGTTCTTTGACCGGGTGAAGTATGAGAACAGCGGACAACTGTGCGTGACCGAGGTGGTGCCCATGGGACCGGCGGCGCTGGCGGGGGTGGCGGCCGGAGATTGCCTGGCGAAGGTCAACGGCACGGCGATCGCCGCGGGGGTGAACCTCGATCAGGCGCTGAACGAGACCATTGACCAGAAGACCGAGCTGCAGATCACCACGCCGGGGGGCCCGCGCACGGTGGCGGTAAAGCCGGTCAACTCGGGCACGGTGGGGGACCTGCTCTACGACGGCTGGGTGGAGCATAACCGCCAACTGGTGGACAAGCTGAGCGGCGGCAAGCTGGGTTACATCCACATGGCCGACATGTCGCAGGGGGCGCTCGACAAGCTGTACATGGACCTCAACTCGACCGCCTTCGGGCGGGAAGGCGTGGTGGTGGACGTGCGCAACAACAATGGCGGGTTCGTCAACGCCTATGCGCTCGATGTGCTGACCCGCAAGCCCTATCTGACCATGGTTCCGCGCGGGTTCCCGCAGGGACCGGCGCGGGTAGCGCTGGGACAGCGGGCGCTGGAGAAGCCGACGGTGCTGCTGACCAACCAGAACACGCTGTCGGACGGCGAGGACTTCACCGAAGGTTACGAGACGATGCACCTCGGCCAGGTGGTGGGGCTGCCCACCGCGGGGTGGATCATCTATACGTCGAATGTGCCGTTGATTGACGGTTCGGTGGTCCGGCTGCCCTCCACGCGGGTGCTGGATCACAACGGCAAGGACATGGAACTGCATCCCAGACCGGTGGATGTGACGGTGGCCAATCCTCTCGGTTCGTGGCAGGATGGCAAGGACCCGCAACTGGCGGCGGCGGTCAAGACGCTGCTGGCGCAGATTCAGCAGGGGCCGGAACGGCACATCGCGGGCAGCAAAGGGGACCAGCATGAATAGGATCTGGGTGCTAGCGGCAACGGCGATGCTCACGGGCGGGCTCACGGCGTGTACTTCGTCCACGCCGACGGTGACCAGTAGTACAACTTCGACCGCCGGCGCCGATACTTCCGCGGCGCGCGGCGCGCAACTGGTGCTGCTGGGCGGCTGCGACGACTGCCACACGCCGCAACTGCCCAACGGCGAGCCGGACATGAGCCGCCGCCTGTCCGGCGTGCCTGAGGGCAGCGCGCTGCCGCCGGCCATTCCCGGCGTGGTGACCACGCTCAATCTTGCCTGGCGGGGACCGTGGGGGCTGAGCGAGGCCCGCAACCTTACCCCCGATCCACAGAACGGCATCGGGAGCTGGACGCAGCAGCAGTTTCTGGACACCATGCGCAGCGGCAAGGATCCCGCCGGCCGGGCGCTGCAGCCGCCCATGCCCTTTCCCAACTATGGCCGGCTGCCCGACAGCGACCTGATCGCCATCTATAACTTCCTCAAGACCGTGCCGCCGAACAGCAACAAGGTGAGTGGGCCCTGACAGGGCCCAGGATTTAGGGGTCAGGGGTAACGATTTAGGGGTCGTGGGTCAGGAATTAGGATTTAGGGGTTAGGGGTCAGGGAGTGGGTCAACTCCTCCGGGGCGGTGCGGTGGGCGACGGTGCTGCGCAGCGCCGAGCCGCAACGGCGGCAGGTGAGCGCGCCGGCCACCACCCGGATGGTGCGAAGCCGCCGAGGCGGCTGACCATGCGCAGGGTGATAACCGGGATACACTGAACGGTATGCCAGTGGCCGACGACATCCTGCAGGAAATCGCCTGGGAACCCAACCAGCCGCCGGCTGATTTGCCGCGACAGGAGCGGCTGCGGCGCATCCGCCACTCCGCCAGCCACGTGATGGCGCAGGCGGTGCGGGAGATCTTTCCCGAGGCCAAGCTGGCCATCGGGCCGCCGATCGAGAACGGCTTCTACTACGACATGGAGCTGTCGCGGCCACTGCGCGAGGAGGACCTGCCGGAGATTGAAAAGCGGATGGCGAAGATCGCCGCGCGCGACCCGCAGTTTTTCCGGGCGCAGATCGCGCGCCCGCGGGCCATGGACCTTTTCCGCGCCTGGCAGCAACCCTACAAGCTGGAGTTGCTGGCCGGCATTGGCGACGATCAGGTTTCGCTGTACAAGCAGGACCGCTTCATTGATCTGTGCGCCGGGCCGCACGTGGCCAAAGGCGGGGTGTGCGGACACGTCAAGCTGCTTTCGGTGGCGGGGGCGTACTGGCGCGGCGATGAGCACAACCCGATGCTGCAGCGCATCTACGGCACCGCCTGGGAGACGGCGGAGGAGCTGGCCGAGTACCTGCAATTTCTGGAAGACTCGAAGGCGCGCGACCACCGCAAGCTGGGATTGCAGCTCGATCTGTTCAGCTTCCATCCCTGGTCGGCGGGCTGCCCCTTCTGGCATCCGCGCGGGCTGACGGTGCGCGAGGAGCTGCGGCGGTTGTGGCGGGAAACGCACAAGAAGGCGGGGTACATCGAGATCCTCAACCCGGTGATCTACCGCAAGGATTTGTTCGAGACCTCCGGCCACTGGGACCATTTCCAGAAGAACATGTTCCTGGTGCAGGACGGCAACGAGCCGGAGGCGGCCATGGGATTAAAGCCCATGAACTGCCCCGACACCATGCTCTTCTACAAGACGCGCCAGCACAGCTACCGCGAGCTGCCGCTGCGCATCTCGCAGGGGCAAATGCTGCACCGCAACGAACCCATGGGCACGCTGCACGGGTTAATGCGGGCGCGGGTGTTCAGCCAGGACGACGCCCACATTTATCTGCACGAGGATCAGATTCAAGACGAGATTGTGCGGGTGATGGAGCTGCTCAAGCTGATTTACTCCTTTTTCGGGCTGCGCTACTCGATCACCCTCTCGACCCGGCCGGAAGATTCCATGGGTGAGGCGGAGCTGTGGGAGAAGGCGGAGGCCGGCCTGCGCCAGGCGCTGGAGTCGCTCGCCCTTCCCTATACGGTGGATGCCGGCGGCGGGGCGTTCTATGGACCCAAGATTGACGTCATGGTGCACGACAGCATGGGGCGCCAGTGGCAGTGCGGCACGGTGCAGCTCGACTTCCAACTGCCGCGGCGGTTCGAGCTGGAGTTCACCGACCGCGACAACCAGCCGCGCACGCCGGTGGTCATCCACCGCGCGCTGTTCGGGTCGGTGGAGCGCTTCCTGGGCATTTTGATCGAGCACTTCGCCGGAGCGCTGCCCACCTGGCTGGCGCCGGTGCAGGTGATGGTGCTGCCCATCGCCGAGGGGCAGGAGAGTTATGCCCGCTCGGTGCTGGAGCAGTGCGACGCGGCCGGATTGCGGGCCGAGATGTCGGCGCCGGAGAGCAAGATCGGCTACCGCATCCGCGAGGCCGAACTGCACAAGATCCCCTACATGCTGGTGGTGGGCAAGCGCGAGGCGGAAGCGGGCACGGTATCGCTGCGCACTTATCAGGAGAAGGACCGGGGATCGCTGCCGCTGGCGGACGTGATCGCTGAAATCCAGAAGAAGAACCGCGAGCGCAGCCTCGACGTGACGGTGAAGGACTACAGCGCGCTGTTCCGCACCGAAACCGTGGCCACGGCCGAACCGGCGTACTAATTAATTGCGCGTGAGCTTTACGACGGTCTCGATGTGGGCGGTCTGGGGGAAAAGGTCGAAGAGCCGCAGTTCGGTGATGCGGTAGCCCTCGCCGGTGAGTTGGCGCAGGTCGCGGCCGAGGGTGGCGGGATCGCAGGAGACCAGATGCAGGCGGCGCGGGGCGAGGGCGATCAGCGCCGCCGTCAGCTCCGGACCCAGGCCGGCGCGAGGCGGGTCGGCAACCACCAAGTCCACATCGCCGGGAGCACGATCGCGCACGCAGTCGAGGGCGGAGGCGGCCACGGCCTCGACGGCGGCGGCGTTTCGCAGGTTGTGGCGCAGATCGCGCACCGCCTCCGGATTCGACTCCACCGCCTCCACGCGGGCGAAGTTTTCCGCCAAGGGCAGCGCGAACAGGCCCACGCCGCTGAAGAGGTCGAGCGCCGTCGCACCACGCTCGCCGCCGATGACCGCCTCCACCAGCTCAGTGGCCAGGAAACGGTTGACCTGAAAAAATGCCCCCGGACTGACCCGGTAGCGCCAGTGAGCGACCGTGAATTCCAGTGGCGCGTCCTCTTCCAGACCGCGGTCCTGGTTGTCCACCGCCAGCTCCACCTCTTCGCGGCGATGGGCGCCTTCGGCCGCCAGTTGCGCCAGCCCGCGGTTGAGCGCGGGCGAAGCAATGGGACAGTGGGTGATGGGCAGCATCCGGCGCTGGTTGACCATGAAGTAGCCCACGCCCACGCCGGGAACCGCCTGCACGCGGATGCGGTTGCGATAGGCCCAGGGTTCAGCGGCGTGCAGAGCAACTTCTCCGCCCCAGACGATGCCGCCGGTGCGTTGCAGCGTCTCCAGCAAAATGCCGCGCTTGAGTTGCAACTGATGCGCGGCGGAGGTGTGCTGCAGTTGGCAGCCGCCGCAGACGCCGAAGTACTCGCAGCCGGGGGCGATGCGCTCGGGAGATGGTTGCAGGACTTCCAGCAGACGGGCGGTGACCCGCCCCCGGCGCCGAGGCTCCATCTCGACCCGTACCTGTTCGCCCGGCAGGGTGAAAGGGACGAAGACGGCTTCGCGGCGTCCCGCGGCATCAGCGGGCAGCCGCGCCAGGCCTTCGCCGCCGTGCACCAGTTTTTCGATGGTCAGTTCGATATTGTTCATCAGAGATCCACCCGCACGCCCGCTGCGTCGCAGGTTCAAGCGATATTGTTCCGCCGAGGTCACGGTGTCCGCCAACGCAAAGTCTGACGGCGGTTCGGTTTCAGCGTTCAGCCTCGCGTCAGACGTCGGCTAGTGGCAGCGGGGTGGCACGGGCCCCTCTTGGGGGCGTTCACTCGCGGCCCTCGTTGATCCACTCCTTCATTTCTTCATCGGTGACCGGGCGGCCTTTGAGATTCTTGCGATAGTCGTCCAGGTCGTCGAAGACGGCCTTCCAAGAGTCTTTTTTCACTTCCGCCGGCACGATCTTCGCCACCAGCTTGCCGTGGCGGGTGATACCGATCTCTTCGCCACTGCGTGCGCGCTCGACCAGTTCGGAGAGTTTTTGCTTGGCCTCGAAGAGCCCGATGGTGGGCATGACGGCACCCGTGATTCAAATTATACATCGAGATAGAAAAGGCTAAGTCTTGGCAGATGTGCGGCTTCGAGCAGGCGGCGGTGAAGGAACTGGCGTTCGATCATGGCCAACTGCTCGGTGCGCAGGGAGCGGCGATAGGGGGCGAGGTCCTGCTCCATGGCGGCGCGCATGTGGACCATTTGGTCCACGGGGGTGGCGGCGGTGAGGGCGCTGAGCAGCTTGTCGTCGAGGACGGTGAGGTGGCGCTCGATGGCTTCGAGTGATCCGGCGGTGTCGAGGCCGTCGGCGAAGGTGCGCAGCGCGGCGACCAGGTCCTCGCGCTCGGGACGAGTGGCGAGCAGGGAAGAGGCGGCGACGGCCTCGGCGGCGGCGAGGAGGTGGGTGCGGATGCGTCCGGTGCTGAAGGCGTCGTCTTCGGGTTTGGGCGGGGCGGGAGTGGAGGCCGCGCCCTGGGCGGCGGCCTGCAAGGCGGCGGCGGCATCGAGGACGGCGGTGGCGCAGTAGACGAGCGAGCGGCGGCGCTGGGTGTCGCGGCGGCGGCCGGAGTCGAATTTTTCAAACGCCTGGTCAATGCCCGCCAGCACCGCCGCCAGCGGGATGGCGGCGGCGCGCCAGGACTCGATCAAGGCCCAGTCCACGGGCGAGAGCAGGATCTGCGCTCCGCGCTTGCGCTGGAAGTGCTCCTCGATCTCGGTGAAGTAGTTGTAGTAGTTCATGGTTCGAGTGGGGACTCGAGCCGGAACCAATAGTAGCCGTAGGGGCCGAGGCTGAGCTGGTAGGGAGTGGTGCCGATGGGGGGAAAGAGGGTCTCGCCGAACATCTCGCGCGGGGTCCAGCCGGCGAAACTGGACAAATCCATTTCAATCGCCTGGGAATGGCGCGAGAGGTTGGCGACCACCAACACGGTGCGCGCACCCGGCAGATCGTGGGCCGCCTCGCTGGCGCTTCTGGGCAGACGCCGCAGGTAGGCCAGGACGCGCTCGTTGGCGGGGGTGAGAAAGCTGATGCCACCCCAGCCGAAGATGGGGTTTTTGTGGCGCAACTGGATCAGCGTCTTCATCCAGTTGAGCAGCGAGTTGGGGTCCTGAAACTGGCGCTCGACGTTGACCGCCTGGTAGCTGTAGATGGGGTTCTGGATGAGGGGGGCATAGAGGCGCTCGGGCGGCGCTTTGGAGAAGCCGCCGTTGCGGTCCACGTTCCACTGCATGGGGGTGCGCACGCCGTTGCGGTCGGAGAGATAGATGTTGTCGCCCATGCCGATCTCGTCGCCGTAGTAGATGATGGGCGTGCCCGGCATGGAGAAGAGCACCACGTTCATGAGCTCGATCTCGCGCCGGCTGTTCTCGACAATGGGGGCGAGGCGGCGGCGGATGCCGATGTTGAGCTTCATGCGGGGATCGCGCGCGTACTCGTAGTACATGTAATCGCGCTCCTCGTCGGTGCACATTTCCAGGGTGAGCTCGTCGTGGTTGCGGAGGAACAGGCCCCACTGGCAGTTCTCGGGTATGGCGGGGGTTTGGGCCAGGATGTCGACGATGGGGCGGCGGGCCTCCTGGCGGATGGCCATGAAGAGGCGGGGCATGAGGGGAAAGTGAAAGGCCATGTGGAACTCGGGGCCTT
>Ga0134125_10011175_pt1 | contig 10064 bp, 9 predicted proteins | sample KB31751_FD_96464 | JGI IMG/M metagenome (GOLD analysis project Ga0134125, IMG submission 96464) | Terrestrial soil microbial communities with excess Nitrogen fertilizer from Kellogg Biological Station, Michigan, USA - KB3-175-1 | ecosystem: Environmental > Terrestrial > Soil > Unclassified ... | reverse complement strand
TGAATCCACCCCGACGCGTCGGCGGGACGAAGGTCCCATAAATTGCCGACTACCGGCTTGGACCCAAGTCCCGCCGAGGCCGCTGCTAACGAACGCGGCCGCGCCTTCCCCTCACCCTTCCGGGCGACCGGAGGCACTCGCCTGTCCAAAGTCCTGTGGAACTCGCCCTTGCATCCGCTATCGCACTTGCCCAAGATCACGCCGGCGCGTCCCCCGCGGCCACACGTCGCCCGGATCGGGTTTACTTCTGTGCCGCGGGCCGCCATTTAGGGACAAAGACGGCTGACCGGCTCCCCGCCAGGTTCGCTACGGCCGAGGGAGACCGCATGTGGGCCTGCTGAACTGGATCACCGACTACCTCCATCAGATCCTCGACGCCGTTTCCGGCAATCTCTGGCTCTCGGTGGTGTTCATCTTCCTCGTCTGCATCGGCGAGGCCGTGTTCATCATCGGCCTTGCGGTGCCCTCCCTGCCGATCCTGGTGTTGACCGGCGGCCTCATCGCCCAGGGCAAGCTGCCGTTCTGGCCGATCTACCTCGCCGCCGTGGCTGGTGCCGTAGTGGGCGATGCCGTCTCCTACTGGATCGGCCATCTGTTCAAGGATTCGATCAAGTCCGTCTGGCCGTTCAGGAACTACCTGCCGCTGATCGCCCGGGGCGAGGAATACTTCCACAAGCACGGCGCGCTCGCGATCTTCATCGGCCGCTTCATTACCGGCGTGAAGGCGGTGATCCCCGGCGTCGCCGGCATGCTCGGCATGCCCTGGATGCGCTTTTCGATCATCAACATCATCTCGTCCTTCATCTGGGCCGCCGCGCATATCCTGCCTGGCATGCTGCTCATCGGCTGGCTGGAGTCGATGGGACTGAGCCTCGAAATGGTGCTGATCGTCGGCGCGCTGGTCCTCCTCGTCGCCGTCATCGTGCTCCACTACTGGAAGCGCATCGTCCTGTTGTTCACGCCGTTCCTCGGCGAGTTCGGCCGGTCGCTCGAAGCGCGCTGGCGGAAGCCCAAGGTGGACGAAACCCCGACCACCGGCGGTTGATCTTGCCTGCGGCGCGCACCGCGCCTATGTCTGAGGCAAAGTTGCTGAAGGTACGGCTATGTCCGATCTGGTTGTCGAGCGCGAAGATTCTCCCGGCCACGGCCGCTACGTGATTCACCTGCCGGGCGGCCTCGAGGCTGAAATGACGTTTCGTAAGCTCGGAACCTCGGCGATCGCCATCGATCACACCTACACGCCGCCCGAATTTCGCGGCCAGAATATCGCCGCGCTGCTGATCGACCGTGGCATCGCCGATGCCCGCCGCGACGGTATCAAGATCAAGCCCGAATGTTCCTACGCCGTGGTGCAGTTCAAGCGTCACCCCGACTGGGCCGATCTCCTCGCCTGAGCGCGTTTCCAGCAAAAGTGGCTGCCGGTCTTGCGGTTCGGAAAACGCGCCAACTAAGGCTCAATAGCCGACCTCCGTCTGTCCATCGTCGGCGAGGATATCGCTGAGATCGCTCCAGAGGATCGTCACCGTCACCGCACCGGCGGCATAGGGCGCGATCTCGTAGGGCTCGAACTGCACGACGAGGCCATCGTCCGAGAAATCCCAGCGGCTCGGATCGGTCGCATTGTCGGCGACCGTCTTGTCGTCGTCGCCGCCCTGGTAGTCGTCACCGAGGAGCGCCTTGGCCTTGGCGACGATCATCTTGCCCAGGCTCGCCTTCCAGTCACCCTTGAACAGGTCGCTCGCCTGCAGCATCCGCTTCTTGTCGACGAGGAAGTGGTCGTAGCGAATATCGTAATTGCCGTGCGCCGCGCCGTGCCCATACCAATAGATGTTGGTCTCGAGCGTAATGCGGTTGCCGGCCACCGCCTTGACGGTGGTGGTGTAGTCGACGTCGGTCGACGGATTGCCCGGCGCCAGGTCCGTCGTGCCCTTGGTGAACAGCGGCGTCTCGCCGTCCGGCGAAAACTGCGAGTCTTTCCACATCTTGTCGATGGCCGCGTTGAAGGCCTTGGCGACATCGTCGTCGCGGTCGATCTTGACCGTCTCGAAGTGCTTGTCGCCGAGCTTGCTCGCCGCATCGGCCTCGGCATCCGGGTCGGGCTCCAGGAGGAACCGCTCGATCGGATAGAAGCGGTAACCGCCCTGCATCTTGCTCGCTTCGAGGCCGGTGATGCGCGTCTGGAACGTGCTCACGAGGCACTGCGTCTGGTCGGCCGTGTAGGTGCCGGTGATCGGCTTGGCGTCGTCGCTGCAGGCCTTGCCGGCATAATCGAGCCAGGCCTTCTGCCCGGCCTTGATCGCGTTGGCCGCGTCGGTCGAGAGCCCGCCCAGTGCGGTCGCGTAGGCCTGCGCCAGGATCTCGTCCTCGTTGGACAGCTCGTCGCTGGCGCAGATCGCCTTCTCGAACGAGGTCGTGGCCTTGCTGCAATCGAAGCTCGCCGCCTGCGCCGCGGTGGTCAGCGGCAGGGCGGGCGCGAACAGCATCGTCAGCGCCAGTGGCGCAAGGATCAACCGGGGCATCGGGACTCTCCTGTTTGCCGCATGCTACCGGGCCGCCGTGGGAGTACAAGCCTCTACCCGGCGCCGACCCCGGCCCGGCTGCGGTCGCGCGTCGGGTCGTAGACGACGACCCGGTCACGCCCGTCTTCCTTGGCGTGGTAAAGCGCGGCGTCGGCCATGTCGGCCACCTGCTCGAGGGTTTCGCCTGGCTCTGCCAGGCAGGCGCCGATGCTGACGGTGACCGGCACGCTGCGCCCGTCCTTCAGCGCCACCGGCTGCGACAGCCCGCGCTTGACCGCGTCGGCGATAATCTTGAGCGGCCGGCTGCCGAGATCGGAAAACACCACGATGAACTCGTCACCGCCCCACCGTCCGCAGACATCGGCCGGCCTCAGCACCGTGCTGATGCGGCGTGCCATCTCCGCGGCCACCTCGTCGCCCGCCTGGTGCCCGAAACGGTCATTGATGTCCTTGAAGCGGTCGATGTCGATGAGCAGCATGGCGAGCCGCGCCGACGATTTCGCCTCTTGCCTGAGGCGGGCGAAGCCGTCGCCGAAGCCGCGGCGGTTGGCGATCCCGGTGAGCTGGTCGCGATAGGCGAGCGACTGCAGCTCCGCCGTCCGCTCCTCGACCATGTGTTCGAGAACGCTCATGTTCGCCTGCACGGAGGTCGCCATGGCCGCAAAGGTGCGCGACAGCCGGCCGATCTCGTCGTCGCCCTTGTCCGGTCTGACCGGCGCCCGATCCCCCTCCTTGATGGCGACCACGCCGCGCTCGACCTTGGCGAGGCGGTCGACCACCGTGAGCTTGAAGATGAACGCGATGACCAGCGCCACCACGATCATCATGCCCGCGAGCAACAGCCCGATCGGCAGGAACAGGCTGCGGTCGATGATCTTGTCGACGTCCATGATCGTGACGTTGTACCAACCGAGCTTGTCGAGATAGCCGATCCCGACAAGCATCTGCCGGCCATCGATCTGCATGAACTGCGACCGGACCTCCACGTCGGGCGTAGTGACCTCGGTCAGCATCTGCTTGAGCGCGGTGCTGTCGGCCTCGCTGTCGAGCAGGGAATAGATCGTCTTCTTGTTCTCGATGGCGTTGGTCAGCGAGTGAAAGTCGATGTAGCGCGGATCGCGATGCGCCTGGATCGCGCCCGACTGGTCGACGAACATCGACTGCACGCCGGTCTGCGGGAAATCGACGACCTGCTTGATGAACTCGGTCAGGTCGATGCCGGTCCCGAGCACGCCCAGCACCCGGTCGCCCTCGCGCACCACGCAGTTGATCCAGACCTTGGTGACGTCGAGTTCGTCGTCGTGATCGACATTGAGGTGACAGCCGGCACCCAGCGCTGCCGTCGCGTAGTACCAGGCGTCGCTGGGATTATCGCGGCGCACGGTGAAGCTGTACTGCTGCCCCGCGTGCGAATTCTGCGCGTCGTTGTAGTAGTAGTTGCCCGACCCATTGACGACGAAGAAGTAGCTGTGGTCCGCGAACGACTGCCGGTACTGCTCGAGCTCCGCGATGGCCCGGGCCTTCTTGTCTGGATCGGCCTCGTCCTTGGCCCAATCGGAGATCACCGGCGAGCGCGTCAGAGTCTCCGCCAGCGCCACCTCGCGCATCAGCGGGCTAAGGCCGCGATAGCGGTCGAACAGGATCTGCTTTTCCGCAAACAGGCGCCCGAGTTGCACCACTGTCGAGTTCACGAGTGTGGTGAAGCCCCAGTAGGTGGGGACGGCCAGGATCGCGAAGCCCGCCAGGATCAGGACAAGGATAGTCGTCCGAAGGCTGGGGCTGCGGCGGGTCTTCTCTGCTGCCATTCCCACAGCCCGGCTCCCAAGCCGGGGTCTCTCCGTCCATGCTCAAGCACTCTGATCGCTATCGAGTGAAGAAACCGCTAATCTTGACCCGACGATCAAGAACTAGGCCATCAAGAAGGCCTTCGCCGCGGCAACCTCGCTTGGCCGGAGTTCATGACCGCCATCGTGCCAGACCAACTCGGTCACGGCACCCTGGTCCATGAAATAGTCCGCCAGTCCCTGCGTCGCCGAGCTCGGCGAGATTGCATCGCGCCGGCCCGCAGTGATCAGCACATGGCGGCCACTCAGTTCCGGCTGCTGCGGTGGCTCGAACGGTATCAATGGATGCATGAGCACGGCGCGATCAACGAGATCGGGCGACGTGAACAGCACCGATGCGAGGATATTCGCGCCGTTTGAATAGCCCAGCGCCGCCACCGTCTTGGGCCGGACCCGCGCTGCGGTCTCGCGGATGAAGCCGGCCATCTTCCGTGTTGCCCGCTCGAGGTCGTCCATATCGTAGACGCCCATGGCGAGCCGCCGGAAGAATCGTGGCGCCCCACCCTCGAGCACGTCGCCGCGCGGCGACACCAGATGCGCCTCGGGCATCAACTGCCGGCCGAGCCCGATGAGGTCGCGCTCGTCGCCGCCCGTGCCGTGGAGCAGCAGCAGGAGGGGTGCCCCTTTCGGTGCCGCCACCTCTGCGAACTGATAGGTCACCGTCCCGGCTCCTGGCTGAGCGGCTCAAGCGTCTTCTCGAGCTCAGCCCTCAGATGCTCGTGCTGCCGGGGCAGCTTCAGCGCTTCGCCCAGATGCGCCGTGTCCTCGTCGCGTGCGAAACCCGGCTCATTGGTTGCGATCTCGAACAGCACCCCACCCCGCGTGCGGAAATAGACCGAGAAGAAGTAGTCGCGGTCGATCACCGGCGTGAGCTGGTAACCCGTATCCATCAGCGCCTTGCGCACCGCCAACTGGTCCGCCTTGGTCGGAACCGCGAAGGCGATATGGTGCACCGATCCGGCGCCGAGGCCGGCGAACGGAGTACCCGGCAGTGTCTCGAGATCGATGAAATCGGCACCGTTGCCGCCACGCCGCACCAGCCGCTTGATGCCGCCATGCGTCTCGGCGACCTCGTAGCTCATGAATTTGAGCAGCTCTTCCGTTGCCCCTTCGTCGCGCAGCCGCAGGGAGGCCGAATGGAAGCCACGGATCGCCTTGTCGGCTGGAACGCCGCCATGTGCCCATGGCAGGCGAGCATCGTTCTGGTCTTCGATTAGCGCCAGCCCATCGCCGTCCGGTCCGGTGAAGCGCAGCCGCTTCTGTCCGAAGCTCTCATCGTGTGAGAGACCCGTGACACCCTGGGCGCTGAGCCGCTCTTCCCACCAGCCGAGGGAGTCTTCGGGGACGCTGAACACGGTCGTGCCCACCTCGCCCGTTCCGGGTCGGCCGCGCGCGATGTGCGGGAACGGAAAGTACGTCATCACCGAGCCCGGCGTGCCGGCTTCATCGCCGTAATAGAGGTGATAGACGCTTGGTTCGTCGAAATTGACGGTCTGCTTCACCCGCCGCAGGCCGAGCATGCCGGTCCAGAAGGCGTTGTTCTGGGCTGCGTCCTTCGCCATCGCCGTGACGTGGTGCAGCCCCTTGATCTGATTGAGCATGGTGCAATCTCCGTGACGGCCGCCTCGCGGCGCCGCTTTCACGACGAGATATGGCGCCCTGGAGATTGATCGGAAATATCGAAGAAAGGCACCAGACCGTTGCGCTTCAGCGAACGTCAGGTTCGATCGCGAAAGCGCAGGCTGTTCAACGTGCCGTTGCTCGGCCGGTACTCGAGCCCGACGAAGCCGTCATAGCCCTGGCCGGCCAGCCAATCGAGCCGCGCCGCCCAGTCCAGTGTGCCGCTCCCTGGCTCACCACGGCCCTGGGTGTCGGCGAGATGTACATGCGCGATCCGGTCCACCCGCCCGTCGAGTACGTCCTCGGTGTGCTCGCCCATCATCGCCGAGTGGTAGATGTCGTAGAGCAGCCTGATTTCCGGCCGGTCGACCTCATCGACGATATCGAGCCCTTCGACCGTCGACGTGAGATAGTAGCCCGGATGATCCACGCGATCATTGAGTGGCTCGATGGCGACGATGACGCCCGAATCTTTGAGCAACGCCGCAGCCTCGCGGAAGACTTTGACCAACGCCGCATGCTGCGCCCCGCGCGGAATGCCCGGCCGGTCGTCGCCTGCCTGCGCGATCATCACCGGGGCACCAAGCCTCTGTGCAGCAGCCAGCGACGCCCGCACGCCCTCAAGAAACACCGGATGCTGCGCCGGATCGGTGATGCGGCTGATCGGCTCACACAATATCCCCGCGAGCGGCAGGCCGGTCTCATCGAGCGCGGCCTTCACCGCATCGAGGTCCTTGTTCGACCAGTGCCAGAATTCGACCGCCCCCATCCCCGCGGCCCTCGCCGCGCGGATGCGATCGGGAAAGCTCACTGCACTTTGGCCCAGCAGCGCCGCCTCCGGCGTTCCCGGCAGCGGCGGCAGCCAATCCGCATCGGCGAACAGCCACTCGATGCACGCCGAATAGCGCGTCAAACGACGACCTCGTGCGCGACGCGTCCTTTGTCGCCGAAGATGCGGATATACCGCGCGATCTCCTTGGGATCGCCGGTGGCCTTCTCGGGATTGTCGGAAAGCTTCACCGCCGGCCGGCCATTGGCGGCGCTGACCTTGCAGACGAGCGAGATGGGATCGAGCCGATGATTGACGAACGGCGAGCAGCCGACGAAATCGTTGGTGAGGTTGGTGCCCCAGCCGAACGTCATGCGGACCCGGCCCTGAAAATGGTTGTAGGCTTCCTCGATCATATCGATGTCGAGCCCGTCCGAGAAAATCAGCAGCTTTTCGCGCGGGTCGCGGCCCCTGCTCTTCCACCACGAGATGATCTTCTCCCCACCCTCGATGGCCGGCGCGCTGTCCGGCCGGAAGCCGGTCCAGTCGGCAACCCAGTCGGGCGCATCACGGAGAAACGCGTCGGTGCCGAAGGCGTCGGGCAATACGATCAGCAGATTGCCGCCATAGTAGCTCTTCCAGTCCTGCAGCACCTGGTACTGCGCATACCGCAGCACCGCCTCGTTCGGGGCGATCGCGGCGAGCACCATCGGCAGCTCATGCGCATTGGTGCCGAGCGCCTCGAGGTCGTTGTCCATGGCCAGCAGCACGTTGGACGTGCCCGTGAAATTGCCGCCCAGCCCTTCCTTCAGCGCCTCGACGCACCAGCGCTGCCAGAGGAACGAGTGGCGCCGCCGGGTGCCGAAATCGGAGATGCGCAGATTGGGCAGTTTCTTCAGCCGCTCGACCTTTTCCCACATCTTGGCTTTGGCGCGGGCGTAGGTGACATCCAGCGTAAAAGGCCCGTAATTCCGCAGCGCTGCGCGTGAACGGAGCTCGTTGATAATGGCAAGCGCCGGAATTTCCCACATTGTCGTCTCGACCCAACGACCGGGAAAGTTGAGCTCGTACTGGCCGTTCTTTTTGGTCAGCTCGTAGTCGGGCAGCCGGAAGTCGGCGAGCCAGCGCAGGAACTCGGGCGAGAAGATCTGCCGGCTTTCATAGAAGCTGTTACCGGCGAGCCAGATCATCTCCTTCTTGCTGAACCGGAGCGTACGCGCGTGATCGAGGTGTGCCCTCAGCTCGGTCTCGTCGATCTCTTCGCTCAGATGCACGCTGGTCTTTCGATTGATCAGCGAGAAGGTCGCGTCGACCTTGGGGTACAGCCCCCAGATCATCTGCAGCATCAGCAGTTTGTAGAAATCCGTATCGAGCAGCGAGCGCACGATCGGATCGAGCTTCCAGGTGTGGTTATAGACGCGACGCGCGATGTCGGTCTTAGGCATCGGACAACACTCCACTCGGCCTGCCTCAATAGAGCATCGGCAGCCAATGTGGGAACCCGTTTTTCGTTCGGCAAATGCCGGGTAAAGATATGTCCCAGTTCAGGAGGAATCACGATGGCTGACCGCAGGATCCGCTGGGGGATCGTTTCAACCGCCGATATCGGCATGAAGAAGGTGACGCCGGGGATCATGAAGTCTCCGCATTCCGAAGTTGTCGCCCTTGCCTCGCGCGACCTCGGCAGGGCCAAGGCCGGACTTGCCGAGCTCGGGCTCACCAACGCCCGCGCTTACGGCACGTATGAGGAGCTGTTTTCGGACCCTGAAATCGATGCCATTTACAATCCACTGCCCAATCACCTGCACGTGCCGGTGACGCTGGCGGCGGCGCACGCCGGCAAGCACGTACTTTGCGAAAAGCCGATCTCGATGACGGCGAAGGAGGCCGAAGAGCTGCGCGCGGCGCCCGGAAACGTGCTGGTCACCGAGGCCTTCATGGTGCGGCACCATCCGCAATGGCATCGCGCCCGTGAAATCATCCGTTCGGGCGAACTGGGCGACGTCCATCTCGTCCGTGCGGCGTTCCTCTACTACCTCGACGACCCCAATAACGTGCGCAATCTCGCCGATATCGGTGGCGGTGGCCTGCTCGACATCGGCTGCTATTGCGTGATCTCCGGCCGCTATCTGTTCGAGGCCGAGCCAAAACGCGTCGTCGCGCTGGTCGACCGCGATCCATCGTTCCGCACAGATCGGCTGGCGAGCGTCATCGCCGATTTCGGCGGCGGCCGGCAGCTGAGCTTCGTCTGCGGTACGCAGACCGCCGGCCGGCAGACCGTGGAAGTGTTCGGTACGCTAAGGAGCCTTGAGATCGTCATTCCATTTAACGCTCCGCCGGACGAGCAAACCGCCATCCTCGTCGGCGCCGGCCCACAACGCGACCTCTATCGCCGCGAAATCATCCGCGCCGTCGACCAGTACACCGAGCAGGCCGAGAATTTCGCCCTCGCCATCCTCGGGCAACAAAAGATGCCGTACGGTATCGAAGACGCGATCAGTCAGATGCGCGTGCTCGACGCGATCTTCCGCTCCGAGAAATCGGGCAACTGGGAAGACGTAAAGTGACCGCAAGCTTCGATCTCACCGGCCGCACAGCGCTCGTCACCGGCGCAGCCCGCGGCCTCGGCCGCGCTATTGCCCTGGCGCTTGCCGAGGCCGGCGCCGATGTGGCCTTGGGCCTGCGCGACGCGTCCGCCGATGCCGGATTGGCCGCCGAGATCGAAGCCAAGGGCCGCCGCGCCCTGCCGCTGCAGCTCAACGTGCTCGACCTCGAGCAAGGCCGCGCCGCCATAGATGCCGCCATCGCCACGTTTGGCAATCTCGACATCCTCGTCAACAATGCCGGTGGCGGGGTCGAGGAGCGGCCGGTCGAGGACTATAGCGAAGAGGTCTTCGCGCATGTGCTAGATCTCAACGTCCGCTCGACCTTCTTCCTCACGCAGTATGCCGGCAAGCACATGCTGGCACGCGGTCAGGGCGCCATCGTCAATATGGGCTCACAGGCCGGCGCCGTGGCACTGCCCGGAGAGGCGGTCTATTGCCTCAGCAAGGCGGCGGTTTCGCATATGACCAAGTGCTTTGCGGTCGAGTGGGGCAAGAACAACGTTCGGGTGAACTGCGTGGCGCCCACCTTCATCGAGACCGATGGGACCGAGGCGATGCTGTCACGGCCCGCGTTCCGCGCAGAAGTCATCGACCGCATCGCGGCGCTACACCGTGTTGGCCAGCCGCGTGAAGTGGCCGATGCTGTGGTGTTCCTCGCCTCGGACGCTGCGTCGCTGATCACCGGCCAGACGCTGCTGATCGATGG
>Ga0134125_10011174_pt1 | contig 10065 bp, 6 predicted proteins | sample KB31751_FD_96464 | JGI IMG/M metagenome (GOLD analysis project Ga0134125, IMG submission 96464) | Terrestrial soil microbial communities with excess Nitrogen fertilizer from Kellogg Biological Station, Michigan, USA - KB3-175-1 | ecosystem: Environmental > Terrestrial > Soil > Unclassified ... | reverse complement strand
GACAGTTTCAAACCCTGACGGGCATCCTCTGCCATTTAGCCGGCATATGTCACACGAAATGCTTCTATCATGGACTGTTTCAAACCCTGACGGGCATCCTCTGCCATTTAGCCTGCTGTGTTGCTAGTATAGCATGAGAAGCCAAACAACACAAGCGATTTCGCGGGGGACGTTTCTAGCGGGATTTTGGACTGCTTCAATACGGACGCAAACGGCCCTATTTATCATGTCAATCAGCCTGTAGAGCCATGCGCGGGGCTACACTCAGACATGCGATCACTGCGCCCCGCGCTAAGCTGAAGCATTGCCGCGATTGAAGCGGTTGTTGGTCTGTTGATTGAGATTAGCTTCATCGCGACCTTCACGCAACGCTTCTTTGGTAAGTAGCAAACAGCATCTACTTTCACTGTCAATGCTTGATAGAGGCGAACAAAAAGGCTGCTCGTGCGTATACACATCAGGGTGATTGTTGGGTTACTTTTTTGATGTATATAAAAGGAGATGTTCTATATGATGTTAGTTCTGGCCATTACTAGCGTGAATTTCGCGATTAATGATCTGCTCAGCTGGCTCATCGTTGGCCTCATTGCGGGCTTTCTTGCCAGTGCGGTGATACGTGGTCGCGGCTATGGTTGTATCGGCAATATCATCGTTGGACTGATTGGAGCAGTAATCGGAGGGTACCTGGCAAGCCTTTTAAATATAACGGGCACCTTTCATTTCTGGGGGACTGTCATCATTGCGTTTCTGGGCGCATGTATATTAGTGGCGATTTTACAGGCTCTTAGCGGGGGATCGAGGAGATCGTAACCAAAAAACAGCGTTAAATCTCTTTAAGTCCATGAGGACGAAGTATGTGGTCAAACCTTTTTGCGGAACTTCCGCAAAAAGGTTTGACCACATACTTCTGTTATCCAGCCTGATTACTCCTTGTATCCTGGCAATCAGCCGCTTCCACGCACTGATATGCTTTGAGCAGTCCCACACCCACCCCGCTATTCAGGCTGAAGTCTGCTTGCAGTTCCAGGGCATGGTCGCCAGTCAGCACATGAAGCTGCCCGGTAGAGGTCGTTATAGCTCGCATTGTTTCGGTTGACCAGAGGTGATGTGGCATCTTTGACTCACTGAACTTCTGTAATATGCGGGCGGCAACGGCGCTGATAATTGGAGTAGCGAAGGATGTTCCCGACCAGTATGCCCAGGCGTGCTCATTGGGAGCTTTGTATTCAGGCGGCTGGTCTTCAGCTACGAGTTTGGGATAGCGATGAGAGCTAAAGACGCCGATCGGCGAGTCAACATCAGTTGCAGCTGTAGAGGTGTGCGGGTCAGGTCCAATTGTACCTGGCGGGACGGTGCCACCCGTGCCAACCGGAGGTACAGCTACCGGTCTATCCCCACCGTAGGTGGCGATGCCATTATGATTTGGAGGCAGCGCCGGGAAGTTGCTATAAGAGGCGGCCCTATAACATTTGTCTACTGCACCTACCGAGATTACCTGCGGAAAAGCTGCCGGATAACGTGGGCCTCTGCGTCCAGGGGTGCTGGGGTTATGTGAGTCATTGCCTGCTGCTGCTACGATCACAGCGCCGAGGGAGCTAAGACTTTGAATAACCTTCTGTAACCCTAGCAGCAATAGATCAGCATCGGATTTGAGCTGAGTTACAGTTTCCGCGGTATAGAAATTGCTCTTCCCCAACCATATGCTGAGCAGTTCTTCTTGAGGGGGAGCCACGACCAGGCTCAGATTAATCACTACCGGCCTGCCCCGTAGACCCCTCTTTTCTACGTCTGTCAACATAAGCTGCTGTATCTTCTGAAGTTCATGAATCAAGGTGAGGGTGTCGAATGAGCCAAAATCATTGAGTATGCGGATATAGTGGATATTCGCTCTGCGGGCCAGGTCTCGCACGATGCCGGTCACGAACAAGCCATGATCTTCCATGTTGAAGCCGTAGGGTTGTCCATAGATATCCTGGCCCGTGCTTATCTGATCATCGGCATTCTCTCTCATATGATCTGGCAGTTCTTGATATTCCCTGCGAATGTAAGGCGATACTGCACTCATCATCTGTTGAGCGATCTCTTGCAGCAACAGGTTACTCGTACCTGCCTTTTGGGCGGCTTTCAGAATATCATCTGGTTTCAGTTCCGGCATGGTGTCCAGCACAAACACGGTCACACCTTCTCCCGTCATATCCCGCAGGGGGGATGGATGCGCCAGGTCTGGTAGATTGAACGGCCAGTAGCCGGGAGTAGTACCGCAGATATCTCCTGTGGGAACAGGAAGGGGTGGAGCGCCTGGCCCACCACCATTATGACAGTGAGGAGCATTATCTCCGAGCCAGTTCGGCATCGCTGCAATAGCAGGAATTTCTCCCTGCCGCCTTAACAGATCCAGGTTATGATTAATCAGATTGACGACCTGGCGTGTATTAGATTCGCCTCTGCAGCACGTGCCAGCCTGGTCCGCAACCCGCAAGTCTTGAATGGGATGAGGCATTGCTACCTGGTCAATATTGAAGAAACACATGGCGACCGTACCCCTGTCGGATGGGGAAGGGAATAGATACTTGCCTCGAGGATTATTGATATCATCGTCTTTCCTTGCAGTTGGCTCCTGGTCACGATTACCAGACGGATGTAGTAACATCTTCTCGAGCGCTTCGATTCTGCTTTTTAGCGCTGCAACACCTTCATCTACCAGAGCAGCCACCGGCTCTTCACGCGTCTCCGGTTTATCCTCAATTGGATCCTTTTCTTCAACTGGAGGATGCGGAATGTCATCAGGACTGACGGTGCTCAGGGCGAACCCCCGATTGTTGAGGAACTGGTTGAGGTTGTTTAAGTTTAAGGAGGCGATGATTTCTTGTGATGAGGAGTCGTAGAATGACTTGGTGGAATGAAATGTCACGGCAACCTGATCTTCAAGCCAGGACATGTTCAACTCACTCCATGCGGCTCTATCGCCTTTATTGTCTTGCATGTGTTCTCTCCCTATCTTTCGAGCAAGGCGAGTACCAGAACCTGTCCGTCTTGTCAAGCGGCCTGGAGATCAGCCCACAGGCCATAACTACTCGGTTCAGACAAGACAAGAGAAGAAGGAATCGCCTCTACAGAGTTATGCATGATAAACGGATGTATTGTCTGCTTACATCTATGTAACGTTGGAACCCGGCGTTTTTATCAGTTGCTTTAGTTATGGCAGGCTGGCTCTTCATCGCACGCTGAGAAGCGGCCCTGTGTCTCCGACGAGACGAAAGGCAGCCCAAAAATAGGGGTGAGATTGAGCTGGTGACGGCTCATGTAGGAGGCTGCATTGGGCGGCTCGCAATGCCTGGACTTTGGAAGCTCCATCCATGAGTTTCCGGTAAAAGAGCTGCATTAATTCGTTAGTGGCATTGTCTTCTACCTGCCAGAGACTCATCACTAATGAGGAAGCTCCAGCGGCGAGAAATGCTCGTCCAAGGCCTAATTGTTCGTCTCCGCCGCCACTGAGCGCCAACCCGGTTTCACAGCCGCTTAAGGTGACAAGCTCGCACCCGTGCAGATTCAGGCCGAAAGCATCAATGGCATTGAGCTTCCCATCAGCCAGGCGCACAAATGAGAAGTTAGGGGCATCCAGTCTGCTCTGGCCGTGTGTTGCCAGGTGAATGATTGGGCTGTCAGGAGCCTGCTCAATAAGTCTGGCTATTGTTGCTTTATGCTCTAAATAGCAGCGTCCCTCTAGCATGGAAGCCAGCGTTTCGGCTTCTTCGCGAACACGCTGCAAGGAACCGTTTGCCGAGTAACCAAACACCAGTGGTCGCCCGGCATGGCTTTTTTTCTGCGCATCAGAGCCTTGAGAACCATCTGGAACCGGGGCAGCATTTACTGTTTCACGGCACCCAGCAGTACCATCTTTTTGCGTTTTCAGCTGCGTCAGCATATTACTGGCGGGTAAGTAATTGATCTGATACTTTTCAATAAGAAAGCGAGAGTCGTTATAAAGGGCATGGAATGGCAGATTATGCAGCGGCCCAAATGGAATGATTGTCAGGCAACCTGCAGGTTGAGGCAGTTGCGCCTCTACCGGTGCTATCAATAGATTATAGAGTTTGTTCAGCAACCGGCAAATGACATACTGTGGAGGCGAATCTATATTGGGCCAGCTACCTGGCTGAAGATGAGCATGCAATAGCGGTAATAGACGCTCCAACTGTTCCACCCCGTCGGGATTTTCATATGTAAACAGGTGCTCTGATGTAAGCGCAAAAATGATGAGCTTACTTTGATAGACAAAATATGCCAGCATAAGCTGATCAGGCGCAAGGGCCTGGCGCAATTGGGAGACGATCACCTGCGGAGTTTTGCGTTTCGGACGTTGCTTTGTGGGAAAAGCTAGAGGTGTCTCCGATTGATGCAAAGATAAACGTTCAAACAACTCGTTAATTTTTGTTTCGCATTGCCGGATTTCGGTTTCGATCACCTCTCGTTTTATAGAGGAGGAGATGGAGGTGTCAATATCTTCAAGCAGCGTGCTGTAGTTGTGATACCTTTCCTGCCAATCTTTTAGTTCGTGCTGAATGCGTAACACCATAGCATTATTCGTACGCGCCGGTGGTACAGCCAGACCGCCGTCTTGAGGTTCAGAATCACTGCGCGAGGGACGCGATGAATGAAGGTACTGGCGTAGCGCCACAGAACGTGCCTGCTCCAGGTAGCTGAAGGCACGTTCTGCATCACCCTGTTGCACGCAAAGAGCTATCATATCCGCATAGACTGTCCAGGCTGTATGCAAAAACGAGGGTGACAGGTCGAACGCGAGATCATACAGGATACGCTCGATCTGCGTTATAGCGGCGCTGTAATGCCTGGCAGCTTTCACCGAATTTTCTTGTAGCGAGGCGATTCGTCCCAGAAGATACTGACTTTTATAGACCGATTCTTGCAAATTGTGATGGTGTGCCTGCAAGGCTGCATGACGACATAACGTTACAGCCTCATTTAATAGCGTGTGTGTAGAACATTTTTCCAGGGCGGGGGCAAGCCCTGCTTGCTCCGCCTTTAAAGCAGCCACCATTCCCAAAAGTGCATTGGCCATCACCAGAGTAGCCTGAACCGAGCGCGGCACTAAACCTTTCGTTTCAAAATGTTGCTCGAGAACTCGCGCTGAGCTGTACGCTTCGGCAAAAGAACCCAGCTCAAGCAGGAGTTCCGCATGTTGAAGCCTGGTACGGAAAGCATAATTATCGAATTTTCCGCGATCATACAGTTGCGAAGCCTCATCGAGGGCAGAGAGAGCTTCAGGCAGTCTACCAGAGGCTTTCAGTGCCGTAGCGTATGTACAAAGCGCTTCAGCGGTATCCAATGACATGCCAGATGCGCGGTATGTTTCCACTGCCTCACCTACCAACTGGCATGCCTCTGCGGCCCTGTTCAGTTTCACCAGGCATTCAGTGATAAACAACTTGAGTTCGGCCAGCAAAACGGGATCATCGACATTGTTTTGTATAACACTATCACGAGCCGTGTAATAGCGCCTTAATGCGGAGCCATAATAACCCTGAGCATAATCATACTCGGCCAGGTTCATTTCTGTATAGATGACGAAGCGTGGTTCTCCAAGAGCCATGAAATTTACTAACGCCTGCTGCAAAAGGTGCCTGGCCGCAGTAAAATCGCCAAGAAAGAAGAGATTAGCAGCTTGATTACTTTCAGCCATCGCTATGGAACGTCTGGTATAGGTTTCACCCTGATCGGTCAAGGTTGGGTAGATGGCCCGTAATCGTTCATAAATTGCCAGTGCTTCCTGGTAACGAGCTAACCTGGTGTAAATAACAGCTACATTATTATCGACTGTACAGGCGCGAGAGTATTCACCGGCGCGTAGAAACACTTCGCGAGCACGGTCAGCTTCCTTTAAAGCTTCTTCGCTATGGCCAAGCCAGGCGGCGGAAGAAATCCAGCCAATACGGGTGCGCGCCCAGCCAATTTCGTCTCCCAGGCGTAGAAATTCCCTCGCAGCTTCGTCCAGGTACTCCAGCGCAAGTTGATGCTGCCCCATACAACGAAAAGCATCTCCTCTGGCAATGAGGCCAAGGGCATGGGATGGAGCATGCTGAACATATTCACCAAAATAGACCAATAACTCGCCTAGCTTGAGGGAGATAAGAGGGCTTATGTTCTGTTGTCTGAGGGCTTCATTTTTGATGAGATTGCCGATAGCAGCGTGATCAGCCAGCTCTTCAATATGCTCCCGAATGTAGACATGCCCTTCTTCCAGGCTCAAATCGCGCAATCGCTGTAAGAATAGCTCGTTGTCCATATGTGAAAGTTAGCCCCTGGTGACTAACCAGGGGTATAGTAGACCAGCAAACAAAGATTTCATGGTGAAAAGAGGGCGCTATCCCTGCTCGATAGTCAATCCCTCAACAACTAACTCGCGCCCGGGTAAATGAACGATCATCACAAATTCACCCGCAGGTACCGGTTTGAAGACAATGTTGCCGAGATCATCCACTTGCGTACGCAAAATTGGCGAGACAGGAGCTTTTTTACTGCCGGTACCGTTGACGCTGCTATCGTCGACGGGGCCGGGAGTTGCAAAAAGTTCCGCTGCTATCCCCTCCAGGGCCTCAACACCCTCCGCTGGATCGGTGCTGGTAAGAATACCGAGCAGCATAAACTCACCATTGCTTGCTCGCGAAAGATGAAGGGAAAGATCGACGGATTCGGCTCTATACTGGCGCGGCCAGGCCGTCTCCGGTCCCTCGCCTCGCACAATAAACTGCGCCTGAGGTCGGGGAACACGGGTCGCAAAAATGCGGCGGACGACAGCACGAGGTGAAAACGTGGGAGTGGGCATTGGGATATCCTGCACGCGCAGGAATTTCCGCGTCTCCTCAGCTTCGGCTGCACACAATGGGCAATCCAGGATATGGTTTGCTATCCCAATACGCTTTTCATCTGGCAAGAAATCATATCCCGCGCAATACATGCTCAATTCTTCCCCTGTTGGGCATTCGCTGCGATACAGGTGTGAAAGCAAGAACGTATTGGCCTGCCGGTACGTGGCAAGCCGCTGCTGACACGTCTTACACCGTTCAATATGATCTTGCGTCTCTGTAGACAATGCTTCACCATCGAGAGCAAAGCGTAAAAGCTCCTCGTCATTGGGGGCTATCGAGTCCTTACAGTCCATTGTTCATCATCCTCATCCTCGGCAACTATACGTCTCGCCTGTTCTTGTACTGCTCTGCAACGCCGACGTGACGAGTTCGATAATGGGTTTTAAAAATTTAATCAGGTCATCCCATGGGGCCGATAAATCGATGATGGGCGCGATGAATCGGCCCCTACGGCGGCTTCGCCGCCCGTGGGGGATACCCCAATTAAATTTTTAAAGTCCATAATCGACTCTGTACACATCCGCATTCTACCGCGGCTACGCTTGGCGTCAGGCGAGACGCAAGGAGTATCAATACGGCACCTTGAAATGCGCTAACCTATCAGCTTCCCTCTTGGGAGTGTTGCTATATAGACGACCAGCATATCTTTTTTTGTGCATCATCTTTTCCACATTTTCAACAGGCGGCTATTTTATGCTTTATCTCCAAATGTTAAAACACCTCACCGCCCAGCCGCCAGCGAATCTGGTCTTTATTGCGCATAAGCCGTTCAATGATATTACGGCGGAGACGGTAGACCTCATTTACATCGCTGAACTCCTGCCCACAGAACTGTACAACCTCCCTGGCCTTCAGTCCGCAGTGGAAAAGCAGATAGGCCAGGCGCTGTTCTCGCGCATTGGGGAGCAGACTCTGGATAACGTTCCATAGCTCATGACCGTCGTCTCTATCATCCTCCACGGCAGGCTCTTCGACTAGCGGATGGTCAGGGTCGTTCAAAGAGAGGTCAGCCCTTGCATAACTGCGCAGCGTATCAAGGATGGTGCCCGTGAGGCAGGTCTTTAAGTAGCTCAGCGCAGCAGCCATACTCGTAAATCGCACATTCTGATTATACGCGGCTGCCTGCCAGAAGCGACCAAAGGTCTTCGACACATAATTTTCTTCGCTGTCATGACGGCATGCTGCATCTCGCCTGGGATGGCTTCGCATCCAGCCTCTTACCATGGGGCTGAAACGGTCCACCAGGAGAGTCCAGGCATCATCATCGTGTTGTAACAGGGCACGATGAAAAATTTCCAGGCAATACTGGTCATCATATGACTCTTTACGCCGGTAGTTCTCGATCTCGCCCATACAGCGGTTTGCCAGGGCTGTCAGGCTCATTTGATCGGGTAAGTCTTCCATATCTACACCCATAGCTATCGGCCTACTTTCCGCAGGGTTCGTCCTAGCACATTTTCAATACACCTTTTGGGGGAAAAGGGAGAAATTTGGGAATTACCTGCCCCCCGGGCAGGATTCCCCAAACCCCGCCAGGGGAGACCCCCTGGACCCCCTTTGTATGAGGTTAAAGGAAAAACGGAATACGGAACCCCACAAACGCAAAGCGAACGCACTCGGTCATACCAGAACTTTGCTATAATAGACGCACTCGGATGAACGGACTCAAATAGGAAAAGTATTAACCCCCACAGGTATTGTCATTGTGTACGTAGCTTAGCGTAACTCATCAAGATCTGTCAAGCAAGCCGCATACACACCAACTAGTATTATGAGTCGAGGGACTTTGTCTCTCGTCCCCTGTTTTGCGCGTGCTGCCGAAGGCAGCACGCGCAAAACAGGAAAGAGGAGTTTTTTCGGGGATTACCTGCCCCCCAGGCAGGGTTCCCCGAACCCCGCCAAGGGGCGCCGCCCCTTGGAACCCCGCTGGTGACGACTTTTAAATCGCCATGATACACAGGTTCTGGCCAGAGCGACCCTTGTAGTCACTCTGGTTACTTTCATACACAAGTAGCTTACCAGAAGAACATGGCAAATGGATATGACATTTGACACATTTAGAGAGAGATTCTGAAGACTTTTTTTGATGTCCTTGCTTCCTGCCGCAAAAGCATGTATACTTTGTATGTATAAATTGAACTCGTTTCCCTAAATCGTACACATGTGTGATTTACCAGCATCAAGGGATGTGTTGAATACACAAAGCGGGAACGAAAGGCCATGAGTAAGCGCATTTTGCTGGGCGTCGATACTCCAATGTCTCCTGCCACACAGTATGCACTGCGTACGGTCAGTGAATTTATTGAGCAGGCTTATCCCCCTGTTGACCTGCTGCTTCTCCATATCATCCCCATCTCCTATATCGCCTCACCCTCTCCAGGCATTTATGCCGGGCACATTCAATCGGCAGAGGTCACAAGCGAGCAGCGTATGCAGGCCGAACACGTTCTGCAGAAGGCGAGTATTGAGTTGCAGAAACAGGGCCTGGATGCAGATCACATAGAAATCCTTATTCGTCCGGGAGTTCCGGCTGAGGGTATTGTCAAGGGGGCAAAAGACCTGCATGCCGATCTGATTGTCGTTGGCAGCAGGGGCAACTCTCTCAAGCAGCGCTTGCGCCGCATAGCTGCCGGAAGTGTCTCGCGTAAAGTGCTACAACTGGCTCCTTGCCCAGTGATGATCGTGTCCTGCCCTTCCATTAAGCAACCTTCAGACCTTGTTGCGTGGTATGAAGAGGCTATCACACGCTATCTGCATGAGCATCCCAGCGGCTTACTGGTATTCACACCAGACGAGGTTGCGGAAAAATTTGCTCTGCCCATTAAGAGTGCTCCGGGTCGCAAAGAAACAGCCGCGGCCATCCTTGCATTAGAGCAACTGGCACGTGACGGGGTGTTATGCCGCCACGATGTCAAAGGCGAGATGCGCTATGTGAACGATTGATTCACAGCAGTCGTTCCAATTCCTCTGGTGTATTGACTGGAGCCAGGCAGGCGAAATTCTGGCAGACATATGCAGTAGCTTTGCCATCTTGCATGGGACGATCGGCCAGCAAGGGTATCGTCTGTATCGCCCCGGCATCACCGGGTGCGGCACAGGCCAGCACGCTGTCCGGCAGATAGCGACTATTGATAACGTCCAACAAATTGCGCGTATCGGCCTCTCGTGGCTTGCCGAT
>Ga0134125_10011173_pt1 | contig 10065 bp, 9 predicted proteins | sample KB31751_FD_96464 | JGI IMG/M metagenome (GOLD analysis project Ga0134125, IMG submission 96464) | Terrestrial soil microbial communities with excess Nitrogen fertilizer from Kellogg Biological Station, Michigan, USA - KB3-175-1 | ecosystem: Environmental > Terrestrial > Soil > Unclassified ... | reverse complement strand
TCACGTGAATTGAAGAATGACGATTGAAGAATGACGATTGAAAGAACCGATCCAACCCTATGGCCACAAAGGCTAAGAATATGTGGCCTTGATTTCGAACTGAAAGTCTTTGCCGGGGCTGGAACTCAGCTTATTGCCGATTCAGCTTGGATGCTATCGGGAGCGGGGCAATCGCCAATCGAAAATCTTCAATCGTCAATAAACAAAGAATCCCGAGGTGATGTTGGAACCTATTCTCCTCAGCCAGTAGCTCGCGTTAGACCCTTGCCAACCTGCACTCGCTGCTTCCCTGACGGGCAACTGCGGGCGATTGTTCGCTTGGGCTCCGGGCTCACTGCCAACCGGGAAAACCGGCCAACGCCTCGGGACTCCATTTTGCTTTCAGCAGGTTCCCGTTCGCCTCAACCAGCGCTTCGCTGTTAGACCCTCGCTGACCCTCTAAACCAGCCTTGCGACCAGTTCCGTGATCCAGCTTGAGCCCCGGACTCTGCGCCAACCGGGTAAACTCAAGAACTGCCGAAGAACGAGTCTGTTTTACGCTTCCTATTTTTAAGGTCAATCACAAAGAAGAACTTTTATGGCTCGTGTTTTCAGGCGAGTGCAGGGCGTACACAGGGGCGTGCCGAAAAACAGGGCAGCCAGGGCGGGAGCGGTTTGCGGGGATGGCAGAGAATCCGCGGATTTCGCGGGGGCTAATGCTTGATGAAAAACTCAGCCGCGTGCCAGCGTTCTTCATAGGATGTGAAAATCGGGGGGATAAACTGCGTGAGCGCCGCGACGGACATGACACATGTGGGAAGATTTTCCTGGAGTAATAGGGCTGATCTGGCTAGATAAGAGGTGTTTCGACTTCGCAGGACGGTTCGCAAGCGAACCGCTTGGCTCCACTCAAGATGACTGCAGAAAGGGAAGCCCTCGGCCGCCACATCTCAAATTCTCATGGGCATGACGATGTAGCGGTACTTGTAGTCCTCGGCGCCTTCGGGACGGAGCTGGCCGGCGGACTGCGGGTCTTTGAACTCCAGGCGCACTTCTTCGGTGTCGGCGGCCTTCAGGAAATCGAGCAGGTAGGCAGAATTGAAGCCGATGGCGAGCGCGTCGCCGGTGTAGCTGGTATCCAGCGAATCTTCCGACTCGCCAGCCTCGGTGGAAGAGGAGGAAACTTTCAGCTCATTCTTTTCCAGGCGCATGCGGATGGCGCCGGAGCGCTCGTCGGCAAACTGGGCCACGCGCTGGATAGCGCCATTCAGGTCGTCGCAGCGCACCAGCACGCTCTTGTTGTTGTCCTTGGGCAGCACCGCCTCGTAGTTGGGGAACTGGCCGGTGAGCTGGCGGGAGGTGAGCAGGCGCTGGCCGATGCGGAAGAAGAGGGTGGACTCGTCCTTGGCGAACTCCACCTCGTCCACGTCCGTGTTCTGCAGCAAAGAGTGCAGCTCCGACATGGCTTTCTTGGGGATCAAGGTGCGCATGTCATTGGCGCCGAATTTCTCCTGGGCCTCAATGTGGGCCAGGCGATGGCCGTCGGTAGCCACCATTACGATGGACTCCGGCTTCAGCACCATCAGCGCGCCGTTGAGGGTATAGCGCGACTCCTCGTTGGAGATGGCGAAGATGGTCTTGCTGATCAGAGTGCGCAGCACCGCGGCCGGGATCTTCACGATGCCGGCGCCGGGGAACGCGGGCAGGCTGGGGAAATTGGAGCGCGCCATGCCCACCATCTTGGTATTGGAGCGGCCGGCGCGGATGTTGACCCAGTGGTTCTCCAGCAGCTTGACGGAAATATCCACGTCGGGCAGCAGCTTCACGTAGTCGTAAAGCTTGCGCGCGGGAATGGTGCAGGCGCCTTCTTTTTTGACCTTGGCGGTACAGGAAGTGCGCAGGCTCAGGTCAAGGTCGGTGGCGGTGATAGAGAGCTTATCGCCGGCGGCTTCGAACAAAAAGTTGGAAAGAATAGGAATCGTCGTCTTGCGCTCGACCACGCCCTGAGTCGCGGTCAGTTCGCGCAGCAGTTCAGACCTGCTGACGGTGATTTCCATGGTGGACGTTCCTGTAGCAACCATCGCCTCTGCCGGCATATTGACCACCCTGAAAGCCGGGCCCGCAGCCCGAGATTAGTACTTCCCTTATATCAAAAGAAAAACCTATAAAACCAGCAGTAACAGTAGGCAGGCCGGAAAAGTGGAAATTGAGGCCCTAACCGCCAAGGGAGCCACCATTCTGGCCAAAATCCCGCTGTTCATAAAGGCTCCCGGCTGTGGGCTGGGCAGGGAATGCTGGGAACCCTGGCAGAATCCGACCGCTTGTTACACACATTCCACAGGCGGCGCACAGCGGGGCTGGAGGAAGACTGAGCCGAGAGGTGGAAAAGAAGGGCGGAGCCGCGATTCATCCGCCCAAAGTCTCCGTCAATTTATTGAGCAGCCTGTTCAAATCCTTGTCGCTCTTGCGGCTCTCATCAATCTTCTCGACGGAGTGCAGCACCGTGGTGTGGTGCTTGCCGCCAAACTGGCGTCCTATCTCGGGCAGCGAGGCCTCGGTAAGCTGCTTGGCCAGGTACATGGCGATCTGCCGTGGGTAAACGATGGCGCGGGAGTTGTTCTTGGCCTTGATTTCCACCAACTTGAGGCCGAACTGCTCGGCCACCGACTTCTGAATGGCTTCGATGGTGACCTTGCGGGCCTGCGAATCAATAAAGTTTTTGAGCACCTGCTGGGTATAGGGCAGGGTGATCTCGGCGCCGATGAGGGAAGAGTGGGCAATCAGGCGAATGAGCGCGCCTTCCAACTCGCGCACGTTGGAGCGAATGTTGGAGGCGATGTAGAGAGCGACGTCGGTGGGAAGAGTGACCCGCTCCTGCTCCGCCTTTTTCTGCAGGATGGCTACCTTGGTCTCCAGATCGGGCGGCTGGATATCGGCAATCAGGCCCCACTCGAAGCGGCTGCGCAGGCGGTCCTCAATCTCGGCCAGTTCCTTGGGCGGCCGGTCGCTGGCGATCACGATCTGCTTCATGGACTCGTGCAGCGCGTTGAAGGTGTGGAAGAACTCCTCCTGGGTGCGCTCCTTCTGGGCCAGGAACTGGATATCGTCAATGAGCAGGACATCCACGTTGCGAAACTTGTCGCGGAAGCTGGTCATCTTGTCGTAGCGCAACGAATTGATCATCTCGTTGGTGAACTTCTCGCTCGACAAGTAGCAGATGGCCATTTGCGGCTGGCGGCGCTTGATCTCATGCCCGATGGCTTGCATGAGATGAGTCTTGCCCATGCCGACTCCGCCATAGAGGAAGAGCGGGTTATAGGCCTTGGAGGGCCGCTCGGCCACGGCCAGCGAGGCGGCGTGAGCAAACTGGTTGCCGGCGCCGATCACGAAAGCATCGAAGGTGTAGCGCGGGTTGAGCTGAGCGGCTCCGTCCCAATCAAAGCGTGCCTGGTGAGCCAGACTGGCGGGAGCATGAGATTGCGCCGTGGCAGCGGCCGCAGACAGCCCGCCGTCATGGCGAACCGGGGTGGCCGCGGGATCGTCGTCGGGAGTTACAAACTTGACGTCCTGAAATTCCAGATTGAGGTTGTCGAGCGCTTCCTGAATCAGGTCAGCGTATTTTTCTTCGATGTGGCGGAACTCGGGCGTGGGAACGCGAACATAAATCACCTTGCCGGTGGCATGGCTGTAGCGAGTGGGCTTGAGCCAGGTATCGTATGAGTGCCGGTTAATTTTCTTTTCCAGCGCGTCAAGGATGCGAACCCAGGGATTGGGAGCAACAGCAGTACCAGTAACAGACATTAGCCAACCATAGATGGGCCGCTCCAGCGGACCCGGATGGTAAACAGGTGGAACCAAACGCCCGACGCCGAAGCGGGGGCAGGGTCAAAGAATGAAAAAGCCGAAACGCAGCGACTGCTCGGCATACTAGCACGAAAAATTTTTGGCGTGTGGAAATCTTCGCGGAGATTTTTGTTCACTGGCGTGAGTTGTAGCGCGCAGAAAAATTCTGTCAAGTCATTAGTTGGTAATGACGCAAACGCGGTGCAGAGAAGAGTGGCTCCAGAGGGACGAAGGTCGTACCGCGGATGTGTATTTGGTGACGGCAGACGTTGCCACAGATAATGTGCACCAGATCACCGAGCGGGCGGGGCAGGAGGTAAAGGCGCTGAGCGCGGGGGGCATGGCATGCGGGGGTGAATTGCCGCCAGCGGCAAGCATCATTTATACTTTTTTCTTACCATTGGCTATTCAGCAGCAAGGAGCAGCTAACTTTTTCCATGCCCAAGCGTACGTTCCAGCCCAACCGTCGCCGCCGCTCGAAGACGCACGGCTTTCGTCAACGGATGAAGACCAAGAGCGGGCGGGCGGTCCTGGCGCGCCGCCGCGCCAAAGGACGCAAGCGGGTATCGGTAAAGCCGGGCTTCCGCGAATAACAACTTGTCCGGCGCAGGCATGGCCGGAACTGACGCGAGCCGAGAAACAGGCGTGAACGGCCGTCCGCCGAAACCGCAATCTCATAGGCAGCCGGGCCGCGTCGGGTCGCGGCTTCCGCGGGCGGCCCGCCTGCTGAGACATGCTGATTTCGAACGCGTGTATGGGCACGGGCAGCGGCATTTTGCCCGTCACATGACCTTCTTCTTCTTGCCAGGGACGGCAAGCGGAGCACGGGTAGGCTTTACGTTCGGCCGCGTATTGGGTGGGGCGGTGGAGCGCAACTGAATCAAACGGCGGCTGCGGGAGGCGACGCGCCTGCAAGGGCAGCGGCTGGAAGCAGCGGCGGATGTAGTAGTAAATCCCAAAAAATCGGTCCTGCACGCCGAGTTTGCCGAGATTATGCAGGAAGTAGGGCGCGCTTTCGAAGTGATCAGCAGTAAGCTGCGCAATAGCGGAAGAAAAGCCTGATATGAAAGGAATGGTCCTAGCACTGCTGCAGGCTTATAAATGGGCGCTGTCGCCCATGCTGCCGGCGGCATGCCGCTACGTTCCCAGTTGTTCCGAGTACGCGCTGGAGGCGGTGGAGCGTCATGGAGCGCTGCAGGGTGGGCTGAAGGCGGCGTGGCGGGTGTTGCGCTGCCATCCTTTCGCCCGCGGCGGATACGATCCGGTGGTGAGGGAGCGGCCGGCGGCTCAGGCCACGGTGTCCGCTCATCACTCAAGGTGACAAAGAAGGATTTCTTTTAGGTAGATTGGTTTGGCTGACTTTCAAAATCCCCAACAAGACCCCGGAATGGAACGGCGCCTGCTGCTGGTGTTTGCGCTCACCTTTCTGGTCATCCTGGCGCTGCAGCCGCTGCTGATGAAGAAGGTGCTGCCGCAAAAGCCGGCAGGACCGGAAAAGAAGGTCACGCAGCCAGCGCCGCCCGCGGCCAAGCCTCCGGCGCCTGAAGCCGCGGCCGCGGTTACTCCTCCTGCGGGCCACCGCAAACGCTCTCACGCCGGCAAAGAGGAGGCGCCCGCGTCCGGCAAGCAGGCAGCCCAGGAGACTACTACCGTTGTAGAGAACAACCTGTATCGCATTGAATTCACCAACAAGGGTGGGCAGGTCAAATCGTGGATCCTGAAGAAGCAAACCGACGAGAAAGGCAAACCCCTGGAACTGGTCAACCCCCAGGGTGTCAAGTTCGGCCTGCCCATGTCGCTGTGGACCTACGACGAGGGGCTGCGCAACCAACTCAACAATTCTTTGTACGTGGCCAGCCAGACGGGCACGCTGCTGCCGCCCGCGGCCATCACGTTTGAGTACTCCACTGCTGACCTGAGCGTGCGCAAGACTTTCCGCTTCGACCACACCTACGTGGTCAAGGTGGAAACGTCAGTGGTTTACAAGGGAGCGCCTACGGCGGCGTATCCGGCGTGGCCGGCAGGCTTTGGCGACCAGACCACGCCCAGTTCCTACGGTTCGGGCCGCATCGCTCGGCAATATAACGACAAGATCCAGCGCGACAAGATCAAAAGCGTCAGCGGCGGCGGCACGATTGCTGGTCCCTTCCACTGGGCAGGCGTGGAGGACCAATACTTTGGCGCGGTCTTTATTCCCGACCATCCGGAAACCGCAGCTATGGTCACGCTACGCAACAGCGTGGAAATCCCGAAGGATCCGGCGCATCCCAGTCCTGACCAGACAACCAAGGAAGATCTTCTGGGCGCGGCGGTGGGAGACGCCCACGGCCCGACCACGGAGCGTGTGTTTGTCGGGCCCAAGGCGGTGGACGTGCTCGAGTCCGTGCGCGTGGCCAATGGCGACCTGCGCGGTCTGGTGGATTTCGGTTTTTTCGGCATCATTGCCCGGCCACTGTTCATCTGGCTGCGCTGGATGCAGCACCACATGGTGAGCAATTGGGGCTGGGCCATCGCGCTGCAGACCCTGATCATCACCCTGGCGCTGCTGCCGCTGCGCATCTCCAGCATGAAGTCGTCGCTGAAGATGCAAAAGGTGGCGCCGCAGATCAAAGCCATTCAGGAGAAATACAAAAAGTACAAGATGCAGGATCCGCGCCGGCAGCAGATGAACCAGGAGATTGGCGAGCTGTACAAGAAGGAAGGCGTAAACCCGGTGGGCGGGTGTCTGCCGCTGGTCATCCAGATGCCGTTTTTGATTGCCTATTACGCCATGCTGGAGGTAGCCATTGAGCTGCGGCATGCGCCCTGGCTGTGGATCCACGATCTGTCCTCGCCCGATCCCTGGCACCTCTTGCCGATTCTAATCATCATCTCTACCCTGTTCGTGCAGAGGATGACGCCAGCGGCGGGCATGGACCCCACGCAGCAGAAAATGATGAACCTGATGATGCCGCTTTTTCTGGGCGTGATCAGCTGGAACCTGGCGGCAGGGTTGTGCGTGTATTGGGTGTTGAGCAACGGCATCGGTATCGCGCAGCAGGCGGTGATGAACCGCACCGAATTGGGGCGGGAGATGCGCGCGGAAATGGAAAAGCGCGCGCGGAAAAAAGCCAAGGTTTGAGTAAAGCTGCCTGGCTGACTGGCTGTCTAGCTCTTTGACCGATCATCCAGGCAGCTAGCAAGCCAGTCAGCCAGTCAGCTATGCCTATCTCCGACAAAGCGAGCGGAGCCCGCAAGATTGACGAACTGTTGCGGGCGGTGGTGAAAGAGTGCGAATTCCGCGTCAAGTACCGCATTACGGTGGATCCGCCTCTACCTGCGGAGCGGGATTGGGAGCGGCCGGAAATTCTGGTGGAGTTTTCAGGTCCGGACAGCGATTTGCTGCTGGAGCGTGGCGCTGAGCTGCTGCGTTCGCTGGAGCATCTATCGCAGGAGATCCTGCGGCTCTCGCCCTCCGAACATGAACGCGTGGCCTTCGACTGCATGAATCACCGCGCCATGCGGCTGGAAGAATTGAAGCTGGCGGCGGGGGTAGCCGCCGAACGGGTGCGCAAGACCGGCGTGCCTTACACCTTCAGCCCCATGTCCTCCCGCGAACGCCGCATCCTTCACCTGGCGCTGCGCGATCAGGATGATCTCAAAACCGAGAGCACGGGCGAAGCGGGGCGCCGGGCCGTGGTGGTATATCCCAAGGACTACAAACCGGCGGCGCCCCGGGCCGGACGCCGATAGGCGGCGATCGCTACAATTCTCAGTGGCGGCGTTTCTGCCGCACAGCCCAGGCAGGCAGCTAGTAAGCTGGACAGGCATCGCGTTTCCCGAGGTGCCCATGAAACCAGGCTTGCTGCTGGCCCTGATGCTCGCATTGAGCGCCGTGCTTTCGGCGCAATCCCACCCCCCCGCCTCATCGGGAAGCGCTGCCCAGGTCTTCAGTTACGATGCCAAGGCACCACTCGATTTTCAGGAAAAATCAGAGGAGGCGGTAAAGGGCGTCAAGGTGCTTGACGTCTCCTATGCCAGCCCCAAAGGCGGTCGCGTGCCGGCTTACCTGGTGGTGCCGCCGGGCAAGGGGCCGTTTGCCGGACTGGTGTTCGTGCACTGGGGCCAGGGCGATCGCACCGAGTTTCTGGCCGAGGCGGTGATGCTGGCCGAGGCGGGAGCGGAGTCCCTGCTGATTGACGCACCCTATAACCGCCCGGGAGCCCCCTTAATGGACACCTTCACCCACCCGGAGGTCGAGAGGGCTGACTATGTCCAACTGGTCGTGGATGTGCGCCGCGGGGTTGACTTGCTGCTCAGCCGTCCGGAGGTGGACGGCAAACGCATGGGCTACGTGGGCCACAGCCTGGGCGCCACATGGGGCGGGCCGCTGGCGGCTGCTGACAAGCGCATCAAGGCTCTGGTCCTCATGGGCGGGCTGCCAACCCTCACCGATTTCTCCGGAGACACCTACATCGCAGCCATGACACACAAGGCTTATAGCGCGGAACAGATCGGCAATTACGTGAAGGTGATCTCTCCCATCAACCCGGAGCACTTTGTGGGGCAATCGGCGCCGGCGGTGCTTTTTTTTCAGTTTGCCCGGCATGATCGCTACATCACGCCCAAGTTTGCCAAGGAATATTTCGAGGCGGCCGGCCAGCCCAAGCAGCAGAAATTGTACTTCTGCAGCCATGAGTTCAATGATCCCGCCGCGCTGATGGATCGCGACCAGTTCCTGCAAAAGCACCTGGGATTGAAGCCGGTCATGCCCATCATTCTGCGGGCGATGGGCATCAAGCTGGCGCCGGCGCGGGTGGTGGGGAAGACGCAATGAACCGGAAATGCCTGGTTTAGCCAGCGCGCCGAGCCTGTTCCGCGGCAGCCTCACGCAAGCGGCCGCTTTCCACTTCGTACACAAAGCCCCGCACCGCGACTTGCGAGGGGATCCAGGCATGAGATCGCAGACGCTCAATTTGGCGCCGGAGGTTCTCCTCGACGTCACGAAAGCTGTGAAAATATGCGGGCACAACCGCCGACCTGCCCGTACTCCGCTCCAGACGCGAGCGCAACTCGTCATCGCTGAAGGTGAGCATGCCGCAATCGGTGTGGTTTATGATGACGAACTCCTGCGTGCCCAGCAGGTGATGGGAAATGAGGAGGGAGCGGAGGGCGTCCTCGGTGACGATGCCGCCGGCGTTGCGGATAATGTGCGCGTCGCCGGTCTTCAAGCCCAGGAACTGTTCCACCGAGAGCCGGGCATCCATGCAGGCCAGCACAGCCAGCTTGCGGGCGGGAGGCTTGGGCAGGCTCCCCAGGTTGAAGTTTCTGGCGTAAGCTTCATTGGCTCGTAAGACCTCGTCGGTTACGGACATTCTTTAGCGTCCTCCACCTCAGGAACCCAGTTAGATGCGCGTAGAAGCCCAGGTTGGGAAAAATTCTGCGCCTGCCCGCTAGAATAAAGCGGTGAACCTGGATGACACCATTGTGGCCATTACCAGTCCCCCGGGCCGCGGGGGCGTCGGTGTGGTGCGCCTGTCCGGGCCGGAGGCGCGGCAGATTGCCCTGCCCATGCTGCGGCTAAAGCATGCGCTGGAGCCGGGGAGGTCGGTGTTCGGCGAGTTGGTAGAGCCGGGGAATAGCCTTTGTTTTGGGGAATCGCGGGAGGGGGCGCCCGCGCCACATGATCGCGGTCAGGTGAGGCAGAGTCCGGCGCAAACAGTTGACACCCGTATTGATGAGGTCGTGGTTACCTTTTTCAAGAAGCCGCACTCCTATACCACTGACGATGTGGTGGAAATTTCGGCTCACGGCTCGCCGGTGGTGCTGCGCCACATCGTCGAACTGGCCCTGGCCCGCGGGGCGCGGTTGGCCGAACCCGGCGAGTTCACCATGCGCGCCTTCCTCAACGGGCGCCTGGATTTGGCCCAGGCGGAGGCGGTGCGCGATCTGATCGAATCGCAGACCTTATACCAGGCGAAGGTTGCGGCCCAGCAGTTGGAGGGAGCGCTCTCGCGCCGTCTACAGCCCATCAAGCAGAAGCTGGTGGAGTTGATTGCGCTCCTGGAAGCGGGAATTGACTTCGCCGAAGATGACGTCGCCGTGCTGCCGGCGGAGCGCATCAGGCAGCATATCGCTGCGGTGCGAGAGCCGTTGCAAGAACTGATGGGCTCCTTCGCCTACGGCAAGATGGTGCATGAAGGACTTACCCTAGCCATCGTAGGGCGGCCCAATGTGGGCAAATCCAGCCTGTTCAACCGCCTG
>Ga0134125_10011172_pt1 | contig 10065 bp, 6 predicted proteins | sample KB31751_FD_96464 | JGI IMG/M metagenome (GOLD analysis project Ga0134125, IMG submission 96464) | Terrestrial soil microbial communities with excess Nitrogen fertilizer from Kellogg Biological Station, Michigan, USA - KB3-175-1 | ecosystem: Environmental > Terrestrial > Soil > Unclassified ... | reverse complement strand
TTGGGGAACTAATTTAGTGTGAATAATAGTGGTGTCTATTTGAGCATTTGTTGTTTGAAAAAGAGAAAAAAGAACAAAAGAAAAAACCTAAGTTGTTAGAAAAAAACATTTTTAATTTTCTTTACTTAAACAAAAAAATTAGTCTTCTTCCTCCACCATTCAGTCAGCCAGTGGTTTATTTCATTTTTTCCACCATTTAAACTGGTATTTGCTATTAGTTAGTTCTTTCTGCGTTTAAACGCTGTTCTGCCTCTCATTTTTCTTTCAGTTCGTTTTCTACCGCTTGTGAAATTTCAATTGTTTTTCCTAAACCTAAGAAAGTGCCTGCGAATGTGCCAGTGAGTATGAATGGTCAAGAAAGTCCAAATAACAGAGATAGACCGCCAGTTGCGGGAGCATATAAGACAGAAATAGCACTTATAGTCAAAGCACCACCGCCTCCTACAGTAGCAAAGGTCCCTACACAACCCGCTCTAGCACCTCATATTCGTTGATAATAATTACAACTTAAATCACCACATAGTTTTGTGTGTTTTCCAGCTATCTCGTTACCTTCTATTTCTTCTTCGCTATAAGTACAATTCAAGGCATAAGTTTGCGGATTGACAGCCCGCACTAAGGTAGGACTGAGGAAATGGAGAGAACTAAGCAATTGAATTAGTTCTCAAGCTTGGGTGAGAGTTTTCATATTTTTTAAGTTTATTATATATTTATTTATAATAAATTATGAGAAGAATGTTTAATTTTTTTACTTCTTTTTCTTAATTTTCTTAATCGCTCTACTAACTTGCCAAATTCTCCAAATGCCAAACGCTATTGGAACTCCGTAGCAAAACAGAGAGAATTTATTATTATCAAAAGTTTCTCCTAGCAGTTTAATTGTCATTCCGGCAATTGATAGCAGTCCAAACCTTTTCAAAGTTTCTTTAAAGGTTTCATTAGATTGCTGAGTTTTGGATAATAAAGATTTTTTCTCTTTTTCGTTAATATCAGCACTTTCGATTTTAATGCTTAGTCTTTGTAGCGGAGTTTTTAGTTCCGAAGATATATAACCATCTGCCAAGAATAGAACTCCTAATAATATAGTTACACTCGCAGTAGTCACATTTTCATTATTTTCTAATCAGCCATAAATATTAGGGCGAAGTCATTTATCAATAGCATTTTTTAATAAAAAGAAAGAGACAACGTAAGCAGCCACTGATAAAAACATATTCAGTCTTCACAAGTTAAACTTCTCTTGAATTTCTTTGTGGAGATTAGTCGTTGGTTTTGATTTCTTTTTGTTAATCTTTCTAACCCATTTAATAGCCACCGCACCCGAAATTAGAAAAGCCGGTCAACCTATGTAGTATTTTCAACTATTAAACTCATAAATAGTATTTTCGGCTAATTTTTTTATTGCATCACGATCTTTTATTATTGTTTCTCTAACATAATACTCTAAAAGTACTAATTCTTTTTCTTCCACTATTTTTTCTCTTTGTTTTTTAGTGAGTGGTATGTATCAATCTTTTTCCAGGTAGCGTTTTCTTAAGTTTTCCAATTCTTTTCTCTCTTCTTGTTTTCATCTCTTTCTGATTTCTAGGGGGCGAAGTTCTCTTTTTAACTTTTTTTCATTTTTTTCAAGTGTTTTTACTTTTGTTTCTAAATTTTGTAATTTTTTGCTAGCGGTTTTTTCTCATCTAAGTTTTATTGCCGATTTTATTTCTTTTGCTAGATCATCAAGACAAACATTTTCTACTTTTTCAGTTAACGATGCTAATGACATCTCAATAATACCTCTTTGAGATAACAATTTTGCTATTAATCAATATGGTTTTTTGGAAGCACTTTCTTCCTCCATTTTTTTTCTAAATTCTCCTTCAATCCTCAACCCAGAAAGATGAAAATGATCATTTGTATCTTTCAAGAGAGAATCAACAATAAATAAGATAGAATCATTATCTTTTCATTCTATAATCTCTGCTTGCTTTTCTTGATTTTTATTCTCGTAATTTTGGATATGGGGTTTTTCTTCTTTAATAAAAAGGTGTGAAAAACTTTCAACTAAGCGAAAAAAATCTTTATTGAGTTCAGAAATACTAGCAGTCCTTTCTTTTTCTAAGGAACAAATGTCACATTTCATGTTTCTGCATTTATTTTATAATAAGATAATTTAGTTACTAGTAACTAGACTTATAATATATTGTAACTAATTATCTATTATTATATTAAATATATACAAATATTTTACTCTTCTTCTGTGTCCGAAATCGTTACAAATGGGTTAAATAGTGTAGTATTTATTAAAAAAAATTTCATAAGGTTGTGTGTTATATACTGCCTCGATTAATAAAATTAAAATATGGTAAATACTCAAACCTGATTAGACCAAAATTATCCGCCAGAGGGAACTTGTATCAGAGAAACCGAAGATGAAATTTCGTTTCTTGGTAAGGGATGAGACAATTTCGGCAAAACTAGAAGTGAGGTTAAAAGGTTAGAAATTAGTAGTCAAGAATTAGAAGGATTTACTAAGTTAGAAGATTTAAAGTGTTCCTATAATAAACTTATTTCTTTAGAAGTAAAAAGTTGCCCTAATTTGCAAGTTTTGGTTTGTAATGATAACTTGCTCTGTGAACTAGCGATTAATGATTGTCCTAATTTAAAAATTCTTCATTGTGAAAACAACTTTTTGACCGAGTTAGATTTAAGTTGTAACGAAAAATTAGAAGGATTAATTCTTAGTGACAATGACTTTTCCGGGCAAAATTTATCTTTTCTTAGCCATTTAGTGAATTTATATAGGTTAGAGATAGGAAATATTATGAGTTGGGAGGAAGTAAACCCTGATATTTTTAACTGCTGGGTTGGTTCCCTAGAACCCTTGAAAAACTTAACCAAATTAGCGACACTCGAAATTAGCAATACTGATATAGATAGTGGTTTAGAGTATCTTCCGGACAGCCTTACTTCTTTTGATTGTTCGGCTGATAAAAGAGAAGATGCGAAAGTAAAAGAATTAGAAACTGAACTAAGAAAATATGGTGAAATTAGAGAAAAGGGAGAATTTATTAGTTTACTTCGGGCATGAAGGATTTCTCTCAATTGTGAGGAATTAGCAAGTTTAAAAGAGAAAAAAGAAGAAGTGGAAAGAACTCTTCAACAGCAAAAACGAGAGAAAGAACAGATCGAAGAAGCAATTCATCAACAAAAACAAGAAATAGAAGAAATAAAAGCCCAATTAGAGAAATTGCAATTACAAGCCCAAACTCAAGTTTCTCCAAAGTAAGAGGTTTGGTTCGATTTTGTTTTGTTGGGTTAACCAATTAAGAAGTGTAAATGCTTCTTTTCTGAACCGGTTTCTTAGTGACAAAAACTTAAATCAGTAATGCTTTTTTGACCTTTATAAAGTTGAATTTTTTTTCTCTTCTCAGTTTGAAAGAAGTCTGTTAAATCTTTCTTGTTGTATCAACAAACATCCTCATTAACTAATAGGTATATCTCAAGAGTGATTTCTTTTTTAACCAAACAAGCACGAAGAAGAGGATTTTCTGTTGGTGCTCGATGTTTTTTCTTTTCTTGGTCTTGACATTTTAAGCATTCTTTTGTTTCAACCTTCAACTCATTCAAAATCGGACATTTGGCTCGGCTACCAAACGCTTGATTTCTCAATTCTTCACTCTGTTTTTTTATTTGCTCCAATTCGTTAACTAATTTTTTAATTTCTTTGGTTGCTCCTGGTTTACTTTCTTGTAAAGTTTCTAATTTTTTCTTAACTTCTTCTTTTTTTGCTTTCAGTTGCTGAATTTGTTTATCATATTTGTGACAATGTTTGCAGGTCTTGTGTTCGGCCATTAACTTAGTGTTTTTTTCTTTGTGACTACTACAATATTTTTGACAGTCTGGACATTGTTCTACTTTGTTCTTTTTAAAACTTTCTAATTTTTCTTGTTGATTTTTGTATTCAACTGATTTTTTCTGATAATTAGTTCCTTTTTGTTTGAGGTCTTGAATTTGCTCTTGAACCGCTACTTCACTGATGGTCAAATCAACTGGTGAGTTAGCAATTTTTTTCATTATTTCTTTATTCTTTGATCCACTGATTATTTTGAGATCTTTCAATATTTCGGTTTTGATTTCGTGCGACAGAGTAGATTTTATTATTCTTTCTTCCATTATTTCTTTTTCTTCACGAACCTCTTTTTCTGCTTTGGTTTTATGTTTTTCTAACCTTTCTAGTTCTAACCAATGCTTTTTACAATAAACTGTCTTTTTTAATTTACTATCGGAACTAATTTGGGTCTTGGTTGCAGTTAAAACCTTTTTCTCACAATTGTTATCTTTCTTAATTAAAAACAAGAGAAGATTTTCCTTATTTTCTTCTTTTTTAATCTTTAATAAATCTACTACTTGTTTACATTTTATTTGTTTTCTAATTTGTTTAATAAATAATTCGGGATTTTGACAAGTGTCACATTCTTTGATTTCTTTTTGAATTTGTCTTGCTTTTTCACATGTTATCCCACACGGATGACTTTCTTTATGTTTCTTCAATTCGTTCTGATGAGGAGAGCAGTAAATCGGTTTACCTTCTCCATCTTTTCTTCTCATTTGACGAAAAGCAGAAATTTTTAAATTCTTTACTTTTCCATTTTTATCCTCTCGTTTAATAATAATTTCTACTTCTTCAGTTGGTTCAGGTTCAAGATCCCTAATGAGAACAGTTTTAACAATTTCATCACCATCGCTTATTCACTTTTCTTGGCAATTATTACACTCTCTAATTGCTTTTTGGAGTTCTCGTAATTGTGGACAACTAATGCCACAAACGTGTGAAATAGACTTATGTTCAGCCAACTGACTTTGATGAAGAGAACATTTTTCAATAGTTTTCTGGTAAAGATTAACTAATTTCTTGCCTGATTTGCTAATGTTTTGTAATTTTTCTGTCTCAACTAATTTTATTTTTCCTTTTTTAGTAATGAGAAGTAAAAATTTTTCTGTAAATTCTTCTGCGATTGGTAAGATAGTGGTAAAGAACTCTTGGGCTTGCAGAGTGGGTTTTAATTCTCCTTTTCTAGTTCTCACAAAATATTCTTCATCTAAGTTAGTAGTTTTATTTATTGCATTAAATTTGTAAAAGGTAATTCGGTATAATTTACCGTAGTTTGAAAAACATCATAAATCATTTCTGCGATCAAGTTTGACAATGGCTCAGTTGTCTCCGCGAGTTTTTAATTGTTTTCCTTGGCTTGGAATATTGGTTGGTTCCACCGCTGAAAGGTGATGAACTGTTAAATAGTTGTTAACTTTATTCTCTTTTTTGCCCTCAAAACGACTCAGTAAGACAATTCTTTCTTCGTGAGGGATTAATTGTCTCTCTTCAATTGAATGTAAGTAGGAAGTAACCTCCGTTCGTCTTTTATCATATGAGTAATTATTTTTTAGTTCTTGTAGTTCTTGTATCAATATCTCTTTTCTTTTTTCTAACCGATTAATTGTTAGCTGCTGCTCTTCGTTGTCCTTTTGTAGTTTGTCAACATCATTTTGTAATTTTTCTCTTCGTTCGGGAGTAAACTGACGAAAACTAGCCGGGGTGTCTAAAATTCGATTGATAGCATCTTTTTCTGAGTTGATAGTTTTTTCAGGCGAGCCAAGGGATTTTTCCTGAATAGTTTCTATTTTCTCTTGCAGAGCTTTTAATTCGACACTAAAACGGCTCTTTAATTTGTCTTCTCTTTCTTCATCAGAAGAAGAGTTACGAGCAATTTCAGCGATTTCTCGATAGTTGTCGATAATGAAGCGGCGAGTTTCCAAATTGATTAGTTCTTTTTGATTTTTTTTGTAAGTAAATTGAGCTTTTTTTTGAATGTTGTCTAAACGCTGAGCGACGAATCCTTCTAGAACTTCTTTTAAAGAAAAAACTTTGGGCTGGTCATCAATTAAAGCCCGCATTTTTACTGAAAAGGAATTTTGTAATTTGGTAGACTTATATAACTGGTTGAGAATGACCTCTCCGTCATAGTTGGGATCAAATTTTAAGTGAATGTTAACTGGCTCTTCTCAACTGGAATAGTCGGCAACACTACGCAAACCATCAATTTTTTTGTCTTTGATTATTTGACTGATGTTTCCTATTAGCTTTGCCTTATTGACTTTATAAGGTAATTCAGTAACATGGATTAGGTCCCTTTTTATTTTGCCCGAATTATCAGGTTTAGTTTCTTTATCCTGCTTGCTTGAAATAATTTCGGCTTTGGCTCGAACATAAATTGTTCCTTCGCCCCTCTCATAGATACTGTATAATTTTTCTTGTTCTAAAATTTGGCCGCCGGTGGGAAAATCAGGAGCTGGTAAGTAAAAAAGTAGTTGTTCTAGACTAATTTCTGGCTGTTGAATAAGACTGATAGTAGCATCAACCACTTCCCCTAAATTGTGAGGAGGAATGTTAGTACTCATTCCAACTGCAATGCCACTAGAACCGTTTAGTAGCAGGTTGAGATTAGCGGGTAGTATTTTTGGTTCTTTTTCTGTTTCATCATAATTATCAACCCATTCGACTGTTTCAAAAGCCAAATCTTCTAATAAGTAAGCACCGAACTTAGTTAAGCGGGCTTCGGTGTAACGCATAGCAGCAGCTGGATCACCATCCATTGAACCCCAATTACCTTGTCCGTCAACTAGCGGATAACGATAGTTGAAATCTTGAGCCATTTTCACCATGGCTTGATAAACACTCTGGTCGCCATGGGGGTGGTATTTACCAATTACATCCCCGACTACTTTGGCCGCTTTTCGATGGGGCTTGTTTGATAATAATCCTAATTCGTAAAGAGTATAAAGTATTCTCCGTTGAACTGGCTTTAAGCCATCATGTAATTGTGGTAAAGCACGATCTTCTACCACTTCGTAAGCGTATTCTAGGAATTTTACTAATAAAGCTTGCCCGATATCTACTTTATTATCAATTACTGTTAATTGTGCGTTTTTGTGTTCTCCACTCTCTAATCGCTTTTTGCGGGGTTCACTTTTTGCACCCATTAAATCTTGAATAATTTCCCGGATAGTAGGGGGATGAGGGAAAAGTAGTTCATGAAGGCAACGTTTTTTAATCGCCATTGTAGTTTCCCGTAATTGCTGGGGATTCATTTCTCCCAAACCTTTAAATCGCTGCAGACGACCAATTGTTCCTTTATTTTCTTGCTGGTAAGTAACTAATTCGTGATCGCTGTAAAAATATTTAGTTTCTTTTTTGGTTTGTAAACGATAAAGAGGAGTTACTGCTAAATATAAGCGATGTTCTTCAATTAAATAACGAAAATAACGAACAAAAAAAGTTAGAGCCAAACATTCAATATGCTTACCATCCGGGTCAGCATCGGTCATAATCACTATCTTACCATAGCGGAGTTTTTTTAATAAATCTTGCTGAGTTTTCTCAACTATGGTTTTTAATTGTTCTAGCGTAAGAAAAGTGTGAGCTGGAATTATCTGCTCTTGTTCATTTTCATCTCGGTAAACAAATTCCTCAGCAATTTCTCATTCTCCTTCTGTTTCGGCTTCTAGTTTGTTTCGAAAACGATTGTAGTAATTTTGAGTGGCCTCGCTAACACTAAACCCTAGGGCATTAATTAAATTTTTTATTTCTTCGTTTTCTAGAATTTTGCTTCGCTCCGCTTTTTCGACATTAATAATTTTTCCTTGAACCGGCAAAACTGCCTGATTGTGGGGATCACGGGCTAATTTAGCACTACCACCGGCCGATTCTCCTTCGACAATAAACAATTCATTAGTGGCAACCTCCTTGGAAATACAAGGAGCTAGTTTACCAGGCAAAGAGACACTTCGACCTCCTTCGCGCAAAGATTTTTGGTATTCTTCGGTTTTGGCTCGATTTTGGGCTGTCTCAATAACTTGCCGACTAATTGCTTCCGCACTATTACCATGATCTTGGAGAAATTTTTTGACTAAGTCATAAGTAGCGTTCTTAACTAGTTCACGCACATACTTATCAGTCAAAATACTTTTCGTTTGTCCCGAAAATTGCGGTTCTTTCATGCGAACAGCTAAAACGGCCACTAGTCCTTCACTTACATCATCTTTAAGGATACTAACTTTTAATTGCGGATATTTTTCTTTAATCCAATCTCGTGTCGCACTCACCAAACCATTTTCAAAACCTTCCACGTGAGTTCCACCACCAGCGGTGCTAATATTATTACAAAAAGATTTAATTTGGCTTTTTCTTTGTTTTTGATTATGTTGTCAAGCGAAGTTTAAATAGAAATACTCTTTATGAGGAGGATTTGACCATTCCTCGCTACAAATTTCAGTATTGACTAAGTAATTATCTTGATTAATTTCTTTTACTCAGCCGGCTAAACCACTATTGAAATGGTAGGCAATAGGTTCCGCATCAGGTGAAGATTGAAAAACGAGGGTAAGATTAGGATTAAGATAAGCCAACTCTTTTAAACGATTTTGAATAGTATCAATTTTAAAATAAGTAAAATCTTTAAAAATTTCCGGGTCCGGAGTAAAAGTAACGATAAGTCCGTCATTGGTTTGCGGCGAATCGATAATTTCTTCCGATTTTAAAATACCTTGGTTAAATTCTAAAATTTCTGTCTGACCTTGTCGTTTATTTCATACTCTTAATTCTTTGGACAAGGCGTTAACTGCTGTTACCCCAATTCCGTGCAGCCCCCCGGAAGTTTTGTAAATTTTGTCATCGAATTTTCCACCCGATTTAAGGGCTGAAAAAAGAGTAACCAAAACGCTTTGGTTGGTTTTGGGATGAGGTTCAATTGGAACGCCATAACCATTATCCTCTACCGTAATGGTTTTTTGGTCGGGAGAAAGAATAACTTTTATTTGGTCACAATGACCAGCCACCGCTTCATCGATAGAATTATCAATTATTTCTTGAAAAAGATGATGTCAACCTTGTTCATCGGTAGAACCAATGTAATTACCAGGCCGTTTCCGAATATGCTCGATATCTTCTAAAACTTGATAATCCTGAACACTACTATAATCTTTATTTTTTTCTTTCTCCTCTTTCTCGGACATAATTTGGGTTTTTTTGGAATTTTTGATAAGGTATTAACAATAAGTTTTAATCAAAGTTTAAAAATTTACTGTTATTCTTACAAGAGAGAATTTATTGTTAAAAAACTCTTTTGTAAAAAAATCTCTTTTTGGCAGAGGTGACAGGACTCGAACCCATAACACGCAGTTTTGGAGACTGCTGTTCTACCAATTGAACTACACCTCCTAACTCTGCTCGGTTAAAAGTTTTCGTCAACTGTTCGCCTCTTTCATTTTGTTCCAACGAAAAAATCATTTTTCACATAAAGTGTAAGCCGTATTCTGTTTTAACTGATAATCTATCTTAGTTCTTTACGAACTAGTCAAGCCAGATTATTATTCTCCTTTTTGACTGCTCCTACCAATTTTGATTTGGATTGCTCGCTAGTGGGGTTTGCGTCGTCTCACTGCCTAGGTTTCCCTAGTTATTCGTCACTATGGCACTTTTAAAGGTCAATTACCATATGTTATAAAAACACTTAGGTAATTAACCAGCCGTTGGGAAAATAAATTTCCCACCTAGGTTTTTTAGACCTAGCACTAAAACTACTTACCATTCCAGTAAGTGCGAGTACGGACTTTCCTCAGTTATTTTGGAGATAACTGCTACCAGTGCTTTATTTAGTAGTTATTTAAGAAGCTTTGCTTCAGTCTATTGACTTATAAATGTATCCTGCAAAAGCAGCAACTAAAATAATAACAACGATTTCAGCAATAATTGCCACCTTTCAAATTGTCGAAAAACTTTCTTGTTTTTCTTCGTTTGTTATTTCATTATTTAAATTTTTGTCTGTATTCATAATATTATATTATTTATATTTTTTTTATTGTAAATTTTTTGTTTACCAAGTGGTTTTTGAGGAGAACTACCAGGATTAACAAACTCCATTTTTTAATATTTATTTTTTAATATTTATTTTTTAATATTTATTTTTTAATATTTATTTTTTAATATTTATTTTTTAATATTTATTTTTTAATATTTATTTT
>Ga0134125_10011171_pt1 | contig 10066 bp, 5 predicted proteins | sample KB31751_FD_96464 | JGI IMG/M metagenome (GOLD analysis project Ga0134125, IMG submission 96464) | Terrestrial soil microbial communities with excess Nitrogen fertilizer from Kellogg Biological Station, Michigan, USA - KB3-175-1 | ecosystem: Environmental > Terrestrial > Soil > Unclassified ... | reverse complement strand
CGACACGGCGCGCCGGCTGGTGGGCAAACTGGCGCACCCGCTAAATCGCCCGCGATTCGACGCCATCACCGGACGCGTAGTCGAGGGGTACGCGGTTCTGCAGCCGCGGGTCTCGCCGTCCTTGCCCGTCGGCCGCGAGGGATCCGTCTTTCAGCGCGTTTTCTCGAGCGCCAGCGGCATCGATCCGTATGCCTCGGCGGTCTCGGATGTCTACCAGGATCTCTTCGGCGAAGGCTCATACGCTGGCAAGGGCATCTATGAAGTCGACGCCTTCGAAGCCGCGCTTGCCGGCCGTGTGGCCGACGGCACGCTGCTCAGTCACGATCTCTTCGAAGGCATTTTTGCCCGCGCCGGTCTGGTCTCAGACATCGAGGTGGTCGAGGAATTTCCAGCGAGGTACGACGTCGCTGCCGCACGCCAGCACCGCTGGGCGCGCGGCGACTGGCAGCTGCTGCCGTGGATCTTCGGACGCGGCGACGCCGCCGGTGCCACACGTCGCCGCCGCAGCTTGTCTCTGATGGCCCTGTGGAAAATGCTGGACAATCTGCGGCGCACGCTATCGGCACCTGCGAGTGTTGCGGCCCTGCTGGCCGGGTGGCTGCTGCCACGCAACAGTGCGCTGGCCTGGACCGCCTTCATCGTACTGGCGGCCTGCGTGCCGGCGCTGCTGCCAATATTCGCAGCGCTCACGCCCCGCCGCGCCGGCGTAAACGCGCGCAGCCACCTGCGCGCGCTGCGCGAGGAGATCTGGCTCGGCGCCTCCCTCAGTGCCTTCCTGCTCACTTTTCTCGCGTACCAGGCTTGGCTGATGCTGGACGCGATCGCGCGAACGCTGTTCCGCCTCTTCGTCAGCCGGCGGAATCTGCTCCAGTGGGTCACCGTGGCGCAGGCGAACCTCGGACCCCGGCTAGACCTCGCTACCGCGTATCGCCGTATGAGCGGAGGCGTGGCCATCGCGATATTCGCCGCCGCACTCATTGGGTACTTTCGGCCCAGCGCCTGGCCAGTCGCAGTCCCATTCCTACTGCTGTGGATTGCTTCCCCGGCTCTCGCCGTATGGATCAGTGCCGCGCCGCGCATCGCGGGTCGCCTAGCGCTCTCCGAGGTCGACTCCCAGGCGCTGCGGCTGGTCGCCCGCCGCACATGGCGCTACTTCGAGACCTTCGTCACGGCCGACGACCAGATGCTGCCCCCCGATAACTTCCAGGAGGATCCACGGCCGGTCCTGGCGCATCGCACCTCCCCCACAAATCTCGGCCTGTATCTCCTGTCTGCGGTGAGTGCCCGCGACTTTGGCTGGGCTGGCATGAGTGAAATCGTTGATCGCTTAGAGGCTACGCTCACGACGATGAGCCGCTTGCAGCGCTGTCGTGGTCATTTCTACAACTGGTACGACACGCGCGACCTGCGCCCTCTTGATCCGCGATACGTTTCCTCCGTCGATAGCGGGAACCTCGCCGGGCACCTGATCGCACTGGCAAACAGCTGCCATGAGTGGCTGCAGACGCCCATGGCGGATCGACTGTCTAGTGATGGGGTGATGGACGCCCTGCAGCTCACGCGCGCCGCGCTGCAGGAACTGCCCAGCGAGGTACGTACAAACACGACCGCCTGCATTCACCTCGAACAGTCGCTCGAACAGCTCGCCACGGCGCTTGCCACCGCGGCGCAGCCGGGTGACCGCGCAGCGTGGTTGAAGTGCAGTGCGCCTCTGGCCGCGGCCGTCGCGGATATTGCGGCAGCACTGACCGCAGAGGTGGGAGATGACCTGGGCGGAGAAATACTCTTCTGGGCCAACGCAGCGCGACGTTCGATAGAGAGCTGGCAGCGTGACCTGAGCCTCACGGTCGAAGCCCTCGCGGGCCTGCGACAACGGCTGGAAACGCTCGAATCAACTGCGCGCGAGATGTACGAGGAGATGCACTTCGGTTTTCTGTTCGATCCGGAGCGTCGGCTGTTCTCCATCGGCTACCGCGCGGCCGACGGCACACTGGATCCAAGTTGCTACGACCTGCTGGCCTCAGAGGCACGCCTGGCAAGCTTCGTGGCTATCGCCAAGAACGAAGTCTCCGCTCGCCACTGGTTTCGACTCGGCCGCGCAGCGACACCCATTGGCCACGGCGCAGCGCTGATCTCCTGGTCGGGATCGATGTTCGAATATTTGATGCCGTCGCTGGTCATGCGCGCACCGTTCGGCAGCATTCTGGAGCAGACCGATCGGCTGGTCGTGCAGCGACAGATACAGTACGGTGCGGAACTAGGCTTGCCCTGGGGCGTGTCGGAATCCGCGTATAACGCGCGCGACGTGGAGCTCACCTACCAGTATGCAAACTTCGGTGTGCCGGGCCTCGGACTCAAACGCGGCTTGAGCGCCAACGCGGTGATCGCGCCCTATGCCACCGCCCTGGCTGCGATGGTTGATCCGGAACGCGCGGCTCGCAATTTCGCGCGGCTCAGCGCCATCGGTGCACGCGGTCGCTATGGCTTCTTTGAGGCTCTCGACTATACGCGCAGTCGGCTGCCCGAGGGATCTACGGTAGCGATCGTTCGCGCGTTCATGGCGCATCATCAAGGCATGTGCATAGTCGCCATCGCCAACGTTCTCTTCGACGGACGGATGCGCGACCGGTTTCATGCGGAGCCCCGTGTTCAGGCGACGGAGCTGCTGTTGCAGGAGCGCGCGCCGCGTGACGTTTCCGTTGCGCATCCGCGCGCGGAAGAAGTCGCCACGGCGGCGCGCACTGACGATGTCCAGCTCCCCGACGTCCGGCGTCTGAGAAGTCCGCACGAACTGACGCCCCAAACCCACTTGCTTTCGAATGGCCGGTATTCTGTGATGCTCACCGGCGTCGGGTCGGGCTACAGCCGCTGGCATGACCTCGGAGTGACGCGCTGGCGCGAAGACCCCACCTGCGACGAAGCCGGCAGCTATTGCTTTCTGCGTGATATCGAAAGCGGAGCCCTCTGGTCGGCCGGCTATCAACCAAGTGGTGCGGAGCCGGACAGCTATCAGGTTAGCTTCACCGAGGATCGCGCAGAATTCATTCGCAGCGACGCCGCGATCACTACCACCCTGGAAGTGGTCGTCTCGCCGGAGGATGACGCGGAAGTACGTCGCGTATCCATCACGAATACAAGCAGCCGGGCGCGGGACCTGGAGGTCACCTCTTATTGCGAACTTGTGCTTGCGCCCCCGGCGGCGGATACGGCCCATCCGGCTTTCTCCAAACTGTTCGTGCAGACCGAGTACGTGGCAAGGACGGGCGTGCTCCTGGCAACGCGACGCCGCCGTGCGCCCACCGAGCCCGAGATCTGGGTGGCGCATCACGCAGTGATTGAGGGCGAGACCCTCGGCGAGCCGGAGATCGAAACCGATCGGGCTCGATTCCTTGGCCGGGGCCGCGATATTCACTCAGCCGTCGCAATGCTGGACGCGCGCCGCTTGTCAAACACCGTGGGCACAGTACTGGATCCGGTGTTTGTGCTCCGCCACCGGGTACGCATCCCGGCGGGCGCGACCGCGCGCCTGGCATTCTGGACCGGTGCTGCTGCTTCCCGACAAGACGTGTTGGATCTCGTCGACAAGCACCACGAGGTCAACGCCTTCGCGCGTGCCAACACCTTGGCGTGGACGCAGGCTCAGGTACAACTTCGACACGTAGGCATCGACGCTGCGGAAGCCAGCCTCTTTCAGCGACTTGCGGGTTACGTGCTCTACGCTGATGCAGCGGTGCGGCCGTCGTCCGACAGAATACGCCGCGGCGCTGGCAGCCCAGCCGCGCTCTGGGCTCACGGCATTTCGGGTGACCTGCCGATCGTCTTGTTACGTATCGCCGATGTCGAGGACATCGCCATCGCGAGACAATTGCTGCGCGCCCATGAGTACTGGCGAATGAAGCGTCTGCACGTTGATCTCGTAATCCTCAACGAGCGGACATCCTATCTGCAGGACCTGCAGCTGGCCCTGGACACGCAGCTTCGCATGAGCCAGTTGCAGCCACAGCTCGCCACGGACAATGCACGCGGCTCGGTGTTCCTGCTACGCGCAGACCTGCTCTCCGAGCAGACCAGCGCGCGGCTCGCCGCCGTGGCCCGGGTGGTCCTGGTCGCGCAACGCGGCGAGCTCGCCGAGCAACTCGATCGGCTGCGCACGCCCACGGCGCTTGCCGCGCGGCGCTCGCGAAGCAGCGCGCCCGTCGGAACGGCAGCGACCGCGCCGGTCACTGCGGCTCTTGAATTCTTCAACGGGCTTGGCGGTTTTGCGGCCGACGGCCGCGAATACGTCACCCTGCTCGGTCCGGGACAGGCGACGCCTGCTCCGTGGATCAACGTTATTGCCAATCCCGGATTCGGCTTCCAGATCGCAGCTGAGGGCGGGGGCTACACCTGGGCCGTCAACAGCCGGGATAATCAGCTGACGCCCTGGTCAAACGATCCGGTCGCCGATCGCCCGGGCGAAGTCTGGTATGTGCGCGACCAAGAAACCGGCGACCTGTGGGGGCCGACGGCTGCGCCGATCAGGGACAACCGCGCGCAGTATGTCGCGCGGCACGGGCAGGGCTACAGCCGCTTCGAGCACACCTCACGCGGCATTGAGCTCGATCTGCTCGTCTACGTCCCCACGGGCGATCCCATAAAGATCTCGCGCCTGAAGATCCACAATGCCTCGCCAAGGTCGCGCAGGCTCTCCGTCACGGCGTACGCCGAATGGGTACTCGGTCCCTCGCGAGCTGCCTCGGCACCATTTATTCTGACCGCGCTCGACCCCGCGACGGGCGCGATGTTCGCCCAAAATCCCTGGAATGCGGCGTTCGGCTCGCACGTAGCGTTCGCGGACCTGGCCGGAAAGCAAACACAATGGACCGCCGACCGGCGCGAATTTCTCGGCCGACATGGAACCCTGGACCGCCCCGCTGCCCTGAGCGGGCAGGCGGCCCTGTCGAAGCGCGTAGGTGCCGGTCTCGACCCTTGCTGTGCACTGCAGACCGACCTCGACCTTGCGGCAGACGAGACGATGGAAGTGGTTTTCTTCTTGGGTCAAGCTGCAAACGGGGCGGCGGCACAAGCGCTACTGCTCCGCTACCGGTCGCTGGACCTCGACACGGTACTTCGCGCAGTGCTGCAGCAATGGGACGAGGTGCTCGGAGTGGTTCAAGTGAAGACGCCGGACCGCTCCATGGACATCCTCCTCAATCGCTGGCTGCTCTATCAGACGCTCGCCTGCCGCATGTGGGCACGATCGGCCTTCTACCAGGCGAGCGGCGCCTACGGATTTCGCGATCAACTTCAGGACGGAATGGCGCTCACTCTTAGCAGGCCGGACCTGACGCGCGAACATCTGTTACGCGCCGCCGGCCGACAGTTCATCGAGGGCGACGTCCAGCATTGGTGGCTCCCACCCTCCGGAGAGGGTTCGAACGGCGTCGGTGTGCGCACTCGCATTGCTGATGATCGAGTCTGGCTGGCATACGCCACCGCGCACTACGTCGGCGCGACCGGCGACCTGGCGGTTCTCGATGAGAAGGTCCCGTTTCTGGAGGGCCAGGCACTGCGAGCAGGAGAGCAAGACGCGTACTTTCAGCCTGTCGTCTCCGATAGCAGCGCGTCGCTCTTCGAGCACTGCGCACGGGCGCTGGACCAGAGCCTCCACGTTGGGGTGCACGGCCTGCCCCTGTTCGGCGCGGGCGACTGGAACGATGGCATGAACCGGGTCGGCGAGCTGGGCCGGGGCGAAAGCGTCTGGCTGGGGTGGTTTCTGCACGCCGCGCTTGTGGCGTTCGCGCCCCTGGCGAGCGCACGCGCACAGCCGAAGCGCGGGGCCACCTGGCTCGCACATGCGGCGGCGCTCAGCCACGCGCTGGAGCAAGAGTCCTGGGATGGTGAATGGTACCGGCGCGGCTATTTTGACGATGGCACCCCCCTCGGATCGGTCACAAATGCCGAATGTCAGATCGATTCCATCGCGCAATCGTGGAGCGTCATTTCCGGGGCCGCCGAGCGCTCCCGCGCCGAGCGCGCGATGGCTGCCGTTGAAAGTCGGCTCATTCGAGCCGACGTGGGGCTGGCGTTGCTCTTCACTCCACCCTTTGATCGGAGCGAGCCAGACCCGGGCTATATCAAAGGATATCCGCCGGGCATTCGTGAAAACGGCGGTCAGTACACACACGCTGCCACCTGGTCGGTGATCGCGTACGCGCTCCTCGGCCGGGGAGACAAGGCCTGGGGGCTATTCTCGCTGATCAATCCAATCAACCGGACCAGTACCCGCGCGGATGTGCATCGCTACAAGGTGGAGCCCTACGTTGTCGCCGCAGACGTGTACTCGGTCGGTCCGCATGTGGGGCGTGGCGGTTGGACCTGGTATTCCGGTTCGGCGGGCTGGATGTACCGCGCCGGCCTCGAGGCGATCCTTGGGTTTCGCGTCCAGGGCACCACCTTGCTCATGACACCGTGCATCCCGGAGCTTTGGCCGGGACTCGAGATCGTGTTCAAGTATCGGTCGGCGCGCTACGAAATCGTAATCCAAAACCCCACGGGCGTCAGTGGTGGTGTAGCGCACGCCGAACTGGATGGCGAGCCGCTGCCGTCGGCTCCAGAATCGGGTATCCCGCTGGTGGATGACGGTAACATCCACAGCCTGCGACTAGTTCTCGGGGTGAGATAGACCGTAGCACGTCCAGGCCCAGCCAAGGATTGGTCGGTTACTACAAGCCGAAGATCAGGAGTCACGAGGCATTTCATGCAGCCGATCCCGCTAGGCGCACAAGGCAGCTACGTGCTGCACGTTGAGTCTCGACATCTGGCGAGCACATTCAAGGACAGCATCCTGCCGCCGGTGTTCTCCACGCCGTATCTGATTCTCATAATGGAAAATGCGGCACTCAATGCCGTCAAGGCATACCTCGAGGCGGGCGAAAGCGCGGTGGGTACGCACATTGACGTGCGCCACCTGGTCGCAACGCCGGTCGGCCGCGAAGTCGTTGGCCATGCGCAGGTCAGGGGGACCGAGGGACGCAGAGTTTTCTTCCGCGTATGGGCCACTGATGGCACCGAGGAGATCGGCTCCGGGACCCACGAACGCATGGTCGTCAGCACTTCGCGCATCGTTGAACGGATGGCGGCGAAGTACGGGCCGGCGTCATGAACCCAGGCTCACCCGGGTTTGAGCGGCACTCCGGCGGCAGTCGTCACAGTGCAGGCTAGGCACTAAGACACTTGAACAACCCGGCGCCGGTCAATGACCGAGCGCTTGCTGACTGGCTTCAATTCCGGTCGCTTCATCCGGAACTGTCAGCCGCTCCGACCCCGTACTCGAGCCGCGCTCCAAGAGCGCTTGAGCGAACAGCGGCTCTGCCGGGTAGCCGGTGCGCGCCTGTATCCAGCGGAAAGCCGACTCGAGCGACGAAGCGCTCCACAGTGTCTGGCCTTCTGCAGTCGTGATGTCCCAGGGCGCAAAGGTCTTGCTGTCGGCCCGATAGCGAATGATGCGAGTGATGCTCGCGATCTGCAAACGCCATACGTTCGGCTGAATCTCTTCAACGCTGTAGTCCATAACGTACTTCCCCAAAAAACATCCCTGAAATCGCCGCACGCGACTCAACCATTATTGATTCTGCATGGATAGGATAAGCTCATTAGCGCGAGCCACAGCATGATTGAACATATGCTGTGCAAACTTAACCCGGTGGAACTTCGGTCTCGGGATCGAGCGCGCGCGAACGCCTGGACAAGCGGCTACGACGCGCCGAACCCGCATCCGGATCGCGCCAACCGACCCACCTGAAGTCGGTTGTCGATCGGGTTTAGTCGCCAGACGCCCGCGCAAAGCATTTCGCAAGCCTGCGCCTTTAGGAACCCGCGCGTTGCTAGGCGCTGCCGCCTACGCGTCACCCTAGCCTCAACCGGTCCTGCCTCCCGAGGCACACCGGTCTTTACCAACGCGGCAGCCAGCATCGGGCGCGTTGTCAGATCCAGCCGTCTGGGGAATGCACTTAACGCCGACGAAGCTACCGTGGAATGCATGTCATTCTGCGCAGCGTCAGGCGTCAGAACCGCTGGCGAGGCGCTACAAGGAGAGGCCCATGGGACTGGGAAAAGGGATCTTACTCTGGATTTTGGGAGTGCCGATTCCGATCATTCTGCTGCTCGCGATGTGCTCGCATCACTAACCCGCCCAGTTCGCGGAAGCCAACGCGACGCGAGGCTCGGACCCCCGAGACGTTGATCCGGCTCACTGCGGGCGGGTACGTCGTCGCAGCTGCCCGTTGGTGCCAATCACGCCGGCCGGCGTGCCCGTCGCCGCGGCCTTCAGTGCTGCGTACAGGTACGACGCTCGCCCCGGCGCGATCCAATACTCGGCACGGTCGATCTCCACCCTCAGCAAGCCCAGCCGCTGATCACGTGGTCCGTCAGGGTAGTAGGCGCGCTGCTCGACCTGCCAGAGTTCCTGAGCTTTGTGCGGGTCGCGCCGCACCGCTCCCATGCCGCTCACGGCGACGTAGCGATTACCCGCCGTATCTGCATATCCCAGGCTGACCCGCGTGTCCACGCGCACTTCCTCCGCCTTGTCACTGCGCACGTCCGTGAAGAACCAGAGCGTCCCCTCGTCCTCTACGCGCAGCGTCTGCACAGGCCGTGTATGGAAAGCGCCGTCGCGGTCGAGCGTGGTAAGCAGCGCGACGCGGATATCGCGGATGAGATCCAGCACCCTGGGCAGGGCACCGCGGGAGCCCGGCGCTGCTGATTCATGCGTCATGGGTGTTGTCCTCGCGTAGCGCGCCGTCGTGGAGTCGAACGCCGGCCAATGGTCATCCTGCCCACGCGGCGCCCCGGCATGGTCAATTCACACGCAGGAAGCGCACCAGCGCCCGCTCGCCGGACCGTCCGCTGAGCTGCGTCAGGTGGTGAAAATGCCGGCTGAGCTTGCCGTTTTGCCAGGCGGCGAACACCTCAGGGTTGACGTATGACTTACGACAGACCGCCGGCGTATTGCGCAGCAGCTTGGCCACGCTTTCGAGTACCCGGGAGCAGGCGCGGCGCACCGCAGAGCGGCTGAGCGGCCGCGGAACGGGCAGCGCCTTGAGCAGCTCGATCGCATGCACCGTCGCATGCCAGGTCCGGAAGTCCTTGGCCGTGAACTCGCTACCCATGGTTTCGCACAGGTAGTCATTCACCATGCCCGAGTCGACCGCGTGGCGGTTGCCTTCGGCGTCCAGGTACTGGAACAGATGCTGACCAGGCAAGGCATGGCAGCGACGCACGATCTGTACGATGCGCCTCTGATCCACCACGATCTCGTGCCGCACGCCGCCCTTGCCAGCAAAGTCCAGGACTGCACGGCCGCCGCGCGCGAAGCTCACGTGCCGGTTGCGCAGGGTTGTGATGCCGAAGCTGTGATTGACGCGCGCATATTCAGCGTTGCCGATGCGAGCCGCCGAAGTGCTGAGCAGCGATACGACACATGCCAGTACCTTCTCGCGCGGCAGTCCGGCCAGACCCAGGTCGCGCCTCAGCCTGCGACGCAGCGCCGGCAGTGCCGCCACGAAGTCCGCCATGCGGTCGAATTTGGCGCAGTCACGCACCGCGCGCCATGCCTGGTGATAGCGGTATTGCTTGCGGCCACGCGCGTCGCGACCGGTGGCCTGCAAGTGACCGCGCGGCGTACGGCAGATCCACACGTCACGGTAGGCGGGGGGCACCGCCAGCGCGTTGATGCGACGCAGAGTCTGGACGTCGCGGACCGCGCGGCGCCGCGGCGACAGATAGTGAAATGATTTCCCTACCCGACGACGGGCAATCCCGGGCGTGGCATCGCTCACATACACCAGGCCCGCTCGTCGCGCCGCGTGCGCCATGCGTGTGGTGACATCACGGGTATCGGTCATGGTTCGCGTCGCCGGCCGCCGCAATAGTTGCGGCCAGTATTTCTGCCCCGCCCTGCTTCAGCCCATCCGCGGGTGCGACGGCAGCACGTCGGCCGGACCTGTCAATGCCGTCGGCCGGCACTGACAGACGCCGCCGGGTGGCGGCTTGCACGCCGGCCCGCTGCCGCGCGGACGCTAGAACT
>Ga0134125_10011170_pt1 | contig 10066 bp, 10 predicted proteins | sample KB31751_FD_96464 | JGI IMG/M metagenome (GOLD analysis project Ga0134125, IMG submission 96464) | Terrestrial soil microbial communities with excess Nitrogen fertilizer from Kellogg Biological Station, Michigan, USA - KB3-175-1 | ecosystem: Environmental > Terrestrial > Soil > Unclassified ... | reverse complement strand
GAGCAGTTGCACGTCGCGGGCGCGAACCTCGCGGCCGTTGACGCGGTAATCCGAGCCCATGCCGCGCTCGATGCGGCGGACGATCTCGATCTCGGGGATCTCGTTATAAGGCTTCGGCGCGTCGCGCTCGGGATTGTCGATCGACAGCGACACTTCGGCGATGTTGCGCGCCGGCCGGCCGGTGGTGCCGCCGAAGATGACGTCGTCCATCTCGCCGCCGCGCATGCGCTTGGCCGAGTTCTCGCCCATCGCCCAGCGCAGCGCCTCGACGAGATTCGATTTGCCGCAACCGTTCGGGCCGACGATGCCGGTCACGCCGGCCTCGATGAGGAGCTCAGTGGGGTCGACGAAGGACTTGAAGCCGCTGAGCCGTAACTTTGCGAATTGCATCTAGCGGAACCAGCCTTTGATTTTGTCGAGGATTGCGGTGGACCAGGTCGGCGATGCCGCTGGTGCGGGCGGGGCAGGAGCCTGCGCGTTCTGCGGCGCCGGGGCTCCCGTTGCGGGGGTTTGCGTTGCCGGCGTCGCGGCACCCGAGGTACCGGAGCCGGCCGTGCCGTTCAGCTCTTTTATGAAGTCGTCATAGGGCAGAGCGCCGACGACTTTCTTGCCGTTGACGAAGAAGGTCGGCGTCGAATCGACGCCGTATTTCGTCTGCGCCTCATATTCTTCGGCGACGATCTGTTTCGAGAGATCCTGGTCGTTGATGCATTTGTCGAATTGATCGGCGCCGATGCCGCCGAGCGCAGCGATCTTCTTCAGTGCATCGGTCGGGTCTTTCTGCACGCCCCAGACCATCTGTTGCTTGAACAGCACTTCGACGAAGGCGGGGTAGCGATCGGGCGGGGCGCAGCGTGCGACCATCGCCGCTTTCAGCGCGTTCTGGTCGAGCGGGTAATCGCGATAGACGATCTTCGCTTTCCCAGTGTCGACCCATTCCTGTTTCAGCTTCGGGTAGGTGTGCTCTTCGAAATCGGCGCAATGCGGGCAGGTGAGCGAGAAGAATTCGAAAATCGTGTTCGGCGCATCGGCTTTGCCGAGCACGCGATCGTCCGGCTTCACTTGCGGCGCTTCGAACGCATGCGCAGGCGAAGCAGCGGCGGTGATGCCGCCGAGCAACGCGAAAGCCGCGAGGGCTAACCAGATTTTACGCATGCGCTCCCTCAGAACTACTAGATGTTGATGCTATTGTGACTCGCGCGGTAAATGCAAGCAAACGGCTCAATCCCGCCGTGTTCCTGCGACAACGGTGCCGAGTCGCGCCAATGCTGCACGCAACTCAGGGTCCGCGACTCCAGCGACTCGGGACTCGATTTCGCGCTGTTCTTCCGCGCTCAGTTTGCGCAAGCGCGGTGGCGTCGGCTTGGCATTAAGCGGCGGTCCCTGGATGAAGACGAGTCGCGCAACGGCGCCATAGCCGAAGAACGCATTGATGCGTTCGATCAGCACCGGCTCGAGATGCTGCGCCTCGGGCGCGAAGGCGGAGGCGACGCGCAGACGCAGCGTGCCATTGCGCCGCTCGCCGCGCGAAAAGGTGAGGCGCTCGGGCGACAGTTTCTCCGCCAGCTCCGGTCCGATCACCGCTTCCCATTGCGTCACAAGCTGCGCTTCGCCGAAGCCGCGCTTGCCCAGCGCCGCGCCGGCGATGCGCGGGATCTCGGCGCCAATGGCGCGCAAGCCGCCGCGCCGTTTCTCCACCGACACTCCTTCTGACAAAGATTGGGCTTTCAAAGATTGCGGCGATGCTAGCGTTTCCGGCATCCTCGTGTCGAATGGCTGGGGCGAAGCATCCACAGAAAAAACCGCGCAGCAGCAACGCGAAGGTTAACGATCGCGCGCCTAACGATCGGCTGTCTAACGATCAGGCTGGGCTGCTGCTCGATTGGTACGACCGTCATCGCCGGCGTTTGCCGTGGCGCGCGCTGCCGGGGGAGACGGCCGATCCCTATCGCGTGTGGCTCAGCGAGATCATGCTGCAGCAGACGACGGTCGCGACCGTCGGTCCTTATTTCGCGCGCTTCCTCGAACGCTGGCCCGATGTCGAATCGCTGGCGCTGGCGAAGCTCGACGATGTGCTGCATGCCTGGCAGGGGCTGGGTTACTACGCACGGGCGCGCAATCTTCACGCCTGCGCGCAAGCGGTCGTCGAGCGCTACGACGGCAAATTCCCGGCGAGCGAAGCCGCGCTGCTGAGCCTGCCCGGCATCGGCGCTTATACGGCGGGGGCGATCGCCGCGATCGCCTTTAACCAACATGCGGCGCCGGTCGACGGCAATATCGAGCGCGTGATCGCGCGGCTCTATGCGGTGACGACGCCGCTGCCCGATGCGAAACCGGAATTGCGCAAGCTCGCTGCCACGCTGGTGCCGAAGGATCGGCCCGGCGATTTCGCGCAAGCGGCGATGGATCTCGGCGCGACGATCTGCACGCCAACCAAGCCCAAATGCGTGCTCTGCCCGTGGCGCGAGGAATGCCGCGCGCGCATCGAAGGCATCGCCGAGGATTTGCCGGCGCGGCAGGCAAAGCGCGCCAAGCCCTTGCGTCGCGGCGTCGCCTTCTGGGCGGTGCGCGGCGATGGCGCGGTGCTGCTGCGTCGCCGACCCGCTAAAGGCCTGCTTGGCGGCATGATGGAAGTGCCGTCGAGCGAATGGGTGAGCGGCGCGCTCGATCGCGAAGCGGCCGAGAAAGCCGCGCCGGTGAGCGCGCGCTGGTCGGTGCTGCCGGGTGTCGTCCGCCACAGCTTCACGCATTTCGATCTCGAGCTCATGGTGCTGACCGGCAAGACGCGCGCGACGAAAGCAGAAGGCGTGTGGGTGCAGCCCGATGCGCTCGACACGCAAGCACTGCCCACGGTGATGAAGAAGGTGATTGCGTTCGCGCTGGGGGGATTCCCGCGAACGATGTAGCGATTGCCATGTAGCGATTGCCTCCAGGCGCCCTATCGGGCACCATCGGCGCGCAGGGAGGAAGAAGAATGAAACGCTGGCCCGTTGCGGCCGTGTGCGTGTGTGTTCTTGCATCGGCGTATTCGTCGCCGGCATGCGCGCTCGATCACATCAAGATCAATTATGTCGAGCCCGCGCCCTATTACGCGCCGCTTTTCCTCGCCATCGACAAGGGCTATTTCGCCGCGGACGGCGTCGAAGCCGAGCTGGTGCAGGCGGGCGGCGGCGTGGCGACGCCGGCGCTGATCGCCGGCGACCTCGATTTCAGCACCTCGGGCTCGGTCGCGATCAGCGCGATCCTCAAAGGAGCGAAGCTCCGCGTTCTCTTCGTCACCAGCGACCGCCCGGCTTTCGAGGTGTGGGCGCAGCCCGAGATCAAGAGCCTCCAGGATCTCAAAGGCAAGCAGGTCGGCATCATCAGCCGCGGCGACACCAGCGAGATCGCGTTTCGCTATTACCTCTCCAATCACAAGCTGCCGGGCGATTTCGTCGCTTATACGCCGCTCGGCACCGGCACGGCGCGCATCGCCGGCATGGTGTCGGGCACCTATGCGGCATCGCTCCTCGGCGTCAACGAGATGGAGGAGCTCAAGGCCACCGGCAAGTTCGAGCGGCTGCATCTCCTTGCCGATCTGACGAAAGACGTGCGCATGGTCTTTAGCGGCCTCGCCGCGCGCGACGCGGTGATCGCCCAAAAGCCCGATCTCGTGCGCCGCGTGCTGCGCGGCATCCTCCAAGGCATGGCGCATACCAAGGCCTCGCGTGCCGATGCGATCGCGGCGATGGTCACGCATGGCGCCGGCGACGCGAAGAAGGCCGGCGCGCAATACGATTCGAGTGTCGGGCTGCTGGATTCGACCGGCACGACCTCGCTGCAGAACGAGACCGTCGAGCTGAAATTGCGCGGCGAACTGCTCGGCATTCCCCAGGCACAATTGAAGAAATCCGCCGATGTCTTCGATTTCAGCCATGTCCAGAAGGCGGCCGCCGTACTCAAGGCGGAAAATTGGCAACCGAGGATCAGTAAAGTCGAATGATAAAACGTATCGCTCTCGTTCTTGGTCTTTTTGCTTTGTTTGTCGCCGCGCCGGCCTCGGCCGCGGACAAGGTGAAGCTCAGCTTCGTCGTGCCGGTGACGGAATATGCCGATCTCCTGCTTGGTTATGATGCGGGCTATTTCACCGACGAGGGGCTTGATGTCGAGCTGGTGCAGGCTGGCGGCGGCGTCGCGACGCCGGCGCTCATCGCCGGCGATCTCAATCTCAGCGGCTCACCGGGCGCGGCGATCAGCGCGATCCTCAAAGGCGCGAAGCTCAAAGTGGTGTTCGTCACCAACGATCGCGCGCCTTATCTCCTTTGGGCGCAGGAGGACATCAAGACGGTCGCCGATCTCAAAGGCAAAGCGGTCGGCGTCATTACCCGCGGCGATACGACCGAGATCGCCATGCGCTATTTTCTCGTGAAGCAAGGCTTCCCGTCGGATTACGTCTCTTTCACGCCGCTCGGCACCGGCACAGCGCGGATCGCCTCGCTTGCCTCGGGCTCCTATCCGGCGACGATCCTCGGCGTCATCGAGACGGCGCAGCTCAAAGCCTCGGGCCGCGGCAAGGGGCTGCATCAGCTCGCCGATTTCCGCCACATCGTGCATATGACTTTCAGCGGCATCGCCACCAGCGATGCGATGATCGCCCAGCATCCCGATGTCGTGCGCCGCGCGATGCGCGCCGCCTTGAAGGGCATCGCGCTCGCCAAGGCCGCACGCGAGACGACGATCGATTCGATCATGAAGCACGGCAACAAGGATCGCGAATCCGCCGGCATCGATTACGATGCGACCGCGCCCGAGCTCACCGATACCGGCACGATGCCGGAAGAGGACCAGGCCTTCGAGCTGAAGCTGCGTGGCGAGCTGCTGGGCGTGCCGCCCAAGAAAGATGCCGACGTATTCGATTTCAGCTTCGTCAAGAAAGCCGCCGCCGAGCTCAAGGCGGAAAACTGGAAACCGAAAACAGGGAGTCGATCGCCATGAAACGCTTTGCTCTCGCGCTGGTCGCCGCAACATTTATCGGTAACTCGGGGGCGGCCTTCGCGCTCGATCATATAAAGATGTCCTATGTCGTGCCGACGGTGAATTACGGTGCGCTCTTCGTCGCCGTCGACAAAGGCTATTTTGCCAAGGAAGGCATCGAGGTCGAGATCGTGCAGGCGGGAGGCGGCGTTGCGACGCCGGCGCTTATCGCCGGCGATCTGCAATTCTCGGGCTCGCCCTCGGTTGCGCTCAGCGCCGATATGAAAGGCGCAAAGCTCAAAGCGATCTTCGTCGGCTCCGACCAGTCGGGCTTCCAGCTCTGGGTCCAGCCCGACATCAAGAAGCTCGAGGATCTGAAGGGCAAGCAGATCGGCATCATCAGCCGCGGCGACACGACCGAGATTGGCATGCGCTACATCCTCGCCAAGCGCAAGCTGCCCGACGATTTCCTCGCCTATACGCCGTTGGGACCGGGCATTGCGCGTGTCGCGGCGCTGCAATCGGGTAGTTTTCCCGGTGCGCTGATCGATACGAGCCAGGTTGCCGAGATGCAAAAGGCGAAGAAGCTCGGCAAGCTGCATCTGCTCATCGACCTCAATAAAGAGGTCCATATGGTGTTCGGCGGCTATGCGACCTCCGATGCGCTGATTGCGTCGAACCGGCCGCTGGTGCAGCGGACCGTGCTGGCGCTCATGAAGGGCCTCGCCGTGGTGCGCGGCGATCGTGCCTCGACCGTCGCTTCGCTGATCAAGCATGGCGCGACCCCGGAGGCCGCCGAGCAGAACTACACCGATTTCGCCCACACCATGTCGCCGACCGCGGTGACCACCGACGAGGATCAAGCGCTCGAGCTGACGGTGCGCGCCGAGATGCTCGGTATCGATCCCAAGACCTTGCCGCCGCCTTCGAACTTCTTCGATTTCAGCTTCGTCAAGGAAGCCGCCGCCCAACTCAAGAAAGAGAATTGGAAACCGTGAAACGCATCAGTGTTGCCGTCATCGTACTCGCTCTCCTGGCGCTGGCCTCGGCCGGCGCGCAGGCGGCTGATAAAGTCCGGCTCTCCTATGTGCTGAGCTCGGTCGAATATGCCGACGACTTCCTCGCCATCGACAAGGGGTATTTCAAGGAAGAAGGCATCGATATCGATCTGCAGCAGGCCGGCGGCGGCGCCGCGGTGCCGGCGCTGATTTCCGGTGATATCGATTTCACCGGCTCGGGCTCAAGTGCGATCAGCGCGATCCTCAAAGGCGCGAAGCTCAAAGTGCTGCTCGTCGTCGACGCGCATCCGGCCATGCAGATCTGGGCGCAGCCCACGGTCAAGAGTTTCGCCGATCTGAAAGGGAAGCCGATCGGCATCATCAGCCGCGGCGACACGACCGAGATCGCGATCCGCTACTACCTCGCCAAGCATAAGCTACCGGACGATTACGTCTCCTATACGCCGCTTGGCGCCGGCGTCACGCGCTTTGCGGCGATTGCTTCGGGCAGCTTCCCCGCCGCGCTGGTCAATGCCAGCGAGGTCGAGAAAATGCGCGCGAGCAACAAGCTCGGCAATCTCCACCGCATCGTCGACCTCCGGAAGGAGATCACGATGACCTATAATGCGCTCGGCACCTCCGATGCGCTGATCGCCAAGAATCCCGATCTCGTGAAGCGCATGGTACGGGCGATGCTCAAAGGTGTACTGACGGTGAAAGCCTCGCGCGCCGAGACGATCGCGACTCTCTTGAAGCACGGCCAGAGCAATGCCGAGGCGATCGGCACCGAATACGATAACCTCATCGATTCGCTGACCGAGACCGGCACGATACCGAAGGACGCGCAGGCGCTCGATGTGTCGCTGCGTGCGGAGATGCTCGGCGTGGCGAAGGACAAGGCGCCGCCGCCCTCCAGCGTGTTCGATTTCAGCTTCGCCGAGAAGGCGCTCGCCGAATTGAAGGCGGCGCATTGGTCGCCGCCGCGCTAGTTCTGTGCCATTTTGGACCGTCATTGCGAGAAGGCCCGGCGGGCCGACGAAGCAATCCAGGAGCATCATGTGCCGCTCTGGATTGCTTCGCTTCGCTCGCAATGACGATTGCTCTAATCGAGGCAGATTGGTTTAAAATAACACTATGGTCCGCGAAACGCCGCGCTCGCGCGTAGGCAACACGCGCAACGATCCGTCGGCGCCGATCCTCATCATGGGCGGCAGCTACGCCAAGCGCTCGGCGACGACAGTGCTGATGCGCTACACGGCAAAGCTCTTCGAGGAGCGCGGCATGCCCTATGAGCTGCTGCCGCTCGATGCGCTCGAGTTGCCTTTCTACCATCCCGATCTGCATGCCGAGACGTGCCCGCCGGCGGAGTTCCTCTTGGGTGCGTTTCGCAATGCACGCGCTTTCGTCTGGTGCACGCCTTCCTATCACTACAGCATCAGCGGTGCGTTCAAGAACGCGATCGATTTCCTCGAGCTCACTGCCGATGACAATCCGCCTTATCTCGGCGGGCGGCTCGTCGGGCTCATCGCCACGTCTTCGGGGCCGATCGCGGCGGTGCATGCGATCGGCGCGATGGAACAGATCGTCCATGCGCTCAGGGGCTATGTCGTTCCGGCGACGGCGCCGATCGGCCCGGTCAAAGCCGCGGTCGATACCGAAGCCGGCGTGATCAAGGACGATCGCACGAAGCTGAAACTGATCCAGATGGTCGAGGAGATGCGCGATGCGTTGGCGGTTCGGGGGTAAGCGCTCTCGTCCCTTTTTTGTTTCGTCATGCCCGCGAAAGCGGGCATCCAGTCTGCGGCTCTGGATTCCCGCTTGCGCGGGAATGACGTTGTTGGTGTTTGCGTGCGGCGTCGCCCATGCCGAAGACAAAATCCGCTTTTCCTATGTCGTGCCGACGATCGACTACACGCCGCTGCTGGTCGCGATCGACAAGGGCTATTTCACGGACGAAGGCATCGCGGTCGAGCTGGTGCAGGCGCAAGGCGGGATTGCGACGCCGGCGCTGATCTCGGGCGATCTCGATTTCAGCGGCTCGTCCTCGGCGGCGATCAGCGCGGTCTTGAAAGGTGCGCATCTCAAAGTGCTCACCACCGGAGAGGATCACTCGGCCTATCAGCTTTGGGTCAAGCCCGGCATCACCAGCCTCGAGCAATTGAAAGGCCAGCAGGTCGGCGTCATCAGCCGCGGCGACACGACCGAGATCAGCCTGCGCTATGTGCTGGCACAGCGCCATCTGCCGGACGATTTCGTCTCCTTCACGCCGCTTGGCGCGACGGCGGCGCGCGTTGCCGCGATCACGACCGGAAATTTCATGGCGGCGGTGATCGATGGCGGCGAGAGCTCCGACATCGACGCAATGCAAAAAACCGGCAAACTCAAGATGCTCATCGACATGCACGCGACCGTGAAGATGGTGCTGTCGGGCTTTGCCACTTCGGACGCGCTGATCGCCAAGAATCCCGATCTGGTCCGCCGCACCATGCGCGCGATCTATAAAGGCACCGCGACGGTCAAAGCGCATCCGCAAGCGGCGGTCGACAGTATGATGAAGCACGGGCTCGACAAGGGCGCGGCGGAGTTCTCGGCCCGCGAATTCGTCCCCGGCATGCTCGCCTCGGGCGCCGTACCGCGCGAGATGCAAGCGAACGAGATGAAACTGCGCGGCGAAATGCTCGGCCTGCCGCCCGATAAGGTGCCGCCGCCGGAGCAGGTGTTCGATTACAGTTTCATCCTGAAGGCGGCCGAGGAGCTCAAGGCCGCAGGCTGGAAGCCAAAGTCTTAGCGCATCGCAGAAACTTCGTTTCCTGCGACCTGTCTCAAGCCAGGGCGCGCCGGTCGGCGGACCCTGAGCCTGCCTGACGCAGGCTAACGCCGCGCTCGGCTCGACAGCAGGGCAGCGATACAAACATCGAGCAAAACGATGCCGCCAACCGCGGCAATCGCGATCGCGATATTGCGCGTGGTGTGGCGCTCCTTGCGGCGGCCGATGCTCAGCGTCGCGAGATCGCCGAAAACGCGTGCCCACATGGCGGGGCCGAGGAATCCCACAAGTGCGGCAGCACCGGCGGCGATCCCGCGGCTGCCATAGCGGCGCAACAGCGGCTCTTTGGCATGGAAGCCGAGCCGTGCGGCAAGCTGCGACGGCGCGACGACCTCTAGCGCCCCGAGCAGGATGGAAAACCAGCCAAGGCCCTGTGCTGCAAGCCGCGAGAGGTTCGCCCGCGGCGCCGGCCGCGCCAACGGAATGAGATCGCGGGTCGAGTGGAAAATCGAGGTTGCATTCATGGCTTGGCTCCTGAGACGGTGATGCAGCGCATCGCTCTATCTCGGTAACGCAAGCGGATAAGATGGAGTTGCGGTCTTTGCGCCGAGCGGCCCACGCGGGCGCTAAACGCTCATCTCGGCGCGGATTTGCTGGCGGAAACGCTCGATCGGCACGGGCTGTCCCTTGCGATCGACAAACCAGAATTCCCAGCCGTTGCAGGAAGGCGCGCCTTGCACCTCGGCGGCGACCTGATGGATCGAGCCTTTGGCGTCGGCCGAGATCAGCGTGCCGTCAGGGCGCACTTTCGCCGTCCAGCGCCGGCGCGCATCGAACAGCACTTCGCCGGGCTTCAGCAAGCCGCGCTCGATGAGGCTGCCGAAGGGCACGCGTGGCGCCGCGTTCTTCTCTTCCGTCGTCGCGATCTCATCGCCGATGCCCTGCTCGATCGCGGCGATGCGCTCGCGTGCGACGGCGATGTATTCCGGGTTCTGCTCGATGCCGATCCATTGCCGGCCAAGGCGCCGCGCGACCGCGCCGGTCGTGCCGGTGCCGAAGAAAGGATCGAGCACGAGATCGCCGGGCTTCGATGAGGCGAGCAGCACGCGGTGGAGCAGGGCTTCGGGCTTCTGCGTCGGATGCGCTTTCTTGCCGTCGCGCTTGATACGCTCGCTGCCGCCGCAAAGCGGGATCAGCCAGTCGCTGCGCATCTGGATGCCTTCGTTCAGCGCCTTCATCGCCTGGTAATTGAAGGTGTAGCGGCTGTTCTGCGATTTCGCGCACGACAGCATCGTCTCATGCGCGTTGGTGAAGCGCCGGCCGCGGAAATTCGGCATCGGATTGGTCT
>Ga0134125_10011168_pt1 | contig 10067 bp, 5 predicted proteins | sample KB31751_FD_96464 | JGI IMG/M metagenome (GOLD analysis project Ga0134125, IMG submission 96464) | Terrestrial soil microbial communities with excess Nitrogen fertilizer from Kellogg Biological Station, Michigan, USA - KB3-175-1 | ecosystem: Environmental > Terrestrial > Soil > Unclassified ... | reverse complement strand
CGCCTGGACCTCAACGCGGACTACAAGCCAAATTGGGCTGGGCACAAGCTCGACTTCAACCTGGCATTGTTCAACGCGTTCAACAGCCAGCAGGCGGTCTTCCTCAACGACTCGTTCGGCACGACGCAGAACCCGAATTCCGATTTCGGGAGGCTGGAGAATACGCAACCACCGCGGATGCTCCGGTTCTCGGTGTCCTACGATTTCTAATTGACTGGGCGCGGTTCCAAGGGCCGGGCCTCGTGCCCGGCCTCTTTTGCGACGTGCAGGCAAGCGGCGTAGTCTTTCGAGACGATGCCGCCGGCCATTGACGATATGACATCCCCAACGCAGGCAGCGCCTGTGCCGCAGTCTTCGCGGCAGCCACTCTCAAGGGTCGCCGCACGCCTGCTGGCCCGCGCCAGGACGGAATGGGAGCAGCGGCAGTTTGAAGCGGCCGAACGCTCGCTGACGAATGTACTGGCGTTGGCCCCGGACGACGTCGATGCCACGCGGATGCTGGGGATGGTGGCCCAGCGTCGCGGCAATCAGGCGCAAGCCGTGGACTGTTTCCGGAAAGTTCTGGCGGCGTGGCCCGAGGACGCCGACCTGCGCATCTGGCTGGGCATCGCGTTGTACGAGCATGGCGAGGTTGCGGCGGCGGTAGCCGAGCTGCGACAGGCCTGCCGGCTCGCCCCGGGCTCCGCCGCTGCCTGGTTCAACCTCGGCGAAGCACTGGGCCGGGAGGCCTACACCGAGGAAGCCGTCGCCGCCTTGCTGCAAACGCTCGAGCTCGACCCGGCACACCTCCAGGCGCGCCTCTCGTTGGCACGGGTGCAGGCAAACCGTGGCCAGGTGGCGGCGGCGGTCGCCCAGTTTCGTGATGTGCTCCACCGCCACCCCGAACATGCCGAGGGCTGGTTCGGCTTGTCCAATCTCAACACCGTGCGTTTCGACGCCGCGGACGCGGCGCGCTTGCAGCACGCATTGGCGAACCCGCGTTTGTCCGCGCGCGACCGTGAGCTGCTGGGCTTTGCCCATGCAAAAGCGCTGGAGGACCAGGGCGAGTACGCGCGCGCATTCGATGCGTTCGGCAGCGCCAATGCGTCCCGGCGCCAGCGGGTGACCTGGAACGCGGCGGGAGAACACAAGCGGGTGGAAGCAATTACGCGCGTGTTTGCCGATGGCACGCCGCCGCCCGTGGACGCCGGGCTTGGGCATGAGGCAATCCTGGTCACCAGCATCCCCCGCTCCGGTTCCACGCTGGTCGAGCAAATCCTGGCCTCGCATTCACAGGTCGAAGGGGCGAACGAGATCAAGGATCTGAGCCAGGTGATCGACGCCGAGACGCGGCGGCGCCATTCCGCGTTCCCGTTGTGGGTGCCGGAAGCGACAGGCCCTGATTGGCAACGGCTTGGCCAGGAGTATTTGGCCAGGACCGCACGCTGGCGGCAGAGCAAGCCACGGTTCACCGACAAGAGCCTGGTGAGCTGGTACCTCGTGGGCGCGGCACTGGCGATGTTGCCGGACGCGCGCGTGGTCATCGTGCGGCGTGATCCGGTGGAAACGTGCCTGGCCTGTTTCCGCCAATGTTTTGCCGAAAACGCCGGCTTTGCGTGCGACCTCGACGCGACCGCCGACTATTGCGTCGACTTTCTGCGCCTGACCCGTTTCTGGCTGGCCCAATATCCCGACCGCGTGTTCGACCTCGAATACGAAGCGCTCGTGGCCGATCCCGAGCCCACGATCCGGCGGCTGCTCGAATTCTGCAACTTGCCATTCGAACCGGGATGTCTCGAGTTCCACAAGACTTCACGCAGCGTGCTGAGCCTGCCCAGTGCCGCCCAGGTGCGACAGCCCTTGCGCCGCGACACGGCGCGCAGCGCGCGCTACGGCGACAAGCTCGCGGGGCTGCGCCAGCGATTGCGCGCAGCGGGCGTCGTGCCCGGCTAGAATGACCCTGATCGAGGGGGAAGGGTCGATATGCGGCTGCGCCAGATCGAACTGTTCCATGCTGTGCTGACTACCGGCAGCCTGACGGGCGCCGCCGACCTGTTGAACATCTCGCAACCTGCCGCCAGCAAGGCCTTGCAGCACGCGGAGCAACAGTTGGGCTTTGCCTTGTTCAGCCGCGTGCGTGGGCGCCTGCAGCCCACCAAGGAAGCCCTGCTGCTGCGGAACCGGGTGGAAAACATCGCCCAGGAACTCCACGACCTGCAACGCCTCACAGCCAACATCGCCCGCCCAGACAGCGCTCCGCTGCGCGTGACCTGCACGCCAACGGTGGCACAGACCATGTTGCCCGACGCCGTCATGCTGCTGCGCAAGGCGTTTCCAGACACCGTAGCCGAGCTCTCCACCCAGCACTCGGCGGTGATGTATGAGTCCATCCTGCTGCACGAAGCCGATATCGGCTTCACCATGCAGGACTTCGGCCATCCGGCAGTGCGGCGCGAACCCTTGTGCGAGGGCCAGGTCATGGTCATCGCGCCGCCCGGCTGGTGGTCGGAGGCGGAGGTGGCCGAACCACTGCCCCTCAGTGCGCTCGCCGGGCAGCCGATGATAGGCATCGCCATACACGACGTTTTCGGCAGCATGCTGCACAGCCAGCTCGCGCACGTGGCTCCGCCTCCGCAGACGGCCGTGTGGGTGCAGACCTACCAGCTCGCCTACGCGTTGGTCGCCCGCGGTCAAGGCCTCGCCCTGGTCGATCCTTTCACGGCATCCTGCGACCACGGCCAAACCGTACAAACACGTCCCCTCAAACTCCAGCTGGACGTCGTGCTTTATGCGGTCTACCGGATGGACAGCCCGCTGAATCCGGTACAGCAGCGCTTTCTCGACATCGTGCGTGAACTTGCCGCGCGAATGCTGGGCCCGGCTTGACGACATTTGCGCAGGTTTCTTCCACAACCTGCAGTTATGCCTGGTAGCGGTCTTTTCATTGGTGGATTCGTGTGCGCCGTGACTATCCTCGGACAGCGCACAAAGGGGCAACAACGTCCGCACCGAATTCGCCGCGATCATGCGCATGGCATGGACGCACGAGCAGGCCAAGGTCGTGCCGCAGCACGATGCAACGGCACCACCAGCAGGGCCGCCAGCGCACCGGGGTTTTTCTCGCAACGTCAGACAGGCTCTCATCACTCAAATGACATGACGGGGTGCTGCACGCCAGCCTGCAGCAACCGGCTACCGGCAACTTGAACAAGGAGACTTACATGAACAAGCATCGCAACCGGATCGCCCAGTTCGTCCCAACCTTGTTGGCCAGCGCGGTGCTGGTCGCGCTCAGCCTCCCATCGACCGCGGCGGCACAGGACGCCACGCCGTCAACCTCCAAGGCCACCGAGCTCAAGACCATCATCGTCACCGGTACGCGAGCCGGCAACCGCACGGAAACCAGCTCGCTGACGCCGATCGACGTGATTCCGGCCCAGGTGTTGAAAGACACAGGCACGATCGACCTCACCCAGGCGCTGGCCCGTGCCATCCCCTCGCTGAATTTCCCCTTTGCGCCCGCTTCGGACACGTTCGCCTTCCAGCGCCCGTTTGAACTGCGCGGCCTCTCGCCCGACCAGGTCCTGGTCCTGGTCGATGGCAAACGCTGGCACTCCGGCGCGCTCTTGCTCAGCCTCGGGCAGGTGGGCCAGGGCTCGCAGGGCGTCGACCTCAACACGATACCGCTGGCTGCGATCGACCACGTCGAGGTGCTGCGCGACGGGGCGTCGGCCCAGTACGGTTCGGACGCGCTTGCCGGCGTGGTCAACATCATCCTGAAGAAGGGCGCCAAGGGCGGCGACATCGTGGCGACCCATGGCGAATATTCGGCTGGCGACGGACCGCAATGGCAAGCGTCCTCGGACTTCGGCCTCCCGATCAACGGCGACAGGGGCTGGATCCGCTTCACCCTGGACAAGAGCAACCAGAGCCCCACCAACCGCGCCGGCGTGGACCGCCGGCCAGGCCTCACCCAACTGGGCACGAAGTTTCAGTTCGGCATGGTTTCGTTCAAGAACAAGAACCTCTTCATGAACTCGCAGTACGACTTCACGCCAAACGTGCAGTTCTACGCCTTCGGCCACTTTGGCCAGCGCGTGGGCGAACCGCGCGGCTTCTTCCGCTACGGCAGCAACACCCCCTATCCCAACAACGCCCTGGTCGGCCTCGTCTATCCGGACGGCTTCCTGCCCAAGGAACACGGCGACTCGCTCGACCGCTCCCTGGTCGCCGGGTTGCGCGGTACCGTCAACGGCTGGCGCTGGGACGTCAGCGCCAACTATGGCAGCAACCGGGTCTACTACAGCACGCTCAACACGACCAACTATGCGCTGCTGCACGATTTCGGCAGCAGCCCGACCGGCTTCCACGATGGCACGCTGACCGCCGCCCAGCAGACCTTCGACATCGACATCTCCAAGGATGTGCCGATCAGCTGGTTGCAGAACCCGGTGACCGTGTCCTTCGGCACGCAGTATCTGAGGCAGAGCTACGACGTACAGGCAGGTGAGCCCGGTTCCTATTACGTTGGCACATCAGGCGTCTCGGGCGGTGCCCAGGGCTTCGCCGGCTGGGGCCCGCAGGACGAGATCTCAGTGTCCCGTCATGACGTGGCCGAATATGTGCAATTGGAAACCAACCTCACCGACAAGCTGAGCACGTCGTTGGCCGGCCGGCATGAGGACTATTCGGATTTCGGCACCACGACGTCGGGCGCCTTGTCGTTGCGGTACGACTTCACCGACTCGTTCGCGCTGCGCGGCAGCGCCTCGACCGGCTTCCGCGCGCCGGGGCTGGGACAACAGCATTACGAAGAGAGCACCTCGGCGTTCCAGGGTCCGGGCAACTCGCTCGGCCTGCCCCCAGGCATCTACCTGCGCGGCCTGGTGCCAGTAAGCAATCCGATCGCCAAACTGCTGGGCAGCGAACCACTGAAGCCGGAAAAATCCCGCAACTACACGTTCGGCATGGTGTGGAATCCATCCAATGCCTTCACGCTGACGATCGATGCCTATCAAATCACGGTCAGCAACCGCATTGCCCTGTCGAGCTCGCTGTCAACCGCGACGCCAGCCGTGAAGGACTATCTGGCGGCGAACGGCTTCCCCAATGTTCCCTACAGCGGCGTCGCCTACTTCACCAACGCCGGTAACGTGCGCAGCCAGGGCGTCGACTGGGTGTCGACGTGGAACACCACATTCGACAACGGCGGCACCCTCATGTCGACCCTGTCTGCGACCTACAACAAGAACAAGGTCTCCGACGTGCGCCCGAACCCGCCGGTACTGGATGCGCTGGGCGTACTGTTCGTGCGCCTCAACCGCTCCGCGATCAAGGGCCTGCTGGCCGACACCTCACCGCGCAGCAAGGTGATCTGGTCCGAGACCTACAATATCGGGAGCTGGGGCTTCAGCGGTACCGCCACCCGCTACGGACGCATCACCTCATATGGTTCGACCAGCTACCTGGACGACATCGTCTACCCGCACAAGTGGATCATCGATCTCTCGGCTAACTACCACCTGGACAACTGGACGTTTACGCTGGGTGCCGACAACGTGCTCAACACCTACCCGAAGAGGACCCCACAATCCTCAGACAACAACGGCGTGTTCCCGTACTCGTCCAGCTCGCCGTTCGGGTTCCAGGGCGCCTTCGTCTACGGCAAGGTCGCGTTCCGCTGGTAGTCAATTGCTCCCGGGGGCTGGCACAGCCGGATCCCGGCGCGATGCAGTGTGCGGCGCGCCCCGCGGGGCGGGCGATCATCGGCGTCGCGTCACCAGCTGACAAAGAAGCAGCGGCTGGCTGGCGCGCACACCAGCCAGCCGCTCCACAACCTGCAGTTATGCCACCTGCCAGTCTTTTCACTGGCCGTCCAGGCATCCCTGTGACTATCCTCAAACCGGCCACGGAGCCCCGGATTCCATGTTGAAAATCGGTCATCCCCCAGCGCAAAAGAACCGCCCCCTGCACCGCTTTGTCCCGTTGCGGCGTTGGCCAGCGCTGGCCACGGCAGTGGTCATGCTCGTCGCCAGCACCACATTCAACACCCAGGCACAGTCCACCGCGCCAACGACGACGCAGCAGACCGCCGCGATTGCCAGCGCCAATGTGCTGGCCACGAACGCGGGCTTTGAAATCCTGGCGAAGGGAGGCAACGCGGTGGACGCGGCCGTGGCCGTGGCCACCACGCTTTCGGTCGTGCAGCCCGAAGCGTCCGGCATGGGCGGTGGCTTCCTTGCGCTCTATCACGATGCAGCCACGGGCAAGGACACCTTCATCGACGCGCGCGAGATGGCGCCTGCCGCAGTCGACAGTGCCGATTACGCGAATGCGGATGGCAGTCCAAACCGCGACCATTCCGTCAATGGGCCCCTGGCTGCGGGCATCCCCGGCTATCCCGCCGGGCTCGCCTACATGGCCGGAAAGTACGGCACGCTGCCGCTCTCCGTCTCCGTGGCACCGGCCATACGCATTGCCGAAAACGGCTTCCACCCGACGCAATCTCTGGTGCACTCGATCCAGCAGGTCGGCGATGTGCTGCGCCGTTATCCGGCATCCAAGGCCAAGTTCTTCCCCAATGGCAAGGCGCCGCAGACCACTGACTTGTTTCGCGACAAGGCACAGGCCAAGACCTTGAAGGCGTTTGCGCAAAAGGGCGCCAAGGGCTTCTACACCGGCCCGGTCGCCGAAGAGATGGTTGCCGCTGTGAAGGCTGCCGGCGGCACCTGGACCATGGCCGACCTGGCCGCCTACCAGGCCCGGGAGCGTACGCCGATCGAACTCGCCTATGCGGGTTACAAGGTTATCACCGCACCGCCCGTGTCCTCCGGCGGCGTGGCGATCGCCGAGATGCTGAACATCCTGGCGGGCATCGACCTCAAGAGCATGACGGAGGTGCAGCGCATGCACTACGTCATCGAGGCCATGCGCCGTGCGTTCCGCGACCACAACGAATACCTGGGCGACCCGGACTTCGTGAAGATGCCGCTGGACATGCTGCTCTCGCCCTATTACGCCGACGGCCTGCGCCAGAGCATCCTGCCTGACCGCGCCACCAAGTCGTCGTGGCTACCGGCCGCGCATGCGAAGGAGCCGGGCATGCACACGATGCACTTCTCCATCATCGACCAGCACGGCAACATGGTGTCGATGACCTGCACGGTCAACACCACTCTGGGCTCGAAGTTCGTGGCCGGCAAGAGCGGCGTGCTGTTGAACGACGAGATGGACGACTTCGCGCTGGTGGCCGGCAAGCCGAACGCATTTGGCCTGATTGGCGGCTCGGCCAACGCACCGGTTGCGCACAAGCGCATGCTCTCTTCGATGTCGCCAAGCTTCGTCATCGGCAAGGATCGCCTCCTGGTCATCGGCTCGCCCGGCGGCTCCACCATCATCACCCAGGTGCTGGAAGGCATCCTCGCCTTCGTCGACGGCAAGAGCGCCAGCGAGATCACCGCGCAAAAGCGCTACCACCACCAATACCTGCCGGACCGCGTGGACATCGAACCCAACGCCTTCCCGGCCAACGTGGTCGACGGGCTGAAAGCCATGGGCTACGAAATCAACGACCAGCGTTCCTGGGGCAACATGAATGTGGTGACCTGGGACAAGACCACCGACGTCAAGGCCGCAGCCAGCGATCCGCGCAATCCGGCGGGCCTGGGGAAAGTGCAAGTCATCCACTGAAACATCCAAATCGGCATGCCGCAGGACCCGCTGCTTGAACAAGACCCGTCAAATATGCTTCGTTGCGTGCGTGGCCGCGTTGGCGGCCGGCGCGTGCGTTGCGCAAGTGACGCCCGACACGCCGGACATCCCGGCGCATTTCGCGTTTCCCGCGGCAATGTTCGACTACACGGTGCGCGAGGTGATGGTGCCGATGCGTGATGGCGTCAAGCTGCACACCGTCATCGTCGAGCACAAGGGCACCCGGAACGCACCGATCGTGCTCACCCGCACCCCGTACAACGCCGGCGAGATTGCCGCCGGTCACCTTGCACGCACGATGCGCGACATGCTGCCCGTCGGCGACGACGTGTTCGTGGACGCGGGTTACATCCGCGTCTACCAGGATGTGCGCGGCAAGTACGGCTCCGAAGGCGACTACTTCATGGCCCCGCCGCTGGTCGGCACCATCAACGCGAGCAAGGTCGACGACTCCACCGATACCTGGGACACCATCGACTGGCTGGTGCACAACCTGCCCGAGTCCAACGGGCGCGTCGGCATGATCGGCGCGTCGTATGACGGTTTCACCGTGGCCATGGCCTTGATCCACCCGCATCCCGCGCTCAAGGTGGCCGCTCCGGAAAACCCGCAGATCGACGGCTGGATGGGCGACGACTGGTTCAACAACGGCGCGTTCCGCAACGTCAACCTGGATTACTACACGCAGCAGACCACGACCAAGGGCCTGGGCCCGTCGGTACCGAATCCAGGCGAGGACACCTACGCCACCATGCTGCAGGCCGGTTCCTCGGGCGCTTACGCCAAGGCCGCGGGCATGGAGCAATTGCCGTTCTGGCAAAAGCTCACTACCCACCCGACCTATGACGCGTTCTGGAGCAGGCAGGCCGTCGACCGCATCCTCGCTGGCCAGCCTTTGAAGGTGCCCACCATGTGGGTGGCCGGGCTGTGGGACTACGTGGACATGTATGGCGCTGTCCATGCGTATGCGGCCACCGAGCCCAAGGACCACGCCAACAACATGAACTACCTGGTGCTCGGTCCCTGGCGCCACGCCCAGGAAAACGCGGGCGGCTCGTCACTAGGCGTATTCCAATGGGCCGGCGACACCGCCCTGCAGTTCCGGCGCGACATGCTGCTGCCGTTCTTCGCCCGCTACCTGGTCGATGGCACGCTGGAAAAGAAACTCGCGCCGGTGGCGGTCTATGACACCGGCGCCAACCACTGGGATTATCTCGATCACTGGCCACTGGCCTGCACGGAGGGCTGCCCGGTCAAGTCCACCGCCATCTACCTGCGCGCCGGACGCCATCTCGACTTTGCCGCGCCAGGCGCGGACGAAGCAAAATACGACACTTACCTGTCCGATCCCGCCAACCCGGTCCCTTACCGGCCGCGGCCAAACGGAACCCCGGAAGCCGAAGGCTCGTACTGGGCATTGGCCGACCAGCGCTTCGTGGACGGGCGTCCCGACGTCATCAGCTACACCAGCCAGCCACTCACGCAGCCGCTGCAGGTATCCGGCGCGCCCGTGGTGAACCTGTACGCCTCGACCAGCGGCACGGACAGCGACTGGGTGGTGAAGATCATTGACGTATTCCCGGCCGCGGATCGGCTGGCGCCGGCCAAGGGTGGCTACGAGCTGCCACTGGCGATGCAGATTTTCCGCGGCCGCTACCGCACCGATTTTGCCCGGCCGACGAAGATCTTGCCCGGCCAGCCGCTGCTTTACACCTGGACCCTGCCGAACATCAACCACCAATTCCAGCCCGGCCACCGCATCATGGTGCAGATCCAGTCGAGCTGGTTCCCCTTCTACGACAGGAATCCGCAGTCCTACGTGCAGAACATCTTCTTTGCCAAGCCTGGCGACTACCAGGCCGCGCGACAAGAGATCTGGCATACGCCCGGGCAACCAAGCTCGATCAGCATGCCTATCACCTCACCGGCCCCGCCGAGGCTGGACTGATGAGCACCACACCCGGAGATTGGAGTTTATGTTGAACCACAGCAGTGCGCCGCAAACCGCACATTGGGGACCCCCCTACTTGCTGTACCTGGGGCAGGCGATGGATCAATTGGCCATCAAGACGGCCAGGGGCCTGGCCTACTGGCGACCCGAGTGGTGCATCGGACAGCTGCAGCGCCCTGGCTGCAAGGCCACGCTGGGCTTGCGCGAACTCGACGTGGTCCAGGCCAAGGCCGCGGGCGCCAACACCATGGTCGTGGGCATGGCCAACGCCGGCGGAGTGATGGATCCACAGACCGTCGCCGACGTCATTGCCGCCCTGGATGCCGGCCTGCACGTTGCCGCCGGCTTGCACAACAAGCTGCGCGAGAATCCGGACATCGTCGCGGCGGCGCAGCGCAACGGCCGCGAGCTGTTCGACGCACGCGAT
>Ga0134125_10011167_pt1 | contig 10068 bp, 7 predicted proteins | sample KB31751_FD_96464 | JGI IMG/M metagenome (GOLD analysis project Ga0134125, IMG submission 96464) | Terrestrial soil microbial communities with excess Nitrogen fertilizer from Kellogg Biological Station, Michigan, USA - KB3-175-1 | ecosystem: Environmental > Terrestrial > Soil > Unclassified ... | reverse complement strand
CGCCGAGTACTCGCCGAGACTGTGACCAGCGACGTAGTCCGGCTGGATTCCCTGCTCCGCCAACACGCGTTGCGCCGCGACTGAGACGGTAAGAATCGCCGGTTGAGTGATCTCCGTCATCTTCAGCTTCTCTTCTGGCCCTTCGAAGCAAAGCTTCGACAGCTCATAGTCGAGCGCTGAATCGGCTTCAGCAAAGGTTTCGCGGGCCACCGAGTGTTTGTCGGCAAGCTCTTTGCCCATGCCTACAGTCTGCGAGCCTTGTCCGGGAAACAGGAATGCGAGGGTAGGGTGTGCCATAGCAAACCATTGAATGTAGCAGACGCAGAGATTAGCCGACGTGAGTGGGCAGAAGTCTCCCGCCGCGACTTGATTAAACTAGCTAAGAATGCCCGCGATTCGGCTTGTCTTCCTCTGGCACATGCATCAGCCCTTCTATAAGGACCTGGTCACAGCCGAATATCGCCTGCCCTGGGTCCGAATGCACGCCTTGAAGGACTACTACGGCATGGTGAAGCTGTTGGATGAATTTCCCACCGTCCATCAGAATTTCAATCTCGTGCCCTCTCTGGTCGCGCAGATCGAGGACTACGTAGCCGGAAGCGCGAAAGACAAATGGCGCGATCTGGTCTCGAAGCCCGCCGGCGATCTGACGCGAGACGAAAAGCTTCTCGCGCTGCGCTACCTGTTTCAGGCCAATCACACGTATCAGGTGGGCAGGTATCCTCGGTACGCCGAGTTGCTCAGCAAGCGCGCGGCACATGCATCCCCAGAGATTGCGCTCAGTTCTTTCACCACGCAGGATTTCACCGATTTGCAAGTCCTCTCACAGCTTGCCTGGTTTGATGAGTTTTTCCTGAATGAACCTGATGTTTCATCGCTGATCAAAAAAGGGCGCAATTACGCGCGCGCTGATCAACAGGCTCTTTCCGGCATCGAGTCGCGCATTTTGTCAGCGGTGATTCCCGCATATCGCGCTGCCTCGCACCGTGGAGGAATCGAACTCTCAACCACGCCCTTTTACCACCCGATTCTGCCGTTGCTGTGCGATACCAACAACGGACGCGTCAGCAGCCCGGGTCTGCCGCTCCCACGTCGCCGGTTCTTGCAGACCAACGATGCGCTCGAGCAAATGCGACGAGCGATCGAGTCGCACGAGCGCACATTCGGCCAAAAGCCGGCAGGCATGTGGCCCTCAGAAGGAAGCGTTTCGAACGAAGTTTTAGGTCTGGCTCGCCAAGTTGGTCTCAAGTGGCTGGCGACTGACGAAGGCGTCCTCGGGCGCTCGACGCAGAGCTTCTTTGAACGCACCGGCACAGGCGAGCTGCTTCCCGATTCGGCACAGCGGCTCTACCGCATTTACCGCAACGGAGAAGGTGATGATTCGATATTCCTCTTCTTCCGCGATCACAATCTGTCTGACCTGATCGGCTTCGTCTATTCCGGCATGCCGGCGACGGAGGCCGCCCATCATTTCATCAAGAGCGTTAAGGCCTCGGCCGCTCCGGTGCTCGCAGCCGGTCGGGACGCGGTGATCGCGGTGATTCTCGACGGAGAAAACGCCTGGGAGCACTTTCCCGAATCAGGACGCGAATTTCTTCGCCGGCTCTACGCCTCCATCACTGCTGATCCGCAAATCGAGCCCCTCACGATCTCCGAAACTATTGAACGAACACGTGAAACCACAGCTCTGCCCAGCCTGGTTCCAGGATCGTGGATCAATGCCAACTTCAACGTCTGGATCGGAGAGCCGGAAGACAATTTCGCGTGGGACTATCTCGCCGAGGCTCGGGACTTCTACACGCATCGTTCTGCGTCGGCAACGGCCGAGCAGCAAAAGCTCGCTTACGAAGAGCTGCTCATCGCGGAAGGCAGCGATTGGAACTGGTGGTATGGCCCCGAGCATCACTCGGCAAACGACAGCGACTTCGACGAGCTATACAGGAGCCACCTGGCAAATGTTTATCGGCTGCTCGGCGCCAATCCTCCCGACTACTTGCATCATCCGATCTCGACTGAATTCATCGGCAAAGTACGCACCGTTCCTCAGACCGCATTCATTCGTCCGCGCATCGACTCTCCCAACATCGGCTACTTCGACTGGCTCGGCGCAGCCAGCTTCACTGCCGACCGGCGGGGGGCATCGATGCATGGCAAGCAATTTCTGCTGGAGCGGGCGCACGCGGGTATCGATGGGCGCAACTTTTTCTTCCGCCTCGATCTCTCCAGCGAACTGAACGGGGATCACACGCTGGAAGCGCGCATCGAAGTGCTGCCCGCCAGCGTGGACCAGAGCAGGAAAGCCTTCATCGCTCGTTTTGGAGTCTCGAATCGCACGCTGCTCAAGATCGATCTCGTTACGCTCTCCCAGAGTTCGGAAAACGGCAATCACGCGGACGGGACTCCGCGTGAGATGAAAGCCAGTTTCGAAAAGGTATTGCGCGCGAAAATTCCGCTCTCAGTGCTGGGAGCCGCGCTGGGGGATACGCTACTGCTCCGGTTCAGCATCTTCCGCGATCAACTTCCGCTGGATTCGCTGCCAATCCAAGGCTGGATGGAACTGCCGATCATCGCGGAAGAACAGATGCTCGAAACCGGCGATCAGGTGTGGTGAGACGAAGTAAACGTGGAGTGAACGAGTAAACGTGGAGCCGGCCGCCTCCCGGCCGGGTTTTGATTTTTCCTTCTGTCATTCCGAAGGGCCGATGTTGGCCTGAGGAATCGCTATCGCCTTCTATACTCAGTAGTTTGATCCAGCGATAGGGATTCCTCTCTGCTGCTCACGCGAAATTCGTGCGTGAGCATCCGCTCGGAATGACAAGCAGCAAAGCCAAAACCCGGCCGAGGGCGGCCGGCTCCACGTTTGCTTCGTTCACTCCACGTTTACTTCGCTCGTCGTTCTGCGTACAACGGGAATTGCTCGGCCAACTCGAATACCTGATGGCGAATGCGATCCAGAGCTTTATCGTCCGAGCGCTGTTCAAGCGCTTCGGCGATCCAGCGGCCGATCTGTTCCATTTCGGGCTCTTTCATCCCGCGGGTAGTCATAGCAGGAGTGCCGATGCGGATGCCGCTGGGCTTAAGGGGGGGATTAGTATCGAAGGGAATTGCGTTCTTGTTCACCGTGATTCCGGCTTTCCCCAGAGCCGCTTCGGCTTCGCTGCCCAGCATGCCTTTGGCGAAGACATCGACGAGCATGAGATGGGTGTCAGTCCCGCCGGAGATGATGCGGTAACCAGCGTCTTTCAAGGTCTGCGCCAGGACTTTCGCATTCGCGACGATCTGCCGTGAGTAGTCTTTGAATGAAGGGTCAAGCGCTTCTTTGAAAGCGACCGCTTTAGCCGCGATGATGTGTACGAGCGGCCCACCCTGATGTCCGGGAAACACGTTCTTGTCGACCGCCGCCGCGTACTCCTGCTTGCACAGGATCATCCCAGCGCGCGGACCGCGGAGAGTCTTGTGCGTGGTGGTCGTTACAAACTGCGCGTGCGGAACGGGTGATGGATGTACGCCTCCGGCTACGAGGCCCGCAAAATGCGCCATATCGATGAGCAGCAGTGCGCCGCAGCCATCGGCGATCGCTCTCATGCGAGGAAAATCGAAGGTACGCGGATATGCGCTGCCGCCGCCGATGATCAACTTCGGCTTCTCGCGGTTCGCGATCTGCTCGAGTTCGTCGTAATCGATGGTTTCGGTGTCTTTGCGAACGCCGTAAGAGGCCACGCGGTAGAGCTTGCCGGAAAAATTGAGTTTGTGGCCATGCGTCAAATGACCGCCATGTGCCAGATCGAGTCCCAAAATGGTATCGCCCGGCTGCAGCACCGACGAATACGCTGCCGCGTTCGCTTGCGAGCCTGAGTGCGGCTGGACATTGGCATGGTCGGCGCCGAAGAGCTGCTTCGCGCGGTCCCGAGCGAGGTTCTCGACTACATCGGTAAATTCGCATCCGCCGTAATAGCGCTTACCGGGATAACCTTCAGCGTACTTGTTGGTGAAAACGCTGCCGGCGGCTTCCATCACCGCTTCGCTGACAAAATTTTCAGAGGCGATCAGCTCCAGGCCCTCATGCTGACGGCGCTGCTCGTTTTCGATCGCGGCAAAAACCTCGGGATCGACCGCAGAAAGTGGCCGCGCCATTCCTGCTCCGGCCGAAGCGCGCTGCGTCTGATGCGGAGATGTCATCGTCGCCATTATCGCGTCACCTTTTCGCCTACGGATTTCGCCTGCGTGAACAGGTACAGATAGTCCGGGCCGCCTGCTTTTGAGTCTGTACCGGACATGTTAAATCCACCGAACGGATGCGCGCCTACCATCGCTCCCGTGCACTTGCGATTGACGTAGAGATTGCCGACGTGGAAGTCGCGTTTAGCAATCTCGATCTTCTCAGCTGATGACGTGTAGATCGCGCCTGTAAGCCCATACTCGGTATTATTCGCGATTGCGAGTGAATCTTCGAAATTTCGAGCTTTAATCACCGCAAGCACCGGACCGAAGATCTCCTCCTGTGAGATACGCGCGTTCGGAGCGACGTCAGCGATAACGGTTGGTTGCACGTAATACCCGTCACCCTCGCCACGGCCGCCGCCGGCGATCACCCGACCTTCTTTCTTCCCGATCTCGATGTATTCGAGGATCGACTTCATTGCCCCTTCGTTCACTACCGGGCCGGTGTTCTTGTTTTCGGCAGGATCGCCTTGCGTAAGCTGGCTCACACGCTCGCGCAGACGCGACAGGAACACATCGTAGATTGGCTCTTCGACGATCGCGCGCGAGCACGCTGAACACTTCTGTCCGTTGAATCCAAATGCCGACGCGACTACGCCTTCGACAGCAGCATCGAGATCGCAGTCAGCCTGGACAACGATCGAGTCTTTCCCGCCCATTTCCAAAATCGTCCGCTTGATCCATATCTGTCCCTTGCGCGGCTGCGCAGCCCGCATGTGAATATCGAGGCCAACTTCTTTCGAACCGGTGAAGGCGATGAAGCGTGTCTTCGGGTGCTCGACGAGAGCGTTGCCGAATGTGCCTCCCGATCCGGGACAGAAATTGACCACACCGTCGGGCGTGCCTGCTTCCTGCAGGACCTCGAAGAACTTGGCTGCAATCGTCGGAGAGTCGCTCGATGGCTTCAGGATCACGGTGTTTCCTGAGACGATCGCCGCCGAAGTCATCCCTGCCATGATCGCGAATGGGAAGTTCCAGGGCGGAATCACTGCTCCCACTCCTAGCGGAATGTACTGCAGTTGATCATGCTCGCCCGGGAGCTGCACAGGGCTTTCAGCCTGCGACAGACGCAGGGCCTCACGCGCATAAAACTCGAGAAAGTCGATGGTCTCGGCAGTATCGGCGTCGGCTTCGGCCCAGTTCTTACCGACTTCGTACACCATCCATGCATTGAATTCCAGCCGCCGCGATTGAATGATCGCGCTGGCACTGAGCAGCAGCGAGGCGCGCTCTTCCCATGAGGTCGTCCGCCAGCTCTCAAAGGCCTGCAAAGCTGCCTTCATGGCCGGTTCCGCGTGCTCGGCTCCAGCCTTTTGATGGATTCCAACCACCTGCGACGGCTTAGCCGGATTCACAGACTTGATCTTGTCTTTCGTGCGCACCATCTCGCCGCCGATGACGAGGTCGTACTCTGTCCCAAGCTGCGCGTGCACCTGCCTGAGCGCCTCGCGCATAGCTCGCGCGTTCTCCTCGCGGCCAAAGTCAGTTGCAGTGCAATTGCGAAACTCGCCTTGCGGTGAACGCACCGAGATAGTGGAGATGGTGTCGACGGTAGCTGCCATTGGAGGGTCCTTCGGAGGGATTCAAGCGGCAGAATCGCCGCAAAAAGCTAGTTTACACCTGCCTCCTTTGCGAAGAGCCCAGCCAAAATCGTAAGAAGATGGTTCCGAGGTCTGGGAAAATCAGACATGCTCCAAGCGAGTTTTCCAGAGATCCTGAAAACCGACCGTCTGCTATTGCGTTGCTACCGCACGGAAGACTCTGTTGGCATTTTGAACCTGGTAAATGGCAACACAGATCGTCTGATCAGGGAATTCGCGCAAATCGCGTCACTACGAACTCTTGAGGACGCCGCGTCGTTCGTATTCGAAAAACGCGAACAATGGAATGCGCGCAACACCTTCTGCTACGGAATCTGGCGCAACGGTCAAGCTGACCAAATGGGCCAGATTCAGGTAAAGAACATCTCCTGGGAAATTCCTGCCGCGGAGCTCGGATACTTCATCGGTGAGCCTTGGCAACGATGCGGCTATGCGACTGAGACGATTCGCGAAGTCTTGCGAGTTGCGTTTCGCGAACTGGCGTTTGAGCGAGTGTTCGTGCGGATCCTGCAGGAGAACCGTGAGAGCTTGTCCTTGGCGCAGAAAGTAGGCTTCCGATCGGAGGGCCTTCACCGCCGCGCGTACCGCTGCGGGCTCGGCGAGTTGCACGATGTCCATTATTTAGCGTTGATTCGGGATGACTACAGAAAGGTTGCGAAATCGGCCGCGAGTTCTTGAATGACAACTATGAGGACGCAAATCAGAACGCGGGAACGAGCAGAGAAGGGATGGCTTGCGGAATGATTTCTTGATGCTCTGCTCGACCTAGATGCTGCTCGAAGAATTCGTCCACACGGCCTAATACTTCAACAGGCGACTTCGCTTCGTACACAGCCTTGCGCAGATGACTGCCGTTGGTCACGCCATGCGTGAACCAGGAAGCGAACTGCTTCATCTTCCCGACCGCATCGGGCAGTTCTTCGGCGACGAGCATGGCAAAGTATGTCCGGATCATCTGATAGCGATCGTACTCAGTTGGCTGCGTGTAGGCTCCCACTCCGCTGGCCTGCTTCGACGCGGTGTATTCCGCGATCTGGCGAAATATCCAGGGATTGGATGGCGCAGTACGGCCAATCATCACGCCGTCGCATCCGGTCTGGGCGATCATGGCGCCGGCATCTTCCGGGCTGCGGATATCGCCATTTCCGATTACGGGAATTTTTACGGCGTTCTTCACTGCTGCGATGAATTCCCAACGCGCATTGCCGCTGTAGCCTTGCTCGCGCGTACGCGCGTGGAGAGCAACAGCGTTCAATCCACAGTTCTCAGCCAAACGAGCGAGTTCGACGCAGACGATTTCCGTGTCCGACCATCCAAGCCGGAACTTCACCGTAAAGGGAATCTTCACCGCCGAACGTACAACTTCGAAGATGCGCTGAATCTGCGGCAGGTCGCGCAGCAGACCGGATCCGCCATTACACTTGACCACGCGCTTCGCGGGACAGCCGAGATTCAGATCAACCAGATCAAAGCCCAGATCTTCAACGACGCGAGCAGCATCGGCCACGATCCTGGGATCGGAGCCGAAGAGTTGGGCCGATATCGGATGCTCGTCGTCGTAGAAGGTGAGGTAGCGCTTCCGCCGCGACTCGCGGCAGCGGGCCAGCCCATCAGCCGAGGTGAACTCGGTCATGATCAGCCCACAGCCGGACTGCACGTTGCTGATGTCGGCCTCGACCTGCGAACTCAGAACCCCCTGCGGTAGCGAGGGGTGCTCTTCAGCCGTCCCTGTGAACAGGCTAGCGTTGCGGATAAAGCGACGAAACACCGTGTCCGTCACACCCGCCATCGGAGCCAGAACGGTCGCCGGAGCTACACGAACGTTCCCGATGCGCACCTCCGCCGGGACGCACACGTCCGCCGGCATTGTGTAGGAGATCGGATTGTCCCAGGATTTACGCACAGATAGGGAACAGGTTACAGGGGATAGGGTACCGGGGAAAGTCGAAAAGCAGGGCAGAATACGTCGCGTAAGCGAACGCCTGTGCTTCTCCTGTTCCCTGTAACCGGTCCCGTGTTCCCTTCTCTTATTTCGTGCCTGTCTTCCCGCCTGCCTGCTCTGACTTGGCGTACTTGCGGCGGAAGCGCTCGACGCGACCGGCGGTGTCTACCAGCTTTTGTTTGCCGGTGAAGAACGGGTGGCAGTTAGAGCAGATTTCCAGGTGGATATCGCCCTTATGGGTGGATCGGGTGGTAAAGCTATTCCCGCACGCGCACATGACGCGTATCTCGTTGTATGCGGGGTGGATATTGGCTTTCACTTGTTCCCTCTTTGTATCACCGGGGCACACGGAGCCTCTCCGCGAGTTTTCCGGGAATCTTTAGTTTACGAGAACTCGCCGCGATTCGGCAAACGTCCCAATCTGGCAGGTCGATTGAGTCCACAACGTCCAGAAAGTCCACAGCAAATCAAAAGGGCGACCTTTCGGTCGCCCTTGGTGTTGCGGTATTTCAGGATTAGAGCGGTTGGACGCTCTCTGCCTGCCAACCCTTGGGTCCCTTCACGACGGTGAACTGCACCGGCTGACCTTCTTTCAGGCTACGGAATCCGTTTGCCTGAATTGCCGAAAAGTGCACAAAAACATCTTCGCCGTTCTGGCGGGAGATGAATCCGTAGCCTTTCGCGTCGTTGAACCACTTAACTGTACCTTGTTCCATAGTGTTGCTCTCTAATCCTTTAATCTTGTGAATTACGCTGAGATGTCAAGCGGAGGTTACTTCAGGCAGGACCGGCTTTAAGGCGAGGACTGCTCACAACCGTGCATCTAACGCGGGCATAGTATAACAGAGAACATCCTTTTTCCCTCAGAAATTCTGCTTAACACCGACTATAGGGTTTTGATGGAGGCCCTGGGCAGAGTCGAACTGCCGACCAACGGTTTAGGAAACCGCTGCTCTATCCATCTGAGCTACAGGGCCACGGGGTAATTTTATTGTATTGGGTGCTCACTTCTCTCCGGCGACGCACGCAAAGTTCTCTGCATTGTCCGTGTCCCCCGAGCCTTCATACTTCGCGATCTGCGGATACGGGCACAAGGGCCGAGTCATGCTTGGCTGGCTCCCAGGATTGGAGTCGGCGTATTTACTCGCGATGATCTTTGACGGAGCCGCGTCTTTCTCCACCCAGTCTTCGAGCGCTAGCCGCATGTTGTGCTCAGCATCCTGACGAGCGTGCACACCTTCCTCGAATGACGTTGCTCCTGGGCCGCCGCCGCAATGCTGCATTCCCGGCACCATGTAGACGCGCAGGAATGACTCGACATTCTGCGCTCCCATTTTGGTCTGCACCTGGTGGAAGTAGTCGATGGTGTTCAACGCTGAGATCGCGGGATCGTCCCAGCCGTGGTAGATGATGAGCTTGCCGCCTCTGTTCCTAAAGCGCGACAGATCGGGATCGGTGGCGTTCAAAACCTTCGCGCCTTTTTCATCGGAGGCCTTTGTCGCCTGCGAGAGATCTGCGGTTTTGTAGTCCCAGCCGGCTTTGTCGTAAATCATGTTTGCAAAGTAGCCGTTCCCAAAAGCAAAAAGCAGAGCACGGCCGGGAGCGGCGCCGGTGATCCACAGGGCCCATCCGAGTTCGCCGGTTTCTGCGCCCGGGAGGAAGCCGGGGAATATTTGACCGTGGCTGTCGTGCGCGCCCTGGTAGAGCTTCTTCAGGGCCGTCACTTGAGGCGGAGTCAGGCATTGATTGTTGTCGGCGGCCTTACACGTCAGTACCGCAGGATCAAAATGGCACTGTCGAGGATCGTTCAGGACTCCGTCTTTCACTCCATCCTGCGCGTCGCAGGCGGAGTTCACGGCAGACGCGATCGCCGGCAGCTTTGATGCTTGGATGTAGCTTGCCGGATCAAGCGTGGTGGCTTGCGCGTCCCATAATGCACCGGTGAGGAGGTGCGTCCAGTAGTTGGCGGGAGCGCCAGCGAGGATGCCATCGTAGTCCTCGGGATATCGTTGCGCCTCCATCAGCGCCTCGCGTCCGCCGTTCGAGCAGCTCCCAAAATAGGAATGCTTCGGCTTGCTCTGGTAAAAGGTCGTGATCGTCTGCTTGGCGATGTCGGTCATCACGTGGATCGCGCGATAGCCGAAGTCGGCGATCTTTTCCGGATGGCCGAGCGCCCATCTCGCATCGACTGCCGATCCTGAATGGCCGGTATCGGTTCCAGCCGTCGCATATCCGTGGCTAAGAGCAGTGGCCATGCCGGGATAATCGATCTGTCCAGCGAAACCGCCGTTCCCTTGCGCCTGG
>Ga0134125_10011165_pt1 | contig 10069 bp, 7 predicted proteins | sample KB31751_FD_96464 | JGI IMG/M metagenome (GOLD analysis project Ga0134125, IMG submission 96464) | Terrestrial soil microbial communities with excess Nitrogen fertilizer from Kellogg Biological Station, Michigan, USA - KB3-175-1 | ecosystem: Environmental > Terrestrial > Soil > Unclassified ... | reverse complement strand
TCGCAGGTCGGGGCGGCCGTGTCCGTCGAGCCGGTGCAGGCCTCGGGGCCGCAGGCGGTGGTCGCCCCGTAGAGCGCGCAAGCGCCAGCGCCGTTGCACATGCCGCTGTGACCGCAGGTCGAGGGCGCGTCCGCCGTGCAGTCACTGTCGGGGTTCGTCCCCGCCGTGACCGCCGCGCAGGAACCGTCCGCCCCACCCGTCTTGGCGGCCGAGCAGGCCATGCAGAGGCCGGCGCAGGCGCTCTCGCAGCAGACGCCGTCGACGCAGAAGTTGCTCGTGCACTGGCTGCCCGCGATGCAGGCGGCGCCGTTCGCTTGCGGCGTCACGCAGTGCCCGGCCGGGTTGCAGAAGGTGCCCGACGTGCAGTCGGCGGCCGAGAGGCAGCTCGTCTTGCAGGCGTTGGCGCTGCAGACGTAGTTGCCGCAGGAGGTGCCGGTCGGGACCGTGCAGGTCCCCGAGCCGTTGCACATGCCGGCCGGCGTATCCGTCGAGCCGGTGCAGGTCTCCGACGAGCATTGCGTGGTCACCGTGTACTTGCGGCAGGCGCCCGCGCCGTCGCACATACCGTCGGTGCCGCAGGTGGAGGCCGCCTGCTGATCGCACTCGTTGTCCGGGTCGGTGCCCACGCTGATCGGCTTGCAGAGGCCGTTGGCGGCGCCCGTCTTGCCGCTCGCGCAGGCCATGCAGAGATCGGTACAGGCCGACTCGCAGCAGACGCCGTCGACGCAGAAGCCGCTCGCGCAGCCGCTGTTGTCCGTGCAGCCGCCGCCGATGCCGCCGTCGGGGGGCATGTCCACGCCCGCGTCGACCACACCGCTGCCCGCCGCGCCGTCCATGCCGGCCGCGCCGTCCATGCCGGCCGCGCCGCCGTCCGTCGCCGTGCCGCCCGCGGCGCCACCGGTCGCCGTCGCGCCCGCGGCGCCGCCGGTGCCGGTCGTCATGCCGCCGGCGCCGCCGGTGCCGTTCACGCCACCGGTCGCGCTCGCGCCGCCGGTGTTGGTGCCACCCGAACCGGTCACGCCCCCCGTCCCCTTGTTCCCGCCGGTCGCAGCGCCGCCGCCGGTGCCCGGCTTGCCAGCCGACCCGCCGGAGCCGCCTTCGCCGCCGCCACTAGGACCGCCGCAGGCCACCAGGCCGAAAATGGAGGCCAGGGCCAAAATTCGGATGCCACGTGAGTCAACGAGCAGATTGGCCATGCGTCCCATTCTCTTCCCCCTTCGAGGTGGATGCCAAATGCTTTGTCAACGGACCCGCCAACGTTTTTACAAACCGAGGAATGCGTTCATCACGCCCGCGTGAGCGGGCTTTGGAAGGTAATTGTCGTCGAAGAGCAGCGGCTGGGGTGTGGCGCAGGTCATGCCGTTGAGCCAGGAGTACTTGTCCGTCAGGCCCCAAACCGTGACCCCCAGGCAGAGCGGAGCTTGCGCGCAATCTGCGACGATGTCGTGAAACCTCGCGCTTTGCGCGTTCAAGTCGCTCGTGCATATCTGGACGTCCATTTCGCTCACGAAAACGTTCAGCCCCAAAAGCGCCAATCGCTGCATGTTCGCCGCCACAGCCGTAGCCGAAGGCGAATCGGCAGGTCCCGTGTGCATCTGTAGCCCGACTGCGTTGATCGGGACCCCGCGCGAGAGCATTCCCTTCACCATGTTGTAGACATAATCCGACTTCGCGCCGCTCCCCTCGGCCCCGTAGTCGTTGTAGACGAGGAGGACGGCCGGATCGGCTGCCCGGGCCGCCTTGAACGCGTCGTCGATGTATCCGGCGCCGAGGAGCTCGGAAAAAATGTCGTCCCGGAGCCCGACACCGCTGTCAGCGACCGCCTCGTTGACGACGTCCCAGGCAATGACCTGGCCGCGGTAGTGCGAGACCTCCTGCGTGATGTGATTGATCATCGCATCGTGGAGGTCCGTGGCGTTCGTCAGATTCGACACCCAATCCGGCAACTGCGAGTGCCAGACCAGGGTGTGCCCCTTGACCTTCATGTCGTTCGCTTGCGCGAAGGCGACGATCGCGTCGCCGCCGGAGAAGTCGAAGCTCCCTTGCGCCGGCTCGGTGGTTTCCCACTTCATCTCGTTCTCGGGCGTGGCGAAGTCGAGCTCCGTCGCCGCGGTGGCCGCGTAGGCCGCCTCAGAAAGGTGCGCGGCGCCGAGCGCGGCCCCGATGAGGCGGTGGGTCCGCGCGGCGGCCGCCCTCAACGTCGTCGGCGGCCCGGCGTCGACGAGCCCGTTGCCCGCGTCGGTCGTCGAACCGGCGTCGACTTTCGAACCGGCATCGGGCTGCGTGTTGGCGTCGACCTTCGAACCGGCGTCGGCGTCGGCGCCCGCGTCCCCGGCGTCGATCCCCATCTCGACATCGGCACCGCCGGCACCGCCGGCGCCGCCGGCACCGCCGCTGCCGCCCGGGCTACCATCGAAGCCGCTGCCACCCGCGAACCCCGGAGCTCCGCCCGTCCCGCCGACGGTCGCGCCGTCACGCCGGCAGGCGGCGGCGCTCAGAATCACGAAGCCGGCGAGCGTCCCGGCGGCGCGAACGCGGCGAAGCCGAGCATGACGCCCTTTGAAAAGAGAATGCGCGACGGGGTGCATAGGAATCGTAAGGGCCCGTAAGCGACGTAGCGGCCGGGCTGAGCGCTCGACCGGGCAGGTTAGTTTCGCAGAGCTCGTCTGGACTTGGATACGTATGCTTTTGCCTACAGGGCGTCAGATGGGCGTCCATGTGGCGAGGTCAGGGCCTCCCCCGGTGATTCGCCCTGCCCCACCGACACGGCGTTGAATCCTTGCTCGGCGCCCCATTAGAATTCCCTCATCCCCGTGACGACGCCCCATGTGGAGCCCGGTACGTTGCTGGGCGGGACGTACCAGATCGTCCGCCGCATCGGCAGCGGCGGAATGGGCGAGGTCTACGAAGCGACGCACGCGCGCCTGGCCCACCGGTACGCGGTCAAGTTCCTCCACCCGGGCCTGCGGGACCATCCGGAGGCGCTCCCGCGCTTCATGCGCGAGGCGCAGGTGACGTCGCGCTTGCGGCATCCCGGGATCGTCTCGGTCGTCGACTTCAACACGCTGCCGGGTGGGATCGCCTACCTGGTGATGGAGTACCTGGACGGGGAACCGCTGGGGAAGCTGCTGGCGCGCGTGGGCCCGCTCCCCCTCCCGCGCGTCGTCGAGATCACCGATCAACTGAGCTCGGCGCTCATGGCGGCGCACCTCGAAGGGGTCGTCCACCGCGACATGCACCCGCAGAACGTCTTTGTCCTCCCGGCGGCCCGCGGTCAGAGCGAGCGCGTGAAGATCCTCGACTTCGGCATCTCCAAGATCGCCTCGCTGTCGCAGAAGCTCACCGGCGCGGCGGCGGTGCTGGGGACGCCGCAGTACATGTCGCCCGAGCAGGCCGAGGGGAAGAGCGACGAGCTCGACGCCGCCACCGATCAGTTCTCGCTCGGCACCATCGTCTACGAGATGCTGACCGGCCGGCCGGCGTTCGACGGCACGACGCTGGCCTCGATCGCCTACCAGATCGTTCACGCCAAGGCGCCGTCGATTCAGGATTTCCGGCCCGAGCTCCCCGCCGAGCTCGACAAGGTCATCACGCGCGCGCTGGCCAAGGATAAAAAGAGCCGCTTCCCCTCGGTCTCCGAGTTCGCCCTGCACTTTCGCTGGACCGCCGCGCTGCCGGGGACCGACGTTCCGCCCAAGCCCGTGGTGAAACGGCCGGCGCACGGCTTCGACCCCGAGGAGAAGACGGCCGTCTCCGCGCTACCTTCGGGGATGGCGGAGGTCATCCGCCAGACCTCCGGGCTGTCGTGGCGCGCGGTCACGCCGGCGCCGGCGCCCGGCGTACCGACGCCGCGCCCGACGGTGCACAGCGACCCGACGGTGGTGAGCACGTCGCACTTCGCCGCCGACGATCCGTCGCTGGTCAGCCGGGCCTTCTTCGACAGCGAGCCGTCGGTGGAGTGGCAGCAGCCCCGCCGTTGGGTGCCCGGCAACGGCCTGGCCGTCGCGGGCGTGCTGCTCGCGGCGGTCGCCGTCGGGCTGGTCCTGCGGGGCCGCGTCCACCCGTCCGAGACCGCCGCCAGGGCTCCCGCGCCGGCCGTTTCGGCGCCCGTGGCGGCCACGCCGCGCGAGGCGCCCCCATCTGCGCCGGCGCCCCTTGCGTCCCCCTCGCCTCCCCCCGCTCCCGCGGGCCAGGAGGCGACGGAGCCGGCCCCGGCGGCACGCGCCGGCGAGCGGACGGCCGACCGGAAACCGATGGCGCGCGCGCACGCGCGACCCGCCTCGGTGAAGGCCGCTGCCACCCAGCCCGAGCAGCCGGCGACCGGCCCGGCGAATTGTCGGCTCACGGTCGGCTCGTTCCCCTGGTCCGACCTCTGGGTGGACGGGGCGGACACCGGCCTGCAGACGCCGGTGGTCGATCTCCCCCTCGCTTGCGGCCTGCACAAATTAGAGTTCAAGCGACGCGACCTAAGAGTCGACCAGATAGAGAACGTCACGGTCAATGAGGGCCATGCGTTCAAACGACAGTATGAGCTCGAGGGGGTCGGCGTCGACGACTGACGTTGCCGTGCGCGTCGGCCGAGGTGCGTCGGGGTGGCAGCATCGCCCACAAACCCGTGTTTCCATTGGTGAGGGCGGTAGCCCTTCGCGCCAGATCGGCCTAGGATGATGCCCGTGGGGGTTGAGAGTCCGCAGTCGCCTCTCCCCGGCGCGAAGCCGTTCGGGAAGTATTTTCTGCTCGAGCGGATCGGGGTCGGGGGGATGGCCGAGGTTTTCCTGGCGGTCGCGCTTGGCCCGCAGGGATTCCAGCGCACGCTGGTCATCAAGCGGATGCTCTCGCATCTGTCGAAGGATCGCGCCTTCGTCAAAATGTTCATCGACGAGGCCAAGCTGTGCGGCCTGCTCTCGCATCCGAACCTGGTTCAGATCTTCGAGTTCGGTCAGATCGAAGAGAGCTTCTTCATCGCGATGGAGTACGTGCAGGGCGAGACGCTGCTCGCCGTGCAAGCCAAGCTGGCCGAGGAGAACCGCATCGCGCCCGTCGGCGCCGCGCTGGAGATGGTGCGGCAGGTCTGCCTCGGGTTGCAGTACGCGCACGGGCTGCAGTCGACGGCGGGCCAACCGCTGGGCATCGTCCACCGCGACATCTCGCCGTCGAACCTGATGGTCAACTTCCACGGCGGCGTGAAGATCCTCGACTTCGGGATCGCGCGCGTGACCGAGGAGCTGCGCGAGACCAAGACCCAGGCCGGCACGATGAAGGGCAAGGTCTCGTACATGTCCCCCGAGCAGGTCAAGCTCGAGAACATCGACGGCCGCTCGGACGTCTTCGCCGTCGGCATCGTGCTGCACGAGCTCCTGACCGGGCGGCGGCTGTTCAAGTCGAGCAACGAGTTCACCGGCGCCAAGCTGATCCTGGAGGCGGTGGTGCCGGTCCCCTCCTCCGTCAACCCGGCGGTGCCGGCCTCGGTCGATCCGATCGTCATGCGCGCGCTCGATCGCAACCTCGAGACGCGCTATCAGAGCGCCGGCGAGATGGCGGAGGATCTGGAGAAGGCGCTGTTCGAGATGCGCGCCTCGCCGCACGAGGCCCGCAAGCTGCTCGTCTCGCTGTTCCCGCGCGGCCCCTCGCGCACGGGCGAGGTGCAGCTGCCGTTCACGCCGTCGCCCGCGGTGGTGGCCGAACCGAGCGGCACGCCGTCGCTCACCCCCCGCGGGTCGTCGAGCAAGATCACCAAGGCGATCCCGGACGCGCCGCTGGAGGTCGACCTCGGGGATCTCGCCGCCTCGGGGCCGGTGGCCAGCGGCGGGCGCCGGCGCGCGCGCGGCCGCTGGCTGGCGCTGGGCGCGCTCGGCGGCGCGGTGATCGCGATCGTCGCGCTCGTTCAGTCGCCGCACAAGGGACCGCCCCAGGAGGTCACCGTCGCGCCGGCCGCCGCCCAGCAGCTCCCGGCGCCCGCGAACGCCCCAGAGCCGGCGGCGCCGCCTGTCCCCAGCCCCAAGGAGAAGGCGGGCGTGGAGATCTCGCTCGACTCGACCCCGCAGGACGCGCAGGTGATCCGCGAGGACTCGGGCGAGACGGTCGGCCGCACGCCGCTGACGATCACGCTGCCGCAGGGACGCGACGTGATCTCCTTCCGCTTCGAGAAGCCCGGCTTTTCGCCCGCCAGCTACAGGGTGATCCCCGACCTGGCGAAGTCGGTGCGCGCCGAGCTGTTCGCGGCGCCCAAGGAGGCGCCAGAACCGAAGCACGTCGCCACCGCCGTCGCCCCGCCGCGCCGGGGCGCGCCGTCGCACGGGAAAGCCGCGGCCGCGCACGAGGCCCACCCGGTCGCCGCCGCCGCGCCGGTCGAGAGCGCGCCGGCGCCCGAAGGGGCGCGCGACTGCCTGCTGTCGATCGCCTCCTTCCCCTGGGCCGACCTCTGGATCGACGGCAAGGACACGGGCCAGCGCACGCCGGTCGTGCACTACCCGGTCTCCTGCGGCGCGCACAAGCTGACGCTCAAGCGACGCGACCTCCACATCGACCGCGCCGAGCAGGTGACGGTGGCGCCCGGCCACGAGCTCAAACAGCACTACGACCTCGGCGGCGACGACTACGCCGAGTGACCTCGGGCCTCGGCCTTCGGCCTCGGCCCGGCGCCCACCGAGGACAAACGCGCAAGGGCGCGACCGCCTGAACCGCGACCGGCTTGAAGCGACCGCGAGCGCGGAAGCCCTGGGCGCGGGGGACGCCGTATCCGCGCGTCCGGCGAGCGCTACCAAGCGGCGGTTCAGACCGCTCGGGCGGCAACCTCCTTGCCGCGCGGTAGCCTGAGCTCACCGACGCGAAGGCGGGCGTAACGGACGTTGGCCCATGTTTCGTGCGGGCTTGAAAGCCACGCGCGAACAACGGCAACGGCCCCCACGAGTGCGCTCGCCGGACGCGCGGATACGGCGTCCCCCGCCCCGAGCGTTAAAGCTCGAGCGCGACGCCGATGTTCAGGTCGACGTTGACGGTGAAGTTCGGCACGCCGACCAGCGCCTCCATCTCGGCGACGAAGCCGACCGCGTCGGCGAGCTTGTACTGAAAGCCGGCGCTCGGACCGAACAGGATGGGCCCGGCCGCGACGGTGTCCTTACAGGGCCCCATCGGATTCATTCCCGAGCCGCACGTGTTGACAAAGGACGCGACCGGCACCACGTGGCGAATCGTGCCGTACCCCGCTGACAGCGAGGCGTACGGCTGAAAGTCGCTCGATGGGTCGAAGAACGACCAGGACGCCTTGACCAGCCCCGCGAACGCGCCCGTGAACGGCGAGCAGATGTGATCGCTGCCGCAGTCGTTCAGGGTCCCGTCGGGTGCGGCGGGAGGAGCATACGGCGTGGCGCCGCTGACCAGCTGCAGGCGCGCCTGCACGCCGACCCGCAGCTGCGGCAGCACGAAGTAACCGACCTCCGGCGCCAGCTGGCCGGTCCGCGTCCAGCCGATCCCCGACGTGACCGGTTCTTTGGTCACCTCGCCGGTCCCGCTCGCCGTCCCCACGCCGCTGCCGACGAGCAGCGCGAAGTAGAACGACTTGGGCGTCGGAGGCGCCTTCGGCGGGGTCTGCGTCGCCACCCCGCCCCCCGGCTTGACCTGCTCGACCAGCGCCACCACGATCGGATCGGCGGCGCTGCCCCGCCTCACCAGCACCGAGCCGTCCTGGCGGCGGGCCTCGAGGTAGTAGACCGTCTGCTGCTCGTTCGTCGCGGTGGCCGGGATGGCCCCCACGTAGGCGCCGGTCGGATCCTTCTTCAGCGGAACCTCCTCGAACGCGGGCGCGGCCACGGGCCGGTAGCGCAGCACGATGGCGCTGGCGCCGAGATCCTTGTCGGGGACGACGGTGATCGGCACCGGCTTCCCCATCTGCCCGACGCGGACCGGGTCGTGCACCAGGGCCTTTTCGGGCGGCAGCTCGTCGCTGGCGCCGTTGGCCAGGCTGGCGATCGCCTCGTCGAACGCCGCCTGGATCTCGGGATTGGCCAGCCCCGGGCTGAGCCGCACCTCGGGCTGGATGTGCAGCGCCTTGCGGAAGTACTTGATCGCCTGATCGCGCTGCTGGAAGCCTCCGAGCGTGACGATCCCCAGCGTCATGTACGTGCGCGCCCGGACCGGGTGCATGGTGAGGCCGGCGCGCTCCGAGACCTCGAGCGCCTCGTTCAGCAACCGCACCGCCGTCTCGAACTCGAGGTGTTGGTAGGCGTCGACGGCCTTGCGATTGAGGATCGTTATCTTGCCGATGGTCGCGCTGTCCCGATCCTCCGCCTGGGCGGGTCGCGACGCGAGCGTCGCGGCAAGGAGAGCGACCAGCAGCCAGAGCGCGCCCGTTCGCGTGCCTCCCAGCGACGGTGAGTCGTGGCTCGCGCGAGATCGCACGTTATCTACCTTACCGGGAATGCATGCACTGCGACAGTCCTCAAATGGCGATCGCGGCCGCAGAAAAGGCGGAAATCGCACGCAGGAATACACGAACCCACTGTTCGGCGACTTCGCGACCGCGCTTTAGGCAGCATCGAAGCGATACTCGGTGGCGCGGGCCCCCGGACGTTCATTTTCCGGAACGGCAAATGTGTGACCAGCGCGTAGAGCGCCGCCTCGCAAAAGCTGAGCAGGCGCTCGGGCGGGAGCGCGGCCAGCACGCGGTCGACGTTCGCTTCGAGAAAACCGAGCGCGTTCTCCAGGCCCGCCCGCACCTTTGGCGGCACCGGCTGCTCGCGTCCGGCCATGATCACGATGACCCCGGTGGCCATGGCGTGCAGGATCATCTCCTCGGCGTTGGCCACGACGCGGCTCGCGACGTCCCCGCGCTGGAGGGCGCGCGCGCCGGCGTGAAATGCGAGCTGGTCCGTCCAACCAGCAACAGCTCGGGATCGCCCATACCCACGTTCTATCGCCCGTGATCGCTGTCATCGACGGTGGTCGCGGACATGGGAAACTCCCAACCCACGGAGGCCGGATGACCACCTGGCGATGGATCGTGATGCTCTCCCTGCTCGGCGGTTGCTACGCCTCGGCGCCGCCGCCACCACCGCCGCCCCCGACGCCGGCGTACACGACGGTGCCGCCGCCGCCCGGACCTGCCTACGCGGCGCCGCCCGCGCCGGCGCCGCTCGAGCAATGGGCGCAGATCCACCCGCAGGCGGCGCGCGAGCTCGGCGACTGGGCCCACACCTACCCGCAGGCGGCGCGCCGTTTCTTCGAGTGGGACGGCCAGCACCCGGAGCGCTCGCGCGAGTTCGTCTGGTGGACGATCGGAAACCCCACGCTGGGGCTCGACGCCTTCGTCATCTCGCACCCCGGCTGGCCGTTCTTCAACGAGATCATGCAGCGCCACCGCCCCGCCGCCGACGCGTTCATGGCCTGGTGCCGCCGCCACCCCCCGGCGGCGCAGGCGCTGATGAACCACCCGCGCGCGCTCGAGTGGGCGGGGCGCAACCTCTACCGGATGTAGCGGCGCCCGCGCGTCAGCCGCCGTCCCCGCGCTAGCCGCTGCCCGGCATGGGCATCAGCTCGACGACCTCGATCCAGCCGTCGGGCATCATGAAGTGCGGGTGCCCCTTCAACGTCTCGGCGACCGCCTCCTTCGACTCCCCCTGCAAGATCGAGTAGCCGCCCAGATCGTTCTTGGTGGGCGAAGCGCCCGACGGCGTGACCTTCACCGTGCTGCCGAGCGGCGCGCCCATGTCGACGATCGACCCCGCCGCCTTCTGGCCCCAGGCCATCCAGGCCGCCATGCCGGCCTTCTGCTGCTCGGGCGTCGACTTCATCATCTGCTCGAACGCGGTCACCGGCGCCTTGTAGAGAACCATGAACTTCTTCATCGCGAACCCCTTTCTCCGAAAGAGACCACCTGCCGCCCCTCCCTTAACCCATCGGGCGGAATGGGCAAGGGACAACTTCTTCGCGGCGGTCACCAGGCGCCGCGCAGGTTAGCCGCGCAGCTCCCCAGACGGCGCATCGAATCGGTGCGCCCGTCGTATAGTATCCGCGGCCGGGCTCAACCGGCGCGGAGCGAAGCTGATGTCGATCTCGCCCCCCCGTTTACCTC
>Ga0134125_10011164_pt1 | contig 10069 bp, 11 predicted proteins | sample KB31751_FD_96464 | JGI IMG/M metagenome (GOLD analysis project Ga0134125, IMG submission 96464) | Terrestrial soil microbial communities with excess Nitrogen fertilizer from Kellogg Biological Station, Michigan, USA - KB3-175-1 | ecosystem: Environmental > Terrestrial > Soil > Unclassified ... | reverse complement strand
TGGGTCTGGCGCATCACCTGGCCGACGAACCAGCCGATCGCCTGCGGCTTGGCCTTCACAGCCTCCGCCTGGGCGGGATTGGCGGCGATCAGCTGATCGATCATCGCCTCCAGTGCGCCGGTGTCGCTGACCTGCCTCAGGCCGCGCTTTTCGACGATCTCGGCTGCCGAGCCTTCCCCGGCCCACATGTGCTCGAACACCTCGCGGCCGATCTTCGTGGAGATCACGCCCGTCTCGATCAGCTCGACGAGGCCGGCGACGTCGGCCGAGCCGATCGGGCTATCGGTGATCTCCAGATCGTCCTTGGCGAGATGGCCCAAGAGCTCGTTGGCGACCCAGTTGGCGACCAGCTTGGCGTCGCGCCCCTTCGCAGCCGCCTCGAAGTAGTCGGCGCGCGCGCCCTCGGTCACCAGCACGCCGGCGTCATAGGCAGAGAGCCCGTACTGGCTCATCAGCCGGCGGCGCTTGTCGTCCGGCAGCTCCGGCAGGCTGGCTTCGATCTGCTTGATCCAGGCCGGGTCGAGCTCCAGCGGCAGCAGGTCCGGGTCGGGGAAGTAGCGATAGTCATCGGCGTCCTCCTTCGAGCGCATCGAACGGGTCTCGCCACGGCCCGGATCGAAGAGCCGGGTCTCCTGATCGATCTTGCCGCCGTCCTCGAGGATCTCGATCTGCCGGCGCGCCTCGAACTCGATGGCCTGCTGGATGTAGCGGTAGGAGTTGACGTTCTTGATCTCGCAGCGGGTGCCGAGCGGACCGCCGGGCCTGCGCACCGAGACGTTCACGTCGGCGCGCAGGTTGCCCTTCTCCATGTCGCCGTCGCAAGCGCCGAGATAGCGCAGGATGGTGCGCAGCTTCTTCACGTAGGCTGCCGCCTCGTCGGACGAGCGCATGTCGGGATAGGAGACGATCTCCATCAGCGCGACGCCCGAGCGGTTGAGGTCGACATAGGTTGCGCTGGGATCGAGGTCGTGGATCGACTTGCCGGCGTCCTGCTCGAGGTGCAGCCGCTCGATCCGCACCTTGAAGCTGGTCCCGTCGTCGCGGTCGACCTCGATCTCGCCCTCGCCGACGATCGGGTCCTTGTACTGGCTGATCTGATAGCCCTGCGGCAGGTCGGGGTAGAAGTAGTTCTTCCGGTCGAAGCGCGACCAGGTGTTGATCCTGGCCTTCAGGCCGAGGCCGGAGCGCACCGCCTGCTCGACGCAATGGCGGTTGATCACTGGCAGCATGCCGGGCATCGCGGCGTCGACGAGGCTGACCTGCTCGTTCGGCCCGGCCCCGAAGCCGACCGCCGCGCCGGAGAACAGCTTCGAGGCCGAGGCCACCTGCGCGTGCACCTCCAGCCCGAGGACGATCTCCCAGGGGCCGGTGCGGCCCTCGATCAGCTTGGAGTGCGCAGTGCTCATGCCCGCGATGTAGTCGATATCGGCCGCGCGCGCACCCTCCGGCCGGCGTCCCGGGCTAGCATGTTCGCGAGCTTGACAGGGCAGATGGGCGGGCCCAGCCTGCCGCATCAGGGTTGGCGCACCCGCCGCCTGCGCCCTTCGGGGTTCGGTGAACGCGCCGCTTCGACGACGATGCTTCTGATCCTCGACGCCAGGGCGGGAGCGATCGGCAACGCAGGCGCTGATCCAGGCTCTCGTCCGCAGCCAGGATCTCGACCCATGACCGAAACTGAACGCGCCAAGCGGATGGCCCGCGCCCTGCGCGCCGCCCTCGCCGCCAGGTCCATCGAAGTCACCCACAGCCAGGCGCTGGAGCTTGTCGCCCAGAGCCTCGGCCATGCCGACTGGAACACGTTTTGCGGCGCCGCGGCGGCGGTCGACGGCGAGGCAGCCGCCGACTTGAAGCGGGCCACGCCCATCCTGCGCATCTTCGATCTCGCCAAGGCCAAGGCCTTCTACGTCGACCTGCTCGGCTTCCGGATCGATTGGGAGCACCGGTTCGCGCCGGACTATCCGCTCTACATGCAGGTCTCGCGCGGCAGCGTGCGCCTGCACCTGTCGGAGCACCATGGCGACGGAACGCCTGGCTCGGGCGTCTTCATCGACGTCGAGGGTCTCGATGCCTTCCACGCCGAGCTACAGGCCAAGGGCAGCCACGCCCGCATCGAGCCCGGCCCGAACCCCGACATGCGCGTGCTGATGCTGTGGGACCCGTTCGGCAGCCGTCTGCGGTTCGCCGAGACGCGCACTCGCGCCGACGGCCAGCTGCCCAAGGGCTATAGCGTTCCTGCGGCCTGAGCCACGCTCGTCAGCGCAGGCGGCCGGCGAAGGCGACCAGGCCGACGCCGGCCTGGAAACCGGCGACGGCGGCGATCGGGCTTGCGATCCAGCTGGTGGCGGCGACCCAGCCCGGATCGCCGGGATGCACGAAAGGAAGCCAGGCGACGAAATAGAGGATCGTCAGGCCCCATTGCAGCAGTCCGCCGCCGGCCGCCGATTCCGCCTCGAGCTCGACCACCGTGCGGCCGAAGGCGGTGTGCGGCAGGCCGAGGTAGGTCCCGAAGGTGAGCGCCAGGAAGGCGATCGCCGGTCCGGCCAGGAAGTAGGTGAGCACGGTCGGCTGGTCGAGGTCGATGGCGGCGAGGAAGCTGGCCAGGATCCAAAGCAGCGACCAGGCGATGGCGGAATACGCGTGCAGCCGCACGACGGGCTGTTTGAAGCTCGCGCGCATGTTCTCAGCAGGGCTGAGATTCCTGTTCCACTTCCTGACGCCCACGCTCCCCACCCCGGATCGCTAGCACTCTTACGCGTTCCTACTCGTGGCGCGCCTGACCCCGATCGGCCGCCGACACACGCTACCTGGAGCAACAAGCCGTCGTTGCATTTTCGCAAGGTTGAGTCGATTCCCGCCGCGGCTTGATCCCCAGAATTGAGACAAGGCGCGCCGCGGCCGAACGGCGCAGACCGGTTCCGGACGCGGACGTCGGCTCGTCCGCCCTCACGACCTCCACCACGGCGTCGGCTTGGCGCGGAAATCGGCGGCCTTCTCCAGCGCCGAGCCAAGCTGGAACAGCGTGCCCTCGTCCAGCGAGCGGCCGATCAGCTGCAGGCCGAGCGGCAGGCCCTGCGCGTCGAGGCCGGCGGGCACCGAAAGTCCCGGCAACCCGGCGAGGTTCACCGTCACCGTGAAGATGTCGTTCAGGTACATGGCGACCGGATCGGCGCTGTTGTCGCCCAGCCCGAACGCCGCCGACGGCGCGGTGGGCGTCAGCAACGCGTCGACCTTCTCGAACGCCTGGGCGAAGTCGTCGGCGATGCGGCGGCGCACCTTCAGCGCCTTCAGGTAGTAGGCGTCGTAGTAGCCGGCCGAGAGCACGTAGGCGCCGATCAGCACGCGGCGGCGCACCTCCTCGCCGAAGCCGGCGGCGCGCGTCAGCTCGTAGGTGTCCCTGAGCGTGGGCCCATCGACGCGCAGGCCGTAGCGCATGCCGTCGTAGCGGGCGAGGTTCGACGAGGCCTCGGCCGGCGCGATGATGTAGTAGGCCGGCAGCGCGTACCGGGTGTGCGGCAGCGAGACGTCGACGATCTCGCAGCCCGCCTCCTTCAGCCACTCGATCCCGGAAGCCCAGAGCGCCTCGATCTCGGCGGGCATGCCGTCGGCGCGGTATTCCTGCGGAACCCCGATCCGCAGCCCCTTCACCGACTTGCCGACGAAGCTCGCGAAATCCGGCGCCTCGACCGGCAGGCTGGTGGAATCCTTCGGATCGTGGCCGCTCATCGAGCGCAGCAGGATCGCCGCGTCCTCGACGCTCTTGGCCAGCGGCCCGGCCTGGTCGAGCGAGGAGGCGAAGGCGACGATGCCCCAGCGCGAGCAGCGTCCATAGGTCGGCTTGACGCCGACGGTCCCGGTGAAAGAGGCCGGCTGGCGGATCGAGCCGCCGGTGTCGGTGGCCGTCGCGCCCAGCGCCAGGTCGGCGGCTACCGCCGCCGCCGAGCCGCCCGACGAGCCGCCGGGGCTCAGCGGCCGGTTGGAGCCGCGCGAGCGCCAGGGGTTCACCACCGGCCCGAACGCGCTGGTCTCGTTCGACGAGCCCATCGCGAACTCGTCCATGTTGAGCTTGCCCAGCATCACCGCGCCGTCGCGCCAGAGGTTGGCGGTGACGGTGGATTCGTAAGGCGGCCGGAAGCCCTCCAGGATCCGCGAGCCGGCCGTGGACTGGACGCCCTCCGTGCAGAACAGGTCCTTGATCCCGAGCGCCGCGCCCTCCAGCGGCCCCGCCTCGCCGGCCGCCAGCCGCTGGTCAGACGCTTCGGCCATGGCGAGCGCCTTCTCCGGCGTCTCCAGCACGTAGGCGTTCAGCGGTCGCGCCGCGGCGATCGCCTCCAGGTGCGCCTTGGCGAGCTCGACGGCGGAGAACCGCCGCGCCTTCAGCCCATCGAGCGCGGCTTTCAGGGTGAGGGAGGTCAGCTCGCTCATTCCACCACCTTCGGCACGACGAAGAAGTGGCGGTCGGCCTTCGGGGCGTTCGCCAGGATGGCGTCGGGATCGCCGCCCGCGGTGACCACGTCCTCGCGCATCGGCAGCTTGACGGCCTCGGTGGAGGCCATCGGCTGAACGCCTTCGGTGTCGACCTCGTTCAGCTGCTCGATCCACGCGAGAATGCCGGAGAGCTCGGCGGCGAGCGGCTCGAGCTTGTCCTCCTCGACGCGGATGCGGGCGAGGTGAGCCACCTTTCGGACGGTCGCGGCGTCGATGGCCATGGCGTGGGCGCCTTTCGAAAGCGAGGCGCGCGGGTTAGCCGGCGCTTGGCGGCGTTGGCAAGCCTTCTTAAAGCGTGCGGGCATGGCCGTGGTCGAACTTGCGGACTTGCCGGGCGCGATGGCGCGCAACGCGCCGATCGTCGGCCTCGATCTGGGGACGAAGACCATCGGCGTGGCGGTCTCGGACGGCGGGCGGATGATCGCCAGCCCGCTGGCGCTGATCCGGCGCACGAAGTTCACCGCCGACGCCGAGGCGCTCATCAAGCTGATGGACGGGCGCGGCGCCGCCGGGATCGTCATCGGCCTGCCGATCAACATGGACGGCAGCGAGGGCCCGCGCTGCCAGTCCGCGCGAGCTTTCGCACGCAACCTGTTGCGTCTGAATGATATTCCGATCGCCTTCTGGGACGAACGGCTCTCCACCGAGGCGGTGAACCGCATGCTGATCGGCGAGGTCGACGCCAGCCGCGCGCGCCGCGCCGAGCTGGTCGACAAGGCCGCGGCCGCCTGGATCCTGCAAGGCGCGCTCGATAGGCTGAGGAGCCTTCGATGAGCCGCGTGGTGCTGCTGAACGGCGTCTCCAGCGTCGGCAAGGGCTCGCTCGCCAAGGCGCTGCAGCGCATCGCGGCGAGGCCCATGCTGCACGTGCAGATGGACGCATTCCTGGAGATGATGCCGCCCGGCTCCTTCGGCGATCTCGAAGGTTACGTGTTCGAGACCCGCCACGAAGCCGGCAAGCCGGTGACGGCGGTCGTCGGCGGGCCGATCCTGCAGACGGCGATGCGGGCGCTGCGCGCGTCGGTCGCCGCGATGGCCAACGCGGGCGCCGATCTGGTGGTCGACGAGGTGATCTGGGATCGCGCCGACCTCGACGACTACCGCCGCCGCCTCGCCGGCCACGATCTGCGCATCGTCGGCGTCTTCGCGCCGCTGGAGGTGATCGAGCGCCGCGAACAGGCGCGCGGCGACCGCGTCCTCGGCCTCGCCCGCTGGCAGTACGACAAGGTGCACGCCGGCATGGCCTACGACCTCGAGCTCGACACGTCCGTCGCCACGCCCGACGCGTTGGCCGCGCAGCTCAAGTCGGCGTTCGACCTTTAAGCCAAGCGGGCGAGGCCCGCCGCATCGGCCCCCTTCCCCACGTCCGCGAAGCCGCCTAGAACGGCGCTTTAATGACCCTGATCGCGCCTGGCCCTGAGGAGGTCCGCCAGCGGACCTTTCCATTCCCCGCGCGCCATTTCCTTTCGGTCGGCGATCTCGAGCGCGGGCAGGTGAGCGACCTCCTGGATCTCGCCGAGAGCTTCGTGGCGCTCAACCGCCAGAAGGCCAAGAAGCTCGACCTGATGAAGGGGCGCACGCTGGTGAACCTCTTCTTCGAGGCCTCCACCCGGACCCAGTCGAGCTTCGAGCTGGCCGGCAAGCGGCTGGGGGCCGACGTCGTCAACATGAGCCCGAGAGCCTCGTCGATCTCCAAGGGCGAGACGCTGATCGACACCGCGGTGACGCTGAACGCCATGCAGCCGGACATCCTGGTGGTGCGCCACGCCGCGTCGGGCGCGGCCTCGCTGCTGTCGCAGAAGGTCACCTGCAGCGTGATCAACGCCGGCGATGGCCAGCACGAGCATCCGTCGCAGGCGCTGCTGGATGCGCTGTCGCTGCGCCGCGCGTTCGGCCGGATCGAGGGGCTGACGGTGGCGATCTGCGGCGACGTGCTGCACAGCCGCGTCGCCCGCTCCAACGTCGGGCTGCTCACCGCCATGGGCGCGCGGGTGCGGCTGGTCGGCCCGCCCACGCTGATGCCGACCGGGGTCGAGCGCTGGGGCGTCGAGGTGTTCCACGACCTCAGGAAGGGCATCGCCGGCGTCGACGTGGTGATGATGCTGCGCCTGCAGCTGGAGCGCATGCAGGGCGCGCTGATCCCCTCGACGCGCGAGTACAACCGCCTCTGGGGCCTCGACCGCGAGAAGCTGGCGCTGGCGTCGCCCAACGTGCGGGTGATGCATCCCGGGCCGATGAACCGCGGCGTCGAGATCGACAGCGACGTCGCCGACGACCTCGCCATCAGCCTCATCCAGAACCAGGTGGAGATGGGCGTCGCCGCGCGCATGGCGGTGCTGGCATCGCTCTCGGCCCGGCTGAGCAACGACTGATGCCACCGCACCGCCCGCTCGCCTTCGTCAACGCCCGCCTGGTCGATCCCGAGAGCGGCTACGACGGCCAGGGCGCGCTGATCGCCGAGAACGGTCGGATCGCCGCGGTGAGTCGCGACGCAGGCTTCCCCGACCTGTCGGCCGATATCCGGCGGATCGACTGCCGCGGCGCGATGCTGGCGCCCGGCCTCGTCGACCTGCGGGTCAAGACCGGCGAGCCGGGCGCCGAGCCCAAGGAGACGCTGAAGTCGGCGGCCAGGGCCGCGGCGGCCGGCGGCGTCACCTCCATCGTCGTGCAGCCCGACACCGACCCCGCCGTCGACGATCCCTCGGTGGTCGACTTCATCCTGCGCCGGGCGCGCGACATCGAGCTGGTGCACGTCTACCCGGCCGGCGCCGCCACCAAGGGCCTGGCGGGCCAGCAGATGGCCGAGATCGGGCTGATGCGCGAGGCCGGCTGCGTCTACGTCACCGACGCCGACCGGCCGATCGTCGATTCCAAGGTGATGCGGCGCGTCCTCGCCTACGCCAGCGGACTCGACCTGATGGTCGCGCACCGGCCGGCCGATCCGTGGCTGACCAGCGGCGCGGCGGCGACCGAGAGCGAGTTCGCCGGCCGCATGGGCCTGCCGGCCGCTCCGGCGGTGGCCGAGAAGATCATGCTGGAGCGCGACGTCGCCCTCGCCGAGCTCACCGGCGCGCGGCTGCTGGTCGACCAGGTGAGCGCCGCCGGCTCGCTGGAGACGCTCGAGCGGACGAAGGCGCGCGGCCTTCCCATGCTCGCCACCGCCTCGATCAATCACCTAACCTTCAACGAGCTCGACATCGGCGACTACCGCACCTTCTGGAAGCTGGAGCCGCCGCTGCGCGCCGAGGACGACCGCCAGGCGCTGATCGAGGCGCTGGTCTCGGGCCTCGTCGACATCGTGGTCTCGGCGCACGCGCCGGCGCCGGCCGAGGACAAGCGGCTGCCGTTCGAGGAGGCGGCGCCCGGCTCGATCGGCCTGGAGACGCTGTTGCCGGCGCTGCTGTCGCTGCACCACGAAGGCCGCGTTCCGCTGATCCGCCTGATCGAGGCGGTGACGCTGGCGCCCGCGAAAGCGATCGGGCTGGCGGCCGGGCGGCTGGCCGTCGGCGCGCCGGCCGACCTGGTGCTCTGCGACCTCGCCGCGCCGCGCGTCATCGACGCCGAGCGGCTGACCTCGAAATCGAAGAACTCCGCCTTCGACGGCCGCCGCCTGCAGGGCGAGGTGCTGATGACACTGGTCGACGGCCGGGTCGTCTACGAGGCGAGCGCCTGAGCGCGGGGCCGATCCGGCGGGGCTTCGTGGTGGTCTCCGGCGCGCCGGGGGCCGGCAAGTCCAGCCTCGCCGAGCCACTTGCCCAACGCTTGGGCCTTGCCCTGATCGGCAAGGACCACATCAAGGAAACGCTGCACGACGTCCTGCCCGAGGGGCCCGACCGGCTGATCTGGTCGAAGTATCTCGGCGCCGCGGCCATGGAGCTGATCTGGACGCTGGCCAGCCACGCGCCGGCCGCGGTGCTGGAGGCGAACTTCTACCCGAAGAGCGACTACCAGCGCGGTCGGCTCGCCGCCCTCCCCGGCCCGCTCGTCGAGGTCTACTGCCGCTGCCCGCCCGAGCTGGCCGCCGAGCGCTACGCCGCGCGCCACGCCGGCCGCCACTCCACCCACATCTCCAGCACGATCACGGCCGAGCAGCTGGCCGACTTCGACCGCCCGATCGCGCTCGGCCCGGTCATCGAGGTCGACACCGCCGCGCCGGTGGACGTCGAGGCGATCGCGGCGCGGATCGAGGCGCTGCTGGCTGGCGCGCCGGAACGCGCCTAGGTCCCGGTGGCGGTCGGGGGCGGCGGGGCCTTGGCGGCGCGGGCGGCGACGAGCTGGGCGCGCATGCGCGCGTTGTCGGCCTCGATCGCCTGGATCAGCGCCTGGAAACCCGGGTCCTGGGCCAGCCCGGCCATCTGCGGATAGCGGTCGAGGCGCACGATCCCGAACAATTCAAAACTGAAACATGATAGCACGCCGGGCCGGCGCGCAAGGCGCCGCGGAGCTCAACCGCGCATCTGCTTCCACGGCGGCGACGAAGCCAACTTCATCGCTCGCCGGCGGACTTCGCCAACAGCCTGCTAGACCCGCTGCAGCGAAGCGACGCTGGCGGCCACCGTCTCCAGCGCCCTGCCGACGCGCGCTTCGTCGGCGGCGGGCAGCGGCAGGATCGGGCGCGGCGGCGCGGCGCGGACCAGTTGCAGGGCGTTGGCCACGGCATAAGCGACGCGCAGCCCGCTGAGCTCGGCGAACAGCCGCCAGATCGGCGCCAGCGCCGCGTTCAGCCGCTGCGCCTCGGCCGCGTCGCCCCGCTGCGCGGCGCGCGTCACCGCCAGCACCGGCGCCGGCAGGACGCCGGCGAGCACCGAGTGCCAGACGTCGGCGCCGGCGATCATCGCCTCAGCCGCGTTGGGGTCGGCGGCGTAGCCGAGCGAGAAGCCGGCTGGCATGCGCGCGCGAAGGTCGGCCAGGTGCGCCGCGGCGCCGGCCGCGGGCGCGCCGTTCTTCACGGCGACGATGCCGGGGATTGCGCTGAGGCGCGCCTCCAGGTCGGGCGTGAAGGTGAAGTGCGTGGTCGCCGGATTGTTGTAGATGCAGATCGGCAGGCCGCTCTCGCCCGCGACCGTCTGGAAGTGGACGAACACCTCCGCCTCCGTCAGCGGCGTGTAGGAGACGGGCGCGAGCAGCCCGGCGCTCGCGCCCGCCGCCTTCGCGTCCTTCGCCAGCGCCACCGCCTCGTCGGTCCGCAGCGCGCCGACGCCCGCCATGACCGGCAAGACGCCGCCCGCCTCCTCTACCGCCGCCTCGATCGCCCGGCGGCGCTCTGCGCGGGACAGGTAGGGGTAGGTCCCGGTGCTGCCCAACAGCCCGATCGCGTCGACTCTCGCCTCCACGAGGCGCCGCACGAGGCGGCGCAGGCCCTCGGCGTCGACGATCCCGTCCGGGTCGGCGGGGGTGATCGGATAGGCGGCAAGGCCGGTGAAGAACGACATCGCCCGATCCTGCGGCGCCGGCCGGCCCCAGGCTAGGAGCCTGTCTGAGTAATCGGCTCGACGGCTGGAGCGAACATTGATTCACTCCGGGGATGAGCAAGACCTTCCGTTCGTGGGACGTGGATCAGGCATGGCTTTTGCCGCCGTCGGTGC
>Ga0134125_10011163_pt1 | contig 10070 bp, 10 predicted proteins | sample KB31751_FD_96464 | JGI IMG/M metagenome (GOLD analysis project Ga0134125, IMG submission 96464) | Terrestrial soil microbial communities with excess Nitrogen fertilizer from Kellogg Biological Station, Michigan, USA - KB3-175-1 | ecosystem: Environmental > Terrestrial > Soil > Unclassified ... | reverse complement strand
ACGAAGCCGAGCAGCGTCCACGATACGTCGAACTGCGCACGAAGCAGCGGAAACAGCGGTGGCAGCGCGAGTTGCAGGAAGTGCGAGACGGCGTGCGCGAGACCGATCACACCGATGACACGTGCGTCCCGGCGGAACGACGCGGCGGGAGTGTTATCCAATGCGGGAGAGCGTGTAAGGATGCGGGGGGAAGCATCCACTATAGCGCATGCGGCCCTTCAGCCGCTTCCTTGAACGAGACCATCGAGCCATGAACGACACCACGCGCAAGAGCGACGCCGACTGGAAAGGGCAACTGACGCCCGAGCAATTCCGTGTCACGCGCCAGAAGGGCACCGAACGCCCCTTCACCGGAGAATACTGGGACAACGAAGCCGAGGGCACGTACCGCTGCGTCTGCTGCGGCACGCCGCTCTTCGAGTCGGACACCAAGTTCGACGCGGGTTGCGGCTGGCCGTCGTTCAACGCGCCGATCGACGCGGCGAACGTCGAGGAGCGCGCGGACGACTCGTACAACATGCGGCGCACCGAAGTGGTCTGCGCGGCGTGCGACGCGCATCTCGGCCACGTGTTCTCCGACGGTCCGCAACCGACCGGTCTGCGCTATTGCATGAACTCGGCGTCGCTCAAATTCGAGCCGAAGAAGTAGCGGCCGGGCGCCCGGCCACAGCTTGAAATCACTTCAAGGTATGTCGGTAACCGGCTGACGCGGAACGCTTCTTCGGTCGGTCAGAACCCGCGCGATGAAGGCGCCGACGGCGACGATCTCCTCGACCACCGCCGAGTGCTCCATCGGGTACGCATGCCATTCGAGCGGCCATCCGTGCGCCTTCAGCACGTCGCGCGAGCGCTCGGCCCATGCGAACGCGATGACCGGGTCGTAGAGGCCGTGCGCCATGAAGATCGGTACGTCGCGATTGGCGGCGCTCGCCTCGTCGGCGACGCGATCGGGCGCAACGAGATACGTCGACAGCGCGACGATGCCGGCGAGCCGCGACTCGAAGCGCAGCCCCGCATGCAGCGCGATCACGCCCCCCTGCGAAAAGCCGGCGAGCAGCGTACGGCTCGCTGCGATGCCGCGCGCCGCTTCGCGCCCGAGCAATGCGTCGACATGGGCCTGCGACCGCTGCACGCCGGCGATGTCGGCGCGCTCGTTGACGTCCGCCTGCCGGATGTCGTACCAGGCGCGCATGCGCATGCCGTTGTTGATGGTGACCGGCATGACGGGCGCGTGCGGAAAGATGAAGCGGATCGCGAGATGCGGCGGCAACCCGAGCGACGGCACGACCTCCGACCAGCCGCGGCCGTCGTCGCCGAGGCCATGCATCCAGATCACCGCCGCATCGGGATCGGCGCCGGTTTCGATTTCAATCGCGTCGAGCAACTCGTCGGGCATGCAGGTATCCGCCGAACATGGTTGTCACGATTCTAGCGGACGGCGTGCACAGCGACCGCGTCGCACCGGCTACTGTACGGTCACGTGCGCGTCGCGGATGACCTTGCCCCAGCGGTCGACTTCGCTTCGCAGCAGCTTCCCGAACGCATCGGGTGGATGCGGCGCGACGGGATCGACGCCCATGGTCTGGTAACGCGCGAGGACGGCGGGGTCGCGTATCGCCTTCATGATCTCGGTGTTGACGCGCTGGACGATCCCGGGTGGCGTCTTCGCCGGCATCAGCAGGCCGAACCACGTGGCGACGGTCAGGTCGGGATAGCCCTCCTCGACGATCGTCGGCACGTTCGGCAACTGCGGATGACGCTGCGGCGCGAGTATCGCGAGCGGCTTGAGCTTCCCCGCCTTGATCAACGGCAGCGCCGCGATCACGCCGGTCGACATGAACTGCGTGCGCCCGGCGAGAAGATCCGACATCGCAGCGGGAATGCCGGCGTACGGAATCATTTCCATCCTGATGCCGACCGCGCGCGCGAACATCTCGGTCGACAGATGCGTGACCGAGCCGACCGACGTTCCGGCATACGACAGCTCGCCCGGATGCGCCTTCGCGTACGCGATGAATTCCTTCAGCGTCGACACCGGAACGGTGGGCGGGACGACGAGCACGAACGATGCTGTCCCGAGATTGGCGACCGGCGCGAAATCGCGCAGCGCGTCGTAGCGCAGCTTGCCGGGCTGCAGCGCCGCCTGCGTCGTGAACGGCACGCTCGTCGCAAACCACGTGTAACCGTCCGGCGCGCTGCGCGCCGCGAGTTCGGCACCGATGTTGCCGTCGGCCCCGGTGTGCACCTCGACGACGATCGGCTGCCCGAGCGCCGGCGAGATCTTGTCGGCGATCAGCCGCACGACGACGTCGAGCTGGCCGCCGGCCGGAAACGGGACGATCACCTTGATCGGCCGCTCCGGCCAAGCCGCCTGCGCCGGCGCCCACGCGCACATCGCAAGACAAGCGACGATCAGACGCATCACATCACGAAACCGCATCACGCTCCTCCCTGATCCCTGTCACCCCTGCGCCTCGCGCTCCGGCCGGTTCGCATAGCTGTCGTGCGCCGGTGCACCGGGCTCGATCCGCACGTACGACACGACGCCCGTGTACGCGAATGGGTCATCCCGCTCGTAAAGCGGCGTCACGTGCAACCTGCGGTCGCAGCCGACGTCGAGGCCTTCACCGACGCCGAGGCCGAGGATCGTCGTCGGCGACATGTCGAGCGTGGCGCTGACCTGGCCGTTCAGCGACAGCGTCCCCTGGCCGCGCCGAGCGCCCGTCGCACGATGGTCGAGCACGAAGCGATTGTCACCGCGACAAAGTGGCAACGCATCGCGAACGACGGGCTTGCCTTCGCCACCGTGATAGACGAAGCACAAGCGACGGTCGCGGACAAAAAGCGCCATGCCCGCGATCGGATCGCCGAGTGCGAAGACGACGCCTTCGTCGCCGTCGTCATGGCCGAACGAACAGTCGATCCGATAGTCGCGGTCGGCGACCATCGGTGCCACGGCGGCGAGCGCCGCCGTGCCGCATCCGGGATAGAACGTGCGCGGCGCATTGACGCTCGCTTCGAGAAACGGCGGCACGGTCAGCGAGCGGTGAACGCCGCGATTGTCGAGCGGATACACGTGATTCGCGTACGCGTCGGCGTCGAACGCGGCGACGAGCTCGCGCAGCTTCCCGGGTTGCTCCGTGGCAAGGTCTTGCGTCTCCGTTGCGTCGTTCGCGAGATCGAACAGCATCCAGTTCGAAAGGTCGATCGCCGTGCCGGGCGGCTGCAGCGACACGATCTTCCAGCGTCCGTCGATGTAGCCGCGATTGCCGGCGAGCTCGTAGTGCTGGCGCGTGCGGCTGCTCTTCGCGGTCGCCGCATCGAGCGCCGGCCGGAAGCTGACGCCGTCGAGCGTGCGCGTGCGATAACCGGCGAAGCCCTCGGGATAGCGCGCATCGAGCAAGTCGAGGATCGTCGGCACGATGTCGGTGACGTGCACGAACTGCTGCCGGATCGCACCGCGATCGGCGATGCCGCGCGGCCAATGCGCGACGAGCGGCACACGGATGCCGCCGTTCATCGTCGTCGTCTTGTAGAGACGGAACGGCGCCGTCGACACGTCGGTCCAGCCGAGCGAATACGCGGGCCAGGATGCCGCACCGCCAACGCGTCCGTACTCGAGCATCTCGCGCACCCACGCCGGATCCTCGCGCTGCACGAGGCGCTTCGCGAGATTGTTGATCGCGCCATCCGGGCCCCCGATGCCGTTCGCGCCGTTGTCCGACGTGACGAGAATCAGCGTGTCGTCGAGGCGTCCGAGTGCCGCGAGACAATCGACGACCCGGCCCACGTTCTGGTCGACGTTGTCGACGACGGCCGCGTAGAGCGCCATGAAGCGCGCGTGCAGGCGCCGGGCGTTCGCGTCGAGACTCTCCCATGCCGGCACGCCGTTGCTTCGCGCGGGCAGCGGCCATTCGCGCGGATGCATTCCCATCGCGTACTGCCGCGCGACTCGCGCCCGGCGCGCGGCATCCCAGCCGTCGTCGTACGCCTGCGCATAGCGCGCGAGGTCGTCGTCCTTCGCGTGCAGCGGCGCATGCGGCGCGTTGTACGGCAGATAGAGGAAGAACGGCTTGTCCGGCGATGCGGAGACGTGGGCCTTGAGCCAGCCGATCGCGACATCGGTGAAGTCGTCGGTCGCGTAGTAGCCGTCGCGATAGCGATCGCAGTCGACGATCGCGTTATCGCTCACGAGCTGCGCGGGCGCGAAATAATGCGTCTCGCCGCCGACGAAGCCGTAGAAGCGGTCGAAGCCGCGCTGGATCGGCCACGATGCGCGCTCGCCCGACGGCAGCACGTTGAAGTCGGCGGTGTTGTGCCACTTGCCCGCGGCATACGTCGAATAGCCGTTGGCGCGCAGCAACTCGGCGAGCGTCGGCGCGTCGCGCGCGATTTCGCCGGCCTGGTAGCCCGGATAGCCCGGCAGGTTGAACGTGAGCCAGCCGCAGCCGACCGCGTGCGGATTCTTGCCCGTCAGAAGCGCCGCGCGCGCCGGCGTGCACATCGGCACCGTCGTGTAGTTCGAAAAGCGCAGTCCGCCGTGCGCGAGCGCGTCGATGCGCGGCGTACGGATTTCGGCACCGTAGCAGCCGAAATCCGAAAAACCCAAATCGTCGAGCAGGACAACGACGAGACTCGGCGCATCGACAGGTGCGCGCGGTCGCACGGGCCACCACGGCGTCGATTCGCGGAGCGTACGGCCGATCGTGCCCTCGTAACCCGCGCCGGGATCGCCGCACAGCAATCCGTCCCCACCACGCTCCGTGCTCCCGTTCATGCCGCGCGTCTTCAGTCGAGCTCGAGCTTCGCCGCCTTGACGACCTTCTTCCAGCGCGCGACGTCGTTGCGGATGAACGTCGCGAAATCGGCTGGCGTGTTCGGCTTCGCGGGATCGATCCCCATCGCGGCGAGCTTCGCGGCGATGTCCGGCGATGCGAGCACCTTCATCACCTCGGCATTGACGCGATCGACGATCGGCTGCGGCGTACCATGCGGCATCGCGAGTCCGAACCACGTGCTCATCACGAGATCAGGATGGCCGAGCTCGACGATGCTCGGCACGTCGGGCAGATGCGACGAGCGCGTTTCGTCGAGCACGGCGAGCGCGCGCAGCTTGCCCGACTTGATGTACGGCTCGGCGAGGATCAGCCCGAGCGTCATGAACTGCACGCGTGCGGTCAGCAGGTCGGCGATCGCGTCGGGCTGGCCCTTGTAGCCGATCATCTCCATCGCGATGCCGGTATCGTGCTTCAGCATCTCGCTCGCCAGATGCACGACCGTGCCGCGCGCCGAGCCGGCATAGGAGAGCTGGCCCGGCCGAGCTTTCGCATACGCGACGAATTGCGCGAGCGTCTGCACCGGGATCGACGCGGGCACGACAAAAAGGAACGGACTCGTGCCGATGAACGCGACCGGCGCGAAATCGCGGATCGGATCGTAGCGGAGCGTCTTCGGGCGCACGCTCGGCTGGATCGTCGTCGGCGGACTCGCCGCGAGCCAGGTGTAGCCGTCGGGCGCCGCCTTCGCGACGAAATCGGTTCCGATGTTGCCGTCGGCGCCCGGCTTCACCTCGACGATGATCGGCTGGCCGAGTGCGGCGCTCACGCGATCGGCGACGAGGCGCGCGACGACGTCGAGCTGGCCGCCGGCCGGAAACGGCACGATGAAGTGAATCGGCTTCGCCGGCCATGGCGCTTGAGCAGCGACACTCGCCGGCAACAGCGCCGCAAGCGCGCACAGCATCGCGTTGACGATCAATCGCCGCATCGCAACTGTCCTCCTTCGTTCAATCCGTTCTCACCGCTGCAACAGTCCCCAGCGGCCAACCGTTCTGCGCTCGATCACCGTGAAGACCGCGCGGTCCATGATCACCCACAGAAGGCCGATGACGATCATCCCGAGAATGATCTTTTCGGTGCGCTGCCATTGCACCGCCTCCATCGTCATGTAGCCGAGCCCGTTGCTGCCGGCGATCATCTCGGAGGCGACGAGCGCGCGCCAGCCGTACGCGACCGACGTGCGGATGCCGAGCAGGATCTGCACCATCGCGCCCGGCAGGATCAGGTTCGACAGGAGGCCGATGCCGCGGCCACCGTGGCTGCGCACCGCGCGGTGCAACGCAAGCGGAATCGACTGCACGCCGATCACCGTGTTGTAGAGTGCCGAGAAGAAGATCGTGTTCGCGATCACGAAGATCACCGAGCCGTTGCCCATGCCGAACCAGATGATCGTCAGCGGCACCCACGCGATGCCGGCGATCGCCTGCAGGAACGAGAGCACCGGGCGGCAGAGGTCGGCCACGTAGCGGTTGAGCGCGATCGCGAGGCCGAGCGGAATCGCGAGGCCCATGCCGATGACGAAGCCGATGGCGAGCCGTGCAAGACTCGCGAGAATGTCGCGCGGCAGCGAGCCGTCGAGAATCGATTCGCGCGCGTAATCGAGCACCGTACCGATCGACGGCAGCATGTACGGCGGATAGTCGACGACGTAAGGGAGCAGCGCCCAGCCGAGGAGAAACAGCAGGAACGGCAGCGTGCCGAGCGTCGCGGCGTCGAGACCGCGCGTGGTCCGCCGCGCCATCGCTGGCGCGCGTACGATCGTGGCGGCCGACGGTTCCACCATCACGTGCGCTCCGCGGCGTCGATCGTGAGCCCCCAGCGCTGGATCGTGGCGCGCTCGATCGGACGCAGGTAGAACTGGTCGATCGCGAGCCACAAAAGGCCCATTACGATCATGCCGACGATCGTCCGCGACGTCTGCTGCGCCTGCGCGCCTTCGAAGATCAGGTAGCCGATGCCGGTCTTCGCCGCGACCATTTCGGCGAACACGAGTCCGCGAAACGCGAAGCCCGCGCCGAGGCGCAACCCGGTGATGATGCCGGGCAGCGCGCCCGGCAGGATCACGAGCCGCAGCACCTGCAGACGGCTTGCGCCGAGCGAACGCACCGCGTTGACGAGGATCTGCGGCGCCGTCCGCACGCCGAGCAGCGTGTTGTAGAGCACCGGGAAGAAGACGACGTAGATCAGCGCGAGCACGATCGTCTCGATGCCGTAGCCGAACCAGACGACGAAGATCGGAATCCACGCCACTTCGACGATCGCGAACAGGAACTTGAAGAGCGGCGACAGCGCGAGCGACGCCTTCCTGCTCATGCCGATCAGCACGCCGAACCCGATCCCGAGGCCTGCGCCGCAGACGAGACCCGTGAGATAGCGCATCACGCTGTCGGCGAGATAGACCGGCAGGATGCCCTTGCGCACCAGAGCGACGAACGCGGCGAGCACGTCGGTCGGCGCCGGATAGAAGTACGGGCTCAAGCCCACGAGCGGCACCGAGATCTGCCATGCGGCGAGCAGGATCAGGACGCCCGCGAATCCGCGCGCGGCGACGCCGAAGCGCCGGCGTGGACGCGCACGCGGCAGCGCCACGCGCAGCACTGCGCTCGTGCTCAATGCCCGCTCCAGCGCGCCACCGATTCCACCCAGTAATTGCGCGCGATCGACCGCAACGCCGCCGGATCGACGTCCTTCATGAAGACCACGTTGCCGCGCACCTCGACGAGCCGCCCCTTGTCCTGCAGCAGCAGTTGATGGAAGCGCTCGGGCGCGAACGCCAGCGTGATCCGGTAATCGCCGCGCGACGTGGGTGGCGGCGCGATCGCCGCGAGCTTGTCGTGCGCGCCGACGATGCCGGCGAGCCAGTACGCGACGAGTGCGATCAGCAGCAACGTCGTCACCGTCGCCGGCAGGCGCAGCATCAGGCGTGCGCCTCCAGCGGTTGCGATTGCGGCGTGCGCACGAGATCGAGCAGGCGGTCGCGCATCGCATTGAAGGCGGGATCGGCGTTGAGCGCGCTCCACGTGCGCGCGTCGCGCGCGAACGGGACGTCGACGATCGTGCGAATGCGCCCGGGTCCGGGCGACATCACCGCGACACGGTCACCGAGAAAGATCGCCTCCTCGACGCTGTGGGTGATGAAGAGGACGGTGAGCCGCGAGCGCAGCGAGATCCGGCAAAGCTCCTCCTGCAGCACCATTCGCGTCTGCGCATCGACCGCCGCGAACGGCTCGTCCATCAGCATCACCTCCGGCGCATTGGCGAGCGTGCGCGCGACGGCGACGCGCTGCTTCATGCCGCCCGAAAGCTCGTGCGGATACTTGTGCTCGGCGCCATGCAGGTTCGCGATCGCAAGAAAGCGCCGCGCCTGCGCGTAGCGCTCCTTCTTCGGCATCCCGCGCAGTTTCAAACCCAGTGCCGCGTTGTCGAGCACGGTCATCCACGGCAGCAACGCGTATTCCTGGAATACGACGCCGCGCTCGGCGCCCGGACCGGTGATCGGACGGCCGTCCATGACGATGGTGCCGTGCGTGGGCCGCAGGAAGCCGGCGATCGCCGACAGCAGCGTCGACTTGCCACAGCCGCTTGGACCCAGGACGCAGAGGAATTCGTCGCCGGCGACGCGAAGGTCGAGATGCTCGACGGCGCGATGGCTCGCGCCGGTCTCCTGATTGACGTAGTCGAGCGTCAGGTCATCGATGACGATCTTCGCGTCACGTCGACGCTCACCCGCCTCGCGTCCGCTCGACTCCCTCTCGCCACGGGCGAGAGGGCCCCGGTGAGGGGACTGCTTCAACGCACTCGTTTCCGCCATATGAATTGCACTACAGCCCCAACGCGCGCCGCTCGGCGCAGCGCATGTGATGCTCGATCGCGGCCGCGGCCTTGCCCGGGTCGCGCGCCTTCATCGCCGCGATGACGCCGAGGTGCTCCTCCATCGCGAGCGGCAGGTAGCGCGGCGAGCGCCCGTGCAGCCGGATCATCTTGATCTTGTCGAAGTTCTGCCGGTGCGCGGCCATCATGATCCGGTTGCCGACCGATTCGACGATCATGTCGTGCATGCCCCAGTCGACCTGCAATGCCGCATCGAGCAGGCGAGGATCAGCGTTGCTGCCGCCGTCAAGGCGCCTCAGCACGTCGGTCGTAATCCGTTCGAGCTCGGCGAGCGTCGCATCGTCGGCAACGGTGACGAAATGACGCACGGCCGCGACCTCGAGGATCGTGCGGAACTGGAACGCCTCGTGGATCAGCGTGACGCCGATGTCGGTGATCTGGATTCCGCGCTGCGGAATCAGCCGCACGAGATTCTCGGCCTCCAGCCGCTTCAGCGCTTCGCGCGTGGGACCGAGCGGCACGTCGAGCAGCTCGCAGAGCTCCCCCTGCGACACGAACTGTCCGGGCGCGAGGTTGCGCTTGAATAGCTCCGCCTTGAAGCGCTCGTAGGCGACTTCGCGCATCAGCGAGCGCGGCTTGGCCTTCTTCGCGCGGTCGGACGCGGCGGCCCGCAATGGACGCGGTCTCGTCATGGCAAATGGCATCGTGCCTTGTCAGCCGATCATAGCATTGTTAGGATATGGGTGAGATATCACTAACATCCCGCCGGGATGATTCGAAGGAGGATGACGAATGATCACGATCCGCACCCTGCGCATGTTCATCGCGGCGGCCGTCGCCCTGCTGTTCACGGGCGTCGCGTCCGCGGAGCAGCTTCGCGTCGCGGTCACGTCGGCAGCCGAGAACGCGCCGTTCTTCTCGGCGATGGAACACGGCACGTTCAGCAAGCTCGGCCTCGACGTCAAGGTCGACGTGATGCCGAGCGGCGTCGAGATTTCGAACGCGCTCGCGAGCAACAGCGTCGACGTCGGGCTCTTCGGCACGTTCCCGTTCCTGACCGCCGTCGCGCGCGGCGTGCCGGTCGTGCTGATCGGCCATACCTGGAACAACGCGCTCAACAATCCGCAAAGCGAGATCCTGTCGATCATCGCGCGCGAGGGCTCGGGCGTTCCGGCAGGCGACCTGAAGGCGCTCAAGGGCAAGAAGATCGGCGTCACCCGCGGTGCGGGCGGCGAGCCGTACATCGTGGGCCTGCTGAAGCAGGTGGGACTCACGCCGGACGACGTGACGCTCGTCAACACGGCGCCGTCGAACATGGCGACCGCGCTCGCGAAGAAGGACGTCGACGTCATCACGTCGTGGGAGCCGTGGCCGAGCGCGGCGCTGACCAAGGTGCCGGGT
>Ga0134125_10011162_pt1 | contig 10071 bp, 4 predicted proteins | sample KB31751_FD_96464 | JGI IMG/M metagenome (GOLD analysis project Ga0134125, IMG submission 96464) | Terrestrial soil microbial communities with excess Nitrogen fertilizer from Kellogg Biological Station, Michigan, USA - KB3-175-1 | ecosystem: Environmental > Terrestrial > Soil > Unclassified ... | reverse complement strand
GTTCTGTTATAAGCATCGGTAAAAACTTCCCAATTAATAACAGTTCTGCTATTTTCTTTTTGGAAAGAAATTTTTTGTCCGGGTAAAAGTGAAAACCCAATAGTTAGCAATTCATTTACCTGCACATTACTTATAAACGAACCTTCACTTGGGACTTCAGAAATTCGTAAAGTTTTCTCTATTCCGTTCCGTTCAATAAAATAGGAAATTGGGTAAGCTAAAGTTTTAGCACCAACTGTTGGCAAGGTTTGTAATTGAAAATGTATATGTGGTTCAGGCGACCGGCCTGAATTACCACAAGTTGCTAAAAAAGTCCCCTTAGTTACATACTGCCCAATAAACACATTAAAAGAATTTTTTTTAATGTGACTTATTTGCGAAAACAATCCATTTAAATGATTTAAAATAATAGTGTTTCCCCAATTATGACTTGTATCCATATCCCCCACATCATTTTCATTAACTGTATTTATAATATCATACACATAGCCATCAAAGGGGGCCATGATTTCTTTGTTATAGCAATAAAAATTTTCACGAGAAAAACCTTCTCTTAAACTAACCGGTTCTCGGTAGCTGTTTGATTTAGAATCAACAATATCAAAATCTAAGGCTTTACTCCAATCTCCTAAATGTGTTATTTTTCCGTCGTAACCTTGGCTAACATGCCACTCGCCCCAAAAAGGCAACACAATTTTATACAGGTGTTCGTTTTTAAAGCGTTGCAACGAGTTTAAATATTTATAAATAGTTTTTTCTGCCGAGAAATATTGAATGGTTACAACTTGCAGGTATTTAGTAAACAGGCGATGATTTAATACAAAAAGAAATCCGGTACAAATAAGGCTAAACGAAAATGTATATGCTTTAAGTTGAAAAACAGAAAATATTTTGCCTAATGAAAGTGACAACAGCAATAGCACAGGAGTTAGTATAAGTACAGTAAGATAGCTGTACGTATTTGGAATTATAAAGAAACAACCCACTGCAATGGCCAAGAAAATAAAGTTTGCCCCAAGTAAATTATAATTCAAATCATTTACATTGGCGCCAAAAACAGAATAGAAAAAATAGGCCAACAAAAACCCAATAACGCTTAATGAAAAAGCAATGCGCGAAAAATATAGTAAACCAAAGGCAAGCAACATCCCCCCCAATAAACTTGTTTGAAAAAATGTACCGGCTAAAGTTTTAAAATAAGTGAACATAAACGGAGCCATATTTAGTTCATCTAATGAATGAACAAACTGATAAAAGGAGGAAGATTGGTTTCTTGCAACTTCATTTATGGCGTAAATATGACTTTCATCTAAGTGTATATTGGTGAAATTAGAGGCTGCCAACGAAACCAGCCAATAAGCTATAATAAACGGAAAAGATAAAAATGGCAAGTTATAAATAGCTAACAAGCCTTTTAACCATACCGTAATTAATAGTAAAAGTAAAATGGCAGATATAAATAAAACTACAAAGGTTGAGTTAAAAGAAAACTCATAACCCAATGCCATACCCAAAAACAGAGCATTAAACCCAAAAAGGCCTTGTTTAATTTCTTCTCTATTAAAGCCAATTAAATAGGCAAATAAGTTGATGGATACTATGGCTGCAAAGCCACACAAACCAATATAGGGCGTAAAAAATGTAACCATTGCTATGATAATAGCAAATACATTATTTAACGAGAAAAACATTAAGCTATAGCTGTTCAAAAAGCATTGAAGCCAGTAGTTTTCTTTTGCGCTGCTTAATAAGGTTTTCACAATAAGTAATTAGGTAGTTTTCTCAATTCAATCAAGTGCTAAATTTAAAGTTTTATTTACATTAATTACCATACCAATCTTTTAAAACCCACCGCTAAAATCCTATTAGACGCCTATTTTTGGCAAACCCTTCGCTGTTTTTTGCACATAATCTTATTTATTTTTATCTAAATTTAAACCCACTATCAATTACAATTATGGGATCTACTGTCAATTTAAAAGATAAAATAAAAGAAGCCAATTTAAAGAAACTGAAAGAGCAATCTGTTTTTAAAAATTTTGTTACCTGGTTCGAAATTCCTGCTTACAATCACTATCGCTCGGTAGCGTTTTTTAATTACATATATGGCATTGAAATGACATCGGTTGAACTGAACGGATTTGCTATGGGTTTCTTTCCTGCTGAAAGTGGCATTGGTGGTGCTATTGTTACCGGGCCGGGTTGTGTGCCCAGCGAAGTAGGCCCATTAATTTATTTAAACGGAGGTGAGGATTTAAACAACGTTTTATTGCGAGTAAATGAAGCCGGAGGCAGAGTGGTTATGGAAAAAACTTTTTTAAGCGAAACTGCCGGATACTTTGCTCTTTTTATCGACTCGGAAGGAAACAGATTGGCACTTCATTCTAAACACTAAAACTATGAACTCTAAACACTATAACATAAATCAATTACGCATTGATTTGTGGAATGAATTGAAAGAAAAGAGTAACCAAATTACGCGTTTTCAGCAACACCCTACTTTTGATGAGCGTTTACAAGAGCTAAACGAGGTACTACAAAACCTGGTAAGCATTGAACAGTATTTTGCTTTCCCGGGGGCTTCATTAGTCAGCCAAATTATTAAAGCGGTAAAAAAAGGAGAGTTAAAGGCTGTTAGCAACCGTGTAGCTGAAATAGTAGCTCTTTTGGTGAGTGATAATTATCGCACACATCCGGAAATGAAAAATGAAAACTATACCGGAGGTTATGCAACAGATAGTAAAAAAGATAAACTGGCAGCCGAATCAAAAAAGAATTATTTTGAAGTGCTGTATGTAGAAGACATGTCTTCTAAAGAAGAAGATATTATTAAAACTAAATTAAAAGAGCTAATAACTCCACATAGTAGTTTAACTTATGATTTAGTAGTGCAACGCTCTTTTCAGGATGCTTTGATTTGTCTTTTCTTTAATTATGATATACAGGCAGCTGTTATTCGCTATGCTCCTTTACATACATCAACCAATATTACAAAGCTTATTAAGCCTTTTATTCAAAATGTTTTAAAAATAGATTTAACTAATATATCTGATGCAGAGTTAGGTCCATTACTAGGAAAATACATTCATCAATTCAGACCAGAATTAGATATTTATTATATTACCGATACATCATTAACCCATTTAGAAGATTCTACCGTTAAAGCCTTCCGTCGTATTTTTTACCGAATGGAAGATTTGCAAGAGTTGCATCTAACCATCATTAGCGGAATTAACGAGCGTTACGAAACACCTTTCTTTACTGCATTAACCGAGTATAGTAAGAAACCTACCAGCGTGTTTCATGCCATGCCTATTTCACGCGGTAATTCGGTTTTTAAATCGAGGTGGATTAGTGATTTTGGCGATTTTTATGGCCGAAATGTTTTTTTAGCAGAAACTTCTGCCACCAATGGAGGGTTAGATTCGCTTTTACAACCAAAAGGCCCTATTAAAAAAGCACAGGAAAAAGCTGCCAAAGCTTATGGAGCCGAGCATACTTTTTTTGTTACCAATGGAACATCAACCGCAAATAAAATTGTGCAACAAGCATTAATTAAACCGGGCGATGTGGTGTTAGTAGATAGAGATTGTCATAAATCGCATCACTATGGTTTAGTGTTAGCTGGTGCATTTCCTGCTTATTTAGATTCTTACCCCATTGAGGAATTTTCTATGTATGGCGCAGTTCCTTTACGGGTGATAAAAGAAAAACTAATTCAGTTAAGCAAAGCCGGGCGTTTAGATAAAGTAAAAATGCTATTGCTTACCAATTGCACTTTTGATGGTTTGGTATATAATGTAGAAAAAGTAATGGAACAGGTGCTTGCTATAAAACCCGATATGGTTTTTTTATGGGATGAGGCTTGGTTTGCTTTTGCCAGTTTTACATATACCTACAAGCAACGTACGGGTATGTATGTAGCACAAAAATTATTTAATAAATATAGAAGTGCGACTTACAAAAAGAAATATACGGAACACATTGCAGGTTTAAAGCCGGGAGAAATTCCTTCTATGCCCGACCCTGATAAAGTAAAAATTAGAGTGTACGCTACACAAAGCACGCATAAAACACTTTCAAGTTTTCGTCAGGGTTCCATGATTCAAATTTGGGATGAAGAGTTTAGTCGTAGAGTAGCTGATAATTTTCAGGAGGCTTACATGACGCATACTACCACATCAGCCAACTATCAAATAATTGCTTCGCTTGACGCAGGAAGAAGACAGGTTGAGTTAGAAGGTTACGAGTTAGTTGAAAAAAGTATAGAGATGGCTATGATACTTCGCTCTAAGGTTAAAGACCATCCTAAGTTGAGTAAATATTTTCATGTGCTATCGGTTAATGACCTAATACCAAAATCATACCGTGAGTGCGGAGAAAAAGAATACTATACTGTTGAAGAAGGTTGGGATAGAATGGAAGAATCGTGGGAGAAAGATGAATTTGTTTTAGACCCTACTAAAGTAACATTATCAGTTGGTAAAGCAGGTATAACGGGTGATGCTTTTAAAAACACTTACTTAATGGATAGGTTCAACATTCAAGTAAATAAAACATCACGCAACACTGTTTTATTAATGACTAACATTGGCACTACGCGCGGCAGTGTAACTTTTTTAATTAATGCCCTGTTACAAATTGCAGAGGAATTAGATGAAAGCAATCGTTCGTTAAATAAACGTGAAGCCGAGATTTCAAAACAACACATTGAATCACTTATACACGATGTCCCCCCCCTACCCGATTTCAGCACTTTTCATCGTTCATTCTTAGCTGCGCCCGGAGTACCAGGTGGAAATATACGTGAGGCATTTTTTTTAGCCTATGAAGAAGAATTGTGCGAGTATGTTTTATTAGGGGATTGTTTAGGCGAGTTAAGTAAGCAGCGAGAATTGGTTTCTACATCCTTTGTTATTCCTTATCCTCCTGGGTTTCCAATTTTGGTGCCGGGACAAGTTGTAAGCGAAGAAATTATTCGCTTTATGATTGCACTCGATGTAAAAGAAATTCATGGCTACCGTGCCGATTTAGGATTGAAAGTGTTTACTAAAGAAGCCTTGAATCGTAAAAACACTATATCTGCTATGGGTGCAATGCATGCTATGCAGCAAATGGAAAGTAAAGCAAAAGTTAAAAAATAAAATTAAACGTTATGGAAACCTTAAAAAGTTTAGTCGATATAAAACAGTTTTTCAAATCGAACGAAACACCAATCTATTTTATTAGTGCAACTAATTTTAATTTATTAGGAATAGATGAATGGATTAGCAATTTTAAATACATCAGTCATATTGACTCTTATGAAGGCTTACATCCAAATTTGTTTTCCCCTAAAACAGAAGTTCCTCACGAAGAATTTACGAGCATAGAGGACATTAATAATTATTTGCTTACACATCCTGAAGTCATCAACTATATCAAATCAAGAAGTATAAATGGTAAAGCGGGCAAAGCTTTGTTTTTAATGTTTGATGAGAAAACTGAGCAACTTGCAAAAGCCCTTGGTTTAGATGTATGTTTCCCTTCGGCACAATTGCGTTCATTTTTAGATAATAAAGTAAACACTAATCGCATTGCCGAAAAAGCTGGGGTTGCCTGCGTGCCTTATGTTTTATCGCCTGTAGAGAGTTACGAGCATCTTCGTAAAGTTTCTGAAAAACTAGGCAATAATTTGGTAGTGCAAACACCGTACGGAGATTCTGGTCATACAACTTTTTTTATTTCAAATGAAGAAGAGTTTAACACTTACAAAGAAGAAATTTTAAAGGAGAAAGAAGTTAAAATAATGAAGCGCATTAATTGCTATGGCACCGCTATAGAAGGATGCGTAACAAAACATGGCACCTTGGTTGCCCCTTTAATGACTGAATTGGTAGGTTTTAAAGAGTTAACGCCTTACAAAGGTGGTTGGTGCGGTAACGAAATATATCCAAATGCATTTAATGTTGATATAAGAGAAAAAGCAAAAAAATATACGCAGCAGTTTGGCGATCAACTTCGTAAAGAAGGTTACAAAGGTTATTTTGAGCTTGATTTTTTAATTGATAAAGATACCAATGAGATTTATTTAGGAGAGTTAAACCCGCGGGTATCGGGTGTTAGTTCAATTACCAATCATGCTAAATTTGCTATGACAGATGTACCACTTTTTTTATTCCACATGCTTGAGTGGTTGGATGTGCCATATGAAATTAATACAAATGAATTAACAAACCGTTGGGCTGAAGCAGAAAGCATGGATAGCTGGAGTCAGCTTGTTATTAAGCATACGCGCAAAACTTTGGAGTTAGCAACCGAAGCACCCCAGTCTGGCATTTGGGAAATGAAAAAAAATGGCAACATTATCTTTAAAAAAATGGATGCGCACCGCCAATCGGTTGTTGGAGATAACGAAGCGTTTTATATGCAGATTACACAAAAAGACGATTATTTGTATGAAGGTGCCGATTTAGGAATTCTTGTACTAAGAGGTCGTTTGATGTCGGATAGTTTTGAATTATCTGAACGCGCAAAAAGATGGATTAGAGCTTTACGTGCAAAGTACAAAGCAGACATGATTGATTTAGGTTTACTAAGCGAACAAGACTTATTAGAAGCTGATGGCTTTAAGATGCTTTAGATAACCTATCTTTTACACTAATAAAGAGATAAGATAGAAAACTAGCTATACTTAATACAAGTATAAAACTTGTAACCAAATATAATAGTGACGAAATTGTTTTATAAATTTCTGTGGCATAGTTCCCTATCATAACCCATTGCAAAACGTAAATAAGTGTTACGTTTTTACCCAACCATTTTACATACTTTATTAAAACAAAATCTCCTACTATTAGATTTATTTCATTTATAAAAAAGCTGTAAAAGGCCAAAAATACAATCGCCCATAAAAAAAACAGAAGGCCATGATGATAGTATGCCTGCAAATTAGCCGACACAGAAACAGCATAAAATATAGTAAATGCCATAAACATTAAAAACAAAATCATAATGCCGATTTTAGGTATAGCATTATATGTTTTCTCTAAATCAAATTTTTGTTTTAAATTATAAAAACCTATCCCAATTAAAGGATAAGCCAACCAAGGAAACAAAGGAAAATAAGACCACCTATTACTTCCATAAAAAAATGAGGATATATATTTTAGAAATATATTTTCAGGAACAAAACGTAAAAAATATTGTCCAAAAAAAGCTACTAGAATTGCCACTACAAAAACAACATACATGTTTTTCTTAAATAGATTTTTAAAAATAGCCAGCAAAATAATAGCTAAACCTGCAAATGGCAATATATCTACACCAAAAACATAAGGCAGTAAATCAATTGCAAACTCACCTTTACTAACCGACAGTATCAAGTTAAAATTTAATACCAGGTTTAAAATTATTCCTAAAAAAAATATACCCACTCCTCTGCCTATAAGTTGTTTGGTGTTTTTTTTCGAGTTAGCTAAAAAGTACCCAATAAAAATTGCAAATACAGGTGCTACAAAAGGTCCACCTAAAAAAAGTAAAAATTTACCTACATAACTATCTGAAATTTGTTGAGTAGCAAATAATTCAATTATATGAACCTGTATCATTAACAGAACAGCTATACCCTTTAATAAATCAGCTATTTGAGTTCTATTATTCATTAAAGTCTAAAGTACATATATTATTTAATTTTATTAAACTATAAAAAAAAAAGCCGCTCAAAAAATTGAGCGGCTTTTAATCGATTTAAAAACCTATTTATTGTTTAATAATTTTTACTTTTTTGTTATCTACTTGCAGATAATAAATACCTGGTGCTAAATCTCCCACATGAATTGTTTGTGTGGTATTTTGTAATGCAAACTCAGTTATTTTATCGCCAAGCAAGTTATACAACACACCCGTTGTTTTTGTGTGACTAACAATAGTAAGCTCGTTTGCAAACGGATTTGGATATACAACCAAATTATCTACCAAAGCATTTTTATCTATTCCACTAGTAGTTACTAATGTACAAGTTGATGTGGCTGAACAACTACCTTCAGTAATAATAACAGCATAATTTCCGCTATTTATTGCAGTAAAGCTTTGGTTAGTTTCGCCCGAGATAGGAGCGTTACCATTGTTACAATCAATCCATTGATAGGTTGCACCAACTGCATTTGCTGTAACTGTTGCACCAACAACGTTTACTGAAACATCAATTGCATTATTAACAGTTAAGTTTGTTGTTACAGTACTATCGCAACCGCTAACGGCCGCAAGTACATCGGTATATGTACCCGAAGTTGAGTATGTGTTTGCACCCACCGTAACTGTTCCACCAGCACAAAGCGTAAATGATTGTGTAGTTGTTATTGCATTAGGTTCACTAACTGTAACTACTGTAGAAGTTGAACAACTATTAGCATCGATTACAGTATAGGTATAAGAACCTGCCGTTACGGTAAAGGTACCTTCGCCTGTATAAGCAGGTGTACCACCCGATGCAGAAATAGTAATAGTAGTTGCTTGTCCGTTACAAGAGATAACACCTGCACTTACATTTGCAAGTAAAGCAGTTGGTTCAGTAAGGGTTATTATTGCATTTGCAGGGCAATTATTGGCATCGGTTACTACATAAGTATAAGTGCCTGCACTTTGGCTTGTATATAAACCATCATGAAAATAAGGGGATGTACCGCCTGTTGCAGTTACAGTAACATCGGTTACACCAGCGTTACATAAAATGGTACCTGATGCAGATGCCATTAATTGAGTTGGCTCGGTAACAGTAATAGTTGTTGTTGATGTACAACCATTATTATCTGTTACGGTATATGAATATGTACCTGCTGTGATGTTTGACATTACACCGTCGCCCGTGTAAGGAGATGTACCACCTGTTTCAGTAACTGTTACTGAAGTTGAGCCGCCATTACATAAAATGTTTCCTGATGTTGATGCTGCTGCTAACTGAGTAGGCTCATTTACAATAATTGTTGTTGTTGCCATGCAACCATTATCATCTGTTACTGTATAAGTATAAGAACCGGCTGTTACATTTGACATGATGCCATCGCCAGAATAAGGAGATGTTCCACCTGTTTCCGAAACTGTTACTGATGTTGAACCTCCATTACATAAAATTGTACCTGCACTTGATAATGCCATTAATTGGGTTGGTTGGTTAACTGTAATTGTTGTTGTTGCCATGCAACCATTGTTATCTGTTACTGTATAAGTATAAGAACCAGCTGTTACGCTAAATGCACCATCACCTGTGTAAGGAGATGTTCCACCTGCTTCAGTTACAGTAACTGTAGCACTACCACCATTACAAGCAATGCTTGAAGCTGATGAGTTGGCTGTTAAAATAGCAGGTTCGGTAATGGTAAATGTTTTTATTGATGAGCAACTGCTTGCATCACTTATTGTACAAGTATAACTACCAGCAATTAAACTACTTGCTGTTGCCGCTGTTCCACCGCTTGGTGCCCAAGCGTAATTAAGTGAACCGGTACCGCCACTTGCATTAACAGAAGCAATTGCATTGCTACCGCCGTTACAAGCTACATTGGTTTGTGTTGTTGTTGCACTTAAACCCGATGTAGGTTGTGTAAGCGTAAATGCTTTTGTAATTGAACATGAGTTTGCATCTGTAATAGTACATGTATAATTAGTTGCAGATAAACCGGTTGCTGTTGCACCTGTGCCACCACTTGGTGACCATGAGTAACTATAAGATGTTGTTCCACCTGATACATTTACATTTGCAGCACCTGTTGAGTTACCAAAACAAGCCACGTTAGTTTGTGTTGTTGTTGCTGATAATGCTGTTGGTGCTGTAATTGTAAATGCTTTTGTAATTGAACAAGAATTTGCATCGGTAATTGTACAGGTATAATTTGTTGCAGATAAACCGGTTGCTGTTGCACCTGTGCCACCACTTGGTGACCATGCGTATGAATAAGAAGTTGTTCCACCCGAAGCAGAAACCGAAGCTACACCATTAGTACCGCCATTACAAGCCACGTTTGTTTGTGTTGTTGTTGCTGATAATGCTGTTGGTGCTGTAATTGTAAATGCTTTTGTAATTGAACATGAGTT
>Ga0134125_10011161_pt1 | contig 10071 bp, 6 predicted proteins | sample KB31751_FD_96464 | JGI IMG/M metagenome (GOLD analysis project Ga0134125, IMG submission 96464) | Terrestrial soil microbial communities with excess Nitrogen fertilizer from Kellogg Biological Station, Michigan, USA - KB3-175-1 | ecosystem: Environmental > Terrestrial > Soil > Unclassified ... | reverse complement strand
TCAGGGATGGGCTGTTTTGGAATGGGAAGATTCTTTAAAAAATTCAGAAGATGGAGCCAGAGAAGGAGCAGAATTTATCAAAAAGCACATCATTCATGTTACTGATAAAGCATTTGATGATTTTGCCGGAACCGCTCCCGATGAAAAGCTGAACAGGTCTGTCTTGGGATTATGATTTTTGAAAACTTGAATTAAAATCCTTTTATCAATAATAATTAATCAATGCATCTTTTTAAAAAAATCATTGCCTGTTTATTTACTTGTTGTGTATTCATTTCTGCATCCGCACAAACGGCCGGAAAAGTAATAGAGCAAAACAGTATTGAAAGTAACATTCTTCATAAAAATGTAGCGTATTCCGTTTATCTGCCACCTGATTATTTTACATCCGAACGATCCTATCCTGTAGTCTATTTATTGCATGGTTATACCGATGATAATACCGGCTGGGTGCAGTTTGGCGAGATAAACCACTATGCAGACAAAGCCATTGCCGATGGCACCATTCCTCCAATGATCATCATTATGCCCAATGGAGATTCAAGCTGGTATATCAATTCTTATGACCGTAAAGAAAACTATGAAGATTTTTTTATTAAAGAATTTATTCCTTCCATTGAAAAAAAATTCCGTATCAAAAGTGAAAGAAGATATCGTGGTATTGCAGGCCTGTCTATGGGCGGATACGGAACATTATTTTATGCAATAAAATATCCTCAACTTTTTGCTGCCTGCGCGCCACTCAGCGCAGCCGTTTTCGATGATGAGGCAATGGTAAATATGCCAGATCCAAACTATGAACAAACTTTTGGGCAATTGTATGGAAGGGGGCTTAAAGGAAAAGCGCGTCTCAATAATGCATGGTATAGAAATTCGATTTTGAAAATGGTCGAGGAAAAATCTGCTACAGAGCTAAGTAAAGTAAGATATTGGATAGATTGCGGCGACGATGATTTTCTGACGAAAGGAAATTGTGAATTGCATGTTTTGCTTACAGAAAAAAGAGTGCCTCATGAATTCAGGGTACGCAACGGAGCGCACACCTGGACTTATTGGCGCTCAGGAATTACAGATGCACTTGCTTATATCGGGCTAAGTTTTTCACAACAATAAAAAAACACGATATTTCTTTTTCTGAAATAAATTTGAACTCATTTTCATTTTCTAAATAATAAAATCATGATCAAATCAATCACCTTTTTTCTGACAACAGTCTTATTTTTTTTATGCTCTTCTTTGAAAATTAATACCGTGAATAATTCTCTTTCACCAGCTGAAAAAGATTCTGGCTGGCAGGTTTTGTTTAATGGAAAAACAACCACCGGATGGCATAATTATGGCAAACAGAATGTGGGTAATGAATGGAAAGTAGAGAACGGCGTTCTGCACCTCGATGCATCTGCAAAAGACAAAGAAGGCGGCGATCTCACCACTGATCAGGAGTACGGAAATTTTGATTTAAAATTAGATTGGAAAATTTCAGAAAAAGGAAATAGTGGAATTATTTTTTATGTAGATGAAGATCCTGCTAAATATCCCGAAAGCTACGAAACAGGAATTGAAATGCAAATCCTGGATAATGGTACTCCTACACGTTTGGGACAACCTGATGGAAAACTTTATACGCACAGGGCTGGCGATCTTTATGACCTTTTAGCCTCAAAAGAAGTAGAAAAACCGCTTGGCCAATGGAACCAGGTAGAAATAAAATCCGTGAATGGCAAACTTGATTTTTATATGAATGGCGTGCACACGCTTTCTACTCATTTGTGGGACGACAACTGGCAAAAAATGGTAGCAATCAGTAAATTCAAAAAGATGCCTGACTTCGGAACTTTTAAGAAAGGCAAAATTGCTCTACAGGATCACGGCGATGACGTGTGGTTTAGAAATATCAGGATAAAAAGACTTTAGTTTAATTAAGAGGTGACTGCTTTCTAAAGGTCACCTCTTAAAAACTCTCCTTTTCTTTTTGAGTCGCGAACAGAATGTTTTTTAAATTATCAACCTGCATTTTCAACTCATCAATTTTTTCGCGATAATGGCAAGTAGTGCGTTGTGTGGCAAACTTGAATGAAACAACCGGTTGATTTGAAAGAAATAAAAAGAAAGCTGCAATCAATGGCAGCTTTTCTGAAAATACAAATTGATGTTATTTATTCGTTTGTTGGCCGGAACCGCGATTTTTAACAAAAACAGTTTACGAAAATTAAGCGGTCCTTTTTTCTGCCAAAGTGGAGCGCCATTTACGCATATTTACAAGCTTATTTTCTATTGTATTTTTAATTTTTTTCTGCAGCAGGTTTTGAAAGTGAAGCGGGGAATAAAGCAGCGACAAAAGCGCTTCCCTTGTAAGCTTGTTTTTAAATTCATTTCTAAAACCACTTCTCACTTCAGAAATAGCCAGTTCTTTTGGAACTTCGCCTTTTTCATTGATTAAACTCAGCGTTTTTAAAGCGATGAAAGCAAGCACACCGCCAATAATAAAGAGAAAACCAAGACTATGCAATTGCAGCAAAGTCAATATGCGTATTCCATGTGGTCCTTCCCATTGAATATTCCACACAAAACTTCTGTTGGAAAAATAATCTGCCAAAAAACCTCCCACTACCGGGCCTAAAGAGGCGAAACAGGCAACTGTCATATTTTTTGCAGTTAAATACACAATCGCCTCATTTTTTGAGGCCAGTTTCAAACCGATATTTCCGATAGAAAGATTAATACCAGAAGTAGCAATTCCGCTCATAATATTGATGATCGCTACAATCAGGGAAACAAATAAAAGCGAAGGCGCCATTCCGGCAAAAGGCCAGGAAAGAATGCATAAAATGTAAAGGGGCGCTGCGATTTTTATTACCGTTTTGTTGCTGAATTTGTCAGAATATTTCCCCCATAATTTAATAGCAAATATTCCGGCAAGCTGCCCCATAATCCCAAATGCAATAATATAGGAAAGCGGAAGATTTAAGGCTTTCAACATGTAAACAGTAAAAAAAGGTGTGGCTATACTCAGTGCAAATGACCAGAAGGAATTGAAAATTAATAACTTCCGGTAGTTTTTGTCAAGCAAAGGTTTTCTCAGTAGTTTAAGGATATTGTCTTTTGGCAAATAACTGGCCGGCTCAGGAGTTTTAGAAAGCAACCACACAGAAATTAAACCAATAATGCCGCCGCCGATAAACATGAAAGCATAAGTGACAAGTTCGGCTCCCGGATTTACTCTTTTTATATAATCGAGCGAAAGTGCGACGGTAAGGCTTAGAACTACGTTTAACGTTTGTGTAAGACGTGTGCGTTTGGAAAAATAAGTACCCAATTTTTGTTCGGGAACGAGGTCTTTCATCCACGAATTCCAATTTGCACCGGCAATAGAACCAAAAAAATAATAGAAGAATAATAGAAAAATTAAAACGCCAATGCTGGTAGATTTTGAAAAAATTAACGGAAGTAAACCGATAACAAGCAATGGAACACGGGCAGCAATATTACAAATGACAGCAATGCCACGTCGGTTATTATATTTCTGTAAAAGAAAAATAGCCACCAGTTGAAAAATACTGGAAAAACTGGGTAATGCAGCGAGGATACCAATTTGCAAATTGGAGGCACCCAACAAAATTGCGAGGGCTACCAAAAATGTACCGCCGGTAAGCGCACTCATAGCCTCGGTTACCATGCCTTCTTTAATTACCAAATCAAGGCCACGGGCAAGTTGTCTCTGAGATAAATGTTCAGATGGTTTCAGATTCATAGGATTTTCGGCTTTTATTGAAATTGAAAGGATCTATAAACAGCCTCGTGGCCGCAAAAAGTTTTCCATTTTCAATTTCAGAACGCAAAACTAAAGTGTTATTCAAAGTAATAACTTCCTACTTCTGTAAAAAATTGTCTTCTCCTTAGGATTTAACAAATAAAGCCAAAAAGAATTTGAAATAAGTGTGTCGAGATCAGTAAAGGCAGGCTAATGTTACCCTTGATCAAGCCGCTGGAGTATGGTAGAAAGTGATTTCTCATTATTTGTTCATTTGCTGAGTTGTGAATCTTTTACTCACATTTAAAAACCATTTTGTACATTTAATTTTATCTCCCCAAAAAATACAAAAAAAAATTGGTTTCTGATGAATAATGACAATGATGCAACTTTAAATTTTGATTTCTTTAAGGCGCTTTATAACAAAGCAAGAGAAAATAATATTTTAATAGCGGATGAAAATGGAATCGTGGTGGCTATAAATAACTCTTTTAGCGCTTCGTTTGGTTATACAGAGGAGGATATTATTGGCCAAAACGTAAGGATCTTATTTACAAAGGAAGACCAGGAAAGAGGATTACCAGAATATGAACGTGAAACAGTTATGCACAAAGGGCAAGCTTATGACAACAACTATTTGGTAAACAAGGATCAATCCATCACATGGGTATCGGGAGAAACTGTTCTGGTAAAAGATTTTAAAGGCAGACAGCGGATGTTAAAAGTTATTCAAAATATTCATAAGCAAAAAGAATCTGAGCTTGCACTGAAGCGTCTGAATGACTTTAATGAAAGCATCCTCAGTTCTATTGCAGATGTGGTGATTGTGGTTGATAATGAACTCAATGTCATAAAGGCGAATAAAGCATTTGCCGGATTGTTCAGAGATAAAGTGCCGGAAATATCTTCAATAAATATCGCCAGCCTTATTAAACCTTACGATAAAAATGATGAGTTGTTACACGCTTTGCAACATGCTGCCCTTACGGGAAATAGTTTTTCAAACAGGCAATTGGAAGTCGATATTCCGGGTATAGAAAAAAGAATTTTTGAGGTAAGTTGTACTCCGTTGCGTGATTTTGTTAATAATAACATGCTCCTGGTTGTGCATGATATCACCATCTACAAAACAATCGAAAGAGAAAGGGAAGACGTGATTGGCTTTGTAGCTCACGAGCTAAAAACACCGGTTGCAAATATGACGCTCACCAATGACATTATGCAAAAAGGAATAGACGCCGATGACATGGAACGCATCAGAAAAATGCAAACGAGGAATACAAAAAGCGTAGCGCGTTTGCAAAAAATAATTTCAGAATTGTATGAAGTCTCTACTATTAACTCGGGAAATATTAAGCTGGAAATGTCGGTATTTAATTTTGATAATATGGTAAAAGAGGCGATAGATACGCTTGCATTGTTACATCCTTCTTTTCAAATAAATATTGATGGTCATGCAAATAGTGATGTTTGTGCAGACCGGTACCGGTTGATCCAGGTAGTTAGCAATTACATTGGAAATGGCATTAAATATTCCAATAATAAAACAACATTGCACATTGCTGCGAGAACAGAACAGAATTCGGTAATATTTTCGGTAAAAGATGAAGGAATGGGAATCCCAAAAGAAGAACTGCCTTATATTTTTGAACGGTTTTACCGGGCTGACAAGAGCAGTAATATTGAAGGAATTGGATTGGGCTTGTTTCTGTGTCAACAAATCGTAAAAGCTCATAAAGGGCATGTGTGGGCAGAAAGCATTGAGGGAAAGGGATCTGTCTTTTATTTTTCTATTCCGATTAGTATGTGAAAGCCGTTTTTCTAAAATAAAGGCTTTCTTTATTTTCTTTTGAAAATATGTTGGTAGTTTTTTTGCAGTAACTCAAAAAACGATTGGCATGAAGAAGAAAATTACTTTTAAAAGTATTTGGGAAATTCTCAAAAATTCCTTTAAAGGATTTGGAAATGATAATGTCACAGTGCTTAGTAGTTCGCTGGCGTACTATACTGTTTTTTCGATGGCGCCTTTGCTGATTATTATCATATCTCTTAGCGGTCTTTTTTTAGGCCAAGACGCGGCTCAAGGAAAAGTTTATTCAACGTTATCCGGTTTTGTTGGCCATGATACAGCCGTTCAGCTGCAGCAAATGATTAAAAACGCCTCGCTTTCCGGCAAAAGCGAGATTGCTGTAATTATTGGTATTATTACTTTGGTAATTGGCGCTACTACCGTCTTTGCGCAGATTCAGAATTCCATAAACAATATCTGGGGACTGAAGCCAAAACCAAAAAGAGGCTGGCTTAAATTACTGAAAAACCGCTTTTTATCTTTTTCGATCATTCTTGGACTGGGATTTTTGCTGCTCGTGTCATTAAGCATTTCTACGTTGATTGATGGATTTAGTAATTCCCTCAAAGCCCATTTTCCCGATGTGGCAGTTGTGGTTTTCTATATCATCAATCTCATTATTACGTTAATCGTAACCGCCTTAATATTTGGTGCAATTTTTAAGGTACTTCCTGATGCCAAAATAAAATGGCGGGATGTAGCAGCAGGTGCAATTACGACGGCAGTTTTATTCATGCTGGCCAAATTCGGAATTTCATTTTATATAAGCAAAAGCAATGTGGGAAGCACTTACGGCGCTGCCGGTTCATTGGTAATCTTGTTGTTGTGGGTTTATTTTTCGGCTATGATATTGTATTTCGGCGCAGAATTTACAAAGGCGTATGCGGTGAAATTTGGCACACAAATTCACCCCGATGATTACGCAGTAACTACGAAAACGGTGGAAGTGGAAACAGGTAATAAATCGGTACAACAAAATGAACATTCAGATCTGAAAACAACAGAGATGAAGAAGAAATGAGAGAATAGGAATCAAGACTATTTGTTCGTTTGTTGAAACCTGCAACTTTCGATCACGAACGTTCGATTTTCCATCATTTATCCTTATTATTTACCAGCATCCATTTTGCTGTTTCATAAAGCCCGGAGGTAAGATGCGATAATTTATTTTCTACCGAATCTTTTTGTTTCGTACTTAGCGAAAGAACATCGGAATTTATTGGCATCAGACTTTCTTTCCTGATCCTCAGATTTTTTACAAAATAATAATCGTTGGTAACGATACCGATATTGCCTTCATCATGATGAATAATAAATGCGGCATCCATTTTATTTTTTGAATTTAAAACGTCCCGCCCTAAAGTGGTATTTGTATAAGGCTGATGCAACATGCCTGCGAGTGTGGGAAGCAGGTCAATTTGCGAAACGACTTCATGATGGGTTTGCGGCGTTAATAATTGCGGCGCATAAAACAAAAGTGGTACGTGCTCATCACTCAAACTTCCTTTGTCCCATGCATTTGGGTACATAGCGGATGTTTCGCCCTCCACACCATGATCGCCTACAAAAACAAAAATCGTGTTATCAAACCAACTTTGTTTTTTCGCATTTTCAATAAGGGTTTTGAAGCAATAATCTGTATAGCAAAAAGATTGGAATTCCTGAAGTGATTCAAAGCCATATTTTCGAAGCGTATCTTCATCCACGACTCTTTTTTCAAAATCACTATCTTCAGGAGGAATGCTGTAAGGACGGTGGTTATCTGCGGTCTGAACAATCGCAAAGAACGGTTTTTTTTGTTCGTTAAAAACGTTTTCCGCTTCCAAAAAAAGATTTTTATCGCTGATGCCCCACACATTTAAGGGCTTCGATTTAAAAGAGCCTTCCTGGTAAATTTTTACGCCATTGACATTTTTTATTAAACCGTCAAAATTATTAAAGTCGCTGTTGCCACCAAGGAAGTAAAACTTATTATAATCTTCAAAAGAATTAATAATGGTATGTTGCTGAATTGCCGCCGGATTTCGTGTAGAAAATTTTGAAAGCTGCACGTCGGGAATTCCAGTTACGATGGCAAAAACACCACGGGCAGTTCCGAAAGTAGGCGTAAAACAACGGTTAAAAAAAATGCCGCTGTCGCATAACTGTTTAAAATAAGGAGTCGTATTTAATGGATTGCCACTCATACTGCTTTTATACATACTGAAGCTTTCACAAATTACCAAAACGATGTTGGGCCTGCTTTCCAATGATTTGCTGTTTGGCAATACATCTCTCAAATAGTCTCCATCGGTAATATCTTTTGAATCAAATTGTAGGAAATTGGCAATCAGCGGAAAATATTCTTTTGCCTTTGCATCATCAAAGGATGGTTTTCTGAATTGAAGAGTAGTAAAAAAATTTTGTAAGGGATTTAAAGCCACATAAGATTTAAAATTATCATTTAGCTCAAATGCGTCTTTCCATTTGATAGGATGGAAAGAAAAAATGCCAAACAAACACCATAGCAAAAAAATAATGGCGCCGACATGCCAGCGTCTTTTATAGATCATATTTTCCTGGAGATTTCTTTTTGTTGTCAAAACATGCGTGTGTTTAAAAAGTTTTGACAGCAGAAAAACGGCTACAATCAGCGCAGTTACCAGCCAAACCATCGGATAGCTTTGCCAGAGCATCTGAAATGAAATGAGCGGATCTTCTGCAAAATTCAAAGCGCTTGCATTAATGCGTGTATGATTGTAGCTGAAATTGCCAAAATCAGCACCAAAAAAAAATAAAACAATCAGCGTCATTATTGCCAGGTAATAAGACCAGAATTTTTTATTTTTTTCTGAAAAAAAAGGAGAAAATCGGGGGTAAACGGATAAAACGGCAATTGGTAAAAGGATGATCGAAATCCATTTGGCATCATAGCGGAAGCCAAGCCAGAATGAACGCAGCAGCGAACTTGCTTCAATATTCGCTGGGATAAATAAAACAACCGTGGCAATGCGAAGCATTGTGAAAATGATCAGGTAAATAAACCAAAGCATCAAAAGCCATTGAATGGTTAAGGGAACCGTTTTTGGAATTTTAGCTTTGAAAATCATAATTGAAAAATAGAAAACGCAATTATTTGTTTATTTACCGGCAGCTTGTTTGTTTTTTTTATTGTTTAAGAGCATGTACTTTGCCGTTTGATAATACGCATCGGACAGTGTTTGTAACGCTTTTTTATCTGATGTGGTTTGTTCAGTTTGTGGCAGAGGCAAATTATTTTTTGAAGAACGGAAATCCTCCTGTCCACTCAGCAGATTGTGGACATATACGTATTCATCTGTAACAATTCCGATTTGCTTCAAATCAGGATTAAATAAAAAGGCAAGATTTTTAAAACGAACATTATTTTGAATACTGTCAAATAAATTTTTTCCCAATGTAGTATTGGTAAAAGAAACTTTTGCGAGGGAAGAAACAGAAGGAAGCAAGTCAATCTGCGAGCATGTTCTGTCGATCCGTTGCGGTGTTAATAAAGCCGGTGAATAGAACAGCAGCGGCACATGTTGTGTGGTTAATCCATCCGCTTCCCATGCTTTCGGAAACATATTTCCTGCCTCACCGCGAATGCCATGGTCACCTACAAAAACAAAAATGGTATTATTAAAATAAGGCTCTTTTTTCGCCGCTTCTATAAATTTTTGAAAACTAAAATCGGTAAATCTGAAAGCATTCAGCTCTGCGTTACTTTCGAAACCATATTTTTTTAAAGAGTCAACCGGATAATTTTTTAACGTGAATTCTTTTTTATCTTCTTCCGGAATGGTGTAAGGACGATGATTGTCTGCTGTTTGAATTACAGCAATAAAAGGATGTTTTTGTTCTTTCAAAACGTTGTTTGCCTCCAGGAATAAATTCTTATCACTGATGCCCCACACATCAATTGGTTTTGATTTATAATCTTCCTGTTCATAAAGATGCAAGCCATCAATGTTGTTCGTAAGCAATCCACGGATGTTAGCCCAGCTTGAACTTCCGCCGATGAAATAAAATTTTTCGTAGCCCTTATAATCGTTAATAATACAGTGTTCATCCACATACGCCGGATTTCGGCTGGAGGTCGTAGGATATTCAACATCCGGAATTCCTGTTATTACCGCCCAAACGCCACGAGCCGTACCATAAGCTGGCGTAAAACACCGGTCGAAGAAAATTCCATTCCTGCACATTTGATCAAAGTAGGGAGTGGTGTTTAACGGATTTCCCCACATGCTGCTTTTGTAAGCAGAAAAACTTTCACAAATTACCACCACCACGTTTGTTGGATTTGCAGGCGCTGCCGCCTGGTGAATTCTTTTATAATTCAACGATACACTATCCGCATTTTGAATATTCAGGTATTGAACCATCAGCGGATAATATTCTTTTACTTTTTTCAGATCATAAGTTGAGTTTTTAAATTTCAACGTACTTAGAAAACTTTGGACGGGATTTA
>Ga0134125_10011160_pt1 | contig 10071 bp, 9 predicted proteins | sample KB31751_FD_96464 | JGI IMG/M metagenome (GOLD analysis project Ga0134125, IMG submission 96464) | Terrestrial soil microbial communities with excess Nitrogen fertilizer from Kellogg Biological Station, Michigan, USA - KB3-175-1 | ecosystem: Environmental > Terrestrial > Soil > Unclassified ... | reverse complement strand
GATGCCGCGCACCCCGCCCTACCCCTAGCGGCGATTATCCGACGAGGGCTCCGGATGAATCGTCACGCGCGAAACCTGCGGCAGCCCGCGCTTGATGTCGTTCTCGAGCTGCGTCAGCAGCTCATGCACGCGCCCCACCGCCAGGCTGTCGGGAAAGCTGCAATGGCAGCTCAACGCCAGGTGGCCGCGGCTGCGTCGCAACTCGATGTCGTGGCAGTCGATCATTTCCGGCAATTGGCGCGCGATCTGCTCCACCCGTTCCGCCACCCGCCGCGCCTCCAAGCGGTTGGCCGCGCTCACCTGGGCCGCCTCGGGCTCGATGTGGGTGATGATTTCGCGGATCGCGGGGACTTCGGCCCGCATCTCCGTTTCCAAGCGGCTGACCAGGTTGTGGGCCTCGCTCAGCGGCAGCGATTCGGGCAACTCCAGGTGAAACTCCACATCCAGGCTGGCACGCCGCGCCGTTCCCAGGTCATAGATCAACAGGTCATGGATGTTCAGGTTATGCCGGTGCGCCACCGACTGCACCCGGTCGTACGGCCCGGGCGCGGCCAGGCGCCGCGGCTCGGTCTCGACCACCACGTCCGCCTCCGGCAGCCGCTGCTGAATCCTCTCCGCCACCGCACGCCGCACCATCCCCGCCCGCTCCAGCGTCGAGTCCGGCTCCAGCGCCAGTTGCAGGTCCACGAAGTACCGGCTCCCCACCCGCCGCAGCCGCAGCCGTTGCAGATCGGTGACCCCCTCCACCCCCTGCAACGCCCCGCGCAGGTCATGCGCCAGCGCCGGCGGGGCCTCGTCCAGCAACACCCCCGCGGTGCGGCGCCCCAGCCGGATCGCCAATCCGATCATCGCCATCGCCACCGCCGCCGCCGCCGCCAAGTCGGCGTGGCGCAACCAGCCGATCTGCCACCGCTGCGCCACCCCGACCAGCACCAAACCCACCAGCACCGCCAGGCTGGAGGCCAAATCGCTCGAAAAGTTCAGCGCGTCGGCCGCCAGCGCATCGCTCTGGTACTCCGCCGCCGCCCGGCGAAGCATCCCCGAGCGGCGCCAATCCACCCCAATCGAGGTCAGCATCACCGCAAACGCCCAAAAATCCAGGTGCACCGCTTGCGGATGCCGCCAGCGGTGCAGCGCCGAGTAGGCAATCGCCCCCGCCATGGCCACCAGCAGCGCCGCTTCCAGAAAAGCGGAAAAATTTTCAAATTTGCCGTGGCCAAAAGGATGATTGGCGTCCGCCGGCCGCGCCGCGATCCGCAACGAAATGAAGGTCAGCGCCGTCGCTAACAAGTCGAGGGCGGAGTGCGCCGCTTCGGCCAGAATGCCCAGGCTCCGCGTATGCACCCCCACCACCAGCTTGAAGATCAAGATGCCCACCGCGGCCGCCAGCGAAATCAGCGCCACCCGCTGCTTGGCTCGGTCGGCGGCGATGGCGGTGGGGCTCATGCGGGGAGGGCACCCTTGGAAGATTACCTTGTTTTCTATGCGGAGGGGCGCCGCCGCTCCCCCGCTGCGTCACGCTTCAATTCGCTTCGGCGCGGTGCTAATGTGTATCGTAAGGACAGAGCCCCACGGGCAGCTACTATGATTTGCCGTAAACCCGGCATCGTCGGCCGAGCGCAGTTGCTGACATCCTTCCTCCTTCTTTTGGGGGCTGGAGTGTGCGCCTGGGCCGCACCCGTGCAGCAGCAACAGACCGTCCCGCCGCCAACCCAAACCACCAAACCCGGGCAGCCGGTCCACATCACCCCCGGCAGCACTCCGGCCACTGTACCCGGCGGCGTGACTCCCTTGCCGGCGGCGCCTGCGCCCAACAAAACGGCGCCGCCCGCGGGCGCTGGCCCGGCGCCGAACGCGGCCAATCAAGCCGGCAAGGCGCCCAAGGTTGCCGAGATCACCGCCAACGTCAACTTGGTGTTGGTCCCCGTCGTCATCACCGACCCGCTCAACCGCATGGTGACCGGCTTGGAAAAGGACTTCTTCAGCCTTACCGAAGACAGCGTCCCGCAGACCATTAAAACCTTCTCCAGCGAGGACGCGCCCATCTCGGTGGGCGTGGTGTTCGACTCCAGCGGCAGCATGTCCGACAAGATCCAGAAGTCGCGCGACGCCCTGATCCAGTTCTTCCGCACCGCCAACCCGCAGGATGAGTTCTTCCTGGTGGACTTCGCCGACGAGCCCCGCATGCTGTGCAGCTTTACCAGCAACATTGACCAGGTGGAGGACAGCGTGACCTTCCTCCAGCCCCAGGGCCGCACCGCCCTGCTCGACGCCATCTACCTCTCGCTCGAGGAGATGCGCCACGCCAAGTACAACCGCAAGGCCCTGCTCATCATCTCCGACGGCGGCGACAACCACAGCCGCTACAGCGAGCGCGATGTGGAGCGCGTGGTGCGCGAGGCCGACGTGCAGATATACGGTATCGGTCTCTACAGCGCCGCCTACGCCCGCGCCACCCCGGAAGAGGAGAACGGTCCCGCCCTGATGGACAAGATCACCGAGTCCACCGGCGGCAAGACCTTCGAGATCCACGACATGGACGAGCTCGCCGACACCGCCACCAAGATCGGTATCGAGCTCCGCAACCAGTACGTGCTGGGCTACACCCCCACCGACGCCAAGGCGGACGGTAAGTGGCGCAAGATCCAGGTCAAACTGCACCCTCCGCCGGGGCTGCCCCCGCTCACCGTCTCCGCCCGCACCGGCTACTACGGACCGCATTAACCCTAATCCCCGGAACGCGGTGGCGCCCGGACGCATCTAAAACTCAGGCACTCCCGCACGATGGCCAAGCACCCTTCAGCCCGAACCCCACTTCGTGCGGCCTTCACCGCCGTCTTTTCCGCCTTGGTGGTGGCGCTGCTGCCGGGCGCGGCCGGGGCTCAGCGCGTCCAGCAGCAGGCACCCTATACCTTCCACGCCAACGTGGGCGAAGTGCTGCTGCACGCCACCGTGCTCGACAGCAAGAACCGCTCGATCGAGGACCTGCCGCAGTCGGACTTCTCGCTCTTTGAAAACGGCGTCCCACAGCATATCGAGTACTTCGCCAAGGAGGACGCCCCGGTCTCGGTCGGCATCCTGGTGGACAACAGCGGCAGCATGAGCGACAAGCGCCCCGAGGTCAATCAGGCCGCGCTCAACTTCGTCAAGGCCAGCAACCCCGGCGATGAGGTGTTCGTGGTCAACTTCAACGACGAATACTACCTCGACGCCGAGTTCACCAGCAGCATCGCCAAGCTGCAGCAGGGCCTGCAGCAGATCGAGTCGCGCGGCGGCACCGCCCTCTACGACGCCGTCATCGCCTCGCTCGACTACCTCAACCAGAACGCCAAGAACGACAAGCACGTGCTGCTGGTGGTCACCGATGGCGACGACAACGCCAGCCGCTACACCCTGGAGCAGGCCATCCGCCTGGTGCAGGCCGAGAACCCGCCCCTGATCTATACCATCGGCTTGGAAGACCCCGACGACACCCGCTCCATGAAAAAGAGCGCCGAGCGCACCCTCAAAGCCCTCTCCCAAACCACCGGCGGCGAAGCCTTCTTCCCCAAGAGCCTCAACCAGGTGGACGCCATCACCCGTCAAGTGGCGCAGGATATCCGCACCCAGTACACCTTCTCCTATCACTCCAACCAAACCGGCGACGGCTACCGCACCATCCGCCTTGAGGTCAACGACCCCAAACTCAAGCACCTCACCGTCCGCACCCGCCCCGGCTACTACCACGGCCCGGCGGCCGCCGCCAACGCCGGCCACTAATCCCCGCCATGCGCCCAGCCAAGCAGGGCGCGGGGGCACACTAATTCATCGTCGGATTCTCGATGTGTTCGATGGAGGAGACCTTCAACGCGCTGTCCGCGGGCGCGGGCGGCGAAGCCGGGGGCCCGCGCGCATGAAATAATAGCTGTATGCTCCGGGCCTACCTCGACAACAACGCCAGCTCGCCGGTCGCGCCCGAGGTGCTCGAAGCCATGCTGCCCGCCCTGCGCGGCGCCCTCGGCAATGCCAGCTCCATCCACCAGCGCGGACAGGCCGCCAAGGCCGCCATCGAGCAGGCCCGCGCCGAGGCCGCCGAGTTGCTCGGCGCCCAGCCGACCGAAATCGTCTTCACCAGCGGCGGCACCGAGAGCGACAACCTCGGCATCCGGGGCGTCCTGGCCGAGTGGGCCGAGTCCCACCCCGGCGCTCCCCTGCCCCACCTGATCACCTCCCGCATCGAGCACCACGCCGTGCTCAACGTCTTCGAGGACCTCGAGCGCGCCGGCCATCCCGTCACCTGGCTGCGCGTCTCCCCCGGCGGACGCGTCGATCCCGCCGAAGTCTCCGCCGCCCTCCGCCCCGACACCGCCCTGGTATCGGTGATGATGGCCAACAACGAGACCGGCGTGCTCCAGCCCATCGCCGAGATCGGCGCCCTCACCCGCGCCGCCAAAGTTCGCTTCCATGTGGATGCGGTACAGGCCCTGGGTAAGGTCCCGGTCAACCCGGGCGCCCTCCACTGCGACCTGCTCAGCCTCAGCGGACACAAGATCCACGCCCCCGCCGGCATCGGCGCCCTCTACGTGCGCCGCGGCGTGCGCCTCCACCCCATGATCCTGGGCGGGCGCCACGAGCGCGACCGCCGCGCCGGCTCCGAGAACGTCCCCGGCATCGTCGGCCTCGGCGCGGCCGCCAAACTTGCCCGCGAGAGCGGCGAGCTTGAGCACGCCCGGCTCGCCGTCCTGCGCGACCGCCTCGAGGCCGCGGTGCTCGAGCGCGTCCCCGACTGCGGCGTGGTCGGCGCCGGCGAGCCCCGCGTCCCCAACACCAGCAACATGTACTTCGACGGCATCGAGGCCGAGGCCCTGGTGATCGCGCTCGACCTCCACGGTTTCTGCGTCTCCACCGGCGCCGCCTGCACCTCGGGCGCGGTCGAACCCTCCCACGTCCTGCTCGCCATGGGCTACACCAGGCAGCGCGCCCGCGGTTGCGTGCGCTTCAGCTTCGGCCGCCAGAACCACCAGGGCGAGGTGGACGCGCTCATGGAAACCCTCCCGCCCCTGATCGAGCGCCAGCGCAAGGTCGCCGCCGGCGCCCCCGGCAACAAGAAGCTGGCCCGCTCCGCATGAATCCCGCGGCCGCAACCACGGTGGTCGCCATGTCCGGCGGCGTGGACAGCTCTACGGTAGCGGCAATGCTCCACGCCGCCGGCGAACCCGTCGTCGGGCTCACCATGCAGCTCTGGAACCAGCGCCGCCTCGGCTCCGCCGACGCCCCCCGCTCCGGACGCTGCTGCTCGCTTGACGACGTCCACGACGCCCGCCGCGTCGCCGAGCGCCTCGGCATCCCCTACTACGTGGTCAATTACGAGGAGCGTTTCGAGCGCGACGTGGTGCGCGCCTTCGTGGACCAGTACCGCGCCGGACGCACCCCGGTCCCCTGCAGCCTCTGCAATACCGCCGTCAAGTTCGACCAGTTGCTCGAAACCGCGCTCCAGATCGGCGCCGCCTCGGTTGCCACCGGACACTATGCCCGCGTCCGCTTGAACCCCGAGACCGGATGCTACGAACTGCTCCGCGCCGTGGACGAGGCCAAGGACCAGACCTTCTTCCTTTGGGGTCTCACCCAGGCGCAGCTCAGCCGCGCCCGTTTCCCCCTCGGGGAAATGCGCAAGCCTGCCGTGCGCGCCCGCGCCGCCGAGCTTGGCCTCGGCGAAGTGGCGGATAAGGCCGACAGCAACGAGATCTGCTTCGTCCCCGGCAACGACTATGGCGCCTTCCTCGACGCCTACGCCGCCGAGCAGGGCGAGCCCGCACCGGATGCCGCGGGCGAACTGGTCGCTCCCGACGGCGGGGTTCTCGGACGCCACGACGGCATCCACCGCTTCACCGTCGGCCAGCGCAAGGGCCTCGGCCTCCCCGGCGGCGGCACCAACGCCGGCAACCCGCTCTACGTCCTGCAAATCGAGCCCGCCACCCGCCGCGTCGTCGTCGGTGACGCCGCCGAGTTGCTGCACACGGGTATCGAGGCCAGCGCCGCCAACTGGATTGCCGGCGAGCCCCCGCGCGAGCCGGTCCGCGTCACCGCCCGCATCCGCCACCGCCACACTCCCGCCCCCGCCTGGGCCGAGCCCCTCCCCGAGGGCCGCCTGCGCGTGCGCTTCGATACCCCCCAGCGCGCCATCACCCCCGGCCAGTCCGTGGTCCTCTACCAGGACGAGGTCGTCCTCGGCGGCGCCTGGATCGACGCGGCCACCAATTAACGTCCCAGCAGCGGCAGCACCCGCGCCCGCATCTTGCGCGCGTACGCGAGGCTCCAGATGATCGTCGCCACCGTTAGCACCCCCATCACCAACGGCGAGATCACCAGCACCGCAGCCGGGGACAGCCGGTACACCAGCGCAATCCGCAGCGCCAGTTCCCCGGTGAACACCGCCCCCCACACCAGCGTCACCAGACGGTTCCCGTGCCGCACCGCGGGGATCTCCCAGCTCGCATCGAACCGCGCCCGCTTTTCCCGGTCCGCCCCCGCCATGAAGTAGCGCCCGAAGTAAAACATCAGCGGCCGTTGCAATAGCAGCGACACGAAACACGCCACCCCGAACATCCCCGTCACCAGCGACTCCCGGATCAGCAGTAGCCGCGGGCTTCCGCCCAGGCTCAGCGCCGCCGCATCGGTGAGGATGCCGAGCAGCACCATGACCGCGATCGGATCCATCTGCCGCTCCCGCAGCAGACCCCAGGCGCTCTCCGCCACCGGAAACAGCGTCGCAAACAACAGCGCCGTGTACTCCGACGGCGAGACATAGCGCTTGGACAGGATGTACAACACCACCGGAATGACGGTGTTGAGCCCAATGCTCCAGTACACCCCGTGCAGGATCTGCTCGGAAGAATCAATCAACGCGGTACGCGGCGGCATGGCAGGCGCAGACAAGCGTGCTAGTGTAGTGCGTCACACATAGCAGGCATTATGCCAATGCCCCGTATGCGACTTTTCCCCAAGAAAAGTCGCACGCTTTCGCCCGAAATGAAACGTCATTCTGTGTGACGCACTACACTAGAAGTGTACCGCGAGGGTCCTGCTCGCTGACGCATTCGTCACATTGACCCAAAATGACCCTAAGTGGAGCCCCTCGCTGGGCCGAGCCAAGCCCACAGCTATCGCTTCAGCCTGCCATCGAAGGGACAGGGAAACGCCGCGGCAATCCGAAACGCCCCGGCCTGCCGATGCAGCGGATTGAAAAGGTAGTTGCTTGTTTCCGGCACGATGGCCGACGGCACCTCCAGCAGCACGCTCGCTTGACTCTCCAACCACGCCGTCCCCATGTCCCGCGTCACTTCCAGACGCACGCGCCAATCCTCGGGCAGGTCGCCCATCTTGAGGCGGTGCGTTGCCGCATCCGGCCCCTCAAGCCGCAGCAGCACAAAATCCGGAGGCACGTCGTTCGCGCTGGTATGCACGCAAACCTCCAGCAGCGCCGCCGCCGGCGTCTCCGCCAGGTAGACCACAGGCAAACCCGCGTGATGCCACCGCCCCGCCGCGCTCCGGCCGCCGGCCCCGTTCATATCGCGATGCCGGCTGATCCGCCACAGCGTCATCCAGCGAATATGCCTTCGTCAATCTGCGTCAGCCGCTCCTCGACGATTCGGCTCCCGGTGTCCGTCTTGAGCAGCGACAGCGGCACACGCTCCCCCAGCCCAGGATGCGGCCGGCGCAGCCACGCCAGCGCCCGCTCCCGGCTCCCATATACCGACTCCGCCAGCGATATCACCCGCGCCACCCGCAAAACCCGGTCCGACTCCTCCACCGTGAGCTTCTCCTTGCGCGAGCGCCGGTGTTGCAGCGTGCGCGAGGGTATGATTGTGGCGTCGATCTCGGCGCGCTCCAAGCCCAGTGCGGCTAGACGCTGAATCACCGCGGTGCCCAGCCGCCCCTCCACAATGCGCAGCGCCTCGTCCTGGCTCGCGGGAGGCCTCAACCCAAGCCATTCGCCAAGATGAATGCTCGCCGCCTGCACAGGTACATTATGCCACGTTCTCCGTGGCATAATGTAGTGTGCGGCTTATTCGCGGGCCGCGGCGAGCGGCACGATCAGGCTTCCCACCGCGCCGGTCGCGGCATCCTCGGCCAGCAGCCGCAGCGTCGCCGCTCCCGGCGGCAGCGCCACCATCTGTTCAAACTGGACTCCCGAGCGGAGCGCTCGCTCGAACTCCGCCTGGGTGTATTGCAGCCGCAGCCGGCCCTGGCTGCGCTCCAGCACCGTCCCCGCCGCGTTCTGCACCACCGTCGCCAGGATCACGCTTCCCTGCCGCCGCCCCCGGATGTCGCTCAGCCGCAGCGCCGCAATCCCCAGCGTGCCCGTGACGCGGACGGCGTTCACTCCGCCGCCCACGGGCTCAATCCGCGCCTGCAACGTCAGCGCGGAGGCGTCCAGCGGGCTGGCCAGCCCGACATCGAGCGCCGCCTGCAGCGCCGCCTCCGGCGGCGGCCCGTCGGCGGCCGTGCCGCGCAGCGCCCAGTAGCCGTGGGGATAGCGGACTTCGAGCCGCTTGCCGCGCACGCTTACCGTGAGCCGGTGGAACTGGTTGTCCAACTCAGCCGCTTCCAGGTAGAAGCCCAGCGTGTAGCTCGCCTCGGAATCGGCCACCGCGGCCGCCAGCGCACGGCCGAAGTCGTTGCTGTTCACCAACGCTCGTCCGCCGGTGGCGTTGGCGATGTCATCCATCTCGGCGGTGCCGGCCGGCTGCACGTTCAGCCGGTTGAGCAGCGCCCCCTTGGTGACAATGCCGCACGCCGGCGCCAACCCCTGGGCATAGACGAACTCGCGCGGCATCAGCCCGCGCATATCCACCGGGTAGACCGCGATATTGGTGTTCGCCACCGCCGCCTCCACCACCGGCCCCGGCAGCGGCGGCCGGGTCAGCATCCACACCAGGCTGATCCTCCCCGGCAGCCCCGCCAAGTGGTGCGCGATCGCCGCCAGGGCTGGCGCCGCGCTCGCGCGCGCCTGCGCATCCACCACATCGCGCTGAAAATCGGCGTCCGCCTGCGCGTTCAGGGCGCTGAACGCGCCCGGCACGCCGAAGGCCTCGTCGCCGCTGCCGGCAAAGGTTGCGGTGCTGGGCCGGTAGGCACGCAATGCCGCCACCAACTGGCCGCGGCTGTTGGTAAAATCGGCCAGCACGCGCAGCCGCGTATCCAACCCGTAGAGCGCCACGTGCGCCCGCGGATCCAACTGCGCCAGAAAGCGCAGCGCCCCCCGCTTGGCCAATGCAAAGGAATGACTGCTGGTGAAAACGGGCACCGGGGGGCGCCGTCCGTCGGTGACGCACTCGGTGCCATCCGGACTGTCCAGCGCATCGAACAGCACCACCACCATCCCCGGCGCCCGCGGGTGGGCATTGCTGAACCCGGTGGGCGCCTGGGGCGCCGCGGCCCCGGCGGCGCCGGCAGCGCCGGACGGCGCTACCGGCACCGCCTCCCCGCGCTCGTCGTCAAACGAAAACACCCGCACCGTCCGCGGCTTGCCGTTGTCGGTGATTTGGAAGTCGCCGGCGCTCAGCCCGCCAACCGGTCCCTGCTTGCCGTCCACGATTACGTTGATTTGCACCAGTTGCGTGCTGGAACGGAAGACCAGCGGTCCCTGCCGCGGCGCCTGCGCCCCCGCCGCCCACGGCAACAGAGCCGCAATCACAGCCGTGCGCCATGCCAGTGTCCTCAAGGTCTCGCTCGTGTCTGGACCCGTCATCTTCGCTATCTCACCGAATCCTATCCCAAACGGACGATCATTGGCGGTTCCCCATGAGTTTGCGGAAGGATCGGGCGCTACGCCAGAGGAGACGAGAAAGTCAATGGCGGAGGGAAATAGCGCGCTCGAGATCGTAGCCACTCTGCTGCTTGCTTGGTGTGCGTGGGAGAACTCAACGTCGGCGTTCCCGAATGAGCCGGATGCCGCAAGTCACGGCCCTAGAAGTGGTCTCATAATTGGTGCCAAACTCTACGCGAATGGATCGTGTGCGGCTTTTTCCCCAGAAAAAGCCGCATCCAGCTCGCCCCAGGCGGCCTGCTGCGGCATTATGAGACCACTTC
>Ga0134125_10011159_pt1 | contig 10071 bp, 9 predicted proteins | sample KB31751_FD_96464 | JGI IMG/M metagenome (GOLD analysis project Ga0134125, IMG submission 96464) | Terrestrial soil microbial communities with excess Nitrogen fertilizer from Kellogg Biological Station, Michigan, USA - KB3-175-1 | ecosystem: Environmental > Terrestrial > Soil > Unclassified ... | reverse complement strand
GCGTATTTTTGAGGTAATTGTCCACGACGGACGGTAAATCGCCCAAAGTGAGCAGCGAACGCGTTCCCTTTTCTACAAGCTTCGGCCCTGAACTCGGGGTCGATGGCGCTCTGCCTTCGCATGAATGCGCCGCACAGCGGCGGCAGCGCCTTAGCCGGCGCATCCTTCACCTGGTAGCTGGAACTCCCCGGCGTCACAGCGCGGCTCAAGTACCCGGCTCGTCCAAACGTCGTAACGAGGATTGTGCGGACAGGCAGCCGTACCTTTTGATTCGGATGCCAGTTCGAGCCCGGTGATTTGCGGCATTTCGATATCGGTCAGGACAACGTCGGGTTAGAAATTGAATCGTCCGGAGAGCCTCGGCTCCGTCTAGGGCTTGTCCGATGACTTCGATCTCAGGCTCCATCTGCAGCAGTAGCGCCGGGCCGCCGAGCACCACGGCTTGATCTTCGGCAGTATCAGCGTCTTCGACGGCGACCCACGCGAAGCGGCCAACCGCACTCGCACGGGCGCCATGCTGCAAGGGACGGCGTGCCGGAAATTGCTTCTTGTCGCCCCGATTCCATCCGGCAAATGACCTCGTGGCCTCGGCGCCCCAAGACGGTATTTGTCGAGATCCGGACCGGGAGCGCACAACACATCGCGGGCGCCTTACTCGCCGAAGATCCGGGGACCTGTAGGATTCCTGAGGTCAGAGCCAAATGGAAGATGCCGCTGTACTTTACGGCCACGATCAGTGTATTCGGCGATAAATGTTTGGCGTCTTACATTCGGCTCGCTGGTTTAGGTTTAATCTGATGTCGTCCGAAATCAGGTGTCGACGTCGTCCTCACGAGGTGGAGCGGATTTCGCGCGATGCGTTGGTGCAAGTTCGTGCCGCCGTGCGCGGCCATATAGGAACTGGCTTGAGTGCGGCGATCGAACACAAGAGAGGCACTTGGCCACAGCTGGAATCGCATTCGAGTGCGCCACGGAACCCGTTGTGCTGCGGCGAGCCCCTTCGTCGGGCGAAGCCAAGCCGAGCGGCAGACGGACAGCGGTCGCCTCAGTGCAGCATGTCGTTCAATTCTTTGATTTTTTCGACGTCGTATTTCGGCTGGCGGTGATACGTCAATAAACCGTTGACCTCTTGCTCCACGTCGGTCAACTGCGTGTAGCAAATGCCCGCGAAATTGTGCAGCTTCGCAATGCCCTGATAGAGCTGCGTTAATCGCGCCATCGCGTCCTGTTGCGTCTTCTCGACGCCCGAGTACCCCCACGATTCAGCCGGAACCTCCGTACCCGGCGGAATGTATGCGATACCGCCGAACTCCGAAAGGTAGAGTGGCGAGCCGTTGTATTTATAACCTGCAATCAGCGCCTCGCGGCCATTCTTCGGAACCGTCGTGCTCTCCGGAGTCACGTCTTTGTATTTCTCGTACAGCTTCTCTCCCGATTTCTCGTAATCGTGAATCGCGAACAGGTCCGTATCGTTCGTATGCTGCCATCCTTCGTTATCGATGGTGAAGCGCGTACGATCGAGCGTGTGCGTCAACCAGTACAACTCTTTCAGATACGCTTGTTGCTGCCGGTCGAGATCGACGTTCGGAACGCCCCAGCTTTCGTTGATCGCATTCCAGATCACGATCGACGGATGGTTGAAATCCCGTTTCACTTCGCCAACCCATTCCGATGTGAAGCGGCGCACGATGTCTTCGTTGAACTCTTGGGCGTCGGCAATTTCTCCTGAAACCAGCAGGCCGCGCTTATCGGCCCAATAAAGAAAGCGGGGATCGGCGATCTTCTGGTGCTTGCGAACGCCGTTAAACCCCATTTTGAGGATGTAATCGATGTCTTTGTTGATAGCGGCATCCGAGGGCGGCGTCAGGATGCTGTCGGGCCAGTAACCCTGATCGAGCAGAAACTTCAGATAGTATGGCTTGCCGTTAATGGTGACGCGATCATCCGTAAACCCAATCGTGCGGAAACCTATGTAGGATTCTACCTGGTCTAACGTTTGCGCGCCGTTCGCCAGCTTATAGCGCACCGTGTATAGATGCGGATCGTCCGGCGACCAGAGCTTTGGATTTGCCACCGAGATCTTCGCGTCAACGCGGTCTTCTGTCGTATGCGCTTCCGTATGGCCCACAACGGCGGTCCCGTCGAGCAAGTCGATGCTCACTGTCAGCGGCTGCTCGGGAATGGAATCGATCGCTCCGTGAAACTCGGCCACGCCGTCCTGTCCGGCTTGCACGTGAACGTAGTCGAGGTGGTGTGGACCTGTCGCTTCCAGCCAGACTGGCTGCCAAATGCCGGAGGTGCGCGTATAAAATATGCTTGCAGACTTCGGCTTCCAGTATTGCTTCCCGCGCGGAATGGAGAGGTCGGTCGGGGGATCTTCCACACGCAGCACGAGGCGGTTATTGCTGCCGCGCAGTTGGCGGGTGATGTCGAACGAAAACGGGATGCCTCCACCTTCGTGACGGCCTAGAAACTGACCGTTCAGCCAAACCCAGGCACGATAATCAACGGCGCCGAAATGCAATAGGACATGGCGGTTCTTCCAGTTCGCGGGGATCTGGATCGCCCTTTCATACCAGAACACGGGATGAAAGCTGGTATCGGCGATACCGCTTAGTTTGCTTTCAAAGCAATAGGGGACGGTAATGTGCCGCGAGAAGGCATGCTGGCCGAGTTGCCAGCTTTGCTGCAAACCGGCGTCGCGATCGTCAAATGTAAAGGTCCACTGGCCGTTGAGGCTCATCCACTCGGCGCGCTCGAATTGCGGCTCTGGGAATTCGGGGCGAGGGATTTCGGCCGCGCTGACGGCGCAGGCCATCAAGATCGCGGAAAACAGCGGCAGAGCACGTTTATAAGACAGCATTGCGTTTCATTCTATAGCCTTCCTCCTTTCGTCATGGCGCCTTGTATCGGCTCCGTTGATAGCTTATCGAGAATGCCGCTTGGACTTAGCGGTGTGGATATCGCGATACTGGGTGCTGAGATGAAACGATCAATTGCGGCGCCAATGGCGCCGGAAGGAAACAAATGAGATGAAGCCAAACGTCAGGGCCGGCCTGCTGCTTGGGGGCGTGATTCTGCTGTTCTCGATAGTGGGCGGCTATATTGTTACGTTGCCATGGTGGAATGCGGCCGGCGAGCCGGACGCCACGGAATGGAAGCTTCCGGCTCGGATGCCGGCGGGTCAACAGGGCGAACTCGTGCGCTACGGCCAGAAGCTTTTCAACGACACGCCTCTCTATTTGGGACCGGATGTCGCCGGCGTACAGATGCGATACGCCGGCAACCGTCTTTCATGCCAGAGCTGCCACGCGAACGGCGGCACACAGCAAAACGGACTAGGTCTTATCGGCATTACGCGCCGCTTTCCCCAGTTCAATGCCCGGGCCGGGCACGCGATTACATTAGAGGAGCGTATAAACGGTTGTTTCGAACGTAGCATGAACGGCAAGGCCCTTCCGAACGACAGCCGCGAAATGAAGGCTTATCTTGCCTATATGGATTGGCTCAGCGCGGATGTTCCGAGCGGTACGAAACACATCGACGGCCAAGGCGTATTGAAACTGGCTTCCCTCGACCGTTGGGCGGACCCGGGCGTAGGCGAAGCTGTATTTAAACAAAACTGCACCGTGTGCCATGGTGCAAATGGCCTGGGACAGAAAGCCCAGGATGGTAGGAGTTACAAGTATCCGCCGCTTTGGGGGCCGGACAGTTTTAACGACGGCGCCGGCATGGATAGAGTCCGCACCGCTGCCGGCTACATCTATGCCAATATGCCGAAAGACAATCCTTCGCTAACAGCGGAAGAGGCTTATGATGTCGCGGCATACATGGATTCGCAGGATCGCCCGCACAAAGCCCAGCTTGAGCGTGACTATCCGAACTTAAAGGCAAAACCGTTCGATAGCCCGTATGGACCGTATCCCGATGGCTATTCCGAGGAGCAGCACAAATATGGACCCTTTCCGGCCACCAGCCCCGCGCCGTAACGTAATTCTTGGTAACAATCAACTAACATCGGCGCTTACTAACCAAGGCCATTTGTAGAAAGTATCATCTAATATGACTACCAAGCTAATCGCCACTCTAATGACGCTGCCGCTCGTACTAACTGCGGCCATCTGGGTTAAGCTGAATGCCGCGCCGGCCGCGAAGGCCAAGACTTACCACGTGGTTTTCGAAATGACGGAACCGGAGCCCGTGAAATGGGCCGGCACCATCAAAAATGTCGATCACTTAATAGAGGCACTCGGGGCGGAGAACGTCGACGTCGAAGTTGTCATGCATGGGCCTGGCATTGCGGCCGTGACGAAAGATCAAGGCGCCAGCTTCGCTTCGGATTTCGAGCGCCTGCGTAAGGAAGGAGTTTTTCTCGCGGCTTGCCATAACTCGCTTGAGGGCAAGCATATCCCGCTTAGTAGCGTGCAGGCCTCATTTACCGTAGTGCCGTCCGGAGTCGCCGAAGTAGTTAAGAAACAGCACGATGGCTGGCAGTATCTAAAGGCCGCGTGGTAATCAACGATGAAGTGCACGTTACTATCGCTGATCGCGGCGCTCTTTGCGGCGGCTTCCGGAATCGCGCAGGTAACCGCGGCGCCCGATTTCCTCGCGGCCACGGCGCCTCTGCCCGGGTTGGCACATTTCTCCGGCAAAGCATTCCAGGCGCCGGGAATCGATCAGTTGATGGATTTTTATGGCGATGTGACCGATCCACAGCTCGTCGTCTTCCTCGCGGGAAATCAGTTTATGGTTGTGCCCGAGCTAATCGATGCGTTCAAGAGGGCGCATCCGGAAATCCAACGCATTTTCGTTGAGACGATTCCGCCCGGGGTGTTGGCGGCGCAGATAGAGCAAGGGGCGTTGGTCGTCGGGTCCATGCGAATCTCGCTAAAGCCAGATGTCTTTGCGGCCGGCGCGGCAAGCATCAAGCGATTACAGGAGGAACATGGGTGGTTCGAATCCATAGCCGCGTATGCCAGTAACGATCTCGTCTTGATGGTCCGCAAAGGCAATCCAAAGCACATTGATTCTCTGTCGGACCTTGCGCGGGCGGATATACGGATCTCCATGCCCAATCCGGCGTTCGAAGGCGTCGCCCGGCAGATCCAGGCCGCTTACGTTAAAGCAGGTGGCGAGGCGTTGCGCCACATCGTCATGGACGTGAAGACCAAAAACTCGGCGACGATCCTGACGCAAATCCACCACCGCCAATCGGCGGGGTACTTATTGGCCGGCGTTGTCGATGCGGCTCCGGTCTGGTCTACGGAAGGCGAATATCAGAAGCGCTTGGGTCATGAAATCGAACTTGTGTCGATCCCGCGGGCTCAGAATTCGACAGCGCAGTATGTGATAGCCGCGATGCGTGGGGCGCCGCACCGCGAGGCGTCCGAAGCATTCGTGAAGTTCGTCAAAGGTCCGGACGGGCAAGCGATCTATCGAAAATACGGATTCAATCCGGGGCAAAGAGCGCAGGGAGATATCGCGGGCAGTCGGCCGTGACGCATGCGGACTCCGCAAGAGCTTGCATATCGGCTCCGTCAAGAGCTTCTCAATATCAAGCTGCTGTATAAGCCCCCATATTGGAAGGCGTGCGGCGGCATTCCGGCGCTGCCGGGATTTCCCGCGCCGGCTTCGATAGCGGCGCTCCTCCGCGGCACGGAATTAGCCAAACCCATAGAGATACTCGCGGACGATATTCTCGCGCATCGGCTCCCCCTATTTGAAAGTTATATTGTTATCGGACCCGAGATTGACTGGCGGCGTGATTACGTTAACAAGAAAGTTACGAACACGCGGTACTTTCGACGTGTTCCGTATCTGGACTTGGTTCGCGCCGGCGATCATAAACTCATCTGGGAGCTGAACAGGCATCAGCATCTTGTGTTACTCGCGCAGGCATATGTGCTATTCGATAAGAAGTTATATCTGGAAGAAATTGTTCGACAAATTGAAAGCTGGTGGGAACAAAATCCGTTTCAACGCGGCATTAACTGGGTAAGCGCGCTAGAAGTGGCGTTTCGGGCGCTTTCCTGGATCTGGATCTTGCATCTCGCGGGCGATACTCTTCCGGTCTCCTTTATAACTCGCTTACGCGAGAGCCTTTTTGTTCACGGCCTGCACATAGAAAACAATCTATCCTTTTATTTTTCTCCCAATACGCATTTACTAGGTGAAGCGGTCGCATTGCACGCCATCGGTGTTGCCGTGCCGGAAGCACCTTTTTCCGCGCAATGGAAGCGAATTGGCGCGGAAGTGGCCGAAGCACAAATGGAAAAGCAGGTTCGTGATGACGGTAGTCACTTCGAACAGTCGACTTACTACCACTTATACGCGCTCGATATGCTCTTGTTTCATGCAGTGCTTGCTAAGCCATCGGAGCAGTACCTCAACAAGCTAGCGCGGATGGCTGATTACCTGTGTGCGCTTCTCGGCTATGATCGCCGGCTTCCGTTTATTGGCGATGACGATGGCGGCCGGGGGTTTTTTCCGTATGGCAAACGGGATGAATTTGGCCGCGCCACGCTGGCGACATGCTCCGCATTTTTGAGCCGCAATGACTGGACTTGTGAGGAAGCCGATTTCTACAGCCAGGCCTGCTGGTGGCTAGATTGCGAGCCTTCCGTGGCCGCCGCCCGTGTGCCCGCATCCCGGCTTTTTCCCAATGCGGGCGCCGCCATCATGCAATCTCCATCGTGCAAGGTCATCGTCGATGCCGGACCATTCGGTTCCGGCGCTGCCGGACATAGCCATGCCGGGGTGCTTGGTGTAACTGTCACGGTAGGGGATCGCGAAATTCTCATCGATCCCGGCACGTTCACTTACCTAGGGCAAGAACGCAATCATTTCCGGGGAACCGCTGCCCACAACACGGTTCGCATCGACGAATTGGATCAGGCAGATCCCGTGAACCCGTTCCGCTGGATGCACGCCCCGTGGGTCCGCATTTTGCAATGGACTAGGAATGAAGCCGGAGGCGTCCTGCAAGCGGAATGCGGGTACCGTGGGTTCACTCATCGCCGGCACGTGCAGACCGTTAACGGGGCGGCGGTCGATCCTGTTGCTCTAATCATAGTTGACGAAATCAGCGGACCGCCGGGTAGCCATAGCCTGGAGCAATTCTGGCATTTCGGCGACGATTCCGCCGCCGGCCTCCTGGTGTCGCTCGATACACCCGAACTGATTTCCGGTTGGCGTTCCCATTGTTATGCTCAAAAACAGTCTGCGCCGGTACTGCGCATCCGAAAAGAATGTGAGTTGCCAGCGCGATTTGCATCGGTAATCCGGCTTCGTGACGACGTTCAAGCGCGGATTCATGATGATGGACGGCGGTTCGAATTCTCGCTTCGCGGCAGACAGAATGGAGAGCAGGTTATCTCATTTGACTTAGCTAATATCGGGTCGTGATCGAAGCTAATATGCTCGAAGCAAAGACCAGGCTGTCTCAATTGGTCGAAGCTGCCGAACGAGGAGAAGTAGTGTCTGGGAAATCCAGATTAAGCATGAAAAACATGGCTCACGTTTCAACTTCTCATTGGATCAGCTCGATCAGACGATGAAGGCCTTTTCGTATATGGAATTGCCAATCGATTACCAGGACACATCCCGGGGCTCAATAACGTGCGCTTTTTTCACCCGGACCCGTTCGACCGGCTACTCATGTCGCAGGCAAACGCTTCGCTCCGTTTATTTGGCCACGCTTGATCAGAACATCAAACACATTCGAAATCGATAGGGCGTTTTACATCTTCACGGATCGGGCCCTCGAAAAGTAAATAGTAATCCTTAATAGCTGGACGTATCCCAACAGGACCGCACACGGTGCAAAAAACTAGGTGTAATTGTTTGACCTCGGTTCTCGAAGAGTTAGGCTGGTGCGTAATGCCCATCTCGACTCGCTGGCTCCGGAAACGGGAACGGCTCTCTGGGATAGCATCGGCTCTCGTATTGATCCGGTGAAAGGCGTTGCTGCTTAAGGCTTGAACTATGGCGAAGTTATGGAGCCTGCGAGGACTTTCCTGGCTGGAGTTGACCAAACGCACGTGTCGCAAGAGCTGGGACGATGAGATCTTCGGGCAGTCGGCCAGGATGGCGCTTTATTTTTTCTTCGCCCTCTTCCCCGTGCTGCTCTTATTGCTTATTTTGCTCGGCGGGACCGTCGGCGGCGCATCTGACTGGCGCGACGCCCTCCTCGATTCCTTCAAGCAGGTTCTTCCTCCGGATGCATCGGCGTTAATGATGCAGACCATACAGCAGATAAGCGTAGGATCCGTCCTCGGCGCCGGAGCCATACTGGCAGCCGTGTATGCGGCTTGGGGAACTCTAAACGGAATGTGGGCCGTGATGACCGGCTTGAATAAGGCATACGAGGTCGAAGAAATGCGCCCATGGTGGCGGATTTTGTTAATCATGTTCTCACTGACGATTTCTCTGAGTCTGCTGGGCCTGGTTGCGCTCACCGCGATCGTTTACGGCAATCGAGGCGGTAAACTGCTCGGCCGGCATCTTGGAGCGGCTGCCCATTTCGAATTTCTCTGGCGCATCGTACAGTGGACGATTATCGCGATCCTGCTTCTCTTCTCATTCGCCTCGCTCTATCGCTTCGGGCCGAACTTAAAAGATCGGCGATGGCAATGGAGTATGCCCGGCGCGGTTATCGCAGTCACATTATGGTTCCTTCTACACTGCTGCTTCGGATGTACCAGGAGCACTTCGGTTCTTCAAGGGTCTATGGAAGACTGAACGCGGTGGCCACGCTTTTGCTGTGGCTTTATCCAACCGGTGCGGCTATTTTTATCGGCGGCGAGGCGAACTCCGAAATTGAGAAAGCCGCGGCGGAAGCGGGTCACCCGGACGTGAGGGGGGCCGGGGAACAGCGCAGCGGTGGCGAAGGCACTTCGAACCAATAGTATGCAGTAAGCTGCCTCTTCGAAACGATGGGCGCTCGATTCTATCTGTTGCCGGACGTTTCCGTGGGTTTCAAGCCCGTCGGCGGAACTGGTAGATTTTGTCGTGCGCCAAGGTGATAACACGGAATTTTTTTCGACGTCTATACTGTATGCGGCCTCAGCAAACGACACATTCCAGAATCTGAGCCACTCTCTACCGATCTCGATGATCTGTACAGAACCAGAACGCGACAGCCGGCACTATCATAACGTGAGACCTGTCATTGACCGCTTTCTGCTGATGTGGGTTTGCCGCTGTCTATTCATTGCCATTTTGCTCGAGCGCGGCCCCTTGTCAGCCGAATCCATACCTGTACGCTATCCGGAAGGAACTACCCACGGTTTTCTGGCTCTGCGCAGTCTGGAGGGAAAGCTGCTTGCGGCAGGTGATCTCACCGAGGTCATTCATGGGAACAAGGTGGTGTCCCATCTCGTTTTTCGCTTTAAGGATGGCTCAGTAGACGACGACACGACTGTCTTTTCTCAACATGGCGCCTTTCGACTCATCAGCGACCACCACATTCAGAAAGGGCCGAGCTTCCCGAACCCGACAAATGTTCTAGTCAACATGGCTACCGGCCAAGTCACAGTCCGCTATAAAGACAAGAACCGCGAAAAAGTGGAGACCGAGCACCTGGATCTTCCACCTGATTTAGCCAATGGCATTATTCTTGATCTCTTGAAGAACATCTCGCCCGATGCAAAGGAGACCAAAGTCTCCTATCTCGGAGCTTCTCCCAAGCCGCGGCTTGTGCATCTCTCGATCACGCCCGATGGCGACGAAACATTTTCAGTCGCTGGCGCTCGCCATCAAGCGATTCGTTTCCGGGTGAAGGTTGAAATTGGCGGCGTCATTGGACTGATTGCACCGCTGATCGGCAAACAGCCAGCCGACGCGAAGATTTGGGTGGTCAGGGAGGGAGCGCCGGCGTTCGTCAGAGCAGACGAGGCGCTGTACGTAGGTGGCCCGATCTGGAGCATTCAGATGACCGGCCCCGAGTGGGGTCGAGCCGCGGATTCGGGCCGTTAAAACAACACCCGCATTTCTTTCCGCTTCGCTCGTGACCGGACACGGCCGGCTACGAACCGCCCGCGATTTGACACGCGACTCTCTTGCCAAGGCGTC
>Ga0134125_10011157_pt1 | contig 10073 bp, 10 predicted proteins | sample KB31751_FD_96464 | JGI IMG/M metagenome (GOLD analysis project Ga0134125, IMG submission 96464) | Terrestrial soil microbial communities with excess Nitrogen fertilizer from Kellogg Biological Station, Michigan, USA - KB3-175-1 | ecosystem: Environmental > Terrestrial > Soil > Unclassified ... | reverse complement strand
ATGGCGCAACCTGAAGGCGCGGCGGGCGAGCTCGCCCGAGCCGCCTACAAGGCGTCAGCGGCGCAGTGTGGCACATTTGCCCTTGACAGGGGTGCCGGGGTTATAGACGGGCCCCAGCGCGGCTTCGCCGCGCGCCCCGCTTGTGCTCGCACCGGCATTGGGACCCCGGAGCCCCATGCCGGTGCTGCGCTCGCGGGGGCCGCGCCTGCATGCTTGCCGGGGGCGGGCCGCCCTGCGGAATTCCGCGGCCCTTCGCGCCGACTTTGCCCGCGGTGCAAACGGCGCGACCCCCGCGTGTTGTCGAATGGAGAACCGCCGCGCCCCGCATTCGTTCGCGCGGGCGGGTGTAGAGTGGCAGGATGCGGATCGCCGGAATCATCATCCTTTTCGTCTGTACGCTGTTCGCGCAGGCCGGGCCTGCTCCCACGGCCGGGAGCATGGATCGCGACCTGATGGAGGTGACGGTTCCGAAGCTCGAGCAGATGTATGCGGCGCACCGTTATACGGTGGCGCAGGTGGTGCGGTGGTATATCGCGCGCATCCGCCGGTATGACCCAGTCTACGGCCCGGTGGAGTACCTCAACGCGCGGGCGGCCTTGGCCCGGGCGGCGCGGCTGGACGCCGATTTCGCCGCGCACCCTAACCTCAGCCGCGGGCTGCTGTGGGGCGTCCCCATCGTGATCAAGGAGAACACCAGCGTCCAGGGTCTGGTCACCACCGACGGGTGGAAGGGCTACACGCTGCCGGGACACGAGTTGGTGGCGCCGCGCGATGCGCCGATCGTGGCCCGGCTGCGGGCGGCGGGCGCGATCGTGCTGGCCAAGACCAACATGCCCGATTTCGCGGCCAGCGACACCAACCGCAGCTCCTCTTACGGCCGCACCGGCAACGCCTACGACGTGCGCTTCAGCCCGGGCGGTTCCTCGGGCGGAACGGTGACCGCGATTACCTCCAACCTGGCCGTGCTCGGCACCGGCACCGATACCGGCAACTCGATCCGGATGCCGGCGGCGACCAGCGCGGTCGTGGGCGTCTTCCCCACACGGGGCCTGGTTTCGACCGCGGGCATCGCGCCGCTCGACTGGCTGCTCGACAATACCGGACCGATCGCCCGCACGGTCACCGACGCGGCCATCGGGCTGACCGTCATGGCCGGGGAGGATCCGCTCGATCCGGCCACGCGCGGCTCGGCCAAGCTGGCGCAGCCCGGGCCGTATACCCAGTACCTCAAGAAGGACGCGCTGAAGGGCAAGCGCTTCGGGGTACCCGCCACGGTGATGCTGGGCTTGGGTATTCCCTTCCAGGGCATCCCCGCGTCGGAATCCGCGGCCCAAGCCGCCACCGACCGCAAGTCCGCCGAAATCCCATTGCAGCCGGAAACGCGCGCCGCCTTTATGCACGCGGTCGCTGAACTGCGCGCGGCCGGCGCCACCGTGGTGTTCGACAACTCGATCCTGGGCGAGGACTTCGCCGCCACCGCCACACGCATCGGGACGCTTCCCTATATCCGCGAGGGCACGGAGAACTTCCTGGCGAATTTCGGCCCGGCGCAGTACCACTCCGCCGAACAGTACCAACACGCGGTGGGGGCGCCACTACCGGCGACCATCATTGGCGGCGGCAAGCCCGGCACGCTGCTGGTGGACCCGCGCCCGGTGGTCGCGCAGGTGAATTACGAGAAGAATCCCCAGGCCGACGCCGACGTGAACCGCCCCCGCCGCCGCGCGCTCGAGATATATAACGCCACGCTGGACCGGCTGCACTTGGACGGCTACGTCTACCCGCCCATCCAGATGCCGCCGGTGGATGAAACCATGCCGCAAGACGGGACGATCAGCGGCGGCCCGCACTCCGACACGAGCTGGGTCAACATGATCGGGGTGCCGGCCGTGGTCGTGCCCGCCGGTTTCTACGCCTCGGGGCTGCCGTATGGGTTGGAGATCAGCGCCCGGCGCTGGCACGACGGCGACCTGCTGGGCTGGGCCTACGCCTTTGAACAAGCCACCCACGCCCGCCGCCCGCCGGTGCTGGTGGATCGGGGGCTGCTCGCGGTACATCCGGTGCCGCCCGAGCAGTAGCTGCTTTACGGAAATAAAGGGCCGGTCGGGCTGCGCCCTTTCGCCTGTCGTAGGCGAAAGACTGATGTCGGCTTCTCGGGATCGCCTGGCGCTCCTGAACCCTCGGACCAAATCTAACACCGTGAGGGCGCAAGGCGGCCTCCAGTTCGCCCCCGCCCCAATCGCCGGGCAGCGGCCACTCCAGACCCGCCGCCCGAAAGCGCGTCAGATACTCATGCACCGTGCTCTGGCTCAGCCCCGCGCTGCGGGCGATCAGCCGCTGTTGCCAACCCAACTCATGATGTAACCGCAATACATCGCGAAGCTTGCGCATGGACGCTCTCCTGGCCGGCACTTGCCCTCCTTTCTGGGAGTCAGAAGTATCCGGCGGATCGCCCCGCGCCCGTCCCCTTACCGACCGGTGATCGGTTTCGCAGGAATCGTAATCGCCATCAGACGGGAATCGTGATCGCTATCAGACAGGGTTTGTAATCGGCTTCACGCAGAAATGTTGATCGCCTTCGACAGGAATCCGCACTAGAAGTGGACTCATAATTGGTGCCAAACTCTATGCGAATGGATCGTGTGCGGCTTTTTCCCCAGACAAAGCCGCATCCAGCTCGCCCCAGGCGGCCTGCAGCGGCATTATGAGACCACTTCTAGAATCCAGAACGCTGGCTGCACATCTGCACCGCGCGCCAAGCCTGACTTACCGCAGCATTCGAACAGGAGCGACTCTTCGCGCGAGCACAACAGCTCCCGAAAGACACTTTCCCGGTCAAAGAGGTCACGTACCGGTTTGGTTTTGCTTCGCCGGAAGCTTTTGGTCGCTTTTTCTGCGACCGAGCGGTACCCGCCCCAGCAAGTTCCGAAAACGTTAGGTCATTTCCGAATCTATCGGCTTGTTGACTCTTGACAGAGCCGGTCCGGCCCGTTGACACTAGCCTCCGTGACGAAGGTCTGTCCAGCAGCGATGCCCGGCAAAAGCTTAACGTAGGAGGTACATTCAATGCATTACCGATGGCCGAGTCTTGGTAAAGACCGTTCAGTGAGCGTTCGACTTCTAGCGGTAGCAGCGGCTTGCGTGCTTTTTGTATTCGGGCACCGGCTGACTGCGGAACCGACGATGTCAACGGGCGTTGTTTGCACTCATGACACTAGCGTGAACTGCGAATTCGGACAATATGTCCCCCCACAAAACTACTGGAGCGGAGGAGTTTACGAGTTCACAGGATATTGCTCAGCCACACAGTCGTGCTGGTGTAATGCTTATAGCGTATATTTTGGGAAGACGTTCAAGGCAGACGATCCATACGACTGTCGCTCAGTCCAGTAGGTCCACTTGCGGTCGCTTCTTTTACCTATCGTTGAATTTGCACTTTCACTAGTTCTGATAGGTGCTGCCATAATCTCAGTTGGGCTTTATCCCCGAGAGCCACGGAATCACATAGTGGCGGGTTCAAAAGCTACCTTCGCAATCGGATCGGATCTACTTCGCGACTTGTCCGGGTTCGACGTTCGCGGACAGAGAATTGCGTTTCGCAACCGTACGCCCGATGAGCGATTTGTGGCTTTTGTGATGCGGGACGACTCCGTGTATGCCGACTGCTCGTATTGGGAGTCGGTCGCGGATAGGATCGACCGCGCTGGGCTCCAGAAACAGATTAAACTAGTTGCTTTCTGCAGCAATCTGGAATGCGCGGCAATCTCCAGCACGCGGGCGCGATTTCCTGTTCTAGCGTTTGCGGAAAATGACGTGCTGTTGGTGGCACAAAGGCTCGATCTCAACGGGGAAGCCTTAGAGGTGGACCGCCAGGGCCGCACAGTACGGTCATTCAGGTGGCGGGGAGCGTCTGTGGCGAGTACCGCCTTGCGACTGGGCGGAAAGGAATAATGACGATAGCGCGTCGGTTTGTAAATATAGCACCTGCGATTCTAGTCGCCTCCACGCTGATGTACCTGGGCGCACTCATCTATGCGCGATCTCGGCCGGCGCGTCGAATGGCGGTGGCCGGCCTACCCAGGCTCGGGGAAACGATGCCGGATTTAATCGCGTATTCGGGCCTTGGCGTTCGGGTCGGCCCCGCGCCTCAGGGGTCCTGCGCCCTGATCCACTACATAGACGCGGGTTGCGAACCGTGAGCCCAGGAGGCGGTCCAGTTTGCTGCGGTTGCGCGAACGGTCGCTCACGCGGGTTGCAGCGTTTGGACCATTGCAGCGTCTTCCAGCCGAACTGCAAAGCTTTTTAAGCTTGACACTGTCGGGTACCAGCCTGTTATTTACATACCGTATACCTGGTCCGCAGCCGCGTCGCTGCGCGCGACACCCATCGCCATCTTACTAGATCGTGCTCGCAGGGTAGCGTGGCTGCGCATGGGCGCGATGAATGAGGCGGCCGCCGTGTCCCTTGCGGATACGGCTAAACGGATTTCGCTGCGTTGACATTGTGGTACTTGCCAGACTCCGAATTGAGGAAGGCGGAAGATGACATTGAGTGCACAGTCGATAGAGAAGCTGCGCCGAATGGCGGGGTGGCGACGGCATCCCGCTACGCTTGCGGAGCGGAGAGCACGACTTCGACTCTGTATGGGTATCAACGATCAGGCAGGCGCTTTGACGATCATTAAACAGTATGGCGAATATAGAACCGGTTCTAATGCGTTGAGAGCGCTGCTTGTGGAAAATTTTGATAATGTCCTGGTTTTGATGCACATACTAGGTGATAAACACCACGATGCCATTGACTTTACATCACTAGCGGATTCCCTAGGAGTGGACGGGGTGGATTCCTGTCGGTCGATATTGAATTGCAGCTGGGCACGCCCCGGGGGCGTCACACGCCCCGAGAACTTTTCGCAGTTAGCGTTCGTGCGAGCGTTTGCAGATGATGTGGCAGCTTCCGTCCGCAGCGGCGGACTTCGTGTCGTTTTAACGGTGCGCCATCCTCTGAGCTGGATCGAAGCGGTGATGCGCTTCTGGGAATGGCCGGCTCAGGTTACCGGCGATCCGTGGCTGGATGCCGAGGGGGGCATGTTGGCCCGGGGCCTTTGCCGTCGTTTCAACGCCAGATATACCGCCTGGAGCAAAATGATCGATGAGTTGCAGGAACGAGTTCACGTGGTGCCTTTTGAGTTGCTGGAGGCCGATTGGCGTGCTGTCGTAGTCTCACTTGCGCGGGCGTTTCCGCTCCATTTGCGCCGGGGCAGTCCAGTGAATTCTGGTCTGACCGTCCAACCGAGTGCCTGGGACAACGTTCCTCCCTGCTATTCGAAGTCGAAGCACCGGAAGCGGGCGGCGACTCGACACCATGTGCGCGCCGAGTTGGCGGCAATTGTCAACGACAGCATTGATTGGGGACTTTTGGTGCGCTTCGGATACAGTCGAGAACAATCCGCCCATCCGCCGGACGGCAGCACCGTGCTTTACAGGACTGCGCTAGTTTAATAACACCAGAGAACGAACCGGTTAAGATGGCCGGGGTGTCGGGCGGAGTGAGTCAGATTGACAAGAGGCCGATCACGGAACACCCGTGGGGTCAGCGCCAGTGGTAACATTCTAAAAATGAACTACCACCGCGAAAAAGCTAACGTGTTTCCGAGGCCACTGACACGATAGTGCACGATGATATTTGCTCCTTCTAGCCGTCCTCAAAACCAGAACGTCTGGGTGAATCGGAGTGCATCCAACCATTTCGAAACTCTTTAGGGGTACACCCGGAGTGGCGACGGTAGAAGCGGCTAAAGGCCTCGGACGAGCTAAACCCCAGTCGAAACGCCACATCCTTAACGGCGCAATTAGTTTCAAGTAGGCTCCTGGCCTGCGCCATCAATCGCTGGGCACGAAGATCGCGGAAGCTCGTGCCAGCGGACCTGTTCAGGCGAAGCGCCAAGCCGCGAGTTGTGACTCCGAAACGCGCTGCCAGCTCTCCCAGAGTGACCCCGGGCGTCGCGTCGAGCGTGGAGGACAGGTGATCCAACCAATTTTTAGGGTTACGGCTTCGCCTTTCAGTCAATAGTCGAAAAAGCCTTTCCGCCGACTGCTCTTTGGATTCTTTATCAGTTTGGCACTCAAATTCGGGCGTGAGCGGCGGCTCGTAAGGATCTTCCAGGCCGGTGAAATTTCTGATTTGGCCAGCACGAGCGCGGCGATAGAGGCCCTTCGGGTCGCGAGCCTCGCATACCGCGAGCGGGGCGTTCACGAAGACTTCGCAATAATTCGCCAGCTTCGAGGCGATCTCGTTGCGGAGTGCACGGTAGGGCGCGATCAGCGCCACCAAAACGAAATCGGTTTGTCTGGCGAGCACGCCGGCAAGGTACCCGGCGCGGCGTACGTTTTCCTCGCGATCGGCACGATTAAAACCGAGGCCGGCCGAAAGATTTCGACGGAGGTCATCCCCGTCAATGACCTCCGTTGTCCAACCATGCGCGGAGAGGCGAGACGCGACCTCCGTTGCCAGGGTACTCTTACCCGATCCGCTAAGGCCGGTGAACCAAACTACCGTACCATTGCCATTTCCCATGTCTTGACCTCACCCTACGAGCTCACGGACGGCCGGGCTTTTACCGACCAGCGGTTTAGTTCGCGATCGTACTGAGAGTTCACAAAACATGCCCAGTTGTTTTCGTCGAGTGTAGAAAAGTCGCTACGCCGGTAGTAGCCGGGCCAACGCGTCTCGCGTCGGAATAGCAGGTGTTGCATGTGGACGGTCGCGCAGGAAAGACGGTCCCAAACTTCGCGGCATCGCATCAGCTGGTGATGGTCCGAGGCAACACTTGTCATCAAATCTTGTCGCAGCACTTCAAGTAGTTGTAGACCTCGGCGCAGCAACGGCTCGTTTGTGGTATTTCGCGCGCCAACGCCGGCACCATATTCGTCCATAATTTTCTGTAGCCGAAGCAACGCCTGGTGGGCCGACAGCCGCAGCCCTGCCGTTGGCTGCAAGGGTTTCGAAAGTTCGCTTCTGTATTCCTCCAGTTGCCTCGAGGTTGACGCCGCTCGATCAGGATTGTCAACCGCAAACGCGACGGCCGCTTTGCCGGCCAGCCGTCCCTCGGTGAACGAACCTGACGAAAACTTGTGCGCGCAGGCGCCGACACCATCGCCCGCGGCAAAGAGCCCACGAATGGTGGTCATTCGGTTGTAGCCCCAGAAATGCTCGGAGGGCGACAGGTCGTCGGGTCCACTCACCCACGCGCCAGCCGCGGAGGCATGCGACCCGACTAGGTACGGCTCCGTCGTGGTGATTTCCGACGGCTGTACGGATGGGTCCAGGCTTTCAGCGGCCCAGAGCTGGGCTTGTGCAGGCGCCATGTCGAGGAAGTTTTCCCAGGCGTGGCTTTCGACTACGGCCCTGGCCGCCGGGTCGCCCCGCATCTCCGTGAACACCCGCTGTAGCGCCTTGTCGGTTCGCAAATAGTGAGGGCCCTCTCCAGATTCGGCGCTTCGCAGGATTTGATAGACCCGGAGCGGTGTCGGAATTGGAGTTCCCTCGCCGTACGGCGCCCATTCTTTCAGAAGGTGCGCCCATTTTGCTTCTACCGATTCGCCGGCACCGTTTTCGAGCACCGCTTTGTAGAGTAGGAACCACATGCCGACAGGGCCGTATCCGTCCTTCAAACGGGGCGCCACGAGGCGATGCTCCATCTGGGTCATTTCGGCCCCGGCCTGGATCATGAGCGAATAGACTGAGCCGGTATTCCAGGGCGCGTACCAGATACGCCCGGAGCCTTCCCCAACTGCACGCGACCGGAAAATCCCGGTTGCGCCACCAGCCGCGGCGATTACCGCCTTTGCCTTGAAAACATAGATTTTGGGGTGCCTCACGCTGAACCCCAGTGCCCCGGCAATTCTACCGGGATCTCGCTCATCGCAGAGGAGGTGCGAAACATAGACTCGTTCCAGCACGTTGCCGGCGCCGATGGCCTTACGCGCGGCCTCCGCGACTATCGGCTTGTACGACTCGCCATGGATGAGGACCTGCCAGCGACCCTCGCGCTTATAGCGGCCATCGGGTGTTTTCAGGAATGGCAATCCCCAGGACTCGAAGAGGTGGACGGAGGAGTCCACGTGGCGGGCAATGTCGTATACGAGATCCTCGCGGCATAGACCCATCAGGTCCTGGCGCACGTAGTTGACGAAATCTTCGGGCTGGTTCCATCCCCATTTCAGCCCCATGAAGCAGTTGATGGCGGATAGTCCGGCGGCGACGGCGCCGCTGCGTTCGATGGCACCTTTCTCCACCAAGACGACGCGGAGGCCTTTGGCTTGGGCCCAGTAGGCGGCCTCAAAGGCCGCGCCGCAGCCGGCCATGCCCCCGCCCAGAATCAGAACGTCACACTCAATCGTCTCGACTGTTGGCTCGGCCATAGCAAACTCAGCGGGCGGCAGCAGCCTGGGTTCGGGCGGTTCCGGCCTCCGTGGTTTCACCACACAGATCAGTTGAATGTAGAGCCTCGGCGGTAGCCGGAAGTAGACCAGCAAACGGCTCGATCGAGCCCCATGCCGTGGTCCTGATCGGGAATTCGAAGGCCTTGGCGGCACCGTTGCGGAAGGTTACGGACCAACGTATCGATGCCAAGCCGCGGCTGGGCCGAAGGCTCGCGCCCAACGGCACCACGTCGGCGGCCCCGCGGACCGCCATCGCGCCGCATGGGCAGGCCTTTACGCAGGCAAAGCATTCCCAGCAGCAATCCAGCTCAGTGACTTCAGCTTTCCCGGAGGGCCGGTCGAGCTTTATGATATCGGCGGGACAGATACGAACGCATTCCGGCTCATGCCGGTCGTGGCAGGAATCACAGGATGCGATGTCAACGTATGCTGGCACGCCTTGCTCCTTGCTGCGGGATCGCCGTCGCCTACCAGGGATACCAACGAATATTTACGAAATTGTCACAATCTCAAATTTATTTTCGGATTGGGAAGACTGTCCATATCGCCAGCATCAGGCGTTACTCGGAGGAAACCATGAAGGGCCGGGTTGATTTGCATACGCACTCGAACGCCTCCGACGGTACCTGTACGCCCGCCGAGGTTGTAAGAGCGGCGGCGGCGGCCGGTCTGGCGGGGCTGTCCCTCACCGATCACGACACGCTGGATGGCATCGCCGAGGCGCGGGCGGAGAGTGAGGCAGCCGGCGTGCGCTGGATGACGGGGATTGAGTTGAGCACCCATTGGGGGGAATTGTCCTCCGTGCATCTCCTCGGCTATTGCGTGGACGAGGTGCGCGACACAGCGTTGCTCGCCGCTTGCGCGCAGCTACGCGGTTCCCGCCGGGAGCGTGGCGCGGCTATGGTCGAGAAGCTGAATCGCGCCGGCGTCGATTTGCGAATGCAGGAGATCGAGGCGGAGGCGGGACGGGCGGCGATCGGCAGGCCACATGTGGCGCGGGCGTTGGTGGCCGGGGGTTGGGCGGCAAGCCTGCCGGAGGCGTTTGACCTCTGGCTCGTTCCCGGGCGGCCTGGCTACGTGGCGCAGGAGAACCTTGAGACCGGGGCCGCGGTGGAGTTACTGCGGGCGTGCGGCGCCGTGCCGGTCCTGGCGCACCCTCAGGCGCTGCGGCTTGAACCGGGGGGACTGGATGCGATGGTACGGGCATTGGCCGCCCATGGCTTATGTGGAATCGAGGCTTATTGGAGCCAGCAGGACGCACCCGCAGTTGCGCTGTGCGAGGTGCTGGCTCAGCGATACGACCTGATCGCGACCGGGGGCTCGGACTTTCACGGAGAGAACAAACCCAACCGTATCGGCGAGGCCGCGGGAGGCCTCAAGCTCGATCTCGGGCTCATGGACGCGCTGGAGGCGGCGGTGACGCGTTAGGTTCTGCTTAACGGCCGCAGTGGGTAGAGAGCGGTTGCCGCGGTAGGTTGCGTGAACAGTACAATAGGCCGGTACAGCCTTGCCTCAGCAGGCACCCATGACCGAGTACGGGTACGTTGTTGCCTACGAACCGCTGCCGGAGGGCGGGCTTGGCGTGGTCGTGCCCGCAATCCCGGAAATTGCGACCTACGGCGGGACCCT
>Ga0134125_10011154_pt1 | contig 10074 bp, 11 predicted proteins | sample KB31751_FD_96464 | JGI IMG/M metagenome (GOLD analysis project Ga0134125, IMG submission 96464) | Terrestrial soil microbial communities with excess Nitrogen fertilizer from Kellogg Biological Station, Michigan, USA - KB3-175-1 | ecosystem: Environmental > Terrestrial > Soil > Unclassified ... | reverse complement strand
GTCGGCGGCGGTCATTCGATCGGTTCGTCGCCGAGCACGGTGGTGCGCAGCATCTCGCGTTGTGAATCCGGGTCGTAGGGGGCGGCGCGGTGCAACACCCCGCGGTTGTCCCAGATGACGGTGTCCCCGACCGACCAGCTGTGGCTGTAGACCTTCTCCGGCACGGTCGCGCGCTCCAGAAGCTCCTCCAAAAGGGCGCGGCCGTTGTCGAGATCCATGCCGACGACGTAGTCCGCGGAGGCGCCCAGCACCAGTGATTTGCGGCCGCTGCGGTGTGTCCACACCAGAGGATGTTCATGTGTGCGCCGAGATCGCCAGCGCTGCACCTGTTCCGGCGAGGGATCGGGGTACACGCGGCGCTGGGAGGCTTCCAGCGAGTGCACCACGCGCAAGGTGCCGAACCGTTCCTTCTCCGCGTCGGTCAGAGCGTCATACGCGGCGTAAGAGTTGGCGAACTCGGTCTCCCCGCCCCATTCGGCGACCTGTACCGCCGACAACACCGTGGCCTTTTGGGGGCATTCGTCGCCCAGCGGTGTGCAGCCGTCGATGTGCCAGTCGAAGGTGGCCTTCAGGTAGGCGGCCGAGGCATTCTTGGACTTGTCCAGGGTGATCGGGTAAATGCCGGGCACCGGGTGGTGGCCGTCGGAGGAGTGATCGACCTCGCCGAGCCGGCGGCAGAAGCCGACCTGGGCCGCAGGGTTGAGTCGCAGGCCACGGAAGACCAGAACGCCGTTGTCTTCCAACGCATCCAAGACCGCCGCGCCGACCGAGTCGTCACCGGCCAGCGCGGTTGGCTCCAGGCCCGCGACCTCGGCGCCGACGGACTCGGTGAGTTTCGTGATGGTGAGCAGACCCATGGTCGCTCCTTTCCGGGGGCATGAATGATGCGCCCGTTGGGGGTTCGGGGCTTTGGGTTTCAGGGCACCGGCCAGCCGGTCCGGGTCATGACGGCGTCGGCGGCGTCGACCGGGGCCGGTTGATGCATGATCTCCACCGCCATGGCGACCATGATCAGCGAATAGATCATGTGCAACAGGTTGAGTGCGTCGTCAGGCAAGCTGTCGAGCGGAAATTTATCGCAGTAGTCGATCGCCTCTTCGAGGCGCGGGAAGAACGCGTCGTAGAAGTCGCGCAGCTCCGGCATCGACGCGCTGACCCGGGCATTCCAGCGTTCGGTTTCGGTTGCCAGGCACCAGGTTTGGGCGTAGTCCTCCAGCTCGGCGAATGCGCTGGGCAACCGGCTCTGCATGGTCACACCCCCACCGGATCCTGTTCGCGGCGATAGGCTTCGACCCAGTCCACGACGACCTTGTGCAGATGGCGCACCAGGATCTCTTGGTCGCCCAGGGGAAAGTCGTCGACGATCCCGTATTCCAGTGCCGCCTGTGTTCCGCCGAGCATCCCGGCGTCTTGCAGCGCAAACTCTTTCAACACCACCGAGGCGACTTCGTGTTCGATGCGTTCCCGCACGGTGCCCGCCGGGTGGAAGTAGGTGTAGGCCTCGAAGCGGTGCGTGTTGTGCGAGGTGGGCCAGTACCGGTAGAGCAGATACCACCCGCCGTAGATCAGAATCTCGATGTTCGGGAAGATCTGGAAATTGCTGATACCCCAGGGCTCGATCCCTCCCGGGTTGAGGCCAGCCGGCAGTTCGCCGATGTCGGGGGTCCGCCAGGGTCCCACGAGCCCGCTGCGGGTGGCCCGCTCGATCGGATACATGTATTCCGGTGGCAACAGCCAGCGGCGCCGCCCGGCGGTCGAGACCAACCGGTGCGGGCCGTCGAGTTGGAAGTGGCCACAGGTGAATCCGGCGTTGGGATCGCGAACCTCCGAGGGCACCTGTTGTGAGTGCAGCGAGGGCACGTGGTAGTACTCCTGGAAGGCGTCGGCGAAGATCTTCCAGTTGCTGTTGTTGTGGGCCACCCAGTCGTAGCGTTCGGTCAGCTTCGCGAACGGATAGTCGTCGAGTCCGGTGATCATCGGGCCGAGGAACTCGCGCAGGGCCTGGCGCGGTTCGGCGTCGAAGTTGATGAAAATGAAGCCGTTCCACACGTCGCAGTGCACCGGACGCAACCCGTATTCGGCCCGATCGAGGTCGAAGAACTCCGATTCCTGCTGGACGAATTTCAACGCACCCTGCAGGTCGTAGCGCCAACCGTGGTACTTGCAGGTGAACTGCCGGCACGTGCCGCGGGTCTCCTCACCGGGAAAGTCGTTCCACACCAACTTGTTTCCGCGGTGTCGGCACACGTTGTAGAAGGCGCGGATCTGCTCGTCTTTGCCTTTGACCACGATCACCGAAGCGCCGACGACCTCGATCTCCTTGGTCAGATAGCTGCCGACTCGAGGCAGCTCCTCCACCCGGGCGACGTTGAGCCAGGCCCGTTTGAAGATCGCCTCACGCTCGAGTTCGTAGAACTCCCGAGACGTCGAGTCTCTGAAAGAGACGGGGCCGGTTCCCAATTCGGGGTAGTGCTCGGTCCAGGAGCCCTCCGGGGGCCGCCCTGCTCTGGTCATCGCATCCTCACTATCACATCACCGCTCCACCGTTGACACCCAAGACCTGACCGGTGATGTATCGGGCTTCTTCCGAACATAAAAACCCCACCGCTGCGGCGATATCGGCCCCGGTACCCAGGTAGCCCAACGGGATATTGCTGGCGATCTGCTCGTTGGAGGGCAGGTAGCCCGCCGCCTGGCCCTGATGTTGCATGGGGGTCTCGATGCCCGAGGGCGGAATGTTGTTGACCGTGATTCGGTGCGGCGCGTATTCGCGGGCCAGTGACTTGGTCAACGTGATCACCGCGCCTTTCGACGCCGCATAGTGGGCGGCGAATGGGGATCCACGCTGTGCGCTCGACGACGAGATCATCACGATCCTGCCCCAGTTCGCGTCCACCATGTCCGGGAGCGCGACCTGGCAGCAATGAAAGGTGCCGGTGAGATTGACGTCGATGATCCGCGACCAGGATTCGGCGGTGATATCCAAGAAGGCCGAAAAGTCGAACATGCCGGCGCTGGTCACCAGGACCGTCACCGGGCCCAGCTCGCTTCGCACCTTCGCGAAGGCCTGCTCGACGGCAGGCCGGTCGGTGACGTCGGCGCCCACCGCGAGCGCGGTCACACCCTCGGCGCGCAGGTCGTCGGTGACGCGTTGCGCCGCATGCTCGTTGGCATCGAGGACCGCTACTTTCAGACCGCGGCGACCCAATTCATGGCAGGTCGCTTCGCCCATGCCCGAAGCGCCGCCGGTCACCACTGCCACCCTGGTCATCGAATCCGCTCCACCGTGGACCGCCTTATCGCTCACTCGTAGACCACCCGCACCGTGGGGGTGGTGGGCAGGGCCTGACACGTCAGCACCCAGCCGTCCTCGACCTCGTCCGCATCGAGCGCATCGTTGTTGATCATCCGGGCGCCACCCTCGGTCAGGCGGGCCATACACGTTCCGCAGGAACCGATCTCACACGAAGACGGCGCCCGCAAGCCCGCCATACGGGCCGTCTGCAGCAAGGTATTGCCCGCGTAGTACGGCGCTGTGGTCGTCGATCCGTCCAACACGATGGTGACCTCATCGGTGACCACGTCGGAATCGGGTGGCGCCGCCGCGGCGACGTCGTTCACGTCGAAGTGCTCAATGTGCAGGCGGCCGGTCGGCACGCCCGCCGCGGACAGGGCGGTTCGCACGGTGTCCATGAACTCGTTCGGACCGCAGATGTAGAAGTCGGCGTCGTCGGCGTTCTCGACGAACGCGGCGATGTCCGCCGGGGTGACGAAGCCGTTTTGGTCGTCGAGATGGCGGTGCCGGGCGAAGCGGTCAGCGTGTCGCCGTTCCAGCGACTCCAGCGCCTCGTCGAAAATCACCGCGTCGCGGTTTCGGTTGGCGTAGAACAGCCGTGCGCGGCGCGTGCCGGACGCCAGCGCGGTACGCAACAGCGAAAACACCGGTGTGATGCCGCTTCCGCCGGCGAACGCGACCAGCTGTCGATCGCTGTCGTTCAAGACGAAGCGGCCCTCGGGCGGCAAGGCGTACAGCTGGTCACCGGGCGCGGCGGTGTCGTTGAGCCAGTTCGACACCACCCCGTTGCGGTCGCGTTTGACCGTGACTTGCAGATCTTCGTCCACCGCGGGTGAAGACGACATCGAGTAGCAGCGCCGATACTCGTGTCCGTCGACGCAGACCAGCAGCGTCAGGAATTGCCCGGCTTGGTAGCCGAACTGTCCCGCGCTGCCCTGCGGGACATCGAGAACGATCGATACGGCGTCGCGGGTTTCGGGCACCACGCGCTTGATCCGAACCGGCACAAAGCCATCCGGTAAATCAGCCATGTCGACAGCGCCGGCGGCATCGCCGGTCACCGTCGCCGGACCGGCATTCGTTGCCATACGGTTATCACCCATCCCCGCCAGAGTATCAACTACTTGCGATTGGTCTCAAGTACTAGACACAGCCTGTGGCACGGCGTCGCGCCGGAGGCGGTGTCAGCCGTCGACGTGATCGGCGAACAGTTCATGCCCGGTCCCCTTTTCGACGACGCGGCCCAGCAATTCGCGCAGCGTCTGTTGCTCGTGCTCGGTCAGCACGCCGAACACTTCCTGGTGTGCGGCGATCGCGTCGCTGACGACCGTCTCGGCGACCTTGCGGCCTTCGCTGGTCAGGTAGGCCCGCAGGATGCGGGCGTGCCGGGGGTCTTGCTTTCTTTCCACGAGGCCGCGGCGTTCCAGGGCGGTGAGCGCGAGCTGAACGCCTTGCGGGCTGATCAGCAGGCGCCGGGCCAACTCGGCGCCCGACAGGCCGGGTTCGTTGGTCAATTGGCGCAGCACACCGATCTGGGCGGTGCTCACACCGTGTTGCCGCATGGCCTCGTTGATGGTGGTCAGCGAATAGTAGAAGGCCTGCTTGAGTAGCCACAGGATGTTATCGGTGAGTTCCATGACCGCCTCCGTCAGGCCGCGGGGGTCTTGTAGATCTGCCCATTCTTCATGACGAAGCGGACGTCGAGGGTCGCAGCGATGTCGTCGAAGGGATCTCCCGGCACGGCGATGATGTCCGCGAGGTAGCCCGGCGCCAGCCTGCCCAACTCGTCGTCGGCGTCGATCAGCTCGGCGGCGACCACCGTGGCCGCCCGGATTGCCTGGGCGGGAGTCAGGCCCCGCTCCACCAGCGCGCCCAGTTCTTTGGCGTTTTGGCCATGCGGGATGGCCGGCGCGTCGGTACCGCATGCGATCCGGACGCCTGCGTCAATCGCCTTGGGCAGCATAGCCTTTGCGCGCGGGAACACCTCGAGCGCTTTCTTGCGTAGTTCCGGTGCGATGCGGTCGATGGCCATGGCGTCGGTCAAATACGTCGTCGAGACCAGGAAAGTGCCGTGGTCGACCATCATCCGAATCGTCTCGTCGCTGGCCAAAAAGCCGTGTTCGATGCAGTCGATCCCGGCGCGAATGCAGGCTTGTATCGCGGTGTCGCCGACGGCGTGTGCGGCCACCCGGACTCCGGCCCGGTGGGCTTCGTCCGCGATCGCGGCGAACTCGGCATCGGAGTACTGCTGCGCGCCGGGTGCGGTGCTGTGCGACATCACCCCGCCCGAGGCGGAGACCTTGATCAGCTTGGCGCCGTGCCGGATCTGGTAACGCACGCAGGCGATCACGTCGGGCACACCGTTGGCGATGCCTTCGGCCACCGACAGCGGCATGACGCCGGGAGCCAAGCGCTGGAACACCGTCGGGTCCAGATGACCGCCGTACGGAGTGACGGCATGGCCGGCGGGATAGATGCGGGGTCCGATGTGCCAACCCTGGTCGATGGCGCGCTGCAGCGCTACGTCGAGCAGGTATCCACCGGTCTTGACCATCAGCCCGAGATTGCGCACCGTGGTGAACCCGGCTTCCAGGGTGGTCCGCGCGTTGACCGCGCCGCGCAGCGTGCGGTAGGCCGGGTCGTCCTGCACGCCATGCATGGGCGACGGCAAACCCTCCGGGCCGCCGGGCCCGCCGATGAGCAGGTTGAGTTCCATGTCCATCAAACCCGGCAGCAGCGTGACGTCGCCGAGGTCGACGATGGTGGCCGAGTCTGGCAGTGGCTCTTCGGGATTGACCGCGGTGATGCGCTCGCCACCGACCACCACCACGGCCGGCGCGTGGATCTGGCCGGTCACGACGTCGGCCCATCGCGCCGCCCGCAGGACGGTCATATCGGTCACGGAACCGGCTCGGATACACAGTCCAGGGTGGAAGCACCCGAATCGGGGACGCGGGGCTGCTTCCAGCACTCCACCGGGAACGACACCATGATCATGGAATAGAGCAGGTGCATCAGGTTCGCGACGTCGTCGGGCAGGTCGTCGAGAGAAAACTTGTCGCAGAACGTCAGCGCTTCTTCGGCCCGCGGGGTGATCGCGTCGTAGAAGGCCTTCATTTCGACCATGGAACTGGCCAGCCTCTTGGCGTACCGTTCCGGTTCGCTGGGCAGGCACCAGTCGGTGAACGGTTCGAGGTCGGCGAATTCGGCGGGCAGCATCGTGGGCATCGTGGTCACACTCCCGCAGTGGACGTCCGGCGATAGTCATCGATCCAGGCCGCGGTCTCCTTGTGCAGGTGCCGGATCAGGATCTCCTGGTCGCAGAGTAAGAACTCGCCGATCACCTGGGATTCGATCATGCTCTGGGTCGCCTCCAGCGTGTTGGCGTCCTGCAGCCCGTATTCCTTGAACGACACCGCCGCCAGTTCCTGGGCCACCCGCTCGCGCGGGGAGCGCGGCGCCGGGAAGTACAGCGTGCCCTCGAAGATGTGACTGTTGTACGACGTCGGCCAGTAGTGGTAGGTCAAATACCAGCCCTGGCCCCAGAACAGGATGACGAAGTTGGGGAACAGCTGGAACGAATCCAGGCCCCACGGGTCACATTTCGCGGGGTTGAGCCCCTCGGGCATCGGCCCGAGATCGGGCTTGTCCCACGGGCCGAACAGCCCGCTTTGACAGATATCCTCGATGGGTTTGCGCATCTCGGCCGCCATCTCCCAGGCGCGGACCCCCGAGGTGCTGACGAGCCGGTGCGGCCCGTCCAGCCGGTAGTGCGGGGCTTCAAAACCCGCCTCGGCGGCCGCCTTTGAGTACGCGGTCGGCGACTGGTTCGCGTGTAACACCGGCGCGTGGTAGAACTCCTGGAAGGCGTCCATGTAGAGCTTCCAGTTCGCCTTGACCTCTGAGCGATAAGACCAGCGAGACGTCATCTTGTCGAAGGGATAGCCTTCCAGCTCGGTGATCATGGGCCCCAGGAACTCTCGCAACGACTGTTCGGGCGTCTTGGCGAAGTTGACGAAAATGAAGCCTTCCCAGACGTCGCAGTGCACCGACACGAGCCCGTAGCGACTCTTGTCGAGGTTGAAGAACTCCTCCTCTTGCTGCACGAAGGTGAGGTTGCCGTCCAGGTCGTAGCGCCAGCCGTGGTACTTGCACGTGAACTGCCGGCACACTCCTCGCGTTTCTTCTTCCGGCATGTCGTTCCACACCAACTTGTTGCCCCGATGCCGGCACACGTTGTGATACGCCTTGATATCACCAGATCCCGTGCGGACCAGGATGATTGAAGTGTTGACGACCTTCAACTCCCGGGTCAGATAGCTTCCCTTGCGCGGGACCTGTTCGACGCGACCGACATTGAGCCAGGCCCGTTTGAAGATGGCGTCACGTTCCAACGCATGGATCTCGGGGCTGATGGAGTCCTCGTACGACACCGGTTCGGTGCCCAACTCGGGGTAATGCTCGGTCCAGCTACCCTCCGGCGGTTTGGGGAATCGAGCCATCATCGCTCCTTAAGCAGTCGAACCTCGGGAAAGTCCCTGGGCGCCCAGCCACTCATGACGGCGTTGCCTGCGCGAAACAACCACCTGCGCATCGGTTTCACCGATCCCTGAGAGCTCCGTCACGGCCGACGGTATATCCTCGAACCATCAATAGCAAGTAGTTGATATTGGTCGCAGGAGGCGCGGATGGACCACAACCCCGCAGTGCAAACCACCGGACGCGATGGCGCACGGCCAGCGCCCGGCGTCATGCAGGTCATCTCGCCGCACACCGAGGAACCCATCGCCGAGGTCAATGCGGCGGGGCCCGACGATGTCGACGCGGCTGTGGCCGCGGCGCGTGCGGCCTTCGAACCCTGGGGCCGCAGCGAGCCGGCGCAACGGATCGCCGCGGTCCGCCGCCTGGCCGACATCTACGACCGACGCCGCGCCGAGATGGCCACCACCATCACGGCCGAGATCGGCGCCCCGATCGGCTTCGCCCAGCGCGCCCAAGTCGGTCTGCCGGCATTCATGATGGGCGCTTTCTGCGACCTGGCCGAAAGACATCCGTGGCAGGAGACGAGGCCCGGCTTCTTCGGGAGCGACGTGCACGTCCGCAGGGAACCCGTCGGCGTCGTCGCGGCGATCGTGCCCTGGAACATGCCCCAGTTCCTCATCGTCACCAAACTCGTGCCCGCGCTGTTGGCCGGCTGCACCGTCGTGCTCAAGCCCGCACCCGAAAGCCCCTTGGACGCACTGCTTTTAGCCGAGATGATCGCCGAAGCCGGCCTGCCGAACGGCGTGGTCAGCGTGCTCCCGGGCGACGCCGCGCTCGGCGCCTACCTCGTCGCGCACCGTGGCGTGGACAAGGTGTCGTTCACCGGCTCCACCACGGCGGGCCGCGCCGTGGCCGCATCCTGCGCGGCCAACCTCACCAAACTCAGCCTCGAACTCGGGGGGAAATCCGCGGCCCTGGTGCTCGACGACGCATCGCCGGAGAAGGTGGCCGCCGGGGTGCGATCCGCGAGCCTGTCCAACAGCGGCCAGATCTGCAACGCGCTCACCCGCGTGCTGGTGCCGCAAGGGCGCCACGATGAATATGTGGACGCGCTCGCGGCGGAAATGACCGGCCTTCGCGTCGGCGATCCCAACGACCCCGAGACCCAGCTCGGTCCGCTGGTGTCCCGGCGCCAGCAGCAGCGCGTTCGCGACTACATCCAGATCGGGCGAGACGAGGGGGCGCGCGTCGTCGTCGGCGGCACCGACATGCCCGACGGACTCGACCGCGGCTGGTATGTCCGGCCCACCCTGTTCGCGGCGGCCGACAACACCATGCGCATCGCCCGGGAAGAGATCTTCGGTCCCGTCATCACCGTCATCGGCTACCGCGATGACGAGGAGGCGCTGGCGATCGCCAACGATTCCGATTACGGGCTGGCCGGATCGGTGTGGAGCAACGACACCGACCGCGCGCTGGCAATCGCTGCCCACATCCATACCGGCACCGTCGGCGTCAACCAGGGCTACACGATGGATCCCTTCGCGCCCTTCGGCGGCGTCAAAGCCAGCGGCTACGGTCGCGAACTCGGACCCGAAGGGCTCGACAGCTACCTGGACACGAAATCGATCGCGATCGCGCCGTGATCCTAAATCCCTTGCCGCTCTTAGCATTCGGCGGTGGTGATGGACTCCCGGCTGCCATGCGGTAGGCTTGCGGGCAGTTCCCCGCGTTTCTGTAGAAGCCACTTGGGGAGCTAGAGGCCGAACCGCTACAGCGGTGCGGCCTTGTCCATATGCGGCGGTTGACCGAGGCCCAGGGCGTCGTCAGGACGCTTTGGCATACCTGCGAACTACGTCATCCTCGCCGAACGTGCTGGTGCGCTGCTGGCCGTTGTCGTCGCGACTGAAAAACGTCCACTGCCGCGGACCGCTCTGCGGACCGCTGATCATCTTGACGGTAAGGCGCAATTCGGTCGGGCGTCGCGTGCCGATGACGTCGCCGACCCGGATGTTCGACGGGTGGATCTCGGGTGCGTCGCACCAGTTCTGTGTGGACATGATGCCCATCCTCCCTTGTTCCCACCAGCCTATCCGCAGTTCCGCATTTCTCGCGGGCGGATCAACCTGCGGCACCGTCGCCGTTACCGGGAAGGCGGCGCGCCCTCCGGGGATCCCCCCTTGAAGGTCAGTAGCATGTCTTCGGCACCTCATGGGTCCCGAGATGACCAAAACAGGCCTGTACGTGGCCTGACACAGGGGGAGGTGACGGTGAGCAGATTCGTTGATGCGATGCTC
>Ga0134125_10011152_pt1 | contig 10075 bp, 9 predicted proteins | sample KB31751_FD_96464 | JGI IMG/M metagenome (GOLD analysis project Ga0134125, IMG submission 96464) | Terrestrial soil microbial communities with excess Nitrogen fertilizer from Kellogg Biological Station, Michigan, USA - KB3-175-1 | ecosystem: Environmental > Terrestrial > Soil > Unclassified ... | reverse complement strand
GGCGGCCGGCTGGCACCGTCTCGCGGCGCCGGCTCGCCACCCGCGATGTTCGACGCAGCATTGCTGCGCCTTCACATCGCGTGCGGCGTCCGGCATCCACGATCCGGCACCATCCGACTCGCCCTCATTCTGAAAGAGATTCTTACGCCGCGTCGCGCAGGCGCCGTTCGGCGGAACGCGCGGACGGAAGCTCGCGCACGAGCGCCGGCGCGAGCGGCATCAGCCGCCGGATCGCGCCCGTCTGTGCGGCGAGCAGGCGCTCGCGCTGCGGGCCCCAGCCCAGGCCGTACCGCTCGCGCAGCGTGGGCGGCAGCAGACCGACGGTCGCAAGGTTGAGCGCGTCGTAAAGCGGGCGCAGGGGCAGCGGAAGCCGGCGCGGGCGCAGAATCGCGGCGGCGACGTCGCGCGCGGCCGGCGTCACCTCCAGCACGTGCTCGACCGCGTCGTCGTACCAGTGCATGAACTGTGCGAACGTCTCCGGCGCGCAGTCGGCGGGGGCGCCGCAGGCGACGAGGAAGCGCTTCTGCTCCGCGTAGTAGGCGTCGACGTCGGCGACCCTGAGCGGGCCGACATAGCGCGTGTAGATCAGAAGCGCGCTCTCGACGAGCGTCGCCCACACCCACGTGAGCAGATCGGGATCGGTCGCGTCGTAGGTCTCGCCGGCGCGGCTGCCCGCTTCGACCGTGCCATGCACGTGCGCATGGACCACGCGCAGATGGCGGGCGGCATCGATCGCGTTCTCCGTGTCACCGAACACGATGCGGCGCGTGACATCGAGCGTGCGCGTCAGACGACCCCATGGGTCCTCGCGGTAGCTCGAATGCTGCGCGACGCCCGCCGCGACGCTCGGGTGCGCGACCTGCAGCAGCAGCGCGCGTCCGCCGCCGAGCAGCAGCACCGACTCGCGATTCACGCGCCACGTGACGCTGTCCGGCCCGAAGAGCCCATGGTCCGACATCGTCCTCTCCTCTCCTCGCGACGACGACTCGGCGCCTCCTGCGATCCACGGTAGCGCCGCGCGCGGGAGCAGCGCGCAGGTCGCGCGCCTACGCGGCGGAGCCGCGGCCGGGGCACACGACGCGGCGCTCGAAGCGAGTCCCGTCGGCCGGCTCGCCGCGCCCGTAGAGGACGTCGGGGCAGACGTCGATCTCGCCGGGCCAGCAGATCGTTCCGCCGTCCACCTTGACCTGCTCGAACACACGCTGGTCGGCTTCGATGTGCGCGAAGACCCCACCGCCGGCGACCATCGGCTTGGCGTCGACGTCGACGATCGCGCCATCGGTGAACCACAGGCGCAGCCAGCGGTCGGGAAGGACGCAGACGTCGGTGATGCGAGGCGGACGGATCATGAGAGTGGATCGATCTGATTCAACGGCTCTCTCGCGCGAGCGCGCTGCCAATTGTCACGCAGCTCGTCGCGGTGGGCGAAGGCCCATTCTCGCACGAGCTTCAGCACCCGTCGAGGAAGCCATCCGTCCACAACATTAAGTGTGTCAATTGCAATGCTCGCGCTGTATTCGCCGTAGTCGGCATGGAAATGCGGCGGCGGGTGCTCCTGCCACCACATGCGGATGAGGATTCCGTGGAAGGCGCTGATCGTCGGCACGCCCCTCTGAGGGCGTGGGCCTGCGAATCTCAGACCGCGCTCTGTGCCAGTTCGCGCGCCGGACCGCGACGGCTCTCGCGCGACAGGCCGCCGGCCGCGGTATGGTGCTTCCCAGAAACCGATTGGCCAGTCAACCAGCCCGGCTGTGGGCCGGCGGACCCGAGGAAGGAGCGCTCCGGTGGACCTCAACGACACGCCCGAGCAGGCCGCGTACCGCACCGAGGTGCGCGCCTGGATCGAGCAGAACGCCTCGCAGGCGCCCGCCACGCGCGGACGCGGCGACGAGGAGGCGGCGGTCGCGGCGCACCGCGCCTGGCAGCGGCGGCTGGCGGAGGCCGGCTACGTCGGCGTGACGTGGCCCGCCGAGCACGGCGGGCAGGGCAAGGGTCCACTGCAGCAGGTCGTGATCAACCAGGAGATCGCGCGCGCGGGCGTGCCGGGGATCCTCGACGCGATCGGCGTGGGGATGCTCGGCCCGACGATCATCGCCCACGGCACAGACGAGCAGAAGCAGCGCTACCTGGCGCCGATGCTGCACGGCGACGAGGTCTGGTGCCAGCTCTTCAGCGAGCCGGCCGCCGGCTCCGACCTCGCCGGCATCCAGACGCGTGCGCGCCAGGCGGAAGACGGAAGCTGGCGCCTCTCCGGCCAGAAGGTGTGGACGACGAACGCGCAGTTCGCCGCCTACGGCCTGCTGCTCGCGCGCACCGACCCCGACGCGCACAAGCACAAGGGCCTGACGATGTTCGTCGTGCCGATGGACGCCGCAGGCGTGACGATCCGCCCGCTGCGCCAGATCTCCGGCGAGCCCGAGTTCAACGAGGTCTTCTTCGACGACGTCGAGCTCGCGCCCGACGCGGCCGTCGGGCCGGTGAACGGCGGCTGGGGCGTCGCGCTGACGACGCTGATGTTCGAGCGCCTCACGATCGGCGCCGGCTCGGAGGGGATGGGCTATCGCGCCGATCGCTTCGCCGCCGCGATCGCGAGCGACCCGGTCGCCGCGAAGGACCCCGAGGTACGCGCGCGCTTCGGCGAGCTCGCGACTGAGCTGCTCGCGCTGCGCTTCACCGGCTACCGCCTGCTGACGGCGATCTCGCGCGGCCAGATCCCCGGCCCCGAGGCCGGCATGGGGAAGATCACCGCCGTCAACGGCGCGATCGCCGCCGGCGACCTGATCGCCGACGTGCTCGGCCCCGAGGCGCTGGACCCCGAGTCCGAGTGGTCGTACCTGATCTCGTTCCTGCCGGGCCTGAAGTCGGCCGGCGGCACCGAGGAGATCCTGCGCAACACGGTCGGCGAGCGCGTGCTCGGGCTGCCGCCGGAGCCGCGCCTCGACAAGGGCATCCCGTTCAGCGAGCTGCGCGCCAAGGAGCGCCAGGAGGTGGCGTCGTGAACTTCGACCTCTCCGACGAGCAGGTCCTGCTGCGCGAGGCCGCGAGAGACGCGTTCGGCCGCGTGAGAACCGTCGAGGCCGCGCGCGAGGCGCTCGAGGGCGGCGAGCTGCCCGACCTGTGGCCGACCGCGCGGCAGGCCGGCTGGACCGGGCTGCTGGTGGACGAGGAGCACGGCGGCGCCGGGCTCGGCGCGATCGACGCGATGCTCGTCGCGGCCGAGGCCGGGCGCGTGCTCGCGAGCGTGCCGCTGCTGGGGCACCTGCCGGCGACGGCCGTAGCCGGCGGCGGCGGCCTCGACGACGAGACGCTCGGCAAGCTCGCGAGCGGCGAGCTGCGCGCGGCCTACGTGGCGGCGCGCCCCGGCGACGACGTCGATCCGGCGTGGACGGTCGAGCCGCGCAGCGGCCGGCGGCGCGCACCGGCGCCGCAGGTGGCGCGCGGCGGCGACGGGCTCGCGACCGTCAACGGGACGGTGTGCTGGGTGCCCGACGCAGTCGGCGCCGACGTGCTGGTCGCGGTCGGCGTGGACGCCGACGGGCCGGTCGCGGTCGCGTTCGGCCCCGGCGCCGAGGGCGTGGCGGTCGAGGCGGCGAGCGGGGTCTACGACGCGACCCGCCCGCTCGGCCACGTCACGTTCGAGAGCGCCTGCGGCAGGGTCCTCGCGGCAGGCGAGGACGAGCTGCGCCGCGCCTGGTTCCTCGCCCACGCGCTGATCGCCGCCGAGTCGCTCGGCGCGGTCGAGGAGTGCCTCCAGCGCTCGGTCGCCTACGCGAAGGAGCGCTACACGTTCGGCCGCGCGATCGGCTCCTACCAGGCGATCAAGCACGCCTTGACCGAGGTGCTGCGGCGCCAGGAGAACACGCGCTCGCTGCTCTACTACGCCGGTTGGGCCTACGAGGACAAGCCGGAGGAGTTCGCCGCCGCCGCGAGCGCCGCGCGCGCCGCCGGCGGGGCCGCGCTCGACTTCGCCGCGCGCGAGGTGATCTCCGTGCACGGCGGGATCGGCGCGACCTGGGAGCACGACGCGCCGCTGTTCTTCCGCCGCGCGCAGCTCTCGCGCCGCCTGCTCGGCGGGACGGGCGACGCGGTCGACCGGCTGGCCGGGGAGCTGCTCGCGGTGTGACGTCGCGCGAAGGCGGCCGCTTGCGGCCGCCGGGAGCGCGAAATCGCATTCCCTGAGCTGGCGCTTAGGTCCGCCGGGCAGGATGCCCGCGGCAGTGCCTCTCCTTTGGGATCGACGGTGGACCCGCCCGCGACATGCGCGGGCGGGTCTCGCCATCTGTCTCGCGCTCGCGGGGCTCGCCGCCGGCTGCGGCGGCGCGGCGCGGCGGCAGGAAGTCGCGAGCGCGGGACGCGCGAGCGTCGCCCCGCACGCGACCGCGGCCGACGGCTCCGCCGGCATCCACACGATCAGGCACGTGATCGTCGTGATGCAGGAGAACCGCTCGTTCGACTCCTACTTCGGCACCTTCCCCGGCGCCGACGGGATCCCGCGCAGAGGCGGGCGCTTCACTGTCTGCTCCCCCGACCCGCGCTCAGGCCGCTGCCAGCGCCCCTACCACGACTCCTCGCTCGTCAACGGCGGCGGCCCGCACGACGCCGCGCCGGCGCGGCTCGACGTCGACGGCGGGCGGATGGACGGCTTCGTGCGGATGGCGGAGTCGCCCGGGGGGCGCGGCTGCGGCGGCCTGACCGGGATCTGCTCGGCGAGCGCCCCGCCCGACGCGATGGGCTACCACGACGCGCGCGAGATCCCGAACTACTGGCGCTGGGCGCACGACTTCACGTTGCAGGACCACCTGTTCGCGTCGAACGCCTCGTGGAGCCTGCCCGCGCACCTCTACCTCGTCTCCGGCTGGTCGGCGAGCTGCACCCGTCGCGACGACCCGTCGAGCTGCCGCACCGACATCCAGCTCAACGGCTTCCACACGAGCCAGATCGCAGGCGCCGGCAGACGCGCGGGGAACGCCGGCCGGCACCTGCGCGTGCGCTCCCGCCTGCGCCCGCTCGTGCGCTGCCTCGCCGCGCACGGCGTCCCGCTGCGCGGCTTCGGCCTCGACCTTCACGACCCGGGCATGCCCGGGGCGCTCGCCGCGTGCCGCGCGCTCGCGCCGCGACGCGTCTTCCGCCGCCTCTCGCCCGACGCGAACTACGCCTGGACCGACCTCACCTACCTGCTCCACAGAGCGGGCGTGAGCTGGCGCTACTACGTCCACGGCGGCTTGCAGCCCGACTGCGCAGACGGCGACGCGAACTGCACGCCCGGCAGGCAGAGCGCACGCACGCCCGAGATCTGGAACCCGCTGCCGTCGTTCACGACCGTCAAGCAGGACGGGCAGGTCGGCGACGTGCAGGACGTCTCGGGCTTCTTCGCCGCCGCGCAGGCGGGGACGCTCCCGGCGGTCTCGTGGGTCGTGCCCGACGAGGCGCATTCCGAGCATCCGCCGGCGAACATCCAGAACGGCCAGGCGTGGGTGACGAGCGTGATCGACGCCGCGATGGCAAGTCCCGACTGGAGCAGCACGGCGATCTTCCTCGCGTGGGACGACTGGGGCGGCTTCTACGACCACGTCGTGCCGCCGCGGGTCGACGCCGCCGGCTACGGGCTGCGCGTGCCCGGGCTGGTCATCAGCCCGTGGGCCAAGCGCGGCTTCATCGACCACCAGACGCTGTCGTTCGACGCGATCAACAAGTTCGTCGAGGACGACTTCCTCGCCGGCTCGCGCATCGACCCGCGCACCGACGGCCGTCCCGACCCGCGTCCGGACGTGCGCGAGGCGAGTCCCGTGCTCGGGAACCTCGTGCGCGAGTTCGACTTCACGCAGCCGCCGCTGCCGCCCGATCCTTTGCCCTTGCATCCGCCGGCTGTGACGTCGCGCGAAGGCGGCTCGCTTGCGACCGCCGGAGCGCGAAATACCGTTCACCCATGAACGACGACATCATCATCACCACCATGAACGACCTGCCGGGCTACGAGGTCGTCGAGGTCTACGGCGAGGTCTACGGACTGATCGTGCGCGCGCGCAACGCGTTCTCGAACGTCGGCGCCTCGTTCCGCACGCTCGTCGGCGGCGAGGCGAAGGGCTACACGAAGCTGCTCGCCGAGAGCCGCGACCACGCGGTCGGGCGGCTCAAGGAGGCGGCCGCCGAGCGCGGCGCGAACGCGGTCCTCGCGATGCGCTTCGACTGCAACGAGATCGGCGACATCATGAGCGAGGTCGCCGCGTACGGGACGGCGGTGCGGGTCGAGCGACGCGGCCGGTACGCCCCGCCGACGGGCGACTGACGCACTCCTACCGCTCGGCGAACAGGCGGACCGTCTCGAACGGCGCGGCGGCGAGGTCGGCGCGGAAGGCGTCGTCGTCGGGCCATTCGCGCTTGGGCACGAGGCGGCGGCGCAGCGTCAGCGCGATCGGGTCGAGCGTGAACGGGTAGGGGTCGAAGCGCACCCGCCACGGCCCGAGCGGGGCGATCGCGACGCGGACCGGAGCGGCGCCGGCGGTCGTCGGCACGCCCTCGCACGCGCCCGGCGCGCCGGCCTCGACGTCGGCGAGGCCGAAGTAGAGCGAGACGACGTCGAAGACCTGCAGCAGGGCGTAGCTCGTCCAGCGCCACGCCTCGTCCGCGTCGAGCAGACGGCGCAGCGCGACCTGGCGGTCCTCCTCCTGCTCGACGAACGCCTCGACGAGGTCGCGCACGTCGTCGGGCAGCTCGCGCGGCGGCGAGGGCATCACGTCGTAGCGCTGGCGGTAGAGGCCGCTCATGTGCATCGAGACGAGCAGCCCGGCGGCCGGATCCTCCTCGGCCACGACCTCGACGCCGGCCCGGTAGAAGGCGAGGTGGACGGGCGCCGGCACTGTCAGGAACGACTGTGGCGCGCCGTCGCCGTCGAGCCGCGGCCACTGCTCCCACACCGCCCAGCCGTCGTCGTGGCAGCGCGCGGCGCGCACGAGCGGCGCGTACGGCTCGGGCCGCGCGAAGCCGGGGCCGCCCCATGCCGCCGCAAGCTGGCCGGAGAGGTCCGCGTGGTCGGTCTGGAGGACGACCTGCCAGGCGTCGCCGGCGTCGCGCACGAGCATGCAGCGAGCGTACCCGCTCGCCGTCGGCGCGGGACAATGCGCGTGTGACCGCGCGCCGCCTGATCGTCAATGCCGACGACTTCGGCCTCAGCCCCGGCGTCAATCGCGGCATCGCGCAGGCGCACGAGCACGGGATCGTCACGAGCGCCTCGCTGATGGTGCGCGGCGAGCACGCGCCGGCGGCTGCGGCGTATGCGCAGGCCCACCGCGAGCTGAGCGTCGGCTTGCACGTCGACCTCGGGCGCTGGCGCTACGCGAGCGCGGCGTGGACCGCCGCCTACGAGGCCGTGCCGCTCGGCGACGCGACCGCGATCGGCGCCGCGGTGGCGGCGCAGGTCGAGCGCTTCTGCGCGCTGATGGGCTGCGAGCCGACGCACCTCGACAGCCACCGGCACGTCCACCGCGAAGAGCCGGCGCGCTCGATCGTGTGCCAGCACGCCGCGCGGCTGGGCGTGCCGGTGCGCGGCTGCACGCCCGGGCTGCGCTACGAGGGCCGCTTCTGGGGACGCGGCGCGCACGGCGAGCCGCAGAGCGAGGCGATCGAGTCCCACGCGTTGTGCGCATTGCTGGGCGACCTCCCGCCGGGCGCGACCGAGCTCGGCTGCCATCCGGCGATCGACGACGACTCGGGCTCCTCGTACGGCGCCGAGCGCACGCTCGAGACCGCGACGCTGTGCGATCCGCGTATGCGCGCCGCGCTCGACGCCGCCGGTATCGAGCTGTGCTCGTATCGCGAATGGGACGCGCGACGCCGCCCTTCCGCCCGCTCGCCGGCGTCCGGATGATTACCACGGCTTGACCGGGGACGTGTAGTGTGCGGCGCCGCATGCCGCTCACCGAGACGCCAGCTTCCGCGCCGTCGCACGACGACGTCGAGCCCGTCGCGCACGAGACGCGCGACCGCATCATCACGGGGCTCGTGACGATCGTGCCGGTGCTCGCGCTCGGGCTCGTCGCGTGGCAGCTGTGGGCGGTCGCGCTCGGCTGGAACGACATCTTCGTGTTCCTCACGATGTACGTCGCGACCGGCGTCGGGATCACGGTCGGCTTCCACCGCCTCTTCACGCACCGCTCGTTCAAGACGAAGCGGCCGGTGCGGATCGCGCTCGCCGCGCTCGGCTCGATGGCGATCGAGGGGCCGATCGTGTCGTGGGTCGCGGACCACCGCAAGCACCACGCCTTCTCCGACCGGCTCGGCGACCCGCACAGCCCGCACGTCGAGCACGGCCACGGCCTGCGCGGCGCGTTGAAGGGGCTCGCGCACGCGCACGTCGGCTGGCTGTTCATCCACACGCACCGCGGACGCAAGACGCGCTACGCGCCGGACCTGATGGGCGATCCCGACATCGCCTGGATCGACCGCACGTTCATCTGGTGGGCGATCGGCGGCTTCTTCGTCTCGTTCGCGCTCGGCTTCGTGTTCGGCGGCCTCAACTGGTACGCGGGGCTCACGGGGATGCTGTGGGGCGGACTCGTGCGCGTGCTGCTGCTGCACCACGTCACGTACTCGATCAACTCGCTGTGCCACTACTTCGGCCGCAAGCCGTTCGACACGGGCGACGAATCGCGCAACCTCGCGTGGCTCGCGCCCTTCTCCTTCGGCGAGGCGTGGCACAACGGCCACCACGCCTTCCCCACCTCCGCCCGTCATGGGCTCGAGCGCCGGCAGCTCGACATCTCCGCCGGGATCATCGCCGCGCTCGAGCGCAGCGGTCTCGCGTGGGACGTCGTGCGCGTGGAGCCGGCGAAGCTGGCCGCGAAGCGCGCGGCGGCCTAGCGCCGCTCAGCCGCGCGGGCCCGGCGGGACCTCGTCGCGCCTGGCCGGAAGCGACGCCGAGGCGGGGCCGTTCGCGCTGGCCGGCAGCGCGGCGCTCGCCGCGCGTGCCGCGCTCGCTCTTGCTCTCGCCGTCGCCTGCGCGACCCAGTCGACCATCACCGGCGTCGCCTTCAGCAGCGCCGGCCACGTCGCCGCGTCGACCTTGCCGGTGACGGGCAGGCCGGCGCCCGACTGGAAGGCGCTCACGGCGCTCGCTGTGCCGGCGCCGAACTGGCCGTCGACCGTGACGGGATCGCCGGCGCCGTTGAGGTGCTCCTGCGCCCACACGACCGGGTCGCCCTTCGAGCCGACCTTTCCACCGCTTCCGGCGGCGAGCGTCGGCCACACGGCCGGCGGCGACGCGACCGGCGCGATCGCCGCGCTCAGCGCGCTCCAGTCCAACGCGCTCGCTTCCTGCCAGTCCCACCAGCTCACGCCGCGCGCGCCGTATGCGCCGGAGAGCTGGCGGAAGCGCGTGATGTCCGCGGCGCGCGGACTGTCGTAGGTCTGGCCGAGCGGGAAGATCCCGGTCGCGTACGGCGTGTTCCACTCGTACGTGTGCGCGAGCGACGCGTCGACCGTGTCGCCGATCGTCTTCCAGTACACCTGCGGCAGGTTGAACGTGGCGCCGCCGGGACCGAGGAAGACCGAGTACGGCAGGCTCGGGTGGAAGTCGACGTACGGGAACGACGTCAGCCCGACCGGGTAGCTCGCGCCGACGAGCTGGCGCAGCGTCGTCATGTACTGCTGCGCCTGCGCGTACTTGCCTTCGTAGGCGCCCTCCGCGTCGATCACGAAGCAGTCGGCGCCGGCGCCCTGCGCGGCCGCGCCGGCCTGCGCCTCGCCGACCGGATCGGCGCCGTAGACGAACTGCCAGGCGCAGACGTGCAGGCCGGCCGCCTTCAACGTGGCGACGGTCGTCGCGTCGAACTGCGACCAGAGTCCGGTGCCGTCGGCGCTCTTGATGTAGACCGTGTCGATCCCGTACGCCTTCGCCTGTGCGGCGATCGCGCCGAGGTCGCCGCCCTGCGACTTCGACACGTACCAGATCCACATGCCGTTGCCGTCAAACACGCTCGGCCCGCCCGGGGAAGCCCCGCCGGAGAGCTTCGGCTTCGGCGCGCGGCGTACGGCGACGTGGACGGCGTTCGAGTAGCGATGCCCCGGATTGACGACACGG
>Ga0134125_10011150_pt1 | contig 10075 bp, 8 predicted proteins | sample KB31751_FD_96464 | JGI IMG/M metagenome (GOLD analysis project Ga0134125, IMG submission 96464) | Terrestrial soil microbial communities with excess Nitrogen fertilizer from Kellogg Biological Station, Michigan, USA - KB3-175-1 | ecosystem: Environmental > Terrestrial > Soil > Unclassified ... | reverse complement strand
GGCGGGCTTGATGCAAGTCGCCGAGCGAGAACGATTCGATCAGCACGTCGACCTCTGGCGCTGCCACGAGATCGGATGCGGGCGCGGCGAGCGTCACATGATAGCCGAGCGGGCGCGCCTGTTCGGCAAGCGACAGCGCGACCGGACTCGCACCGAGGATGATCAGCGAGGGATGCGGCAGGACCGGTTCAACGAAGATGTCCATCGTGCCCTTGCTCGGACAGAGATTGCTGGCGAACCGCACGCCATCGCGTATCTCACCCGGCCTGATGCCGAGCTCGGCCAGCAGATTTTCCGGCTGCACCGAGACCATGCGCGGTTCACCATCGGCAAGCGCCTCGCGCGCCGCCTTCAGCACCGCGCCCTTGGCGCAGCCGCCGCCGATCCAGCCCGCGACAATGGTGCCATCGGGGCGGATGATCGCCTTTGCGCCGGCCTTCGCCGCCGTGACCGATATGGTACGCACGACGGTTGCGAGCACAAAAGCTTCTTCCGCGGCCTTCATCTGCGCGACCAGATCCATCACCTCGACATGGGCAGTCATCTCATAACCTCGCCAGATAAGGTTCGAGCGCGGCAAGCGACTTCAGCGTGTTGGCCGGCGCGTAGAGATCGACATAGGGCAAAGCCGCCTTGATGCCTTTCGCTTCGGGCGCATAGCCCTCCCAGCCCGCCATCGGGTTGAGCCAGACGATGCGGCGGCAGCGCTTTGCAAGCGCGGCCATCTCGCGGCCCAGCAGCCTTGCATCTCCCGTCTCGTAGCCGTCGGAGACGATCATCACGACCGAGCGCGAATGGATCACGCGCGCGGCGTGCCAGCGGTTGAAGGTTTGCAGGCTCTCACCGATCTTCGTGCCCCCGCCGGCGCCCTGCGCCAATAGCGACAGCCGGTCGAGCGCGCGGGCGGTGTCCTTTTCCTTCATCGCGCCAGAGACATAAGCAAGGCGCGTATGGAACAGGAACGCCTCGGCCTCGCGGAACTCATCGAGCACGCCATGGATGAACCGCAGGAATACGCCGGTGTATAGGCTCATCGAACCGGAGGCATCGAGCAGGACGATGAGGCGCAGCGGCTTGTCCTTGCGCCGGCGTTTGACGAGGCTGATCGGCACGCCGCCGTGACTGATGTTGTGGTGAATGGTCCGGCGCAGGTCGAGGCGATGCCCCTGCCGGCGGGCAAGATCACGCCGCGTCAGCCGCGTTCGCATGATCTTTGCAAGCTGCGCCGCGGCCTCATGGGCCTGCGCGACCTGCTCGGGATCGGCGAGCTTGCGGAAATCGACCTCGATCAGGTTTTCGGCGCGTGAAGCGCCTTCCATCCGTCCCTCACCGTCCTGCGAGGCCGGCGCGTCGTCGGCAGAGGGCACCTGGTCGGTCGCCGATTGGCTGCCGCCCTGTTGCGCGCCTTCCTGAAGGCTTTTCAGCGATGGATTGTTTGCCGATGTCGCCGAGCCTGACGCAAACGACCGCGAGCGCACGCGCTTGCCGAGCCAGAAGGCGTCAAAGATCCCGTCGAACTTTTCCCAATCCGACTTTCGCGCCGAGAACAGATGCTTGAGCGCCGAGCGCAACAGGCCGGGCCGAGCGGCATAGCCTGACGTCATAAGTGACGCCGCGTCCTGTCCTTCGGCCAGACCGACGGCAAAGCCGTTATCACGGAGCGTGCGCAGAAAGGCGGCGAGCTTGCCCGAAACCAGGCGCGAGACCTCGTCGATCTCGTCGAAGGCAGGCGCGGTGCCGCAGCAGCTCATGCGACCTTCCCCAGGATGCGCTCGGCCACCTCGCGCGTGAGGCGGCCCTTGTCCTCCCGGGTCTTGACCAGGCACATCAATGTCTCATGCACGATCTCCCGCACGTCGTGCAGGTCGCGCACGTCGAGGCCCACCAGGGCGGCCGCCCAGTCCAGCGTCTCGGCCACGCCAGGCACCTTGCGCAGTTCTTCCTTGCGGATGCCCTCCACCATGCGCGCGATCTGCAGCGACAGCGAAGCGCTGGCGCCGTCGATCCGCGCCATGATGATGCGCGACTCGCGCTCGACATCGGGATAATCAACGTAGTGATAGAGGCAGCGGCGGCGGAGCGCGTCGGACAATTCGCGGGTGCCGTTCGAGGTCAGCACCACATGCGGGATCGATGTCGCCTTGATGGTGCCGAGCTCGGGGATCGAAACCTGGAAGTCGGAGAGCAGTTCGAGCAGGAAAGCCTCGAACTCGTCGTCGGCGCGGTCGATCTCGTCGATCAGCAGCACCGGCGGCTTGTCGCGGCGGATCGCGGCAAGCAGGGGCCGCTCCAGAAGATATTTTTCGGAGAAGATCTGGTCCTCGATGGAGTCGGCGTCGCCGCGATGGGCCTGGATCGCCAGTAGCTGCTTCTGGTAATTCCACTCGTAAAGCGTTGCGGACTGATCCAGCCCCTCATAGCATTGCAGGCGGATCAACTCGGTCGCATGCACGCAAGCGAGCGCTTTCGCCACCTCGGTCTTGCCGACGCCCGCCTCGCCTTCCAGGAGCAGCGGACGCCGCAAGCGCTGCATCAGCGAGATCGCGGTCGCAAGCTCGCTGTCTGCGATATAGCCCGACTTCGCCAGTGCTTCCGCGATCTGCTCGCGATCTTTCATGCTTTGATTCCCGTCATTCCGGGATGGTCCGAAGGACCAGACCCGGAATCTCGAGATTCTCAGGTGCGCAATTGCGCACCATAGTTCGGTGCTTCGCACCGCCCCGGAATGACGAGTCAAACACGTTCGCTCCTCGCAATGACGACACTAAGCCACCGCGCCGAGCGCCTTCGCCGCCTTCCAGTTCCGCCAATAATCATGCGGCATCTGGATGTGGGTCGAGCCCAGAAACGAGAAGGCGTCGTTGACGGCATTGGAGAAGGCCGGCACACCGCCGACATTCGGGCTTTCGCCGACGCCCTTGGCGCCGATCGGGTGATGCGGCGACGGCGTTACCGTGAAATCGGTTTCCCAATGCGGCGTCTCCACCGCCGTCGGCATGAAGAAGTCCATGAACGAGCCGGTGACGACGTTGCCGCCGTCATCGTAGCGGATCTCCTGGCCCATCGCGATGGCGAACGCCTCGGTCAGCCCGCCATGCACCTGGCCTTCGATGATCATCGGGTTGATGCGCGTGCCGCAATCATCCAGCGCATAGAAGCGCCGGACCTTGGAGACCCCGGTGTCGACGTCGATGTCCATCACGCAGAGATAGGCGCCGAACGGATAGGTCATGTTGGGCGGATCGTAGTAGCTCACCGCCTCGAGCCCGGGCTCCATGCCAGGCGGCACGGAGTTATAGGCCGCCCAGCAAATGTCCTTCATCGACATGACCTTCTCGGGCAGGCCCTTGACGCGGAAGCCGTCGATGTCCCATTCGAGGTCGTCCTCGTGGACCTCGAGCTTGTAGGCCGCGATCATCTGCGCCTTGGCCTTGATCTTTCGCGCGGCCATGGCGATCGCGGCACCGGCGACCGGCGTCGAGCGCGAACCGTAGGTGCCGAGCCCGTAAGGCGCGGTATCGGTATTGCCCTCCTCCACCTGGATGTTGTCGGCGGGAATGCCGATTTCGGTCGCGATGATCTGGGCCCAGGTGGTCTCATGCCCCTGGCCCTGGCTCTTGGTGCCCATCCGTGCGATGCCGGCTCCCGTCGGATGCATGCGGATCTCGCAGGAGTCGAACATCGCGATGCCGAGGATGTCGCAATTCTTCGATGGTCCCGCGCCGACGATCTCGGTGAAAAAGGAGACACCGAGCCCCATGATCTCGCGGGTCTCGCCACGCTTGAACGCGGCGCGCTTCTCGGCCTGCTCTTGCCGCAAGCTCGCGTAATTCGTGCTCTCCATCATCTTGCGCATGGCGGTGTGGTAGTCGCCGGAGTCGTATTCCCAGCCGAGCGCGGAGTGATACGGGAACTGCTCCGGCTTGACAAAGTTCTTCAGCCTGAGCTCCGCCGGATCCATCCCGAGCTTCTGCGCGAGGATGTCCATCGCGCGCTCGATACAATAGGCCGCCTCCGTGACGCGGAACGAGCAACGGTAGGCGACGCCGCCCGGCGCCTTGTTGGAATAGATGCCGTCGACGGTGAGATGAGCGACCGGGAAGTCGTAGGATCCCGTGACGATGTTGAAGAAGCCCGCAGGCCATTTCGATGGATCGGCGCAGGCGTCGAATGCGCCGTGATCGGCGAGCACGTGGACGCGCAAGCCGGTGACCCTGCCCTCCTTGGTCGCGGCGATCTCGGTCGTCATGTGATAGTCGCGCGCAAACGAGGTCGCGGTCAGGTTCTCGATGCGGTCCTCGACCCATTTCACCGGCTTGCCGGTGACGATGGAGGCGACGGCGGCGCAGATATAGCCGGGATAGGCGCCGACCTTGTTGCCGAAGCCGCCGCCGATGTCGGGCGAAATCACGTGGATCTTCTGCTCCGGAAGTTTTGCGATCAGCGACACCACGGTGCGGATGACATGCGGGGCCTGGAACGTGCCCCAGATCGTCAGTTCGCCCTTGATCTTGTCAAACGAGCAGACGCACTGGCAGGTTTCCAGCGGCGATGGATGGGTGCGGTGATACGAGATCATCTCCTTGATCGTCACATCGGCCTTCTTGAAGGCGGCGTCGGCCAGCTCCTTGTCTCCCACGGTCCACTCGAAGATGTGGTTGTGGTGCTTGCGCGGGCCGTGCGCGCCTGATGTCTTGCCTGCAAGGTCCTCGCGCAGCACCGGCGCATCCGGCGCCATCGCCTTGAAAGGATCGATAATGACGGGCAGCGGCTCGTATTCGACGACGACCTTGGCGACGCCGTCATCGGCGGCGTAGCGATCGGTCGCGACCACGAAGGCAACCTCCTGGTTCTGGAACAGCACCTTGCCGTCGGCGAGCACCATCTGTACGTCGCCGGCGAGCGTCGGCATCCAGGCCAGGTTGACGGTCTTCAGCGTCTCCGCGGTGATGACCGCGAGCACGCCCGGCACCTTCAACGCCTCTTCGCTGTTGATCGATTTCACCCGCGCATGTGCATGCGGTGAACGGACGAAGTCGCCATGCAGCATGCCCGGCAGCTTCAGGTCGTCGACGTAGTTGCCCTTGCCTTGCGTGAAGCGGATGTCTTCGACGCGCTTGCGCTTGCAGCCCACGCCGTCGAGGGCGGCGGTACGCTGTTCCCGCGTGGGAGTCATGGCGTTCATTCCGCGGCCTCCTTGAATTCGACGCCATTGAGCCTTGCGGCGGCGTATTGGATGGCTTTGACGATGTTCTGATAGCCGGTGCAGCGGCAGATGTTGCCGGAGATGCCGAGGCGGATTTCCTCTTCGCTGGGCGAAGGATTCTCCTTCAGCAGGCGATGCGCGCGCAGAATCATGCCGGGCGTGCAGAAGCCGCATTGCAGGCCATGCATCATGCGGAAGCCTTCCTGCAGCGCCGACAGCGAACCGTCGGCATTGGCCATGCCTTCGATCGTGGTGATCTCGCTTCCCTGGGCCTGCACCGCGAACATGGTGCAGGATTTCACCGACATGCCGTCGATATCGACAGTGCAGGCGCCGCAATGGGTGGTCTCGCAGCCGATATGGGTGCCCGTCATCTGCAGGTTTTCGCGGATGAAATGCACGAGCAGCGTACGCGGCTCGACGAGGCCTTCAACCTCGGCGCCGTTCACCCTCATGGTCACATGGATTTTGGCCATCCTCCCCTCCCTTATCTCGCGCGACTTGCTGCGCGCTGCAGCGCGCGCGTCACCATGATGCCGCCGACATGTTTTCGGTATTCGACCGGCCCGCGCGCATCCGCGGCCGGCGACATGATCGCGCGCGCCGCGGTGGCGGCCGCGTTGAGCGCGGCCTGATCGAGGCTGGTACCGATCACGGCCCTGGCGGCTTCCGTTGCGAGCAACGGCGTCTCGTGGAGGTTGGTGAGCCCGATCGAGCAGGACGCGACCTTGCCACCCGCCATGGTGAGCACCACCGCCGCCGCCGCGGTGGCGTAGTCGCCGACCTTCCGCTTCAGCTTCTCATAGGCATAGCCGTGGCCGGCCGCAGGAATGGAAACCGCGACCGAGGTCAGGATCTCGCCGGGCTCGAGGGCGGTGAAATAGGCGCCCTGATAGAAATCAGCGGCGTGAGTCTCGCGCGCGCCGTTCGGACCGTGGAGTTGGTAGCTGGCGCCGAGTGCCATCATCAGCGCCGGCATGTCGTTGCCGGGATCGCCATTGGCGAGGTTGCCGCCGATGGTGCCGCGGTAGCGCACCTGCGGATCGGCGATCAGGCGTGCCGCTTCCTGAAGGATCGGCAGCGATTTTGCGATCTCGTCGGAGGCGAGCAGCTCGTGCTGCGTCGTCATCGCGCCGATGACGATCTTGCCGCCGTCGCGGCTGATGCCCTTCAGCCCGGCGACGGAATGCAGGTCGACCAGATGGCCCGGCGTCGCAAGCCGGAGCTTCATCATCGGAACCAGGCTGTGGCCGCCGGCGAGCGGGCGGGCGTCATCACCGAGATCGGCGAGCAGTTTGACCGCATCGGCCACGGTCGCCGGCCGATGGTAGCTGAATGCGCCAGGGATCATCGTCTCCTCCATCACCCACGCTTTTGATGCGCATGGATTTTGGCGGACGCTCCCTCCAAGCCGGGCAGCGGGCAATCGCGCCGGCACCAGCGCGCGAATTTCGCACGAATTGCAGCGCCTGGCGCACGAATTGCGTCAGGGAGAGAGACCTAACGGGCGAACAAGAGCTGTCACCACGCGAGAATTGCGGGCCCTCTCCCGCTCGCGGGAGAGGCAAAAAGGAGCGTTCTGTCGATATCGAGGTGCTAAGCGTGCCTGCGCACGAGTCCCAGCCGGGCTTTCACCTCGGCGATCTTCGCGCGACTGACCGGCACGCGATGAGGGCTCGGGCCGTCGAGCTCGATCACGGCGCCATCGCCCTCCTTGCGGACGAAACAGACATGGGGGATCGCCACGATGTGGCTGCGATGCACCCGGAGGAACAGGCCGGGGTCGAGTTGGGCTTCTGCTTCGGAGATCGACCAGGGGCACATCCGCTCGCGGATGCCGTCATGCACCCTGGTGTAATGCGCATCGGCCCGGACGCTGCGGACTTCCGCCGCATCGATGAAGTGGGTGCCGTTGGCGCCCTCGACCGGCAGCCGCGGTACGGGCGCGGCTCGCGGCGGCTGGCCGAGCCCGCCGAGCGGCGCCGGCATCAGCCGTGGCGCGGTCAGCGTGATCGGCGGTTCGCTGCTTTGCGCAACCGCCGCAGCAGGCGCGTCCGCGACGACGGCCGTCAACTGCCGCCGCGGGTCGGGCACCAGCGACAGCAGGAAGCCGGCCGCGATCACAAAGCATAGTACCGAAACGACGATCGACAGCATCTGCGGCGAGGCGGCGAGCCCGCCCGCGGCATGATGGGGTGCCGTGTCGGTCAGCGACACGAAATGCATGCCATAGGTTGCGGTGTAGTGCATCCCCGATACCGCAAGCCCGAAGGCAGTCGAGCTTGCGATCAGCCGGATGCCCTCCTGCCGCGCGAGGAAGGCGCGCAGGCCGCCATAGGCGGTGACGATCGCGACCAGCACCGACAGCAGCACCATGGTCCAGTCATGCTGGACTGCGAAGTGGCCGGCGAGGCCGTGGATCCCAGCATAATGCATGCTGACGATGCCGAGTCCGAGCAGCACCGCGGAGGACGCCACGCGCAACAGTGTCGGCTCCCCGATGCTGACGAAAAACAGCGAGATGCCGACCACGAGCGCGCAAATCAGAAACGAGATCATGGTCGGCAGCACCAGAAAGACGGTGTCGGGCGGGATCGGAGCCGCCAGCATGCCGACGAAATGCATGGTCCAGATGCCGACTGCGAGAAAGATCGCCGCCCCCGCGAGCAGCACGCGACGGCTCACCCCCGGCGCGCCGCGCACGCGTGCGGCCAGCGAGAAGCCGGTATATCCACCCAGAATCGCGACCACCACCGAGAGCGCGACGAGATAGGGATCGTGTCCTTCGAACATGATCGTCTCGGCCGGTCCGTCTCCACGGACCGACCTCCTCCCGCTGCTGAGTTTACAGGCGCGGCGGCAAAAATGACAATCAATCGATCGTGGCGTTTACGCGTTCGCGCCGATCCCCGCGGCGACCTGGCCTCGCAGCCGCTCCAGAGACAGCAGCGTGTCGGCACAGGCTTCCGCGACCTCGACGCCCTTGGTCGCAAAGTGCCTCTTGAAGAACTCGAAATGCGCCTGGCTCTCGTGGAATTGCTGTGGCGTCAACACCGCCGAGAACACCGGCACCTCGGTGCGCAACTGCACATCCATCAGCGCCTTGATCACGGTGTCGGCGACGAATTCGTGGCGGTAGATGCCGCCATCGACCACAAGGCCCGCAGCGACGATCGCGGTGTAGCGCCGCGTCTTGGCCAAAATCTGCGCATGCAGCGGGATCTCAAACGAGCCCGGCACCTCGAAGATGTCGACCGCCGCGCGCGGGATATGGCGCGCCTCGGCCTCGGCCAGGAACGCGGTCTGGCATTCCATCACCACCTCGCGGTGCCAACGGGATTGCACGAAGGCGACCCGCTGCGACTTGGCAAAGCGCGGATGCTGCGGCTGCAGCGGCGGAGGGGTTGCGGTGTCGGGGGTCTTGGTTTCGGTGTCTTGCAACATCTGATTCATGGCTTTCCTCTTTCAGGACCAGAATCAGGGCATACGGAACGAGAAAGCCCGCGCCCAGGCAGGCGCCGGCATCGCGACCGTTCTCTTTCATCCGGACTATAACCGTCGGCTTCGGAATTGCACCGAATCTGCTGACCCTTCTTCCTTGAACCTCAATGAAGAAGGCGCTCGCGGGCTTGGGGCTATCGCCCCTTTACCGCCGGTGGGGAATTTCACCCCGCCCTGAGAACATCAGCCGTCCGGGATGAACGGCCTGACACCAATAATGGCGAAACGCCGGCAGGCGGGCAAGCGGCTTTGGCATAGGGAACCGGCATGGTCCCCATGCCGGCAGTCGGCGACTCCGACTCCACACTGACTCGCCCCCAGCCAAATTTCGCCCTGAAAAATTAACGATTGCGACCGGGATACAAATCCGATTCCGGTTTGTTCCGGTCGTTAACGAGCCAGGGACGATCACTTGTGGGAAAGTGAGCCGCCGCCCTGTGGACGGACTCCAGGGGCAGTTGCGCAGATTCCGCAAATCACATCAGTTGATCCCGGCAGGCCCTGAGGGCGCCCTTGGGACCTTTGGGATTGCAGCCGGCAACCATGCATGGAAGCGGGCCGGCGAGCCCGCGTGCGTATCAACGAGAAACTGGAAAATTGAGGTCGAGACGGCATGTCCATGCTCGAAAGCATTATCGATTCCAAGAGCCACCCGCTTGCAGTGGTCGAGGACATCGCCGCCCATAACAACTGGTCGTTCGAGCGCTCGGGCGATGACGAGATCACCATCGTCTCCAGGGGCGAGTGGACCGACTACCAGCTTTCCTTCACCTGGATGGCGGAAATCGAGGCGCTGCATCTGGCCTGCGCGTTCGACATGAAGATTCCGCCCGCGCGCCGCGGCGAGGTGCAGAAGCTGATCGCAGCCATCAACGAGCAGCTCTGGATCGGGCATTTCGATCTGTGGACCCATACCGGCATGATCATGCATCGTCAGGCGCTTGTGCTGCCGGGCGGGCTCAATGCCTCGACCGCGCAATGCGAGAGTATGCTGGCCGGCGCCATCCACGGCTGCGAACGCTATTTCCCGGCATTCCAGTTCGTGGTCTGGGCCGGCAAATCGCCGCAGGAGGCGATGGCCGCGGCGATGTTCGATGTGGAGGGCGAGGCGTGAGCCTCAATTCGTCATGCGCGGGCTTGACCCGCCTGCGGGGCCGAAGCCCCTACGGCGCGGCGAAGGCCCGCGCATCCATCTAACCCAACTTGAGCAGTTGGCGGTCGATTTTTGTGTTTCCACAGGGAGCGGGGCGAAGGGCTGATTAGGGTCTGTAGTGCCGACCTTGGGTATTTTCTTTGGCATTGCGTGTGGTTCTGTTGCTGCATGTATCTGCGCCACACGATTCGGAGGAAGGATGGGAAGGTTCACCG
>Ga0134125_10011147_pt1 | contig 10077 bp, 5 predicted proteins | sample KB31751_FD_96464 | JGI IMG/M metagenome (GOLD analysis project Ga0134125, IMG submission 96464) | Terrestrial soil microbial communities with excess Nitrogen fertilizer from Kellogg Biological Station, Michigan, USA - KB3-175-1 | ecosystem: Environmental > Terrestrial > Soil > Unclassified ... | reverse complement strand
TCGAACATGCGCCCGGCCAACCAGGCGCCGGCGCCGACGGATCTTCAGGCGACGTCCGGCAGCGGGGCGATCGCCCTGCAATGGGCACCGGTCAGCGACTCGACTCTGCAGGGGTACAACGTGTATCGCGCCGCTGCGGCGGGCGGCCCGTACACGAAGCTGAACTCCAGCCCGCTGGGCGGCACGAGTTTCGTGGACTCGAATCCCGGCAACGCGACCATGTATTACCGCGTCACCGCGGTGGACAGCTCGGGCGAATCGCAAGCGACCGGCGTGTCGTCTCAGCCGGGTTCCGTCGGGCAAACACCGTTGACCCCGCCTCAGCAGGTCGCGGCGGACAAGGCCGCACTGCTGGCGCTGCGGAAGCAGCGGGTGCTGGACATCAAGACGCAACAGGCGGCGATCGCCACCGCGCGCAAGGCCTACGCCGCCGCCCTCAAGGCGCTGCACCAGGCACAGGCCGCGGCACGGAAGGCCCATCAGCCGATCACGAGCGTCGATCCCTCGCTCCAGCAGGCGGTCACGACGGCCAAAGCCAACCTCACGGCTGCGCAGGCTGCCCTCCCTCAGATCCGCAAGACCGGCGCCGCCGCGATTGCCGCCCAGCAGAAGCAACTCGCGGCCGATGAGAAAGCCCTGCGGGCATACCTCAAACAGCAACATCAGGCGGGCAAACGTGCGGCCCGGCATTCATAATCCGCCTACAATCCGCGACGTAACACGACTGAATGGAGATTCCGTCTCGTAGAGGCTTGCCGATGTTGTTTTCAAGTTCCAGACGAAGTTCGATTCGCCGGCAGTCGGTGGTCTTGATTGAATCTCTGGAGCACCGGGTGGTGCTCTCCGGGACGGCCGCCACGGCGATGTCTTTGGCCGGACCGGCGGCTGTGCCTCTGACGGCGACCACCCACAATCCGTCGGTCACGATCGTCTCACCGGCAAGCGGCGCCACCGGCGTGTCGCTGGACAGCCCGGTCACCGCCGACCTGAACCTCCCGAACGGCGCGCTCAACGCCGCGACCGTCAACTCGACCAACGTCACGCTCCTTCCGACTTCGGGTGGCGCTCCCGTTCCCGCGGTGGTCAATACCACCGGCGGGAAGGACGCGATCATTCTCACGCCCTCCGCGGCGCTTCTGCCCAACACGTCGTACACGTTTGCCGTCAGTTCGGGCGTGAAGGACATCACCGGAGCGCCGATGACGGCGTTCAGCTCGACGTTCACCACCGGGACCAGCGGCCCGCCGGAGTTGCAGGGGATTTCGTTCACGCAGGTTGCCCTTCCGACAACGCAGCAGGCGCCCTTCACGTGCGTGCGGATCGGGCCGGATCATCTGCTGTATGCCAGCACGGAGGATGGCCGCATTTTTCGCTTTCCGATGAATGCCGACGGCACGCTCGGGACGCCGCAGATCATCACCTCGCTGCAACAGGCGGAGGGCGGCAATCGGCTGATTACCGGGTTCACCTTCGACAAGACCTCCACCGCTTCCAACGTCACTCTATGGGTATCGAATAGTTTCTATGCACTCTCAGGCGCGACCAACGGGCAGGACCTGACCGGCAGGGTCACGGTCATGAGCGGCCCGGACCTGGGCACGGTGCGGGATGCGGTGATCAACCTGCCGCGGTCGGTGGCGGACCATTCCACTGAGCAGCCGACGTGGGGCCCGGATGGGGCGCTTTACTGGTGCCAGCCCAGCAACAGCGCGTACGGCGCACCGGACCAGACGTGGGGGAATCGCCCCGAGCACCTGCTGAGCGCCGCGATCCTTCGACTGGACACGACGAAGCTGAATCTATCGACCGGTCCGCTCAATGCGCTCACGCCGGATGTCGGCGGAAGCTACAACCCGTATGCGGCCGGCGCACCGCTGACGATCTACGCCACCGGCGTACGGAATACGTTCGAGCTCTTCTGGGATCCCACCGGTACGCTCTGGGCCGCCAACAACGGGTCCAGCGCCGGTGGAAACGCCCCGGCCTTCAACAGTTCCGACCCGAACCAGATCAACGGTCGCCGGATCGACACCGGCCAGCCGTACGCAGGCGCGAATGTGTCGGCGCTGACCAACATCCAGCAGGCTGAGGACGATTACCTCTACCGGATCGTCAAGGGCGGATACTACGGCCATCCCAACCCCACCCGCGGCGAATACGTCCTGGACGGCGGGAACCCCGCCAGCGGCGGTGTGCCCGATCTGGTCTTCAGTGAATATCCCATTGGCACCAACCCGGATCCCAACTACCGCGCCTCAGACATTTACGATCTGGGCCCGCACCATTCGCCCGACGGCGTCATTCAGTATCAAGGGAGCGCATTCAACGGCGCGCTCAGTGGCAAGTTTCTCATTGCCGAAGAAAGCGCGGGGGACGACATTGCGGTGGTGACGATCGATTCGTCCGGCAACGTGAGCTCGATCGTGCGCAGCGTGCCGGGCTTCAGCGGATTCACCAACCCCGTGAACCTGATCGAGGATCCGTCGACGGGGTACATCTACGTGAGCGAGCTTGGAGCGCAGAAGATCACGCTCTTGAAGCCGAACTGGACCGCGCTCACGCCGGCCCAGCAGGTGGCGGCGGATCAGGCGGCGCTGAAATCTGACCAAATGCTGCGTACACAGGATCTGCGCACACAGCGACAACTCGTGCAATCGAACGCCAAAGCCTACGCCGCCGCGGTGCGGGCACTGCATCAGGGGCAGGCTCTGGCGCGAAAGACTCACAGCTCGATTGATCCCGCCCTTCAGGCCACGGCGGATAACGCGCTGGCGACCCTGAAATCCAGCCGTTCTACGTTGGCCCAGATGCAGAAGACCGATTTCACCGGCATCGTCGCGGCACGAAAGAAGCTGACCGCCGATCAAATTATTTTGCGGAAGTCACGGCACAAAGCGGGGTGACGTCTGGCGCGTTGGCGGCTGGGTATTGCATCCGCAAAAGGGTGCCGTGAGCGAAGGTGGGAGGGCGAGGCTCCTGCCGAGCCGGGTCGTTCGAGCGGGCTTCGGCTCGGCGGGAGCCTCGCCCTCCCGAATCACCTTCCACGTTGTTTTGCCGATGCCGGCTGCGCCTCCGGACTGGATTGGGCGGGTTGACCCTTCACGTCATTCAACAGGTTCCCATTCTGGTCCTGCCGGAGCATCTGCCCGAACAGCAGCGCCAGCGGCTGCGTGAGCGCCGGAGCGGGGACGAGGTTCACCACGGGTTTGCTCGTCGTACCGGTCACTTTGAACTGGTAAAGCAGCACGCCTTGCGCGGTGTTGAACAGTTGCTGGACCGCTCCCAGAACATCTCCGACGACAGGGATGCCGGCCTGCCGCATCTTGTCGCGCCAGTCGCCCAGAGGGGCCGCGACGAGCGTCAGGTCAAGCGATTTGTCAAATCCAATCGTTCCAATCCCTTGAATTCCCAGCAACGACGAGTTGACGGCCGCGTTCTGGATGTTGATGACGCGATTCGCCACACGAACGACGGCGGCCGCGTCGCCCGTGCCGAGCTGGTTGGTACGTTTGACGTTCTGCGCGACGTCCTGAACCGCCGGCAGCGATCCGAAATCGCCGCGGATGACCTGCACCTCGCCATCGGCGGTGAAGCTGTCGAGCGCGGCTTTGCCGGTGGGACCGCCGACACCGGCGATGTCCAGGCTGCACGCGCCGAAGCCCGAGAACTTCACGCGGCCCGAATCCTTCATGGCCAGCAGCTTGCCGAGTTCGGACAGGTCGATGTGTCGAAGCTCCGCGCGGCCGCGATAGAGAAACGGCCGCTTCTCGTCCACCTGTCCCGGCGCGATCTGTCCGGACGCCCAGGCTCTGCCGCCAAGCGATTTGGAATCGAAGCGTTGGATGTTGATCGACATCGGCGTGAGCGTGGCCTCGCCCTGGATGTCGGTCAGGGGGATGAGCTTGTTGGTGACGGTAAAGCTTCCGCCGTCGCCGATCAGTCGGATGAAGGAATCGGTTTTGAGCTTGCGGCGGGCGTCGTTCGGCTGCGGGCGGTTGATGGCGTACCAGCTCCCTCCGCCGATGATGAACGGCCCATGCGGGCGCAGCGCGGCGACGGTCTTGCCGATCACACGCGGGTAGCGCGGGTTGGGCTGCTGCTTGAAGATGATCGTCCCGGCGATCTCCTCGAATTTCACCTGGGATTTGAGGTCGTCGAGTTTGATCTTGCGCACCGGGTCTTCGAGGGTCAGGCGTGCGGTGCGGAGCATGAGCGCGTCGCCGCCGTAGGTGCCGGTAAGGTTTTGGAACGAGATGACCCCGCCGTGGAACGTGATCGGGCCGCCGCTCACGTGCTCGACGGGGAGCGGGAACTTGGCCGGCTGGATGGCCACGTCATGCGGGTAGGCGAGCAGATCGTGTTGGATCAGCTCGAATGCCGAGGAGTTCTTCGGGAACCGCATCGGGCCGCTGGCGGCCAGCGTGAACTCGACCACGCCGCCGAATTTCCCCTGGTTGAAAAACCACCCCGACCGCGGCGGCGAAAACGGCAACGCCTTGCCCATCTCGACCGACCCGACCACCTGCGCCAATTTCCATCCCTGATCGGGCGTAATCGTGAAATGCCCGCCATCCAGTCGCAGCTTGCCGCTCCCGGCGAGGAAGTGAATGTGATCGATGTCGGCTTCGATCTTCGGCAGCCTCTGATCGGTGGCCCCGGCGTCATGCACCACGATCCGGCCGCTGCCCCGCTCGAACTTCGATTTCCATTTGTCCACCTCGGCGGTGGCGTCGGTCAGATCGAGCACCACCCGGAACCTCGCTTGCCCGGTGTGCTTCAGCGGAATCGTTCCGGAACCGGACATGGCGAACTGGCCATCGGGCGCCGTGCCGACCACTTCCTGCCACTGCTTCTTGGACAGCGGCAAGAGCGAGAGCAGCTTTCCCAGCCGCGAAGAGATCGCGATCTTTGTCACTTCCAACTGATCGCGTTGGCGGTCGAGCACTCCTTCCGCCTCGCCGCCGGCGGCATGGTGGTCCAGCAGCATCACACGCCAGTTCAGGACGTCCGGCTCTGAACCCGGATGGGCCGACAACCGCACGTTGCCCAGGTCGACAGATTGGCCTCCGGCGCGATCTCCGAGGATGGCACGCTTGAGCACCAGTTGATCCAGCGGAGGCGTCGATTCGCCTTTGTGTGGGAAATGACTCAGCTTGAGCCGAAGCGCGTCCGCGCTGAACAACTCCGCCGGCTTGCCATCCCGCCCCGGCCGCACGATCCGCACGTCGCCGGCATGAAACGAATACGGCGGCCAGTAATGAACCGCCCCGGTGATCAGTTCGGCGTTCATCCGCTCGTGCACCGCGACGGCGAGCTTCTGCCGGAAGATCCGCCCCACGATGAAGCTGGTCGCAATTGAGCCCCCGACAAGCACAACCGCGATCACGCCGCAGATAATGAGCACCCAGCGATGTCGTCGTAAGCCGAGCATCCGGGCTCAGCCTAGCGATCCTCGTGCCAAGACCCGGCGTCACGGCATTGTCGCCCCCGCTGGCACAAAGCCCTTCGGGCTCCCGGTGAAACGCGAATGGAGCACCTGCCATGAGATGCTCTTATCGGTGATAGTAATCGGGCGTCACAGCCGAAGCATGTAATCCGCTGCGCGTGCGGCGGTCCAGACATGCCCCACCCCCAGCCCTCCCCCGGAGTACCGGGGGCGGGAGAAGAAGACGAGCGACCTGGCCCGATTAAACTACCGCCGATAAAAGACGATCACCTGTTTGGGAAGCGGCAGCCGCCATTCCGCATGGAAGCCTGGTGGAAGTTCGGGCGGAGCATGGGCGGGCTTGGTTTGGGCGATCACGACAACGTTCGGCTCGGTCTTGAGCAGCTCCTCCAGATCCTCGCGGGTGACTTCCTGCGGGACCTGCTCCTTCCAATTGAAGCACAACTGGAGGCTGAGGTTCTTGCCGTAGAAGCAATACGGACCGTCGCCGAAATGGTCGCGGATGACGCGGGCGACCTCGCGCGAGTTGGAGTCTTCGTAGCGCGGGGCCAAATACGTGACGGCCGGGACCATCACCGCCAGTACGGCGGCGAGGTAGACAACCAGCGCGGCCTGGCGGCCGAAGCGGACCAGCACGATAAGCACCACCAGCACGCCCGCCGCGATCTCAGCCGTCAACGCCCAATCCAGGGAGTTCATTCTCGTCCCGCCGGCCCGGGCGGCGATGGGCAGCGCGATGACGGCCAGCGCGGTCAGCAGCAGCGTCAGGTCGATCAGGGGAATGAAGCCACGCGGGCGCGATTCGGAACCTTCCCCCAACGCCAGATCGAGCCACCAGCCGATCAGGATCATCAGCGGCGGCATCAGCGGCATCAGGTAATGAAACTGCTTGTTGGCAATGAGGCACAGCGGCACGAAGATCAGCGCCAGCCAGACGAGCAGGCCCTGAATGCGACGGTCGCGCCACCGCACCACGCCGGCAATCAAGGCGCCGGGCATCACCAGACACCACGGGGCTGTCGCTTTGAACATCTCCACGAAGTAGTTGTAAAAGGGCGCCCAGTGGTCCTCTCCACCGAGGAGTTCGTCCGATTCCTTTCGCCACTGGTCGATGCCAACAGTGTTGAGGATGTAGATGAACCACGGCGCGGCAATCACCAACAACGTGATCGGCGCGCCGCTGGTCACGAATCGCCGCAATGCATTCCATTGCCCGCCCAGGGCCGCGATGATCAGCAGAAACAGCGGCGGATAAAAACCCGGCGGCCCCTTCGACAGAATGGCCAGTCCCGTCGCCGCCGCACCAATGTGAAACCAGACCCCGGAACCGAAAACAGGGACGGGAGCTATTTTCCGATCCCCCGTTTTTTCGGGCGTTTTTGATGTCTGACGGCCGTTTGGGACGAAAATAGCTCCCGTCCCTATTTTTTGGTCCGGGTGGCCGACGGCTTTCCAGAACGCGAAAATCGCCAGCGTGACGAAGCACATGGCCGGGGCATCGGTTTCGGCCAGGCGCGTGTAGCGGAAGAACAGGTAGCTGCACAGCAGGCACGCGGCGGCGAAAAAAGCCGCCCGGCGGTTGAAAAGCCAGTCGGCGCAGGCGAACGTGATGCCGAGCGTCAGCCAGCCGAGCAACGCGGTGGGGATTCGGCCGACGCCTTCGCTGACGCCGCCGATTTCGTAGGCAGATGAGGCCAGCCAATAACTGAGCGGCGGCTTGCGGACGCGCAGGTGGCCGTCGAGCTTCGGCACCATCCACGCTCGAGCGCCTCCGCCGAGCATCTCGCGGGCGCATTCCAGCACGCGGGCTTCCTGCGTGCGCTGCACCGGAGGCGCGCCGATGCCGAACAGCAGCGCGGCCCCGGCCAGCAGCCACCACGCGATGATCGCACGGCCCGACAGCCACCAGGGCGACGCGGTCATGCGCGGCTCAATCTCCACCTGCGTATGCATCAGGGCCGTCACCTTACCACCGAGTAAATGCGCAGCAACTGATCCAGATGGCGCTCGTAAGAAAGTTCGGGGCGGAGCCTCAGGCACGCCTGCCGCAGGGTTTGACGCCGATCGGCGTCCAGCATCTGCCGCATGGCCCCGGCCAGGGCATCAACGTCGGACGGGTTGGGCAGGACAAAACCGTGTGTCCCATCCGTCATGATTTCGCAGGCGCCGTTGAATCGCGTGCTGATGACCGGCAGCCCCATCGCCAGCGCCTCGAGCACGACAAGGCTGCAAGGGTCGTGACGCGTGGGAAGAACAAAGAAATCGGCCGACTGGTAGGCCGCCTGAGGATCGGAGGTCGTGCCGCCGAAGATGACCCGGTCTTTAACACCGAGTCGGCGGGCCAGATCGGCGTATGGCGAGGGATCCTGCTTCCCGAACACCAGCAGGACGAGCCGGGGATCATCCACTTGTGCAAGCGCCTCGATGGATTGCCGCAGGCCCTTGCGGGCAAAGTCTTGCGCGATCATCAGGGCGACGACTTTGTCCGGGCCGATGGAAAACTGTCCTCGAACTTGGGCGCCGGCCTCGGGCCGAATTGTCGGATCAAACCGCTGAAGATTGACGGCATTAAACAGTGTGCGCAGCTTGGACTCCGGCAGCGTGTAGTGCTTTCTGACAAACTGTTTGACGTACTCAGAAAGACAGAGCACCACCGGCGGGCGAGCGGATTCGAGCCGTTCCCGCTCGACGGCAGCGAATCGCTGGCGGCGCGCGTTCAGCCGGATGGCGACTTTGGAAAGCAGTCGGGCGGGAGCGGCGTCATGTTTGAGGTGACCGGTCGCCACTGCTTCCTGCGCGATCCCGGCGTGCGGATGGTACACGTCGCACCGCCGCACCGGCAGCATGGCGTGAACGATGTCGTATCGCGTTTGGTCGAGGTGCCGGTCGAGGTTGTCGAGAAAGGTGTTGTACCGTCTTGCGCGAGTCGCGCCCCTGGCTGGAATCACAACCGGATCGGCTCCCACGAGCACTACAGGGAAGCTGGAGGCCAGGAGCGAAACCTCATGTCTACGGCCAGCCAGGCCGACCGCCAGATCCGTGGTATACCGTTCCGCCCCGCCGCGGGTTGGGTCGGCATGCAGGATGACCAGGGCGATTCTCATCGGAGTGGAAGGCTACACGCCGCATTCGGCAAGTCCACATGCACTATTTCGCAGTGCTTGGCGTTGTTCCCTCCCCCGGTACTCCCGGGGGAGGGTTAGGGATGGGGTTCGGTCCGACAGCGTCGCTCCTGCAAGCCCCCTCCCCAGCCCTCCCCCGGAGTACCGGGGGCGGGAGAAATGCGCGCCGAACAAGATCAGCAGCCCGATCCTCAATCCGGGCGATGAGCTTGAAACCACTCGTTCCCGAACATGATCCGTCCCCACAACAGAACCGACGCCACCGCCACCGGCGTCAGTTCCGGATCACGAATCACCCGCGCCACCTCATCCGGCTCAGCAGGAACAGCCACGCTGTCCCCATGCTCTTCGTCATGCACCTGCGATTCGATCTGCACCCGCGTGAGCGTGGACCGCACCCGAAAAATCAACTCCGGCTGTCGCAGCCCCGTATCCTCGGCCACCCCGGTGCAGCGAATCTCGGCGATGTCGCTAGCTGCAAGCGCAAGTTCCTCATGCAGTTCCCGCCGCACGGCGGCGAACAGGTCGCCGCCGTCTTTCGGCTCCAGCGCGCCGGCGAACGGGTGCGTCCGCCGCGGGTAATAGGCGACCGAATCATTCCGCCGGCCCAGCAGCAGGAAGTTGTCGGCGGTGTGCAACGCCGGGCTCACGCCGACCGGGTTGGCCATCACGTCGCGGCCGAACCGCTCGGCAAATTCGGGATGAGACAGGTTCGTGCCCAGGAACGGCTTGTAGCTGGTCAAAGACAGTTGGAGTTGCAATGAATCCGCCGACGCCTCCCATGATTCCAGCCGGCACATCGGCCCGTCAAACAGCTTCACGCCGGGCTTGTTGAGGACCGCCGACCAGGCTTTGTCGATTGCGCGCTCCACTTCGGGGACGGTCCGCCGGGTGCCGCTGGCCCATGAAACACGAACCTGCTCCGGCCGCCAGTCGCCTGTTGCGTGGAATTTGAGGAGATTCATTCGCCCCTCAGGAGTTATTGCGCCTCACGAATCAGCTTGCGCGCTTCGGGCACCGACGGTGACTTGGGATGCGCCTGCACCGCAAGTCGGAGCATCATTCGGGCCTGGTCCCGCTTGCCCTGCTCGATCAGTGCGCGGGCGTTGCGGATTACAACGGCGGTGTCGTCCAGCTCAACCGACGACCCGGCGAACTGGCCGCCGCGAAGGGCATACGTGCCGACCAGACGGGTGCCGTCGGGAAGAGCTCCCACGACTTGCGAATTCTCGGAGTCGGACCGCTGAATCGTCCAGCGCGCGTCCGATTTCTGTGCGGCCTCGATCGCCTGCCGCAGGAGCGATGGTGGGAGCCAGAGGTCAACCGTGTCGCCAGTCCTGACCGTGCCAGCCTCGGCCTGCGATGCAAAGTCATCGAAGTCGGGAAATCGCTGTTTCTGCCCTGCCGCCCTGCCGAGGAAGCCGGCCATCGTGGCGCAGCGGGCCTGAGCGTAGAGTGCGGCAGTCGGGTTCTCCGGCTGGTCGAGCCACCATTGCTTCCAGCGGGCCT
>Ga0134125_10011146_pt1 | contig 10077 bp, 5 predicted proteins | sample KB31751_FD_96464 | JGI IMG/M metagenome (GOLD analysis project Ga0134125, IMG submission 96464) | Terrestrial soil microbial communities with excess Nitrogen fertilizer from Kellogg Biological Station, Michigan, USA - KB3-175-1 | ecosystem: Environmental > Terrestrial > Soil > Unclassified ... | reverse complement strand
GCAAGTAGCAACCATGCCCGATGGAAAATAAATAGTCACCAATTTAAACAAAATAAAAACAATCATTATGAAGTACTTACTTACAGCATTTCTCCTGTTTGGATTCATGGTAACCAAAGCACAAAATGCAATTGATGGAAATTGGAAAGGCAGCCGCGAAACTCCGAACGGCACTATGGAATTTAATTACACTTTTAAAGTGCAGGGAGATACATTAACAGGCGTTATCAAATCACAATTTGGTGAATTGCCAATAGAAAATGGAAAAGTGGATGGAAAGAAGTTTTCTTACAGCCTCAGTTTTAACGGCAACAGTATTCCTTTTACCGCAGAACTGGTAAGCGATGACCAGATTATCACCAAGAATGAAAGAGGCGAAACTAAGTTGTCAAGGGTAAAGGAATAGACTAAAGTTCGCGCGTTTCCGACAGAAAGAGGAATCCGCCTTCTGTTAAGATGACCGGTTCCTTATTCTCGACCCTCCGATAAGTTGAAGCAAATTGATATGATCTATAATAATAAAAATTCAGATATTATGAAATGGGTGCGACTAAATAAAAAGTTTTTTCTGTTTTTATTCATTGTTATTTCTATCAATGTAAAAGCGCAGCTTCCCTATCAGAATCCCAATCTGACTTCTGCAGAGCGCGCAAAGGATTTGATTGGCCGGTTGACGTTGGAAGAAAAAGCATCTTTGATGCTTGATCAATCACCGGCTATTCCCCGCCTTGGCATCAAAGAGTTTAACTGGTGGAGTGAAGCCCTCCATGGTCTCGCTAATAATGGTGACGTCACTGTATTTCCTGAGCCAATAGGTATGGCTGCTTCTTTCAATGATAGCATGGTGCATGAGGTGTTTAATGCGGTTTCCGATGAAGTAAGAGCAAAGTATAATGATGCTATGAAAAAAGGCGAAAAAAACCGCCGTTTTCTTAGTCTTTCGGTATGGACTCCAAACATAAATATTTTCAGAGACCCTCGTTGGGGTCGCGGACAGGAAACATATGGAGAAGATCCTTATCTTACCTCGCGCATGGGGATAGCGGTGGTAGAGGGTTTGCAAGGTGCGGGCAGCAATACAAAATACATGAAACTGTTAGCCTGTGCCAAACATTTTGCTGTACATTCTGGTCCTGAATGGAGCCGCCACCAGCTTAATTTGAATAATGTGCGACCAGAAGACTTATGGCAAACGTATTTACCTGCATTTAAAGCCGTCGTACAAAAGGCCGATGTTCGTGAAGTAATGTGCGCGTATCAGCGGCTGGATGATGAACCATGCTGTGGTAATAACCTGTTGTTACAAACAATCCTTCGCGATGACTGGGGTTTTAAATATATGGTTGTTTCAGATTGCGGTGCCATCTCTGATTTTTATACAAGCCACAAAATTTCCTCTGATGCTACGCATGCAGCTGCCAAAGCCTCGCTGGCAGGCACTGATGTGGAATGTGGTTATAATTACGCTTACAAAGAAATTCCGGATGCTGTAAGACGTGGTCTGATAACAGAAGAGAACGTACACACCCATTTGATGCGCTTGCTGGAAGGCCGTTTTGATTTGGGCGAAATGGATAACGATTCTTTAGTCTCCTGGACTAAAATTCCCATGTCCGTTGTGAATTCACCAGCGCATCAAAAGCTCGCACTCGATATGGCGCTTCAATCTATGACCCTGTTGCAGAATAAAAATGATATTTTACCATTATCCAAATCGGTTAAAAGAGTTGCAGTTGTTGGTCCCAATGCGGATAATAAAGAGATGATGTGGGGCAATTATAATGGTACTCCTGTCACCACCGTTACAATTCTTGAGGGCATCCGCTCCACAATCCCGGCAAAAAAAGTATTTTATACTAATGGTTGCGATATGGTGGATACGATGGTTACCGAAAATGCCTTTGGGCAATGTTCTATTGATGGCAAAACCGGGTTGAAAGCTACCTATTGGAATAACAGACACTTTGATGGCCAACCGGTAATTACACAGCAAATAACCAACCCCGTTCAGCTTAACGTTTTGGGACAGCATGAATTTGCGCCAGGCGTGCATTTAGATAATTTTTCTGCTATCTATGAGACAAATTTCAAGCCTGCAGAATCAGGTGAAATTGCCTTCAACACAGAAGCCTGTGGCGCTTTTCAATTAATAGTAAATGGCGATACCATTGGGCGCTCACGCATGTGGAGAGCATTACCTCACAAGTTTACGTATAAAGTTGAAAAGGGTAAAGTATATAAAATAGAAGCCCGTTTCACGCAGATCGACAACTGGACCGCAAGCCTCGGATTTAATTTTGGAAAAGAAGTACCGGTAGAATATAACAGTCTCATAAAAAAACTACAAGGGATAGATGTAGTGATATTTGTGGGCGGCATTTCGCCGAGGCTTGAAGGGGAAGAAATGCCTGTGCATCTACCAGGATTCAAAGGTGGCGACAGAACCAATATCGAACTTCCGGATGTTCAACGCAACTGTCTAAAAGCTTTAAGGGCAGCTGGCAAGAAAATTATATTCGTCAATTGCTCCGGCTCCGCTATAGGACTGGTTCCTGAAACCGAAAGTTGCGATGCCATATTGCAGGCCTGGTATTCAGGCGAACAGGGAGGAAAAGCGGTTGCAGATGTACTTTTTGGAAATTATAACCCTTCGGGAAAATTACCCATTACTTTCTATAAGAATATTGACCAGCTGCCGGGCTTTGAAGACTATTCAATGAAAGGCAGAACTTACCGGTATATGTCTGATCCGCTTTTCCCTTTTGGTTATGGACTCAGTTATACCACATTTGCCATTGGCAATGCAGTATTAAACAAAACAGAAATTAAAAAAGGTGACAACGTGCAGCTTACCTTTCCGGTTACCAACACCGGCAAAAGAAATGGAACTGAAGTCGTGCAGGTGTATTTAAGAAAAGTAAACGACACCACTGGTTTAATAAAGACATTAAAAGGGTTTCAACGAATTGAAATACCTGCAGGAAAAACAAGAGAAGCTATGATAGAGTTACCATATGATAGTTTCGAATTTTACGATGGCAATACCTATCAAATGGACATAGTTCCGGGAGAATACGATGTTTGGTACGGTACGAGTTCTGATGCAAAAGATCTGAAGCAGGTGAAAATCAAAGTTGATTAAATATGAGATTGATGAGTACGAACCTATGTCAATAAAATAACGATGAAATATCTGGTAGCCATTTTGGTATTTGTTTTAAGCATCGCGAATGTGCATGCACAGGAAAAATTGTATCCTAACGAATTTAATTTAGGCGATGTAAAATTATTGGACGGGCCTTTCAAACGTGCCCGCGATCTCAATATCAAAACACTTTTGGAATATAAAGTTGACCGTTTATTAGCCCCTTATTTGAAAGAAGCGGGATTGCAACCAAAAGATTCCAGCTATACAAACTGGGCCGGGTTAGACGGGCACATTGGAGGACATTATTTAACGGCGATGGCAATTAATACCGCTACAGGAAATGCCGAGTGCAAAAAAAGAATGTTGTACATGATTGCTGAATTGCAAAAGTGCCAGGATGCGAATGCAAAAAATAATAAAACTTGGGGTATTGGTTATGTGGGTGGTGTACCAAATAGCGCTGCTGTTTGGAAATCGGTGCAGGATGGCGATTTCAAAGCCTTTCACGAGGGATGGGTGCCCTGGTATAATGTGCATAAAATGTACGCAGGTTTAAGAGATGCGTGGTTATATGGCGGCAGTAAACAAGCAAAAAACATGTTTTTACATTTTTGCGATTGGGCGATAAATATTACGTCAAACCTTACAGATGCGCAAATGCAAACGATGCTTGATACCGAACAGGGCGGCATGGATGAAGTGCTGGCGGATGCTTACGCCATCTCAGGTGATAAAAAATATTTAGTTGCTGCAAAAAGATTTTCGCACCACATGTTGTTAGATCCAATGTCTCGAGGCATCGATAACCTGGATAATAAACATGCGAATACGCAGGTGCCCAAGGCAATAGGATTTGCAAGAATTGGTGAATTGAGCGGCGATAAAAAATTTGCTGATGCAGGAAGTTTTTTCTGGCAAACGGTCACAACCAATCGCACATTAGCTTTTGGCGGAAACAGTCGCCGTGAATTTTTTCCAAGCGCCTCATCATGCATTGATTTTATAAATGATGTGGAAGGTCCGGAAAGCTGCAACTCCAACAACATGCTGAAGCTCACGGAAGATTTGTTCAGAAAAAATCCCTCAGCCAAATATGCAGATTATTATGAGCGCACGATTTACAATCATATCCTATCCACTCAAAATCCTGAAACCGGCGGCTACGTTTATTTCACTCCCGTTCGCCCGAGAAGTTATAAAGTGTATTCTGCGCCTAATGAAGCGATGTGGTGTTGCGTCGGCACGGGCATGGAAAATCATGGCAAATACAATGAATTTATTTATACACATTCCGGCGATTCATTGTTCGTAAACCTGTTTATACCATCGGAATTAAACTGGAAAGAAAAAGCAATACAACTCATTCAACAAACAAAATTTCCTTTCGAGGAAAAAACAAAACTAGCTATCACGCAAGGCAATTCGTCATTCAATTTAATGATTCGTTATCCTTCATGGGTAAAAGATGGCGCACTAAAAATCAAAGTGAATGGTAAGGATGTTTCCATTAAAAATCATCCTTCTTCTTACGTAACGATCAGTCGCAATTGGAAAAAAGGCGATGTAATAGAAATTACATTGCCGATGCATAACACCATTTCGCATATTCCAAATGTTCCTCAATACATCGCCATCATGCATGGGCCGATCTTGCTGGCTGCAAAAACCGGAACAGAAGATTTGAAAGGATTGATAGCAGACGACAGCCGCTGGGGACATATTCCCAGTGGAAAAAAATTACCGGTCGATCAAGCGCCGATTTTTGTTGCGGATAATGTTTCATCAATAACTCATGATTTAGTGCCGGTAAAAAATGAGCCGCTTCACTTTACCGTTAAAAATGTAAAAGTTATTAATCCAATTAAGATCGAACTGCAACCTTTCTACCAGATATATGATGCCCGTTATATGATGTATTGGATGGCGTTGAGCAAAGAAGGTTATCAACAGTATATTGATTCGATCACCGCATCTGAAAAAGAAAAGCTCGACCTGGAAAAACGAACTGTTGATTTTGTAAACCCCGGCGAACAACAACCTGAAGTGGACCATGCCATGCAAAGTGAAAAATCAAAAGCAGGCAACAACCAGGATCAAATGTTTCGGGAAGCCTTTAACGGTGGGTATTTCAGTTACAACTTATCAACGAATAATGAAACGAATTTGAGCCTGATGGTCCGTTATTGGGGCGCGGAATGGGGTAGCCACAAATTTGACATTTACATTGATGACAAAAAATTAGCAACAGAAGATAATACGGGCCGGTGGAATTTGTCGCAATTCAAAGAAGTAACTTATGCGATACCGGACGAAATGGTAAAAGATAAAGGTGACGTGCGGGTAAAATTTGTAGCACTAAACGGAAGCTCAGCAGGGCCGGTTTATTATGTTCGTTTGGTAAAAAATAAATGAATAAAAAATACAGGAAATTGAATAGAAAAGGTTTTTAAAAGAATTATTCAACATGAAAAAAATCAGCACAGCTATTTTCATTTTATCTTTTTTGTCTTTGAATGTTTATGCTCAAAACATTCACAGCGATAATGGCAACGGCACTTACACGAATCCATTGATTTTTGCTGATTTTCCTGACCCTGATGTAATTCGTGTTGGCGATACGTATTACATGGTGACGACGACGATGTTTATTTTTCCCGGCGTCACAATTTTAAAATCGCATGATTTGGTAAACTGGGAATATTGCAGCAATGCCGTTCCTCGTTTTGATTTCAGTAAATGTTATGATTTAGATGGTTGCAATCGATACGGGCACGGACAATGGGCTACGAGCATAAAATATCATAACGGAAAATTTTATTTACTCTTTATCACTTTGAATGAAGGCGGCTTCATGTTGACAGCAGATAAAGCCGAAGGGCCGTGGCATATTACGCATTTACCAAAAGGATTTTATGACCCCGGATTATTTTTTGATGATGACGGGAAGGTGTATATCGCACAAGGTTACAGCAAAATTTCCATCACTGAAGTAAATGACAGCCTTGTTGCCGTTGGACCGGATTCATTGGTTTACACCGGCGATATCCGCAAAGGTCTTGAAGGGACTCATGTGTATAAAATCAACGGGTATTATTATTTGTACTGCACTTACGGCGGCCGTGATGGAATGCAGGTTGCGCTTCGTTCTAAAAATATTTACGGCCCTTACGAACAAAAATTGCTTATATATGATACCACAAAAGGAATTAATTATGGCATTCATCAAGGTGCATTAATTCAAACGCAAACCGGTGAATGGTGGACCATATTATTTGTGGACAGCGGACCGTTTGGAAGGTTTCCTTCTTTGCAACCTGTCATCTGGGTTGACGGTTGGCCAATGATTGGCGTAAATGGCAAAGCGGTAACCACTTATAAAAAACCAAACGTTGGTAGAACTTATCCCATAAAAGATTTTCCAAAATCAGACGAATTTGATGATACAAAATTAGGCATGCAATGGGGCTGGAATCATAACCCTGATGCATCGAAATGGTCGCTTACAAAAAGACCTGGGTTTTTAAGATTGAATACAGCTACTATCACATCAGATTTTCGAATGGCCCGCAATACACTTACACAACGGCCCTTTGCAAAGCGCGACCAAACTATTCCAACTGTTGCAACAACAAAAATGGACGTGAGCAACATGAAAGATGGCGACATTGCAGGGCTTGCAGTTTTCCAGGACCCGTATGCCTTCATTGCAGTAAAGCAAGAAAAAAGCAGGAAATTTATTTTGATGGTGAACAATGGAAAGGTCATTGATTCTGTTGCCATTGATGCTTCAACAATTTATTTAAGAACGCTTGCGTCTAACGCAACTTCAAAAGCAAGTTTCGAATACAGCACCGACAACAAAAATTTTAAATCCATCGGTGAAGATTTGATGATGCGGTTCAGCTTAAAAATATTTACAGGAAATAAATTTTGCCTTTTCAATTATGCTACAAAACAACGAGGTGGTTATGTAGATTTTGACTGGTTCAGGGTTCAATGAATATTTTAAAAAATTACTTCTTACTAAAACCGGATATTATGCAATTCAATTCCATCTTAAAGAAATTATTTTTAGCAACACCCTTGTTTTTATTTGCAGCTTTTGTTTCGTTGCAAACGTCGGCACAACAATTACAGATAAACGATTCCGGGTATTTTGCAAAGCCCGGCGTGAATGTGTTGGTGTTCAATTATGATTACAGCGGTATGTTCTTTGATGAAAAAACATCAGCCATTGAATTGATTCATCACGGAGTAAGAACCGCTACCGGCGGCGCTGTACGTCTTCAAAACACACCAGAACAATGGGACCTGATTCCGAAAACCATCAGCAGGAAAGTGGATAGAAAAAACAACAGCATAGAAGTTGGTTTGCGTTATGAAGAATATGATTTTAATTCACGTGTGGTGGTTACGGCAAAGGATAAAGGGGTTGAAATATCTGTGTATCTGGATAAACCTGTTCCGGAAAAACTGGTTGGCAATGCAGGTTTCAATCTTGAATTTCTTCCTTCGGCTTATTTTGAAAAATCGTATTTCGCAGATGGAAAGCCTGGAAATTTTCCACTATATCCGAGCAGCAAAACGAGCATAGAACCTATCAGTAAAAAGATTCCGCAGTTTGCTGGTCATACAACATTCGATGACAGGGGCCGTGGTGAATTTATTGTTCCATCACCAATCGTATCAGGCAAAACATTGGTGCTGGCTCCGGAAGATGCCGAACGTAAAGTGAAGATTGTTTCTGAAACAGCGGGCGAAAATTTGATGTTGTTTGATGGCCGCAATTTGGCACAAAACGGTTGGTTCATCGTGCGTAGCTTATTGCCTGCAAATAAAACCGGAAAAGTGTTATCATGGTATGTTGAACCCAACGCCATTCCCAATTGGAAGCGCAAACCGAACATTGGTTTTTCGCAAGTTGGATATAATCCTTCGCAGGAAAAAGTTGCTGTGATTGAGTTGGATAAAAATGATACACCTTTAAAAACTGCTTCACTTTTCCAGGTGATGCCTGATGGAAAAAATGTGGAGAAATTGAAAGGCGAGGTAAAAGTTTGGGGAAGATATTTTCGATACAATTATGCAAAGTTTGATTTCAGTTCTGTAAAAGAACCGGGCCTGTATTTTATTCAATATGGCGATCAAAAAACAAATACATTTTCCATTGCTTCGAATGTGTACGATAATACCTGGCATCCCACTTTAGACGTTTGGTTTCCGGTGCAGATGGATCACATGGAGGTGAACGAAGCGTATCGGGTTTGGCATGGGGCGCCGTTTTTAGATGATGCATTACAGGCACCAACGAATATTCAACATTTTGATGGTTACAGTATGGGGCCGTCAACACAAACAAGATACAAACCGCTTGAGCGTATTCCCGGTATGGCTATGGGTGGCTGGTTTGATGCCGGTGATTTTGATATTCAAACCGGCTCGCATTGCAATGTGCTGTTGGCTTTGGTTGATGCATGGGAAAAATTTAAACCAACACGAGATGAAACTTTTGTTGATTATCCAACGCGTTATGTAGATATTCATCGTCCCGATGGCAAGCCGGATATGCTGCAACAGATTGAACACGGAACATTAAATGTAGTGGCACAGGTGAAAAATATTGGCCATCCTGTTAGAGGTATTGTTGTTCCTAATCTGCATCAATATACTCATCTGGGTGATGCGGTGGATGAAACCGACAATCTGCTTTATGATTCAACATTAAAACCTTACGAAGTAAAAGGCAATCGCAGCGGCACTTTAGACGACCGTTGGGCATTCACTGAAAGAACCACCTTCCTTGATTATTATACTGCCGCTGCTTTGGCTGCATCAAGCCGTGCATTAAAGGGTTTTGATGATACATTGTCGCAGCAAAGTTTATTCTATGCAAAACAATTGTGGAATGAAGATGACAGCATCAGCAAAAAAGATACTTCCAGGTTTGCCAAAATGTTTGGAAGCGCCTTAAAAATAAATGCGGCGCTGCAGTTATACATCACCACACACGATAAACAATATGCCGATGTATTTAAAGAAGCCATCTGGCAGTCACTAAAAAATATGAGCGGCAGCAGGTACGGAGGAGGTGCGATAAAAACGGCGTTGCAGGCAATTCCTTTTATGGAGGAAGATTATAAAAACCAATTGCGTGAGTATGTTGTAAAATACAAAGCCATTTGTGATGATTATGCAAAACAAAATCCTTATGGTGTACCGATAGCCGAAGGCGGCTGGGGCGGCAGCGGCAACGCAGTAAGTTTTGCCACAGCAAATTATTACGCTAACAAATTTTATCCGGACATCATCGGCCCGGAATATGTGTACAAAGGATTGAATTATATTTTCGGCTGCCATCCTTATTCCAATATTTCATTTGTTTCTTCTGTAGGAACAAAATCAAAGAAGATCACTTACGGAAACAATCGTGCAAACTTCAGTTTTATCGCCGGTGGAATTGTGCCCGGTGTCTTATTGATCAAGCCTGACTTTTTAGAGAATAAAGAAGACTGGCCCTTTTTCTGGGGTGAAAATGAAGTAACGGTGGGCGGTTGCGCCGATTATATTTTTTTAGCAAATGCCGCAAGTGCGCTGGCAGATGGCAAGTAAACAATAATATGTGCTAAATGTTTTTGCAGTAAACGAACAAATATTGATGAAAAGAATTTTGAATTAAAAGGAATTTAGAAATCAATTCTTAAAAACAACGTCATGAATTTAAAAGCAACGTATTTTTTTCTTTTCTGTTTAATCCGGCTAGCAACAAATTCGTTTGCTCAAAATCCCCTCATCACGAACATGTATTCAGCCGACCCTACGGCAAGGGTATTTGGTGATAGTGTGTATTTGTATCCGTCGCATGATATTCTTGCGACGCCCGGCCATGGCCGCGTTGGCTGGTTTTGCATGGAAGATTATCACGTGTTTGC
>Ga0134125_10011145_pt1 | contig 10078 bp, 4 predicted proteins | sample KB31751_FD_96464 | JGI IMG/M metagenome (GOLD analysis project Ga0134125, IMG submission 96464) | Terrestrial soil microbial communities with excess Nitrogen fertilizer from Kellogg Biological Station, Michigan, USA - KB3-175-1 | ecosystem: Environmental > Terrestrial > Soil > Unclassified ... | reverse complement strand
GCGTTGGCGGCGTTTCTGCCGGCGCGGCGGGCAAGCCGGATCGATCCGGCGCGGGCGTTCCGGGCGGAGTAGGCACGCCATCCAGGTGCGTGCGCTCGACTTCGAAGTCCATCCGGTCATCACGTCGGCCGAGGCGGCGAGCCGCGCGCCGGAGTGGTCACTCCACCGTTAGGCCGTTGAGATATTCGTCGAGCTCCCGACGTAACGAGTCGCGCCTCGCGGTGAGCGAGTCCCGGTCCTTCTCGAGGCTGTCGATCGACGACTCCTGGTCGTTGAGCTTCGCCAGCAGCCGCTCGTAGTACTGCGACGTCTGTGCGCCCGCCTTCATGTTCTCGCGAATCCGGTTCTGCTCGGCCGTGATCTCGGCCACGCGTTGCGTGCGCGCGGCGATGTCTCCCTCGACGCCGGCGATGGATTGCTTGAGCTGAATTGCCTTACTGAGCGCGTCGCGTACGTTTGACGGCACGTCGCCCGCTCCGCTGCCCGTGCGGCTGTAGAACAGCAGTTGGTCCAGGGCCGCCGAGGCGAGCATGATCGTTTCGTTGGTGACGAGCTCCTCTTTCACCGTTAGGACGGTGACCTTGTTGGCGACGGCGGTCCCCTTGAAGCGGTACAGGTCCGGCGTTGTTTCGAACGGCTGCCGCGTGTCGACGAGCTTCCAGCCGGAACGGATGGGCCGCTCGATGACGAGGGTCTTGTCTTTGTTAGTCTTGTTGTCGGCCGCGTACTCCTGCGACGCGACGAGCTTGCGGCTGACGATGAGCACGCCCTTGTCGATCTTCGCCGTGAGCAGCGTAGTGTTCTGGGTGTTCTTCGTGTCGTCGACCGGCATGTCGAGGTCGATGCCGTAGCTGAGCAATCGCTCCTGGCCCGGCGGCACGTCGTCGATGCGCGCATCGCCGGCGTAGACGCCTTTCTCGAGCACGGTGACCGGACCTTGCAGCAGGTGCTTGCCGGTCGTGTTCTTGAGCAGTACGCCATTGAGCGGATTCGATCGCAGCACCGACGCGTTATAGATCGAGACTCGCTCGACCTGGACGCTGTCCGTGATGATCGGGAGCATGGCGGACTTCTGCCGCGCCAGCGTGACGTCGGGGACGGTGTACTGGAACAGTGCTCCGAGCTTGGCAGCCGATGCGACGGCCTGCACGGATGCGGCAGCGTCCAGATTCGCGGCAGGCGAACCCGCCATCCCCCGGGTCACTGCCATCTCGTTGAGCGCCAGCGGCATCGGTCGCCCATCACGGTCGTAGCCGATTCGGCGCCCGACGCCGCCCGGCGTGCCGGACTGCATCCTAACGCGCTCGCTATCCGTCGCCGTCGCGCCCTCGTATACCTGCGGACGCAAGCCGGCGTACATCTCCGGAACGACGGTGGGCCGAGTCGCGTACAGCGGCTGATAGAGATCCATCACGAAGGAGATCGGGCGGCCGCTCACGAGTGAGAGCGAGACGTGGTTCCAGTCGCTCTCCGTCTGATTTTCGACGATCGCCCATCCTTGCAGCTTGCCTAACTTGCCCCGGTCGTCGAGAAGCAAGCGGTAGCTGGTTTTCCAGATCGGCGTCTCGACGACGTAGCCGATTCGAACACGCCGCTCACCGGTGCCGGTGAAGTTGATCGTCACGGGCTTCTGGTCCTGATCACGCGCCTGCACCAGCGCACCGAGCGCGCGCGTCAGCTCCTCCTGCAATTGAGGATCGTCCAGCGTGAGGTTGGTGATCGACGGCAGCTCGACGGAGCGAATCGTCGCGCCGGTGAGGAGATTCAGCACGGGGACGTCGAAGGGTGCGTCCTTTTCTCCGCCTTTGGCGCGTGACTCGACGCCGAGGATGATGCCGGAGAGCTTTTCGGCCTGCGATTGAATCGTGACGCGCGCGCCACGCAGCTGGTTGAGCAGTTGGGCGAGGCTCGGATTCTGCGTGATATCGACCTGAAAGCTCTTGAGCGTCTTTGCCAACGGATCCTGCGACGGATAGGTGATCACGCCGACTCGCCCGCCGTCCTGATCCTGGAGCACGAGCGACTTGAGGATGTCGTTGATCTGGCTCGTCTTGAAACGAAGCTCGGTGGCGCTGTTGCCGCGCACTGAGCCCGCGTGCTCGAAATAGCCGACGCCGGAGGAAAACAGGACGACTTTCGTCACCGGCACGTCCGTTGTGGTTGGTGCGACACGGTCAATTTGCGCGGCCGCGACTTGGCTCGACGCTAGTCCGACCAGCAGGGTCGCGATCAGGCAATTTTTCATAGACTCTCCATGTCGACGCCATCGATGCGACGCCGCAACTGACCGTCGGCGCCCCTGCCCTACATGGAGACGATCGTGGAGCTCTAAATTGCACATGTTGCGACAACGCCCAACGGAGGGGGCTCACGAGTCAGCCGCGGGGAGCGGTCACGCGATTCGTGTCCCTGTCGCGCGCTTGGTATTCGTTATGCCCAGAGTCGTCGCTCGCCGCCGCCGCGGTCGAATAGCAGACGACGACGGCAGCACGTGAGACGGCAGCCGCCGTGGGGTCTCGCGATGCCCCGGAGAAAAGCGCGGGTCATCAATCCCCGCGCATCGCCTCGATCGGGTTCACCCGCGCCGCGCGCCGGGCCGGAATCCAACTCGCGGCGAGCGCGAACACCACCAGCACCGCCGCCGCGCCGCCCAAGCTCGCCGGATCCGTGGGGCCCACCTCGAACAGGAACGACCTCAGAAATCGCGCCACGATCGTCACGAGCACCAGTCCGGCCACCACGCCGGCGACGCTCAGCGTCAGACCCTGCCGCGCGACCATCGCCGCCACCGATGCCGGCTGCGCGCCTAACGCAATGCGGACGCCGAGCTCGCGGCGCCGGAGCGTCACGATATAGGCGATCACGCCGTACAGGCCGATCACGCCGAGGATCAGCGTCACCGCCGCCGCCACGCTGAGGATGATCATCGTGAACGTCAGGCGCGCCATCGAGAGATCCATGCGGTCTTGCATGGTCGCGACGTCGAAGGTGGGGAGCGTCGGATCGATGTCGTGTACGACCGCCTCCATTGCCCTCGTGGTGGTCGCCAGGTTGTCGCTCGTGCGGACCACGAGCGCCATCGTCTGCGACACGCCGCCGAACGTGGTATCGGATGCGACCGACTCGGACTGATAGATCTCGGGCGCCGCGGGCGCAGCCAAGGACGTGTCGCGCACATCGCCCACCACGCCAATCACTCGGAGCGGAGCGCTCGTCGGCAGCTCGCGGACAGTCTTGTCCAATGCGTTGGCGCCGGTGGAGTCGTGGAAGTACACCCGCGCGGCCGCTCGGCTGATGACCACCTCGTTAGGAGTCTGCCGCTGGATGTGCTCGAATCCGCGTCCGGCGATGATCGGCATGTGCATCGTGGAGAAGTAGCCGCTATCCACCCTGCTATAGATGGCGAGGGGCGGAATCTTCGTCCGATCCGCGTCGTTGCCGTCCACGTAGGTGGGATCCCAGTTCATGCCGTTGCCGCCGAGCGGCAGATGTCCCGTTAGGCCCACCGACCGGACGCCGGGAATGTGCGCGGCCCGCTCGGTGAGCTGGGCGTAGAACCGCACGATGGCGGAGTCGTTGGGATAGCGCTGGTGTGGCGTGGTGATCCACAGGGTGGCGAGCCCATTGGCCTCGAAGCCCGGGTGCACGTTTGTGAGTCGCTCGAAGCTGCGCAGCAGCAGGCCCGACGTCGCGAGCACCACGAGCGCAAACGCGATCTGTGCGCCCACGAGGACGCTGCGCAACCGCTGCCGCGCGCGTCCTGTCGTCCCGCCGCGATCGCCTTCGCGCAGGCCCGAATACACGGGGCCGCTCAGGAATCGAAGCGCGGGCACGAGGCTGCACGCGAAGGCCGCGATCAGCGTCGTGAGCATCGTGAACGCGATCACCTGCCATCCGACGTGGATTTCGGTGAGGCGCGGGATCTGCGTGGGCCCATCGGCCACCAGGAGGCGCACGCCCGCCCACGCGGCGCCTAACCCCAGCGCGGCGGCCACCGACGCCAGCACGATGGCTTCGCCGAAGAACTGACCCACCACGCGCGCGCGCCCAGCGCCTAACGCGGCCCGCACCGCGAATTCGCGATGCCGAGCGTCGGCGCGCACGAGCATCAGGTTGGCGACGTTGGTGCAGGTCACCAGCAGCACCAGCGCGGCCGTGGCCGCGATCATCCAGAGCGTGCGAGAGACATCGCCCACCACGTCGTGCCGCAACGGCGTGAGATAGGGCACGGGCTTGGCCTGGTCCAGCATCATCTGGGTGGTGACGCCCTGCACCATTTGCGGCGTGACCGAGACCAGGCGCGGGAGCACCTGCTTGAAATCACGCTCCGCCTGTTCGAGCGTGACGCCGGGCTTGAGCCGCGCAACCGCGTCGTAGTTGAATCCCCCGCTCTGCGGATCGTTAGGATCGAGGCGCAGCGGAAGCCAGAGCTGCGTGGTGGTGCGTGGAAATCGGAACGAGGCAGGCATGACGCCGATGATCTCGGTGCTCTTGCCGTAGATCAGGACCTTTTTCCCGATGACGGACGGGTCGGCGCCATAGTGGGATCGCCAGAGGCCGTCGCTGAGCACGGCGACCGGCGACGCGTTAGGCAGATCTTCTTCGGGCGTGAACCAGCGGCCCATCTTGGGCGGCACTTGAAGGACCTGCGCGAGATTCGCCGTCGCCTGCGCGTCGTCGAGATGCGCCGGCTCGGTGCGCTGCGCGGGGTCGACGAGGTCGGCCGAGTTGGATTGATAGGCCGCTATGCCGCTGATGGTGGTGGCGTAGCGCTGGAAGGTGAAATACGTGCCGCGCGTCTGCTCCGCCTCGCCGAGTCCCACGGACGGAATGTGAAACCATGCGCCCACGAGCTGCCCGGGGTCGCCGTAGGGCAGCGGCCTGAGGAGCACGGCATCGACGACGGCGAAAATGGCCGTCGCCGACCCGATGCCAATGGCGAGCGTGAGGATGACGGAGGCGCTGAAGCCCGGCGCGCGGCGAAGCGAGCGCCAGGAATGCCGGAGAGACGTGGGCAGGCCCATTGCAGACTCGTGGGATGCGGGTGACACCCGAGCGTACGAGGCGCGGCGCGTAGAGGTTTCGCGGCGAACTTGCGTGTTGCGCGTCGCGGCGCGATGATCTGCCAAGGCTGGCATGCTCATCCACGAGGTATGTCCATGGAATCCCCCCGCGCCGATGCGCCGGATTGGAAGGCGGAGATCGTTAGGCTGGAGCAGGAGGCCAATGACGCGTTCCTGGCGCGCGATCTCGCGCGGCTCGACGTGCTGTTCTCGGATGACCTGCTCGTCAATTCGCCGATCAACCGGATCAATGACAAACCGACGCTGTTCTCACTCCTGAGCCGCGGCATCGTGCGGCACGTGTTCAGCCGGTTCGAGCACGAGATGATCAGGAGAGACGGAGATCTCGTGGTGGTGATGGGCTCCGACGTGGTGAAAGATTCGGAGTCCGGGCCGCTCGTGCGTCGCCGGTTTACGAATGTGTGGCGGAAGGAAGACGGTCGCTGGCGCCTGTATATCCGACACGCCAACGTCATCGCCCAAGCGAAAGAGCAGCCGCCGGACCAGGTCGCACCGGCGCCTGCCTAACATGTGCGTCGCGCGTGCACTGACGCTCACGATCGTTGCCTTGGGCACCGCAACGATCGGCTACGGCTGCCGCGCACGCAGCTGTTCGATGACGGCGCCGAGCGCGGTGATCTCCTTGCCGTAGGTCGCCCAATCGCCCGCGCGCTGCGCCGCGATCGCCCGATCGTAGTGCGCCTGCGCCTGCTGGACTAACGCTGCCACGCCGGCCGCGGGCGCCGACGGCGCCGGGGCCGCAACGGCTGCGTTAGGCGCAGACAGCGCGCCCATACCCGCCGTGTCCGCCTGCCCGGCCGAGACCGCAGCGGGCGATCCGCCGCCGAACATCGCCGTGAGCGCCTGGTCCAACGTCTCGCCCATCACCACCCGATCGCCGCTCGCCACCACCACGCGCTTCATCTCCGGAATCGACCCGCCCGACGCGCGCAGAAAAAGCGGCTGCACGTAGATGAGCGACTCCTGAATCGGAATCACCAGCAGCTCGCCGTGAATTACCTCCGAGCCGCGCTGATCCCACAACGTGATCTGCCGCGAGATGTCGGTGTCCTGATTGATCCGGTTCACGATCTGTTTGGGGCCGTACACCAGGCTCTGCTTGGGGAAGCGATACACGCGCAGTTCGCCATAGTGATCGCCGTCCATCCGCGCCACCATCCACGCGGCGAGGTTGTCTTTTCCGCGCGGCGTGAACGGCGTCATGTAGATGAATTCTTCTTTCTGCTCGCCCGGCAGGCGCATGATCATGTGCCGCATGTACTCGGTGATGTCGCTCCCGCGGTCCTGGGACTCGGGGATCTGCCATTCATCTTCGCGATGGTAGAATGCGTCGGGGTCGTCCATGTGGTACGTGGCCTGCAGCAGCGCCTGCGTGCGGAACAACTGCCCGGGGTAGCGCATGTGCCGCCTAACGTCGGCCGGCATCGCGGACATCGGCTTGAAGATGCCGGCGAAGATCTGCTCGTAGGTCTGGATCACCGGGTCGTTCGCGTCGACGACGTACGCCGTGACGGCGCCGGAGAACGCGTCGATCGTCACCTTGACGCTGTTGCGCATGTAGTCGATGCCGTCCACCGATTTCGCGTACGGATATCCGCTGCTCGTGGTGTAGGCATCCAGCATCCACACCAAACGGCCGTCGTCGGTCACCACGATGTACGGCTCGGCGTCGAAGCTCAGGAACGGCAGCGCGGTGGACACGCGCTCCATGATGTTCCGGTGGTACATGATCCGCGCGTTGCCGGCGATGTCGTCGGAGAACAGAATTTGGAGCGAGCCGAACTGCCAGGCGTAGAGCGCGCGGCGCAGAAACGAGCCCACGGGCACGCCGCCGGTGCCGGGATACGACGTGTAGATGTTCTGGTCGCCTAACGGATAGTCGAACTCCTTCTGCTTCGTGTTCACGAATACGTACGACTCGGCGGCCTGTCCGTAGTAGATCTCCGGCCGCGTGACCTTGATGCCGACGGGCGACACCGGCGGCAGGTCCTTGACGAACAGCACCGGCAGACCCTCATCCGTCACCTGGTTCACCGGCGCCATCGTGATCCCCATGCCGTGCGTGAACGTGAGGCGGTTGTTGATGAAGGTCTGCGTGGGGAGCGACGCCGCGTTGAGCTCGCGCACCGAGAGGTGCACCTGCCGGTAGTCGCCGTTGATGGTGTAGCGGTCGTCGTTCACCGACACGAAGTCGTAGTACGTGCGGATCTCCTGGAGCTGCTTGAACGTCTGCTGGAGCAGGTCGCGCTCCCACAAGCGCACGTTGTTGATGGTCGGCGCGTTCGACTTGATGTCGGCCATGCTGAGCGTCGCTTCGCCGGAGAGCGCGCGCGTCTGCACCTTGGCGAGGCCCCACGCCGCGCGCGTGGCCGCGATGTGGTACTGGAGATAGGGCGTCTCCTTCGTCAGCTCGTTAGGCAGCACCACCAGCCGCTGCACGGCCAACGGCACGATGCCCCGCGCGACGATGCCGACGCCGGCGTAGAGCGCGGCCGCGATCGCCAGACGGCGCAACAGCCGGCCGCGCATGGCGCCATAGATCACGAGGCCGATCGCGATCAACGCCGTGATCGCCGACAGGCGGATGCCCGGGAGCGACACGTGCACATCGGTGTAGCTGGCGCCCACCAGCGGGCCGGTGTTCGAGTAGAGCAGATTCGCCGAGCTCACGACCCACAGTTGCACGGCCACGAGGAGGAAGAACACGGACGCGAGCGACGCGAGGTGGATTTCCGCCCGGCGGTCCAGGGTGCCGTGGTGCCGGCCCACCGGCAGCTGCCCGCGCAACACGTACACGATACCCGCGCCCGCGATCGACAGCACCACCAGCGCGACCGCAATGCCTAACACGGTCGACAGCGCCGGCAGTTGGAACAGGTAGAACCCGATGTCGCGCCCGAAGATCGGATCGGTGGTGCCGACGCGCGCGCCGTGGAACGACTGCGCGTACGTCATCCAATCGCCGGCCATGAAGAGCCCGATCACGAGCGCGATCACGAGCGGCGCGATCCACGCCAGTCGCATGACGATGCGCGACAGGTCGGCGGCCACCTGGGCATCCTGATGGGCGAAGACCACGGGCGACTTGCCGGTGCGGCCCAGGGCAAAGCGGATGTTGCCGGCCAAGACGGCGTAGGACACGACGCCGCCCAACAGAAAGAGGATGACGTGCCACCAGAGCGAGGTGAAGTACACGGTGGTATAGCCCAACTGGCGGAACCAGAGCCAGTCGGTGGCGAAGCTCACGAGCCATGGGAAGACGACGAAGACGCCGAAGAAGGCGAGGAGCGCGGCGATGATCACGCGTCTCAGGCCGTACGGCATCGGGCGGCGAATGCGGAGCTCGCGCTGGTTGTCGAAGGGATGGGTCATGGTGGGTACAACATGGCACAATACCCGGCCAGGCACCAAGTCCTTCCCGGGTGGAACCGCGGCGCCATATTCTGTTCGTGAGTCGTTAGTGTTGTAGAGCACGGTTGCGGGAACCCCCTTTCATCCTCTCGCATGAAGCGCGCTCTCATAATTTCCGGTGTCGTCGTCCTCCTGCTCGTCGCTCTCGTCGTCGCCGGTCTCGAGGCGCTCGAATCGGGCGCGGGCAAAGATCGGATTGCGAGCGCGCTGTCCAACGCGCTCCACCAACCGGTCACCATCGGCGCAATGTCGGTGTCGCTCTTCCCTATCCCGGCGCTCAGTGCCTCGGGCATTCGCGTGGGCGGCGCCGACTCCAGTGCGGCACCGGGGGTCGCCGTCGCGAGCCTGCGCGTGGAACCGCAGCTCTCGTCCATCCTGCCCGGACACACGCTGACCGTCCGCCGCGTGGAGCTGGTCGGCCTCGTGGTGTCCATGCGGCGCGACGCCTCGGGCCACTGGTTGATTCCGGTGCCGCCCGTGGGCGCCGCGCCTAACGCAAAGACCGGCGGCACCCCGTCGCCGGGCATCGTGCTCGGTGACCTCCACATTCGGGATGGCGCGCTTCGCGTGGTGGACGACAGCCTGCGCGCGCCGGGCGGCGGTCCAACGATCACCACGATCACCGGTCTCGAGGCACAGATGCGCGCCGACAGCACCGGCCTCACGATCCCCTCCTTCAGCGGGCGGCTTGGCCTAACGGAGGTGACGGGCTCGGCGCAGGCCGGATCGCACGGCGTCGTGCTGCATCTCGCGTCGGCGTCCATCGACAATCACGACCTGGGCGCCCTCTTCGCGCTCGCGGGCATGCAGCCCTACCCGGGACTCTCCATCGCCGGCAAGGCGCCCGTCGACATGACGACGACGATCGCGCCCGATCTGGCGACGATCACCGTCACCGGCACGGCGTCGCTCGACCGCCTGACATTCGGCACCATCACCCTCACCAGGGTCGCCACGCCCTTCCGCTACGCGCACAGCGTGCTCACGCTCGACCCGATGACGTTCGGCGTATACGGCGGGTCCGAAAAAGGAACGGTGACGGTCGATCTCACGAACAAGACGCCCGCGTTCGCCATCCGCACGGCGATCGATGGACTCGACGCGAACCAGGCCTTGTCGGCGAACACCACGATGAAGAACCAGCTGCAGGGCACGGGCACCCTGTCCGCGAACGTGCGCGGCAGCGGCACCACCCAGGCGGCGGTCGAGCGAACGCTCTCCGGCACGGTCACCTTCGCGCTCGCCAACGGCTCGGTGCACAACTTCCCGATCCTCGACGCGATCGACAAGGCGCTGAGCCTCACGCAAACCACCTCGCCCGAGCTCGCCTTCCAGAAGCTCTCCGGTTCGGCGGCGTTAGGCGGGGGGCAGGCGCGGGTGACGGACCTGGCGCTCCTGGCCGACGATCTGAGCCTTGCCGGTACCGGCACCGTGGGCCTCACGGACGAATCGCTCGACTTCCGCGTGCTCGCCCAACTATCGGCCGCGCGCACGACGCAGGTCGTCCAGCGGGTCTCGCAGATGAGCCGGCTCGAGAACGCGCAGGGTCAGATCGAGCTGCCGGTGACGATCGGCGGCACCGC
>Ga0134125_10011143_pt1 | contig 10079 bp, 4 predicted proteins | sample KB31751_FD_96464 | JGI IMG/M metagenome (GOLD analysis project Ga0134125, IMG submission 96464) | Terrestrial soil microbial communities with excess Nitrogen fertilizer from Kellogg Biological Station, Michigan, USA - KB3-175-1 | ecosystem: Environmental > Terrestrial > Soil > Unclassified ... | reverse complement strand
GCCTCGCGCCGATCGCCGCGGCCTCGCCCATGGCGGCGTGGCAGAAGGCCATCACCAGCGGGTCGGCGAGGATGCGATGGCCCGTGGCGCCCGTCATCGCGCTCACGGGGTTGACGGTCATGTTGCCCCAGAGCTTGTACCAGATGTCGCGGCGGATATCCTGGGACACGGTCACCTCGAAGCCCGCCGCCGCAAGCGGCCGGGCCAGCGCGCCCACGCGCTCGCCGAGGCCACCGCGCGGCTCGCCCACGATGAGGCCGCGTCCCATGTTGTGCACGGTAAGGCCCGGTTCCGCCGTCGCGGCATTGATGTGCACCACACAGCCCACGACGCGCCCGAACTCGATGGCGCGGTCGATGGCGCCGGCCGGGTCCACGCTTTCCAGCGGCGCATCGCCCACCGCGGCCACGCCCTTCGCGAACCACCAGGGCACGCCGTTCATCGCGGGGACGACGATCGTTGCGGGGCCCAGGAGCGGCGCGATGAGGGGTGCCACCTGCGCGAGCGCGGGCCCCTTCACCGCGACGATCACGGCGTCATGCGGGCCCAGCTCGGCGGGGTCGGAAGCGGCGGTCGCGGGCGCGGTGACCATCGCGCCGCCTTCGCGCAGGCGCCAGCCGTGGGTGCGCAGGGAATGCAGCGTCGCGCCGCGCGCGAGCGCGCTCACCTGGGCGCCGCTCGCGGCGAGCTTCGCGCCGATGAGGCCGCCCACGGCGCCCGCGCCCACGATGCAGATCCGCACTAGGCGTGCCCCGCGCCGCTGCCCTTCTCGCCATGCAGGTCCACGCGCGCGGGCATCGTGAGGAACGCCTCGAGCGCATGGAAGAAGCGCGCGCGGTTCACGCCGAGCGGCGCGGTGTGCGCGAGCCCCGAGATCTTCACGAGCTGCTTGTCGGGGTTGGGCAGGCGCGCGTAGAAGGCGAGGATGTCCTCGTCGGTCGCGATGCCGTCGTGCTCGGCGCGCGTGATGAGCACGGGGCAGGAGACCTTCTCCGGATCGACGAGCGGCAGCTTCGTCGTCATGTCCACGTAGGTCCCCGTGGGCACCGAGTCGCCGTACTTCATCTCCTCGGCGGCGATGATGTCGCCCAGCATCGGCTCGGAAGCGCCCGAGTGGTCGCGCGTGAAGACGCTGCGATAGAACTCCGCGCTCACCGGGCGCCGGTTCGAGGCCTGGTACTGCGGGAGGTTCTTCTTGCGCGCGGCGAGCGTGGGCGAGTCCTTGCCCGTCCACACGAAGGCGTCGAGGGCGAGCTTGTCGACGTGCCCGGGATGCTGGTTGGCGAAGCGCGCGGCGCGAAGCGCCCCGGAGGACTGGCCGAAGAATGCGAGGCGCGGCGGGATGCCCGCGGCCTTCCCGACCACGGCCATGGCCGCCTTCAGGTCCTCGACGCCGCTCTGGATGTCGGAGTTGCCCTCGGTCTTCTGCGAGTGGCCGTATCCCTCGTGGTCCATGGTCCAGACGTCGAAGCCCAGGCGCGCGAAGTGATCCATCATCGAGTAGTCGCGCCCGGGTACCGACAAGTCGAACATGGTCTTGCCCGAGTAGGACGAGCCGTGCACGAGGAAGAGGCCGCCGCGGGGCGCCGCCTGCGCGCGCTTGCGATAGACCCAGAGACGCACGCCGGCCTTGTCGGCCCAGTATTCCTCGGCCGCGATCGGCGCGGTGGAAGGCGCGCCATCGGCGAGCCCGAGCGACGGCGCGGCGGCGAAGCCCAGGCCCGCGGCGAGAGCCTCGCGCCGTGTCGTCATTCGGCGGGCGCCGGCGCCACGCCCGGCTCGATGTGGGCGGGCTTCGTGATCGGGCCCTTGCCCGAGTACCGGTCGAGGTAGAGATAGATCACGGGCGTGATGAAGAGCGTGATCACCTGCGAGAAGAGGAGCCCGCCGACCACCGCGATCCCGAGCGGCATGCGCAGCTCCGCGCCCGTGCCCAGGCCCACCGCGATGGGAATCGCGCCGAACATCGCCGCGAACGTGGTCATCATGATCGGCCGGAAGCGCAGCAGGCAGGCCGAGCGGATCGCCTCGGGCGCCGCAAGGCCGCGCTCGCGCTGCGCGGAGAGCGCGAAGTCGATCATCATGATCGCGTTCTTCTTCACGATGCCGATCAGCATCAGGATGCCGATGGTCGCGATGATCGAGAGGTCCTGGCCGAAGATCCAGAGCGCGAGGAGCGCGCCCACCGCCGCCGAGGGCAGGCCCGCGAAGATCGTGAGCGGATGGATGTAGCTCTCGTAGAGCACGCCCAGCAGCACGTAGATCACGAGGAGCGCGCTCACGATGAGCCACACCTGGCTCGACTGCGAGGCCTGGAACGCCGCCGCGTCGCCGCCCCAGCTGGTGAGCAGCGATGGCGGCATGTGGATCTGGTCGCGCCACGCCTCGATCTTGTCGGAAGCCTGGCCCAGGGAGCCGCCGGGCGCAAGGTTGAAGGAGACCGTGATCGACTGGAGCTGCCCCGTGTGGTTGATCGCGACCGGCCCCACCGTCCGGGTCACGCTCGAGACGCCCGCGAGCGGGACCAGCGCCCCGCCCTTGCCGCGCACGTAGATCTTGGCAAACGCGCTCTCGTCCTGCTTGTCGGCGTCGCCCGCCTGGAGGATCACCTGGTACGAATCGACGGCGGTGTAGATGGTGGACACCTGGCGGTCGCCGAAGGCGCTGTAGAGCGCGCTGCGGATGTCCTGGATGTTGACCCCGAGCGCCTCGGCCTTCTGGCGGTCGATCGTGAGCTGCGCCTGCAGGCCCTTCAGCTGCGCGTCGCTCGTCACGTCGCGGAAGAGGGAATCGCCCCGCATGAGCGTCATCAGCTTCTGCGAGTACTCGTAGAGCTGCGAGGGCTCCACGCTTCGCATCACGTACTGGAACTGGCTCTTCGAGACGCGCCCGCCGATGCGCAGGTTCTGGACCGGGTTGAAGTAGACGTTCACCCCGGGGATGGATTTCACGTCGCGGCGCAGGTTCTCGAGCACCTGCTGAAGCTTCGGGCGCTCGCCGCGCGGCTTGAGGTTGATGAAGAGGCGCCCGGAATTGTTGGTGTCGTCGGCGCGCGTGAGCACCGTGTCCACCGCCGGGTCGTCGCGGATCAGGCGATCGACGCGCAGGAGCAGCTGGAACATCGCCGGGTACGAGATGTCCTCGACCGCCTCGACGTTCACGCCGATCTGCCCGATGTCCTCGGTCGGGAAGAAACCCTTGGGCATCAGGACGGCGAGCACGACCGTGGCCGCGAGCGTGCCCGCCCCGACCATGACCACCACCCAGCGGTGGGCGAGGCACCAGTCGAGGACGCGCTCGTAGCGGCGCAGCATCCACTGGAAGAAGCGCTCGAACCACGCGGTCCAGGCGAGCACGGGATCGTCCTCGCGCTCGTGGCGGATGTAGCGGCTCGCGAGCATGGGCACGAGCGTGAGCGACACGCCCGCCGACACGAGGATCGAGAGCGACACCACGATGGCGAACTCGTGGAAGAGCCCGCCGATCACCCCCGGCATGAAGAAGATCGGGATGAACACCGCCACCAGCGAGATCGAGATCGACACGATCGTGAACCACATCTCCTTCGAGCCCACGATGGCGGCCTCGAAGGGGTCCATGCCGTCCTCGATGTGGCGCACGATGTTCTCGAGCATGACGATGGCGTCGTCCACCACCAGGCCCACCGCGAGCGTGAAGCCCAGGAGCGACACGTTGTCGATCGAAAGCCCCAGGGCGCGCATGAGCCCGAGCGTCCCGAGGAGCGAGATCGGCAGCGACAGCGCCGGGATGATCGTGGCCGAGGGCCGGCGCAGGAAGAGGTAGATCACCAGCACGACCAGCCCCGCGGTGATGCCGAGCGTGATCTTCACGTCGTGGATCGCCGCGCGGATCGAGATCGAGCGGTCGAGCTGGATCTGGAGGTTCACCGACTTCGGCATCTGCGAGAGCACGCTCGGCAGCGCCGCCTTGATCGAGTCGATCGCCGCGACGGTGTTGGCGCCCGGCTGGCGCTGGACGAAGAGCGCGATCGAGGGCTCGCCGTTCGACCAGCTCGCGGTCTTCACCGATTCGACGCTGTCCTCGACGTCGGCCACGTCCTGCAGGCGCACCACGCTGCCGTTGGCGAGCGTGGCCACGATGAGCGGCTTGAAATCGGCCGCGCGCGCGAGCTGGCGGTTGGCGAGGATGGTGAGCGTCTGGCGCGGCCCGTCCAGCGTTCCGACCGGCGTGTTGGCGTTCGCAGTCTTCACGGCGGCGGCGATGTCGTCCAGCGTGAGGTTGCGGGCGGCGAGCGCATCGGGCCGCGCCTTCACGCGCACCGCGAAGCGCTTCTGCCCGGCCACCGAGATCTGCGCGACGCCGGGGAGCGTGGAGAGCGTGGGCGAGACGAGGTTCTCCGCGTAGCCGTCGAGGTCCGAGAGCGACATCGAGGGCGAGGAGAGCGTGACGAAGATGATGGAGAACTCGCCCGGGTTCACCTTGCGGTAGGAGGGCGGGGTGGTCATCTCCGGCGGGAGGTTGCGCGAGGCCCGGAAGAGCGCGGCCTGCACGTCGACCGCCGCGTCGTCGATGTTGCGGTCCTGGTTGAACTCGAGCGTGATCTGCGTCTGGCCCTGCGTCGATGTCGAGCTGATCACGTCCAGGCTCGAGATCGTGGAGAACTGCTTCTCGAGCGGGGTCGCGACCGAGGAGGCCATGGTCTCGGGGCTCGCGCCCGGAAGGAGCGCGGTCACCTGCACGATCGGCGTGTCGAACTGCGGCAACGCGGCGATCGGGATGCCGCCGTAGGCGAGGATCCCCGCCACCACCGCCGAGGCGGACAGCAGGATCGTCATCACCGGCCGGCGGATGAAGGCTTCGGAGAAGTTCACGACGGCCTCGCCTTGCCGCCGCCTTCGCCCTTCTGCGCGTCGGCCTTGGCCGGCTCGTGCCCGGCCTCGGACACGGCGCTCCCGGGCCGCAGGTTCTGCGCGCCCTCGACGACCACGCGCGCGCCCGGCGCGATGCCGTCCACCACCGCGAACCCCTCCTCGACGTAGGCGAGCGTCACGGGCTTCGAGGCGACCTTGCTGTCCTCGCCCACCACGTAGACGAAGCGGTTGTCGGGCCCGGTCTGCACCGCCTGCGCAGGGACGACCGTCGCGTTCGCGAGCTTGCGCGGGGCGAGATCCACGTTCACGTACTGGCCCGGCCACAGGCGCCCGCCCTGGTTGGTGAACTCGGCCTTCACCCGGATCGTGCCGGTCGTCGCATCGACGGCGTTGTCGACGAACGTGACCTTGCCGGCGAGCTTGCCGGAGCCGTCCTGCGGGGCGACCGACACCGAGACGCTCCCGGTGCGCAGCGCCGATTGAAGGGCGGGAAGCTCGCGCTCGGGGATCGTGAAGGAGACGGAGATGGGGTCGATCTGCGTCACGGTGAGGAGGATGGCGCCGGGGCTCGCGCCCGAGCCCGGCTGCACGAGGCTGCCTTCGCGCACGCCGATCGTGCCGGTGCGCCCGCCGAAGGGGGCACGGATCTCGTCGTAGGCGCGCGCCACGCGGGCTGACTCCAGCGCCGCGTTGTCCACGCCGAGCTGCGCCGCGAGCGTGTCCACCGAGTTCTGCGCCGTGTCGAGGGCGGCCTGGGCGATGAACTTCTGGCGGAAGAGGTCGGTGTTGCGCTCGAGGTTGCGCCTCGCGTTGGAGAGATCCGCCTTGTCCTTCTCGACCTGCGCCTCGGCCTTGCGGATGTTGGCCTCGTCGGCGCGCGAGTCGAGCGAGATGAGCAGCTGCCCCGCGGCCACGTCCTGGCCCTCCCGGATGTGGATCTGGCGCACCGTGCTGGTCACCTGCGCGCGCATGTCCACGCTCTGCAGCGCGGTCACCGTGCCGTTCGTCCTGATGCGCACCGGCACGTCGCGCGACTCGGCGCGGGCGGTGACCACCGCGACCGCCTGGACGCCCCGCGAGCCCTTGTCCTGGCCGCGCATCGCGACCACTTTCCATCCGGCCAGCGCGAGGACGGCGATGGCCGCGACCGCGAGCACCCAGGGCCAGCGCCGGCGACGGGTTCCGGTTGTAGGAACAGCGTTCAAGAATGGGCCCCTGTTGAAGCCCTCAATGATAGCGGGTCCGGGGCGGGCGGGACCGCGCGGGTTGGTAACAAGCTATATCGGCCGCCCTCGGGTCCGTCAATGGCGCGGGCTATCGATTCCGGTACTATCGCGCGAAAACAGGAGGAGGGATCCATGCCCGAGATGTCCAGCATGTCGGACGCGATCGTCGCGCTCACGCAGATCATGGTGATCAACGTGGTGCTCTCGGGCGACAACGCCGTGGTGATCGCGCTCGCGTGCCGCAAGCTCACCCCGCGCCACCAGAAGCTCGCGTTCATCTGGGGCAGCGTCGGCGTGGTGGTGCTGATGGTGGTGCTCACCGCGTTCATCGTCTTCCTGCTCTCGCTCCCGTACCTCGAGATCGCGGGAAGCCTCCTGCTCCTCTGGATCGGCATCAAGCTGCTGGTGGCCGAGGACGAGGGCGGCGGCGAGGGCGGGGTCGAGCAGAAGGACACGCTCGCGGCGGCGATCCGCACGATCATCATCGCCGACATGGTGATGAGCCTGGACAACGTGCTCGCCATGGCCGCGGCGGCGAAGGGCCACCTCTGGATGCTGGCGGTGGGCCTGGTGATCACCGTGCCCGTGATCCTCTTCGGCAGCGCGCTCCTCATGAAGCTGATGGAGCGCTACCCGGTTTTCATCATGATCGGCGCGGGGCTGATCGGCTGGGTCGCCGGCGAGATGGTCATCTCCGACCCGTCGATCAAGGATTGGGTCGAGGCCAACGCGCACTACCTGCACTGGATATCGCCCGCCGCGTGCGCCGCGCTGGTCGTCCTCGCCGGCAAGACGATGGAGCACCTGCAGAAACGCAAGAGCGCGGACATCGCCTTGCCGTGAGGCTGGCGCGGAGCGGCTGCCGCGAATCGTCGCCACGCCGCGGCGCCCTCCTCAGGTCTCTAAACGACGGCCGCCTCTCCGGCGTGCTCCGGATCAATCCCCCGGCTGGACCTCGACCTCGGTCGCGGGACCGATGGCCGCGCCGCGGCGCCCGGCCAGGCGCATCACCGCCCGGTACAGGAAGCGCAGCAACGTGAGCGTCGCGAGGGCCTCGGCGAAGGTGAGGGCGAAGGCGAACGCGGGATTCATGCGCATCTCGCGGCGGCGGTACTTCGCGAACATCCGGTCGCGCGAGATCTGGATCGAGTCGTAGAAGGTCGGCACCACGAGCAGCGTGAGCAGCGTGGAAGTGATCGTGCCGCCGATGATCGCCACCGCCATGGGGCGGTAGAACTCGCCGCCGTCGCCCATCCCGATCGCCACCGGCATCATGCCCGCGATGAGCGCGAAGGTGGTCATGAGGATCGGGCGCAGGCGCACTCGCCCGGCGTGCATGAGCGCTTCCTCGCGGTCCACGCCCTGCGCCTCTTCCTTGCGCGCGCAGTCGAGCAGCAGGATCGCGTTCTTCGCCACCAGCCCCATCAGCATGATCACGCCGATGAAGCTCATGAGGTTGAGCGAGCCGCGCGTCACGAGCAACGCCACCACAACGCCGATGAGGGACAGCGGCAGCGACATCATCACGGGCAGCGGCGCCGTGAAGGACGAGAACTGCATCACGAGCACCAGGTACATGAGCGCGATGCCCATGATGAGCGCGATGAACATCTCGCTGAAGACCTCCTCCTGGTCGCGGGAGGCCCCGCCCAGCGTGATGCCGTAGCCCTCGGGGAAGTCGATGGATTTCGCGAGCTTCACGGCGTCGGCCGTCACCTCGCCCGAGGAGCGGTCCTGCACGTTGGCCGACACGGCGACCATGCGCTTGCCGTCCTTGTGCTGGATCTGCGAGGGCCCCTTGCCCATGCTGATCCGGGCGATCTGGTCGAGCGGCACCATCATGTTGGTGCCGCTCACCGTGATGGGGAGATGCTCGATGCTCGAGGCGTCCACGCGGTCGTCGGGGTGCAGGCGCACGGCCACGTCGCGCGTCTCCCCGGTGGGATCGATCCAGTCGCCCACCTCGAGCCCGGCGAACGCCACCCGCAGCGCCTGCGCCGCGTCGCCCACGGAGATGCCCAGGTTGTTGGCGAGGCCGCGGTCCAGCTCGACCCTGATCTCGTCCTGCGGCTCCTGCTCCGAAAGGCCCACGTCCACCGCGCCCGGGATCTTCTTCATCTTTTCCATGTAGTCGGCGGTGATGGCGAGGAGCTTCCTCGAATCGGGCCCGGAGAACATGATCTGCACGGGCTTCTGCGGGCCGTTGTTGAGGTCGTACATCACCGTGTACTCGGCGCCGACGATCTGGCCGAGGAGCCTGCGAAGCTCCGCCGAGATCGCGGGCGCGCGGCGCTTGCGATCGGTGCTCTTGCCGATGTCCACCCACACCCGGCCGCCGCCTGCGCGCACGTAGCTGCTGGTCGCCTTGGTCTCGGGGAGCGTGCGCGAGAGCTCGGCGGCGCGCTCGACCTTCATCCGGTCGTACTCGAGGCTCGACGACGACGGCGTGCGCACGTCGATCGCGATGGTGCCCACGTCCGTGGGCGGCAGGAACGTGGACTCGCCGACGGTGAGCTGGAGCACGATCGCGGCCACGAACGTCGCGAGCGCGATGAGGCCCATGGACTTGCGGTGGTGCAGCGCCCACTTCACCACGTTGCCGTAGCGGTCGCACTGGTGGTCGAACCACTCGTTGAAGCGCCGCAGCCACCGCGAGATGCCCTTGCGCTCGCGGTGCTGGTAGCCCGGGGGATCGCCCCAGTAGGCCGAAAGCATCGGGTCCAGCGTGAACGAGATGAAGAGGCTCACGAGCACCGAGGTCGCCACCGTGAGGGCGAAGGGCCGGAACCACTCGCCCGCGCCCCCGCCCATGAAGGCGACCGGGATGAACACCGCGATGATGGAGAACGTGGTGGCCATGACCGCGAGGCCGATCTCGGCGGTGCCGGCGCGCGCCGCCGCCTTTCGCTCCACGCCGCGTTCCATGTGCCTCACGATGTTCTCGCGCACGACGATGGCATCGTCGATCAGCACCCCGATCGCGAGCGACAGCCCCAGGAGCGTCATGAAGTTGAGCGTGAAGCCGCACGCCCAGACGGCGATGAACGCGGTGATGACGGAGGTGGGGAGCGAAAGCGCCGTGATGAGCGTCGAGCGCCACGAATTGAGGAACGCGTAAACGACGAACACTGTGAGCACGGCGCCGAAGGCGAGCGCGTCGATCACGTTGTGCAGGTTGCTCTCGGCGTCCTTGCCCCCGTCGCGGGTGACCTCGAGGGAAGTCCCCTTGGGCAGCGTCTTGTTGATGTCGGCCACCGCGTCGCGGATCTTGTTGGCGACCGTGACGGTGCTCGCCTCGCGCGAGCGCGTGACCGAGAGGCCCACGTTGGCGTGGCCGCTCCTCAGGCTGAACCCGGAGAGCTCCGCGAAGCCGTCCTCGACGGTCGCGACCTGGCCCAGGCGCACGATGTCGCCGCCGGGGTTGCGCTTGATCACGATGTCGTTGAACTGCTTAGGCGCCTCGATGCGGCCCACGAGGCGGATGCTCCTGTCCTCGAGCGGCCCCTTCACGCGGCCGACCGGCGCCGTCGTGTTCTGCATGCGCAGCGCGTTCGCGACCTCGGTCACCGAGACGTTGAACTCGCGCAGCTTCTCGGCGCGCAGCAGCACCGAGAGCTCGCGGCGCAGCGACCCGGTCACCTCGACCACGGCCACGCCGTCGATCGCGCGCAGCTTGTCGGCGAGCTTGTCCTCGGCGAGGCGCGACACTTCGGCGAGCGACTGGGTGGACGACGAGAGCGACAGCTCCATGATGGGCTGCCCGGCCGACGGATCGATGCGCTCCAGGATCGGCTCTCGCATCTCGACGGGCAGCTTGTAGCGCACCGAGGCGATCGCGTTGCGGATCTCGTCGGCCGCCTCGACCATGTTCTTCTTGAAGTTGAAGATGATGACGATCTGCGCCTGCGACTCGCTCGCGGTCGAGCGGATCTGGTAGACCTGCGGGATGCTCTGCAGCGACTTCTCGACGCGGTTGATGATCTCGCGCTCGACGGTCTCG